>Ga0371490_1001487_pt1 | contig 12019 bp, 9 predicted proteins | sample MB2SIPfraction_FD_207959 | JGI IMG/M metagenome (GOLD analysis project Ga0371490, IMG submission 207959) | Lab enriched peat soil microbial communities from McLean, Ithaca, NY, United States - MB28FN SIP fraction | ecosystem: Environmental > Terrestrial > Soil > Wetlands > Peat | place: USA... | reverse complement strand
AATCATCGATTGGCCAAATCCTTCGGCTTGAGCTCTGGCTCGAAAGCAATTGCGGCTCGCAGGCGAGCAGATCTGTACTGGGATGCCTGACTCGGTAACATCATCGAACCACTGCTGGACGTCGGGTGTTTTGACAAACTGCCTCTTGGTTTTCTCAACGCCGGCCCACTCGGGGCCGGCGCGGACTTCCGTAATGCCCATCTCCATCAGCAGAGGTAAAACCGTGTCTAAGTTCCAATTTGGGCCACGTCCAAGGTACGTCCCAACACCCAGACCACGCATGGCCGGCGTCTCGGAATTGGACTGCGTTCCGGCGACGAAATTATCGGCTCCAGCGGATCTTTCCATGGCCATCACTGGGGTTGGATATCCTCAGCATTCTCCCGCACTACGTGCGGCAATGTGTTGATCCCTCTATCTTTCGCCATTTCATTTGGGCTTGTCCCATGGCACAGAGACAGTTCACCATGATCGAACGTACCAAATCCATGGGGTTTCTGCCTGAGTTTACCGCAAAAGTCGTGCCTTGGGGCTTTCCATCTCGGGGTACCTCAGCCGCACGGAGTTTGAGAGGTGTCGGTAGGAAGAAGCGTGCAACCCGGAATTGAGTGTTCTGTAGTTTCCCAACAAAATTACTCGGGAACTTGCTAGACAGCGCCTTGTCTTCAACGCGAATCTGTGTGCGAATTGTCGGGTGTTGCACGTCGGCAACACTGAGCGACTGAATGACTGAAAGCCAGGAGGCCTGAGCAAAAGGTCCAAGTCAACGCGATTGCTCCCGGTCCAACGGACACAACCGATGCTTCGGTCTGTTCTCTCGCCTGCGCAACTGAGTGCGTTTGCCGCCTCATTTCCATGATGAGACTCGGACTGCCAGAGAAATTGGCAATCGTAGCGTTGTTCCTCGAATCGGATGTTTGCTCGTTTGTCACTGGGGCCATTATCGCTGCCTTGGAGGCCAAACTGCCGACGTGTAGGGCGTTGTACAAACGGAGCAAGTTCGATCTTTTCCGGCGGATGTGCTTCGACTGTCCTAAATGTAGAGGGAGACAGAATGTCCGATCTGCGATTTGCAATTTTCGGCACCGGGTTTTGGGCGCGTTATCAAATGGCGGCGTGGAACGAACTGCGGGGGTGCAGATGCGTCGCGGTGTACAACCGCACTCGGACAACTGGCGAGGCTTTTGCGCGAGATTTCGCCATTCCTGCGGTTTACGATGATCCGGATGAATTGTTGAAGCGCGAACGTCCGGACTTCGTCGATATCGTGACCCATCCTTCGAGCCTCAGCGCCCTCGTCAAAACGGTCGCTGCTCACGGCGTACCTGTGATTAGCCAGAAGCCCATGGCGCCTTCGCTGGAGGTTGCGCGGGCGAACCTCAAGGCCTGCCGCGATGCCGGCGTGCCATATCTCATTCATGAGAATTGGCGCTGGCAAACCCAATTGCGAGAACTGAAGCGCGTGTTAAATGAGGGTGCGATCGGCCCTCCCTTTCGAGCTCGAATCTCCATGGTCTCGGCATACCCCGTCTATGTCAATGAGCCTCAAATCAAGAACCTGGAGGAGTTCATTCTCACGGACATGGGCACGCATATTCTGGATCTCGCCCGGTTCCTTTTCGGCGAGGCCAGAAGGCTATACTGCCAAACTCAGCGGGTGCACGAAGATTGCAAAGGTGAAGACGTCGCGACGGTGATGATGACGATGGGCAGCGGTACCACAGTCACCTGTGAGATTGGTTATCCGGAAAACCCCGTCGAGTACGATTACTTTCCACAGACTCTCGTATTCGTCGAAGGGCCCCACGGTACGATAGAGGTCGCGCGCGACTACTGGGTGCGTGTCACGACGGCGTCCGGCACCCACTCGAAGCGATATCCGCCAGTCCCGTACAAGTGGGTTGACCCGGATTATCATGCCGTCCACTCCAGCATTGTCTCCTGCAATGCAAACCTCTTGAGTGCATTACGCGGGGAAGGCTCAGCCGAAACGACTGCGGAAGATAACTACAAAACCCTGGAGTTGGTGTTCGCAGCGTACGATTCATCGCGGCAAGAAAAGGCGATTCAGATCGGCTCAAACGAGGTAGAGAATCGGACCAACCCGGAGCATGCTGCCATTCTGAGCAGCCTGACTCGCTTTTAGCGAGTTACGGATGGGATGAACTGGGGTTGAGCGGAGCTAGTCCGGAGTGACTTCGGGTCGTAGAAGAAAGCCGGCTGCGCCGATGCCTCATCCAAGCGAATACTGGAGGGAGTCTAATGAAACCTCAAGGCAGGTTTTGCTGATGGCTGTCGGGGTTGATAGCCTTCGTTCGTCGCTTCGCGGATTGAAAGGGTGGAGTTCGTTTGCCCCACGATGTGCCGGAAGCGCGGGTCGGCGGCGAATACCGATATCTTGCTGAGAATCGGTTCGCGCATTACGGCGCGCATCGGTTCGCTGACCGCACCGTGGCGGAGTTCAAATGGCCGCTCGATCCTCTATTTCGCCGAGGAAATCGTTTTCGTTCTCACCGCGGAACTGCGCGCAATCTCAACACTCGCAGCGGCAAGGCATTGGCAAAGCCGGATGATGGAAGGCTTGAATGTTCCCGATCGACGCTATGTGGGCGCATTTCGCGATTAACCAGGTCTCGAGCGCATACAAGTGAGAGTTGGTGCGAACTGTTTGTAGCAACGCGAGGCGAGTATCAAGTCCCGCGATCCCTCGGCAGGATCTATATAGTTCACGCAGTTACGATAAGATCGGGCATGAGGGACGGGGCTCCGAACCCCTCACTCAGGAAGCATAAGACCCGCAAATGCTCCACCGTGTGAAAACCACCAAGCAACGTTTTTTCTAGGACTTAAAGGGAGCTACCGCTCGGCATGCAACTGAGCAAATCGGTGTGTCGGTTAGGTAAGCGTCCAGTCTTCCCCTCTGGCATGACGTGTGGTTTGAGGACGACGATGTCGTCATGGTTGATGGGTTGGAAGCAGAGCCTGGTCGCCGTCCTCGCAGGTTCCGGACGGTGTCGGAGAAGCGGCGGATTGCGGAGCTGACATTCGAGCCGGGTGCGAGTGTTGCGCTGGTGGCTCGCGCTCACGGTGTGAACGCGAACCAGGTATTCAAGTGGCGTCGCGCTCTAAAGCGGGGCGAACTGAACGAGTCCGCGGCGGCATCGACGTCGCTTCTTCCAGTCATTTTGTCCGCTCCCAGCGTTGCGGCGGATGCTCAGGATCAGGTTGATGCGAAGGAACCGCCGTCGCCGGCAGGCTCGATTCACATCGAGCTTCCTGGCCGGGCCATGATCAGTGTGGAGCGCGGAGCTGATCCCATTCTGCTGCGTTCGATCCTTGAGAGTTTGCGCAAGTGATCGAACTTCGCAGCGGAACGAAGATATGGCTGGCCGCCGGGGTGACCGACATGCGTCGCGGCTTCGATGGTCTGAGTGCGAAGGTGCAGACCGTTCTCGAACAGCAACCGTTCTCTGGACATGTGTTCGTTTTTCGAGGTCGCAGAGGCGACATCGTGAAGCTTTTGTGGTGGGACGGAGATGGCCTGTGTCTGTTTGCCAAGCGCCTTGAGCGAGGGCGATTCATCTGGCCGCAGGCCACGGAAGGAACCGTTTGTCTGACGCGTGCGCAGCTGTCGATGTTACTCGAAGGCATCGATTGGCGACGGCCGCAGCGGACCTGGACGCCGGAGATCGCGGTTTGATTGATATACGTGATTCCCCTTTATTCATGCGCCTTTTGTTGATGCATTCTGATCTTATCGATGGCATACTGTGTGCATGGATGCCGCTCAGTTGCCGGATCTTGATGGACTCGATCGAGAGGCACTGAAGGCACTGCTCATTAAGCATCAAGAGGAACTGCATTCTCTTGCTGCTTCTCATGAGGACGAACTTCGATCGTTGCAGACCGAGCTCGATTCCCATCGACAGATGCTCTCTCAGCAAGATGAGCAACTGCGGTCCAGCAGCGAGCAGATCGAGCATCTGAAGCTGGTCATCGAGAAGCTGCGGCGCAGAGTTTTCGGCGTCAAGAGCGAGAAGGTCGTTATCCAACTCGAACAGCTTGAACTCCATCTGGAAGAGCTGGAGAGCTCGCAGGCGGAGAGTGAAGCCGCTGTTGAACGGGTGGGGCCAGCTGCAGAGCCGAAGACGAGATCTCGGCGCAAGCCATTGCCCGAGCACCTGCCTCGCGAAGTTGTCAGCCACTGTTTTCATGGTGACTCGTGCCCCGATTGCGGCGGCCAGTTGCGCCAGTTCGGCGAAGATGTCTCCGAGCAACTGGAGTACATCCCCGATAGCTTCAAGGTGATTCGCCACGTGCGGCCCAAGTTCGCCTGCAGCGGATGTGAACGCGTGGTTGAAGCGCCCGCCCCATCGCGCCCGATCGAGCGTGGCCTTGCCGGACCGGGGCTGCTGGCCCACGTGCTGGTTTCTAAATTTGCTGATCACTTGCCGCTCTATCGCCAGTCGGAAATCTATGCTCGTCAGGGTGTTGAGATCGAGCGCTCCACGCTGGCCGGATGGGTCGGTGGAGCAAGCGAGTTACTCGCTCCATTGATCGACGCGATTCAGAAGCATGTGCTCGCCGGAGTCAAGCTTCACGCCGACGATACGCCGATGCCGGTGCTCGCACCCGGCAGTGGCAAGACCAAGACCGGACGTCTCTGGACTTATGTACGCGATGACAGGCGTGCGGGTGAAGATACAGCGCCGGCAGTCTGGTTCGCGTATTCGGAAGATCGCAAGGGCGAGCATCCGCGGCAGCATCTGAAGAACTTCAAGGGCGGCCTGCAGGCGGACGCCTATGCGGGGTTCCATCATCTCTACGGCGACGGCGCTATTTATGAAGTTGCCTGCTGGGCACATGCTCGCCGCAAGTTTCACGAGATCCATGTCATCCACGCGTCACCCACGACAACCGAGGCTCTTGCCAGGATCGGCGCTCTCTATGCGATCGAGGACGAGGTACGCGGCAAGGCCGCCGATCTGAGACTGAGTGTCCGACAGGCACGAGCCAGACCACTGCTCGACGATATGCGCAAATGGATGGAGAAGGCACTGCGTTCGCTGTCGGCGAAGAGTGAAACCGCGGCGGCGATTCGATACGCGCTCTCGCGCTGGCGTGCCCTCACGCGCTACACCGAAGATGGACTGCTGGAGATAGACAACAGCGCGGCCGAACGGGCACTGCGGGCGGTCGCTCTTGGTCGAAAGAACTACTTGTTTGTAGGTTCCGACTGCGGCGGCGACCGTGCCGCCGCCATGTACAGCCTGATCGGATCGGCGAAGCTCAACGGCCTCGACCCCGAACTCTATCTCCGCACCGTGCTGGCCCAGATCGCCGACCATCCCATCAGCCGCATCGAGGAACTGCTGCCCTGGACCATCGTCCCGACCCTCAAGACCCAATCCTCCCAGGCCGCTTAGTCACACTCATCAGGTGCCCACCAAAAAGGTAGTGGGCACTTCGAGGATCACTCCTTAAGCAGGTCAAGTGGGGAGATCCGGACGCTTACCTCATCGCGAAGCTTCGAGTTGAAGCTCTCGCAGTACCCGTTTTCCCCCGGAGAGCTGGGTTCGATGTACAACGTTTTGGCTCCAGTTGCTGCCAACCACTTGTGTAGATTCTGGGCCACGAACTCCGGCCCGTTGTCTGAGCGGATGTGCTCGGGGATGCCGCGCCGGATCATGGCATCGGCCAGAACCTCGATCACGTTCCGGCTGTTTAGCCTGCGTCGGGGACGGATCGCCAGGTACCCCATCTGCCTCCGACCTCGGCAATCACCCAAAAGCGGCCATAGATTATCACTTCAAAACCGGCCATAGAGAAGCGGCCTAAGACATTAACTCCAACGGGGGAAATTAGCCTCTGTTGGCATGGGTAATGTCTTGGAAAAAGCGAAGCAGGAACAGGTGATCGCGCTGGGGGATACTTGAGGTCGGCCGGGATAGCACTACGCACGCCTGGAGGTTGGGGGCGCAAGACTCCGGCAAAAGCGGCCACCTCGGTGACCACTGGCTCTCCCAGTTCAAATCCGGCCATAGAGGTGGCCACTTGGTTGTAGTTTTGCCCGCATTTTGCCCGCAAATAGCGCCAGCGGGCCGTTTTTTGCCGGTTCCTAAGTACTGTGCCGTCTATAACTTGCGGATGGCATGGAAGAGGTCGTCGGTTCGACCCCGACCAAGTCCACCAAATCATCACTTTTAAGGCTCAATTTCCTGACGGTCCTTCGTCGCCGCGCCGATTCAGGATTTTCCCTGCAGGCTCCCGCGAAGTCCGAGTCCCACCACCCGAAGCCGCGCGGCCGGTGTGCGCGTAGCTATGATTCTGCGGCATTCTGCGGTTCAATGTATTGATTACTTTCCCCGACTGACCACCCTGCAGCTAACGGTCGCTGGAGTCTCGGACCGCAAGGCGATCCCGAAGCTGCAAAATGCCGACCCCGGCTGCGGCCACCACTAGGCTGAGCACCAAGGTTGGATTTTCGGGGGAATCGACGCCGTTTGATTTCGCAGCGTCCACTGCGCTGAATGGATCCTCTTCCGAGACCTTAAACAGAAAGGGATCCGCTTTGCAAGGTCCACCGAAATGGCTAGGGTCTCATAGTCCCGCCAATCCGGCGCTGCAAGCTGGATCCCCCGAATCCGCTTTCCTCTAGCCCAGCCATGGAGTGATGGGTTCGATAACCATCACTCCATGGCTGGGAACACCTTCTTCATCCTCTTAGAACGATGAGCACTGGCCTTGCTTGTGTTTGGCCGTGTTCCCCGAGCCCGTGACGGAGCTGTTGCCACTGCACGTAAGGTTGTCGCGGACCGTGTTGTCGAAAACCTGCACCGACGCGGTATTGCTGTCCACCTCAAGATCGCCGCCGATTTGATTTCCAGGGCAAGACCCGGAGCTTGACCCAATCTGAGCAGCCGTTCCGTTCCCGTCGAAGTACAAAGAGCCATTCACATTCACGCCACAGATGGTATTTTGCGCCGAGCCCGACGGAACATTTTGAACGGACAGCGTACTCCAAATCGAGAGCGACGGGCCAAGGGCGTAAGTACCACCACCCTGTATTTGCACGTTCCCAAAGACCGAAGCGTTGGTCAGGATGAGGTTGCCACCCTTCACGTAAATATTGCCGAAGACCTGGCCACCATCCGTCCACTCGCAGGACTGGCCTTGGGAGACTGTGATGTTCCCCCAGAAGATGCCGGAGTACACACCGTTGCAACTTCCGCCCGAATTCGGAATAGTAGCAAGGTTAAACACCGTCCCGTAGTTATTTGCCCCGCCGAATATGGTTGTGCCGTAGAAGTTCTGGTCTGTGCCCTGCACCAGTGGGGACTCAGGGTACGCGCCGTCAGCGCAGTTGGCCAGCGAGCAGAAGTTGTAGAGCGTGTTCAGCACGCCCCAGGGAGTGAATTCGTACACAGTGCCAGCGTTAATGTTGCCGCCCAAAGCTGTTGTGCCGTAGATGTTCCCATCGATGCCCACCAGCGGCCCGCCCGAGGGCTCGGAGCCGTCTGTGCAAATGGTGGTGCCGTCAAGGGTGGTGGTTTTTGAGCAGAAGTGGTAAAGCGTGTGCAATCCAAACCAGGGGCTAATAATGAACAGAGTTCCAGAGGCATTGGCGCCGGAGAGCTCTGTTGTGCCGTAGAAGCTGCCGAAGGCGTCTGGCGTCAGCGGAGCCTGCGGGTACGAGCCGTCGTTGCAGTTGGTCTTAGAGCAAAAATCGTAGATCGTCGTCAGTGAGCCGCTCGGGGAAATCTGGAACGCGGTTCCAGAGCCGGTGGAATTGCCCCCCGCAAATGTCAAGCCGTAGAAGTTTCCGTTCCAGCCGCTTTGCACGAGGTCGCCTTCGGGATTTGCGCCATCTGGGCCGCTAAAACTATAAATCGTGGTCAGTGAGCCGCCGGGAGTGATCTTGAACACTGTTCCATTATTAGTGGAATTGCCCCCAGCGTAGGTTGTGCCGTAGAAGTTACCGTCGCTGCCTTGCACCAGGGCGCCAAAAGGATTCGCGCCGTCTGCGCAGCTGGCTTTAGAGCAAAAGCTGTAAAGCGTGGTCAATGCGCCTTGAGGAGTGATTTTGAACACAGTTCCAGCTTCATTATTGGCCCCGCCGAAGTACGTTGTGCCATAGAGGTTCCCGTCGCTGCCCAGCGCCAGGGCACCGTCAGGGTCTGCGCCGTCTGCGCAGGCGCTGCCTATGGAGCAAAAGTTGTAAAGCGTAGTCTCTACGCCCTTGGAGGTGACTTCGTACACAACTCCGTCGTCATTGACGCCGCCATAAGGCGTTACGCCATAGTAGTTCCCGTTGCTGTGCTGCACTACCCTATGCCTGGCTTGGACAATCTCTGTGTTGGGGAACGCGCCGTTTGTCCCATTAAAATTCTGAAGGGTGGTCAGCGTTTGCGCGTGAGCCGCGGTTGATACTGCGTAGCACAGCAAGAACAGAAACGATACGAATCCTACCGTCAGACGCAAGGTCTGGTTCATCTGGGAAACAGAGGTGTTATTCATGAGTTACTCTCCGATGATGCAAAAATCTGGTGCTCTGAGTGACAGATTCACTCGGTCCGCCGATCGCAAAGATCGCGCACCATAGGGCGCAATCCGGTAGAGACCTCAAGATTGGCACTGCTTCATACAGCAGTCAAATGAATTCCCGATGAAAGTCTTCGAGACATTGGAGTTACGTTACCTTCGGATACACTAACGTCAGCAGATACCCTGACGCGATCCTAGCTCGCCTGACGCAATCATGACGATGAGTTCGCGATATTCTGGCCGAGACTCCGGAGTCGCGTGCGACACGTAAACCGCCAGGAAAAAACGGCAAAGGAGCTGTACGCACTGGCCGCGATTGCCGCACCAGCCTTGTTGCAATCCCGCACCGCACACTATCGCCGGATGCAAATTACAATGGAAATCCTGACGTGATCGCGACCAATAATACGCGGGATCTTCGAGAAGCGGCAGGACATTTTGCCGTAGACGCGGAAGATGATATCTCAGAGCTGACATGCGAATGAGATCGGACCAGCTGGATGTGTAAGTCAAGCGTAAGACAACACCCGCGAGTTCGTACAACTGTAATACAATGTTAATTTTTGATGGGATTTCTTGAAGTCTTATTGTGGCCGATTCTGTTTCGCGGTATACCTTTTGAAGAGAATCTCCAAGGGGAGATTAGCGGGAGGAATAATGCTCAGCAGAATATATCTCTTCGCAGGAGTATTGTGCGTGAGTTCATACGCACTGGCGGCGTCACCCTCAATAGGGACCCTTACCGCACGGGGCGAAACGAAAATCGACAATTACGAAGTGAGAGGAAGCGGCACGCTATTCGAAGGTTCCGTGGTCGAGACCGGGCAGAGCATCTCCTCCAGCGCGGATTTGCGCCTCGCCAACAGCGAGGAGATTACCCTCTGGCGGGATTCGCGCGGAACCCTCTACCGCGATCACTTTCTGCTTCAGCGCGGAAAGGTTCAGCTAGGTTTAGCAGATTCGTTCAGCGTCCAGGCAAATGGCGTGGTGGTCGTTCCGGCGGAAGCGCACTCCAGCGGATTCGTATCCATCGATCCGGCAAACTCAGTTACTGTTGAAACGAAAGATGGAACTCTCGAGATTAGAGATTCCTCTGGAGCCAGTATCGCTCGGGTACGCCCGGGACATCCGCTGCAGTTCAGCTCTCTGACTGACAAGTCATCTGGCGAACTCTCGGCGACGGGCACAGTCAGTTCCGAGAACGGGCGCTATTATCTGGACTCGTCCGAAACGTGCATGAAATATGAAGTGAAGGGCGCCAGCATCCAGAACTACGTCGGGACTTCTGTGGTCGCGTCAGGTGTTCTTGATTCGGCTTCACCAGCCGCAGGAACTGTGGGGCTCCTCCAGATCAGCAGCATTCAGGCATCCAATGCTCATACGCCCTTGGAACAGCCGATCCAGTTTCGCGAGCGGATCGGGGGGTTCTCAATCATGAGTGGGGTGACCTCGCAGACCACACGCAAGTGCCCTCCGCAGCCGCTTGAAGACTGCTGCCCAGGTGTCCCATCGCCGCAATGCTGCAACCCGTTACCGCCGAATGAATGCGGCCACAGTAATTAGCCAGAACCGCCGCAATCGATGAATCCTGCATTTCAACGCCAGCCGCTGTCTGCTTAGCCGCAACCCCCGACATCGGCTGGCTTATTCTATTCCCCTCTGCAATCAGCCTATCCGTCCGAACAAGTCCATTCTTGCGCCGACATCCGCAGTGTGCTGAATTCGACGCATGAGCGAATCAAGTTCCGTCGTATCTAGTGGTCGCCGGATCCGACTAATCCGCGCCAAATAGGAGTGGTTCGACCTCATCGCGAATGGACTTGCGAACGGATGGGGTCACCTCTGCTGCATTTGAACTCCGCTAGGCACGGGTTTGAAGGGCATCTGCAACAAGCCATCGCTTAAGTCACAGAAACATAACCGTGCTCACCAAAAGTGCACTCTCAAACCGCAGGTGGAGGCTTTCACCCTACGGCGGCCTCGTTTTTCGGATCCATCGAGCAGAAGGGAATACTCTTCAGCGGCTACTCGCTTGAAGAATCAGTCGAGTCTTGACTGCTTCCTGCAGAAGCGTGATCCTGCACGATATGACGAAGGAAAAGCCCAAAGAGAGCAAACATGATCGCAAAGACTGCGAGGGCGATCATCCTACGCACCATGCGCTTGCGCCTTCTAAGGCTGTGAAACTTTGAGCCGCGTTTGCGATCGGTGGAATCTGGTCCGGTGATTCTCGCAGAATTTAAATGATGGAAGCGCTGACGACACTCTCGACAACGGTAGGCCTCTCGGCCCAAAAGGCGCTGAAACCCGTCACTCCAATGGGAACTGTGAGAGCGCCGACAGTTCGATTTTCCACAATGCGGACAAATCATGTCTGAGACAACGCCTGAATTCTAATTGATGGTATCACGAGCGTTCCCGCCACTCGCGGTGTGCCTAGTTCGCGCTGGTACACGAGTTGGAGGCGCAAAAGCGAAAAATCAGGTTCCACGGAAAACGGGATCACAACACTCGCGAGAGAACCACTTGAAAGAGATGGAGAACCTGCAACTACGGCGCCCGATTTGACATCCACAATCTGCCACCGGATCCCGGTATTGGCCGCAATGTTTTGCGAGCGATAAGAAGACACCAGCCTGTAGTTGCCGCGCCGCAACAAAATTGTCTGTTCGACTATCGTGCAGGATTCAGGCTCCCCTCCGGTGAATTCAGTGATCAGCCCCGACGATCCGGGCCAGGAATGGAGTCCCGTATAGGCCGAGAAATTCCAGTCGAATTTCACCGGCAGCGGATCGCGCGCAAATTCAGGGTTATTCGGGATTGAGGTATCGGCCACGACCGCATGCTGTCGAATGAGTTCCTGCCAGAGAGAATCCGCGTTTGGCGCATCGTTGGCGGCGATCAACCGATCAATCAATTCTAGAACCCGCTCCTGATCCGTTAGCCCGAAATACCGCCAATGATCTTTGACGGTGGAACCGGTATGGATCAGACGCAGCGCTGGATGGACGGCGGCTTCGGTTAGATTCTTGCCGGCGAGGAACTCTATGTATTGCCGGATCACATAGGGGTCATCTTCAACGAGGTTGGCCTCGATCGTCTTCGGCTCCGGCGCGACTCTCCAGGAGAGCTCAAACAACGGCCTGATATCTGCAGCGGGCAATTCCGCGGCCCGGCGGGCCCATGTCCAGAATTCAGGCAGGTTGTCCCGGCGGAAATAGAAGTTTGCCAGACTCCAGCGCGAGGCATAAGTCCGATCCACGGCAAATGCTCGAAGAAGAAGATCCTCTGCGCGGCGAAAGTCGCCATCGGACTCATAACGCAGTCCGAGATCGATTGCAGCCCCGCCATCATAGGCGTTTAGCCGCAGAGAGGTCTGAAGCAGTTCCTCAGCGTCCTTTTCGTCCAATCGCGCCAGTTGCACGTAGCACCACCAGCAGTCCGGTTCCAGACGAATGGCGGCGCGAATTGATTC
>Ga0371490_1001484_pt1 | contig 12022 bp, 7 predicted proteins | sample MB2SIPfraction_FD_207959 | JGI IMG/M metagenome (GOLD analysis project Ga0371490, IMG submission 207959) | Lab enriched peat soil microbial communities from McLean, Ithaca, NY, United States - MB28FN SIP fraction | ecosystem: Environmental > Terrestrial > Soil > Wetlands > Peat | place: USA... | reverse complement strand
GTCCTGGAGCACGCAAAATGTGTGGCCGTGGTTCCCCACATGCTCAAAGGCGGTTTCGTCTTCGGCGCAGAGAACGGCCGAGGCGTTGCAACCTGTCGCACCCCGCATGGATGGAGCGCACCCGCGTTCTTTGTCATTACCGGTGGTAGCTGGGGATTGCAGATTGGCGTTGAAGGCGTGGATCTGGTGATGATCATCCAGAGCGACGAGGGAATGAGGCACCTGATCTCCAGCAGATTTCAGCTTGGTGGGGATGCCTCCGCGGCAGCTGGGCCGGTTGGCCGTCATGCTTCGGCCGATACCGACTGGAAGCTCAATACCGAAATCCTGACCTACTCGCGCGCCCGGGGAGCATTTGCAGGACTCACGCTCAGCGGGGCAGTGATTCGGCCCGACAAGGACTCCACAGCAGCCATCTACGGGCACTCCGCTTCTACCCGCTCGCTATTGACGGGCCGGGTTGCAGCGCCCGCATCCGCGCAATCGTTTCTTGAGGCGGTCAGAAGCGCAAAGGCCCAAGCCGTAGCCTCAAATTAGCACCCACAGTGCATTCACCGCGGGCATCCTCGGCGGCGCGTTCAACGCCGTGGATGCCCGATGACCTGCCTGGCCTGTATCCGCAAGCGGCTTAACCGTTGGCCGGCCGCTCCGGCAAGTGACAATTTTCCGGCTCTGCCGGCCAGTTGCGCACAGAGCGATTTCCTTCCCCGCCGGCATCGGGCGCCCCGATCAGGATGAAGAAAGCGGCATCCAGCCGCTGCAGGGCTGCTTCCAGCGTCAGGCCGTAGGATTGCGGATTCATGATCAGCATCACCGTGATGCCGTGCAGCACGGCGAGGATCTGGTGCAGCCGCTCGTCCCGGAGCGCTGCCGGGCTCCCCTCTGGCAGACACTGGCCGAGGTTTTGGCGGAAGTACTGGATGGCCGGGGCGGAGCAGGCATCGCGCATCTGCCGGGCCTGGTCATCCGCGGCGCTCTCCAGGAAGGTAAGCCGGTAATGGTGCGGGTACTCGGCCGAGCGCAGCACAAAGTGGCGGAGCGCCATGCGCAGCCGTGAGCGGGGATCGGGCAGATTGTCGAAGCGCTCGTGCAACTCCAAGGTGAATTGGCGGTAAAGCTCGTGACAGAGATGGCGCAACAGGGCCTGTTTGTCCGGAAAGTGACGATACATCGCCATTTGCGAACAGCCTGCTTCCTGGGCAATGTTGCGGATGGAGACCTGTTCGTAGCCCTGCGCGCCAAACAGCCGGCTGGCAGCCTCCAGCAGCCGCCCGCGCAGCTCGTCGCCTGCCTTGAAGCGGCGGGGTTCCGTATTCTGTTGGTTCGGCATCGATTCCCGTCCCCGATCCGGACTTTCCCTCACAAACCATCCACCGGACCACTTGCGTACAGTATACACATTGTATACACTGTAAACAATGACGCACTTCCCCAATCCCCATCTCTCCGTCGGCAGGAGATTGTCTACTCTTGTGATCGTTTTGCTGTTTGCCGGGGTGCCAGGAGCTTGGGCGCAGTGCACGGGGCCGGTGGGCGACCTGGCGGAAGCGGCGCGCTGTACGGCCCATCGCCATCTGCCGGGCCTGGAGGCGAAGATCGATCCGGAGCACGCCTATACCCTCAGTGAGCTGATCGGGATGGCGGAATCCAGCAACCCGCAGACGCGCATCGCCTGGGAGCAGGCGCGCCAGGCCGCCGAGGCCGCCGGAGCCGTGCGCAGCGAGTATCTTCCCCATCTTGCCGGGCTGGCGGTGCTGGGCAACGAGAAGTTCATCAACCCCTTTCCGAAGCCCCTGGCGCCAGCCGGTTTCACGATGGTGGAGAATCCCTCAGCCGATGCCGGATTGGCGGTCAGCTACACGATCCTCGATTTTGGCCAGCGTCATGCCCACCTGGAACACGCCCGGGCGATCCAGCTGGCCGCGGCGGGGCATTTCCAAAGGGAGAATCAGGACGTGGCCTTCGGGGTGGTCACCGCGTATTACCAGCTGGTCAACGCCCAGGAGACGCTGGCCGCCCGCAGCAAGATTCTGGAGATGGAGCGCGCCACCCAGGCCGCTGCGGAAGCGCAGCTGGCCAACGGCCGCGCCACGCTGCCCGACGTATTGGACGCCCGTGCGGGCACCGCGCGCGCCGAATATGAGATGGAAGCCGCCATCGGCGGGGAGCAGGCAGCCCGCGTGAATCTGCGGGAGGCGGTTGGGGCCGAACCCTCCGATCAGATTCGCATTCAATCGCTGACGGAAGAGGACGACTCCGATCGGACGGCCTCGATTACCGCGCTCCTCGAGACCGCGCAAAAGGACCGCCCGGATCTGGCCGCGTTGGTGGAGCGGCTCCAGGGCAGCCAGCAAAACCTGAAGGCGGCCGAGAGCACGTACTGGCCAACCGTAGAGTTTGCAGCCAAGGGATCGGTGCTGTCGATCTGGCCTACGGTCAGCAAACAGGATGGTTCGTCGCTGGGCGATACAACGCAGTTTGTCTGGAACGCCGGGCTGCGTATTCATTGGGACTTCTTCGATGGCGGATTGCGCCGGTCCGCAGTGCTGGCGCGGGCCTCCGAGCAGCGTCAGGCCGCGGAGGAGCTGCGTGCCGGTCAGGACGAGGTTACGCGCGCCACATGGATGGCCTTTGTGCAGTACAAGACCGCGCTGCGCCAGCGGCAGGCGGCGCACGCATTGCTGACCGCGGCCGAGAGTTCGTATGCGTCTTCGCTCGATGCCTATCACTACGGCGTGAAGAACCTGATCGATCTGGAGCATGCCGAGTCGCAACTGGCGGAAGCGCGGCTAGCCGATGTTGAGGCCCACTCGTCGCTGCTGACCAGTGCGGCGAATCTTGGTTACACCACCGGAACGCTGTTACGGCAGGGACAAGAGCAACCAACTTCCCCCGAGGTACCCACAAAATGAAGATCGCTCCCAAAACCTGCGCCGGCTGGGGACGGCTCCTGTCTGCCGTCTTTGCGCTCTGCTGCTTCACGGGCTGTGCGCGCGTGCCCGCAATCGATGTGGAGGGCTCCTTTCTGCCCTCGTGGATGCTGTGCCTGCTGCTCGGCAGCCTGGCCGCCATCGTCACGCATCTCTACGTTCTGCGCCGCAAGCTGCAACCGCGGGTGGCGCCGGCAATCGTCTTCTATCCCAGTCTGGCAGTTGCTATTGCATGTCTGGTCTGGCTGGTGCTCTTTCGCTAGGTCTCTGAGCACATGAATTTGCACTTGGGCATCTCGGCATCCCAGGTCTCAGAATCGAGAGCTGGGTTCCCCAGCCGCCTGCGGGAAAGTTCATAACAGGCTCTAGAGCCCTTCGCAGCTATGGGGCGCGGTCGTTTGAGCCCCAAGCGGCCAATGCGGGATGGGGACAACAAAAGGAGTTCATGGTGGAATCGCGTACGCCTTCGGATCTGTTGAAAGAGCATCGGACAGCTTTTGCCATGCTGGGCATCGCCTGTCTGTTGCTGCTCTGCGTCTACTGGAAGACGACGCGCCATCCGCGCACCGACGATGCCAGTGTTCGGGCCAACTACATCCAGTTTGAGCCCGAGGTAACTGGCCGTCTGCTGGCGTTGCCGGTGCGCGACAACGCCTATGTGAAAGCGGGCAGCGTACTGTTTGCAATCGACCCGCGCCCTTACCAATACGCGCTGGACCAGGCGCTGAGCGATCAACAACTGCTGGAACAGCAGATTGTGGACATGCAGCGGCGCATTGCCGCCCAGAGCAGCGCGGTGCAGGCGGCGCGCGCCGGTGTGGCGGGCTCCAGGTCGCAGACTGAAACCATGGCCAGCAGCGTGGATGCAGCCAACGCGGCGGTAACTCGCGCCCAGGCTTACCTGAAGTCGATGGAGGCGCAGAAGACGCTGGCCGACAACAATCTGCATCGTCTGGAGCCCTTGCTGAGCAAGCAGTACGTCACTCCCGAGCAAGTGGACGACGCGCGTACCAAAGCCAGTGTGGCCGCGCACAATGAGCAGGAGGCCCGCGCGGCGTTGGCAGAGGCTTTGGCCCAGCAGGCCCGCAGCCACTCCGAGCAGCGCGAGGCCGCAGCCGGCGAGCTGGCCTCCGAAGCCCGTCTGGCCGAGAGCATCAACACTATCGACCGTTTGGAGACGCTGGAAGCGCAGCGCCCGGCGCGCGCGGCGCGGGTGGCTGCGGCACGCCTCGATCTGGAGCGCTGCACGGTGCGTGCGCCCTTCGACGGCTATGTGACCAATCTCAATATCTCCGAGGGCGAGATGGCCAAGCCGGGCGTTCCCCTCTTCACCCTGATCGACAACCGCAACTGGTATGTGATTGCCAACTATCGCGAGTCGGACTTGAAGTACATTGCGCCCGGCCATCCCGTCGATATCTATCTGCTGGGCGTGCCGGCGCGGCGGTTTGAGGGGGTGGTGGAGAGCATCGGCAACGGCGTGGTACCGGACGATGCCAACGTCGCCAATGGTCTTCCGCAGATCGATCACACCCTCAACTGGGTGCATCTTGCGGCTCGCTTTCCGGTGCGCATCCGGGTGGAAAATCCCGATCAGGGACTCTTCCGCATGGGCGAAACCGCGATCAGTATTGTGAGATAACGCGTGGCCCAGAGCATCGCCAACACCTCGGGATGGCAGGAGCGGCTTCAACTGGAGCTGGCTCCGGCGCATGGCCGCATGGCCGGCGCGTTGCGTACGGCGGTGTCTGCCGCCATGGCCGCGGCGGTGCTGCTTTACCTGCAGATCCCCATGATTGCGCCCGGCATCTACCTGATCTTTCTGGTCTCGTACGACGTGCCTTATCTCACCTTCAAGCGCAGCGTGCAGGAGCTGGCCTCCCAGATCTTCGGCGTCGTGCTGGCGCTGAGTCTGGTGATTGTTACCGACAACGATCCCATGGCCCGGGTGCTGGGCATTGCCGCCTTCACGTTTCTTTCCGCATATCTGTTGCACGCCTGTACGGTGCGCGTCATGGCAATGAACCTGGGCATCTTTCCAGTGCTCACGCTTTCGCTCTGGGAGATGCATCGGCCGCCGGGACAACTGGTCTATTTCTCTTTTGCCCCGGTGCTTACCGGTGCGCTGGCGGTGGGCTGCAAGATTGCGCTGGAATACCTGTTCACGCACCGCGATCCGTATCGCGCCTTGCAGCTGGAGTTGCGGCAGCGCCTGCTCGCGGTGCAACAGCTCTTTGAAGCCTTCGCTGCGGAAACGGTATTGGAGACGCGCTCCACGGCCATGCGCGAGGTTGCCCGCTTTGCCTTTGCCGGCCAGGGCAGGATGGCCGCGCTGGTGCTGGAATTGCGTACCGCGCCTCAACGGGAAGCTGCTCCCGGCGATCTGCCGCCCGCGTTGGTGCCCATGATCGCCCGCTTTCTCGAACTTGCCGCCTCCATAGGAAGGCGAAATCACGGAGAGATTCCCTGCGACCAGCGGCCTTGTTTTCGTATTCTTGCGCAAAGGCTCCAGGAACTTCTCCAAGGCCGCTACACCGAAGCGATGCAGCCTCGTATTTGTGCTGCCAGCAAAGCCGATCTCACCTTGCTGCAGATCGAACGGGATCTCGATAACATCGTCTCAGCGGTGCAGATCGATTCTCCGGCATTGCCGAAGATGACAGTCGTCGATCCGGAAGATAAATCCTGGTTCCGTGCCGATGCGTTGAGTAATCCCGAATACATTCTCTATGCCAGCAAGCTCAGCCTCAGCGCAACCCTCTGTTATGTGCTCTACAACGCCATGGGATGGCCGGGAATCTCCACCGCGACTCTCACCGTGCTGGTGGCTGGCCTGAGTACCTCCGGGGCCACTAATCAGAAGATGGTTTTCCGCCTTATTGGTGGTCTGCTGGGGGGCGTTCTCTGCGGCCTCGGCTGCCAGATTTTTGTGTATCCGAACGCTGCGACCGAATTGCCATTTTTGCTCTCCGTCTTCGCCGTTTCCTTCCTGGCCGCATGGATTGCGCGTGGCGCTCATCTGGGCTACGTAGGTCTGCAGATCGCGTTCTCCTTCTACCTGGTGGTCTTCCAGGAGTACATGGCGCCGCTGACTGGCGGCAGCGAATTTGTGCGCAGCGCCATGCCGATTCATGGCTTCACCGCACCGTTGTCGCTGACGCAGGGACGCGATCGCGTCATCGGCATTCTTCTGGCCCTGGTGGTGATGTGGATTGTCTTTCATCGCCTGCATCCACGGCGCTCGATTGAGCGCATGCACCAGGGCCTTGCCAAGCTTCTGGGGATCTCGGCGCTGCAGATCCGCGTCCTGCTGGAGCGTAATGCCGTACGCGATGCGCAGTTGCGTGCGCAGGCGAATCAGGTGGTACTGGAGATACGCACTCTGGCTGAAGCGATTCCCTATGAGCTCGATCAGGAGGTGGAAAACGATCGCGCCCGGGCCGAGACCATTCAGGAGGCGATTATGCATGCAGGCAGTCTCTTTCTGCATCTCAATGCGCTGTCGCAGTCCAGCGTGCCGGCTTCACTTTACTCCGACTCTTTCTCTGCCCTGGCCGATGAACTGTGGGATCTGGCGCAAGCCATCAATGAAGAGGATGGAGAAAAGGCGATCCGTGAGGAGAGTGCCGCGGCGCGTTTGACGCATGAGGTCAACGATTCTTCAATGCAGAATGCCAGAGCCGCGTATCTCTCGTTGCGCAGACTTTGTGCGGCCGTGGCGGCCAAGGAGATCCCTGTGGTCGAGGCGACGGACGAAGCCGTGTAGAGGAAGAACGGACGCAAGGGTCCATCTCCAGATACGGCGGCGGGCTGTCTTTTTACCGCATGAATAGGACGGCCGAAAAAGGACGGTCGTCTTCTTCAACGGGGAGGGATTCTATCTTCGTCAGGGTCAGACGTTCACTGAGGCGGTTCCGACCCAAGCCTAGCTGAATGGCAATATGAGCCTGTTGCCGGGGGTTGAGAATGCCGCTGGCCAGCTACGATCTATGATCCGTTGACCACCTGCACCAATACCGGCATCGCCGCGCCGAAGCTTCAGGCTCGGTAAGCGGTGCGTGGAATGGCATGAAGATCAATAAATTGAAAACGTTACAGAGATAAACGGTAGACCATTTCTGATTCTGGGCAGAGAGCTGGCTGCGGGATAGCTTCCATGCCAGCGCCTCGGAGCGGAGAACGCATGGGGTCGTGTATCGGCCGCAGGGAGCCGCGCGCGTGGGATTGGGAAGCGCCTCGCTTGCAGGGAATGCAGGGCAGGCGGAATCGGCTTGCATGGGGAGCGAAACAAACTGCCGCTGTGCTAACCTCGTGGTGGGATTTTTGGGGAGACGCTCCAGTCCAAGCTGCAGATTGGCTCAGCGTGTTCACCCCGCCGGTTCTTCCCCGGAACACCGGCGGTGGAGGTGAGGGTGCCAGCAGAGGGAAAGTCCGGTCCATACAAGGCAGAACTGGAGCGAATGACGCGGCTCTATAACACGTTGAGCCAGGTCAATCAGGCGATTGTTCGCCTGCCCAACCGCCAGGAGCTGTTCGCGCAGATCTGCCGGGTGGCCGTCGAACAGGGGGGATTCCGGCTGGCTTTCATTGGCTGGATCGATGCCCGCAGCTTGCAGGTGGTTCCCGTTGCCAAGTTCGGCAACCACACCGCCTATCTGGATACCGCCGTGATGCACGCCGACGAGCGGCCCACCGGCATGGGGCCTACGGGACGCGCCATCCGCTCCGGGAAGCCCTACATCTGCAACGACTACTTCAACGATCCGACAACGCAGCGGTGGCGCGTGCTGGCGGCGGAACACGGCTTCCGCGCTTCGGCCACTTTCCCGATCCGCGAGAACGGCGTGGTCCGGGGTGTGATCGTGTTGTACGCCGGGGAGCTGGGCTTCTTCCGCGATCGCGAGATTCAGCTGTTGGAAGAGGCCGCCTCCGACGTTTCCTTTGCGCTGGACAACTTGGCGCGCGAGGAAAAACGGCAGAAGGCGGAAGAGGCCGCGCGCCAGCTGGCCGCCATTGTGGAAACGACCTCCGATGCGATTGTCAGCGAGTCGAGCGAAGGAACGATCCAGACCTGGAACGCCGCGGCCGAGCGCATGTATGGCTACACGGCAGAGGAAGCGATTGGCCAGAGCATTTCCTTGGTTGTACCGCCGGATCTGTGGCCGGAGACCGTACGGATGCTGGCCGAGGTTCGGGCCGGACGCTCGTTTGCCGGGATTGAAACCGAACGGCTTCACAAGAGCGGATTGCGGATTCCAGTGGCGATCACCTTGTCGCCGCTGCGCGACGGCGCGGGCCGGATTGTTGGGGTTTCGAAGATTGCGCGCGACATCTCCGAGCAGAACGCCTCGCTGGCAGCGTTGCGCGAGAGCAACGGGTTGCTGGAGATCATGATCAACGAGGTGCCCACAGGGTTGGCGATGCTGGACCGCGATCTGCGCGTGCTGGCTGCCAGCAGGCGCTGGAACGAAGACCGTGGCCTGACGAACATCGACGTGGTGGGCAGAAGCCACGAGGAGCTTTTCCCCCATGCGCCGGCCCACTGGAAGGAGCAGCACCAACGCACGCTGGCAGGAGAAACGATTGTCGACTCCGAAGACTCGTTCACGCGCGCCGATGGCCAGCAGCGGTGGTTGCGGCGCACGCTGCGTCCGTGGATGACGGGCACGGGCGAAATCGGCGGCCTCGTGATCCTGTCCGAGGATATTACCGAGCGCAAGCTGGCCGACGATGCACGGCGCCGCAGCGAGGAGTTCCTGAGAATCTTTATTGAAGACACGCCGGTGGCGCTGGCCATGTTTGATCGGGAGTTGCGCTATCTGGGTGCGAACCAGTACTGGCGGCGCGATACGGGCAGCGAAGGCGAGTTGTTGACCGGCCGCCATCGCTACGAAGCGAACCCCGATATCCCCCCGCACTGGAGGGATGCCGACCGCCGCGCTCTGGCCGGGGAAACGGTGCGCTGCGATGAGGACCTGTTTGTGCGCCGCGACCAGTCGCTGCTCTGGCTGCGCTGGGAGGTGCGCCCATGGCACGAGACCGATGGCAGTGTGGGCGGCATTCTCATCGTTGCCGAGGACATTACCGAGCGCAAGTTTGCCGAGATCGCCCAGCATGAGGCGGAAACGCAGTTGCGGGTGGTGGTGGACAATTTGCAGGACGGATTGTTTGTCGCCACGCCGGAGGGCAAGCTTGTCACCTGGAATCCGGCGGCGCGCCGGATCTACGGGATTCCCGAACAAGGGTACGAGACCCTTGCGCTGGCCAACTATCCGGAGATACTCACCCTCTATGACGAGAATGGATCGACGATCCCGTTGGAACGCTGGCCGATGGCGCGCATTCTGCGTGGGGAGCGCGTTCACAACCTGGAACTTCGATCGCGTTCCAAGTTCCTCGATCACGACCTGATCCTGAGCTACTCCGGAGCGCTGGTGGAGGTGGGGAACGGCAGAAAGCTGGCCTTTCTCCGCAGCCAGGACGTGACCGCGCGCCGCCAGATGGAACAGGAACTGCGGACCAGCCAGGCGCGCTTTGAGGCGGTTGTGGATTCACTGGACGACGGTCTGATCATCGTCGATGCCGATGGGACGGTTCTGCGCTGGAATCCAGTGGTGACGCGGGTTGTCAATTTCGAATTGGGGGAGAAGCCGGGCATGCGCGCACGCGACTTCCTCGACTACATTGACGTGCTCGATGCGGCCGGTTTGCCGGTGGCACCGGATAGCACCCCGATGCAGCGGATTTTGAAAGGCGAACATCTGCGCGGCGAGGTGTTCAAGCTTCGCAACAAGCAGAGCGGTCACATCTACACCTTCAGCTACTTTGGCGCGATCGTGACGGTGGAAAGCGGTTCCAGGCTGGCGTTCATCGAGCTTCGCCCGATTGCGGAAGAAGAGTAAGGCTGCCGCGGCACGCTCCACAACGGGGTTTGCGGTTGCGCATGCTCAATGAATACGTGTTGTTGTTGGCTTCAGCGGGACCGGGAACGGCTCCAGGCCCCGCACAGTGCCGGGCTAGTCCTGCTTCAGGTCGCTGAAGCGTTCGCCGATGGCGTGTATCTCCTCTTGGAGGGCAGCGAAGGCGTCCACCACATCGGGATCGAATTGCGAACCCCGGCCGGCGAGAATGATGTCGACTGCTTCGGTGTGGGGAATCGGTTCTTTGTAGACGCGCCGCGAGATCAAGGCATCGTAGACGTCGGCCACGGCCATCAGACGTGCCGCCAGAGGAATCTCTGCGTCCTGCAATCCCTGCGGATATCCATTGCCATCCCAGCGTTCGTGGTGGCACAGCGCGATTTCCTTGGCGGTCTTCAGAAAGTCCACCTCCATGCCCAGTTGCTCTTCCGCGCGTTCAATGGCCGCGCGGCCCACCGTGGTGTGGGTCATCATGATCCGGAATTCCTCGACGGTGAGTTTGCCGGGTTTGAGCAGGATGCGATCGGGGATGCCCACCTTGCCGATATCGTGCAGCGGCGCGGATCTGTACATGGTGGCAATGGTTGCGGCGGTAAGCACGCCCCGGAAGCAGGCCTGCTGGCTGAGGTGCGCGGCCAGCAGTTGGACGTAGCTCTGGGTGCGGCGGATGTGGTGGCCGGTCTCCTGATCGCGGGTTTCGGCCAGCGAGGTGACCACCTGGATGGTGGCGTTTTGAATGGCGGTAATCTCTGCGGTGCGCTTATCGACTTCGCGCTCCAGAAACTCATTTTCATCGCGCAGGAAGTCGGCGGCAGCCTTCAGCATGAGATGGGTTTTGACGCGCGCCAGCACGATCGGCGGGCTGATGGGCTTGACGATGTAATCCACCGCGCCCAGTTCGAATCCGCGCTGTTCATCTTCCACGCTGGAGCGCGCGGTGAGAAAGATGATGGGAATGTGGCGGGATTGCGGGTCGCTTTTGAGGCGGCGCAAAACCTCATAGCCATCGATTTCGGGCATCATGATGTCCAGCAGGATCAAGTCCGGAGGCGTGGCCGCGGCGATCTTCAACGCGCGTTCCCCGCTGTTGGCCACTTTTACGCGATACAGACCGTCGAGCAACTCCGCCATCAAGGTGAGGTTGTCCGGCGTATCGTCCACCACCAGAACGAGCGGCAGTTCCGACTCATTGCTGGGACTCATCGCGATCTCCTGTTACGGGCGAACTGCCCTGCGGCACGGCCAATTTGCGGAGGATTTCAAGCGCGAACTCAAAGTTGAATTTGTGGATCGCCGCTTCCATATCTCTGCTGGCAGCCGGCCAGGCAGAGCGGAACAGCTCCCGGTTGTCGTTGAACAGATGCACGGCGTTGGCGTTGTCCTCCACCAACAGAGCTTTCAGACGGCGCAGCAGGCTGTCCAGTTGCTTGGGGTCGGCTGGCGGCTGCGGCGCGGACGAGGGATGATCGGCCCGGAAGCGGTCGACGGCCTCAACCAGTGTCTTCAGCTTCTTGTCCATCTCGTCCACTGCGGCGCTCCAAAGCTCTGGAGCGGCGGCGTGGTGCAGCGCAGCCTCCAGTTGCGCGGCCGCTTTTTGCAGCAGTACCGCGCCCAGACTGCCGGCCGCTCCCTTGATGGAATGAGCCAGCCGCTCGGCGGTTTGCGGATCGCTCTCGTCCAGCGCGGCGCGGATTTTTTCGATCGCGCCACGCTCATTGCGCACAAAGCTCTCCAGCAGCGATCGGTAGAGGGCGCGCTTGCCCAGTACGCGGCGCAATCCGGCCTTCACGTCGAGGCCTTCAACGCCTTCCGGTAAATCGAATCCGTCCGGTGGCGCGGAAGCGGGACTGGCGCCGGCCGGCCCCGCCTCGGGATGCGGCCGGGCCCAGCGCCGCAAGGCGGCGAACAGTTCGTCGGGGTCGACGGGCTTGGCCAGGTGATCGTTCATCCCGGCCGCCAGGCAGCGCTCCCGATCCTGCGCGGTGGCGTTGGCGGTCATGGCCAGGATGGGCAGCTGGGCAAGGCCGGGAAGGCCGCGGATGGCGCGCGTGGCGTCCAGTCCATCCATCACCGGCATCTGCATGTCCATCAGCACCACGTCGTAGTTCTTGCTGCCCACCATCTCCAGGGCCTCGCGGCCATTCCAGGCCACATCGACCAGGCAGCCAACCC
>Ga0371490_1001482_pt1 | contig 12029 bp, 15 predicted proteins | sample MB2SIPfraction_FD_207959 | JGI IMG/M metagenome (GOLD analysis project Ga0371490, IMG submission 207959) | Lab enriched peat soil microbial communities from McLean, Ithaca, NY, United States - MB28FN SIP fraction | ecosystem: Environmental > Terrestrial > Soil > Wetlands > Peat | place: USA... | reverse complement strand
GCCTCGCCGCCGTCGCGGTTGAGAATGCGCAGAAAAGCCGCATCGTCGGCTCGCTCGCGGCGCTCGGCAAAGAATCGCTCGGTCTGCATGGCAGCGATCTTCTCAGCGGCGGCGATCACCAGAAACTGGTTCATGCTGGACTTGTCGCGCTTGCTGACCTTCTCCACCTCAGCCTTCAGCGAGACGGGCAACCGCAAGGGAAATGTAGAAACTCGAGTGGTCATGGTATTAACCTCTGCAAGACTTCGCCGGGACGAAGAACTTCAATTCCAAAACTGCTGCGCGCCGCGCGCAGATCCTTCTCGTTAAAGGTCACAATCGCGCCGGCCTGCCCATTCACCGCGGCCTCCAGCACCATTTCGTCGCCGGGATCGCGCAGTTGAGGCCGCCAGCGGTAATAGGTCTGCACCGGCTCGGCCAATGAAATGAGCCGGTCCAGAAAGATCGCGATCTCCGCCAAGCCCAAACCGGAAGCGAGCCGATGCTCGGCGGTCATGCACTTGGCTTCGTACTCCAGCGCCAGCGGCACATTCAGCAGCATGGTGGCTCGCCCCAGCCGTATTCGCCGCAGAAGCTCGGCTGACCCGCCGCGTGGGCTGCGCATGGCCGCCACAACGACATCGGTGTCGAGCACGAGTCTCATATCGCATATAATATCACATCATATAGGATGTGATGCACTTTGCCGCTTTGCATGAATCCCAGATCTCGATTTTGAAACCTGGGAGACTACGAACCCACCCCCGATGACTTGTTTAGAGAGTGTAAGGAATCCGCACCCCTGGCGTGCCTGCGGGGAAATCACGCGTGTTGCGAGTGATGAGAACCCGGCCGGCGGCTTCGGCGGTCGCCTGAATGATGGCGTCGGGCAGTTTAATCTTGCTGCTCCTGCGCAGCAGGAATGCCCGTTCAGCCACATCGACGCCAAAAGTCAACGTATAGAAATTCAGCAGGAAGCTGCGCGCATCCGCCTCATTGGCAGCGGTTGAGCCTGCCATCACTTCCATCCAGCTGATGATGCTGACCGCGCGGTCCGCATGTCCGCCGCACTCGGCGCGGGCCTGCGGAATGCCGCGCAGGTAATCGATGAGAATGTTGGTGTCGAAGAGAACCGGCGTCGTTACCATTCCGCGCGCATCCTCTCCTGATACGCAACTCCGTCCTCGGGAAAATCAGACCATGATCCAAAGGCCGCATGGTTCATCTTCTGGCGGTGGGGCGCAAGAGAGGTTGCGACAACCTGCCGCACAAACTCGGCACGCGACACGGAAAGCTTTTTGGCCACTTGAGTCAGCAGCTTGAGATCTTCGTCCGGAATATCAATGAGCGTGCGCATCATGCCTCCTGTGATATATAATAACTATATCATAATATGATACTGTTGTATATCGCTTCCTGGATTACGCTGGGGGCCAGCTCCCTCGCATTTGGGGACCTGGGATTCCACAAATTCCATGCGAGCGATTAGCGAACGGCTGTTCCACCGCAGGTGGCCGCAGCTGGTTGCAGATTATTTCCCCACTTCGTGCACACTGATCTCAGAAGTCGTCCTTCAAATCACCGTCCCGGCACCTTCTTTCGCGCCGCTTTCAGCCTGAAGCTGCCGGCAGAGGACGAAACGTTCCGTAACTCCTTTGCCAGGAATATTTTGCAGGGAACTTCTTTGTTTTCAAGATTTTGCAGCGCAGCCCTGCCTGTAAGCTCAAGAAAACAAGGAATTTGTTTACAAAATATGGGTGGGGGTACCCGATGGTCAGCTTTGCCGTGAGGGTGGGATAAGTCGAACCCGCGTAGAATAAAAATTAACCGGAGCCGCATACAACGGCCCCGAGTACGATGATCCTTCTCGACCCAGACCTGGACCCCGACACCGCGTCGAAGGCAACTACGGCGAAGAAGACGGCTGCGACAGGCACAGATAAAAATTTCCGCTTGCCCTCCGCCCGCACGCTGGCCCGCTTTCTGGCTTTGGCGCAAAAAACCGTCCGTCTTCGCGGCCAAGTCACAGTCCTGCTCACCACCGACGCGGCGATTCGCAAACTCAACCGTCAGTTCCGCCACAAGGACAAAGCCACCGACGTGCTCTCCTTTCCCGCTGAAGGCATCGGCGCCGAGAAGCTCGCCGGCGATCTGGCCATCAGCGTTCCCATCGCGCGAATACAAGCCGTCGAGCAAGGCCACACGCTTTCGACCGAAATCAAAGTCCTGATCCTCCACGGCCTGCTCCATCTGGCCGGGCACGATCACGAAGTTGATGAGGGCAAGATGGCCCGCCGCGAACGCCAACTTCGCGCCAAGCTGGGTCTGCCGCAAGGCCTCATCGAGCGTGCTGCAAAGGTGAAGCGTTTATGACCCCGCTCTTCATCCTCCTCATCGTCTTGCTGGTAGCGATCGAGGCGCTGGCTTCCTACATCAGCCGCGTCTACTCCGAGTTCGGCAAAATACTGACCCACGAGATCGAGGAGAACCTGGACGCCTGGGAGGAGCTCGTTGAACCGCAACTGGGGCTCACCCGCGAACACGCGGCGATCTGCGCGGCGGTCCTGCAACAGTTCGCCCTGGGCCTGATCGCGCTGGGCTTCGGCGCGGTCCTCTTTGATCGCGCGCCGCATCTGGCCCGGCCTACTCCGGCCGAGATCGCTCAGGCCGTTCTCGCCCTGGTGCTGGTGGTGGTCTTCTGCAACCAGCTTCTGCCCGCCATGCTCTTCAACCGCACGCGGGGCCGCTGGGTGGCGCGCCTCGTCTGGCCCATTCGTTTTCTTTTGTGGATGATGACGCCCATTACCGTATTCGTCCGCTTTTTCTTCTCCGTGGCCTCGTTGGCCGAGGAGCAGGCCACTCCAGCCGAGGAGACGGCCGACGATGTTGAGGCTCTGCTCGAGGCCGGCGAAGAGGAGGGCATTCTGGAAGAGAGTGATCGTGAGTTGGTTCGCTCCGCCGTCGAGTTCGGCGACAAGCTGGTGCGTGAAGTGATGACCCCACGTCCTGAAGTCTTCGCGGTGCCCGCGAACCTCACCCTCAAAGCCTTCCTCGAACAACTGCGGGAGCACAACTTCTCTCGCGTGCCGGTCTTTGACGGCTCCATCGACAACGTCACCGGCATTGCCTTTGCCCACGACTTGCTGCAAATCACCGACGAGGAAGCCCGCACCCGCACCGTGGCCAGCATCCAGCGCCCGGCGGTCTTTGTCCCCGAGACCAAGCGCGGCTACGAATTGTTGCGCGAGATGCAGCGAGACAAGCAGCATATGTGCATCGTCATCGACGAACATGGCGGCGTATCCGGCCTGGTCACCATCGAGGACTTGCTCGAAGAGATTGTCGGCGAAATCCGCGACGAGCATGAAGAAGATGCCGAGCCGCAGCGTGAGTCCGGCGGCGTCTGGCTGGTCCCCGGAAACTTTCCCGTCGACCATTTGCCCGACCTCTTCGGCGAGCAGGCCGGACTAAGCGACTTAGGCGAGGCCTACGAAGCCACCACGCTCGGCGGACTGGTCAGCGAGATCGAGGGCCGCATCCCGCTCCCCGGCGAGGTCGTCCTGCTCGAATCCGCGGGCCTCCGCATGGAGGTCGTCGCCTCCACCGACCGCCGTGTCGAGCGCCTGCGTGTCTTTCCGCCGGCCACTGAAACCGCCGTAACGCCTTCGTTATGAGGGATGGCCCAATGACCACCGCTCGGTTCGCAGAAGCGTGCCAAGGCCGTATTATATGAGGGTGAACAGTCTGACCCGAAGAACCAGCCAAGGATTTGCGCAACTTTTCATCTTCTTGGGAGTGGCGCTCTTCGCCCCGGCCTGGACGCTTGATTTCTGGCAGGCATGGGTCTACTTATTCATTTTTACCGCGGCCTCTGCGCTGATTACCGCCTATCTATGGAAGTACGATCCTAAGCTGCTCGAAAGCCGTGTGAAAGCCGGTCCGCGTGCCGAGAAGGAAAAGAGTCAAAAGTTAATTCAGATCCTTGCATCAATGGCTTTCATCGGAACTTTGGTTGTTCCTTCCCTTGATCGCCGCTATCTTTGGTCACATCTCCCGATCGTCTTCGTGATTGCGGGTGATGTTCTGGTGGCGCTGGGGTTTCTTGCCGTCTTCTTTGTGTATAAGGAGAATACCTTCACCTCGGCGACAATTGAAGTAGCTCCAGACCAGCGAGTTATCTCCACCGGACCCTACGCAATCGTTCGTCATCCTATGTACGCCGGTGCGCTTGTCATGCTCCTCGCAACTCCTCTCGCTCTCGGATCGTGGTGGGGAATCCTCATGATCGTCCCGATGACCTTCGTCCTCGTTTTGCGGCTTCTCAACGAAGAAAAGTTCCTACGAGTCAATCTGCCCGGTTATCCAGAGTATTGCCGGAAGGTTAGGTTTCGGCTGGTACCTCTGATCTGGTAGTGGAATGTATTTCTGGGAATCGGCGCGAAACCCCGCCCTTGCATCTGCCGTTTAATCGCCTCGTAATACGATTGTCAAATCTAAAATGCCGTAAACTGAGATAGGAGCATTCCCCCTTTGAAATCCGGATTTGTTGCCATTCTCGGCCGGCCGAACTCCGGCAAAAGCACGCTGCTCAACGCTCTCACCGGCGAAAAGGTAGCCATTGTCTCCGCCAAGCCGCAGACCACTCGCAACCGCATCGCCGGGGTGGTCGAGGTTCCGGCGACGAAAGGCGCGCGGCGAGATTCGCAACCAGCGGCGCAAATCGTCTTTGTCGATACTCCCGGCGTCCACAAGCCCGGCTCGCACCTCGACCGGCGAATGTTGCAGGAGGTCTACGAGGCCCTGGAAACCCGCGACCTGGTGCTGGTGCTCATGGACGCTACACGGCGTGTGCAACTGGAAGAGGCCGCGGAGCCGTCAGCGGAACCAAAGCACGAGCGCGCCAATTGGGCCAGCGAGGACGAGTTTCTCTTCGGGCTCATCCGCAAGCTCGACTGCCCGGTCTTTCTGCTGCTCACCAAGATCGATCTCGTCGCCAAAGACCAACTGCTTCCGCTGATCGACACGCTCACCCGGCAATTCGGCTTCGCGCGGGTGATTCCGGTCAGCGCCCGCAAGCGCGATGGACTCGATCTATTGATCCGTAAGATCGTCGAGGCGCTGCCCACCGGCGAGCGCTTCTACCCCAAGGACCAGTACACCGACCAGCCGCAGCGTTTCATGGTCGCCGAGCTGATTCGCGAAAGCATTCTGGTCGAGACGGGCGAAGAGGTTCCCTACGCTTCCGCGGTTGTGATTGAGCGCTTCGAGGAGGCCGAGCCTCCGGCGCCAGCTCGGAAGAAGGGCCAAGCTCCGGCGCGGTTGCCGCTCACCCGCATCGCTGCGGCGATTTACTGCGAGCGCGACGGACAAAAAGCAATTTTGATCGGCAAGGGCGGCTCCAAGCTGAAAGAGATCGGCACACGCGCCCGCCGCCAGATTGAATCGCTCATCGGCACACGCGTTTATCTGGAACTGCACGTCATTGTCGAGCCTAACTGGCGCGAGTCGAAATCCTTCGTCGAATCGCTGGACTGGCGGAATCAGTTAGAGCGGTTGGCCACGAATCAAATCACTGAAAAACCGTTAGATGAAAAAGAAAACCGAAAATAGAATTGTGCGGGACTCAGGCTCCCTTTACCGCCCCGCGCCCGTTAGCTTTAACCCAGTACATGCGGATGTCAGCGGCGCCGATGACGGTGTGGACGGTTGATCCGTCGTCGGGCGCGGTGGCCACGCCCACGCTGGCGTTGACGCGCAACTTCAAGCCGTTCTTCATCTGGAATTCAGTCTGCATCAGCGCGCGGTTGAGCGCGGTGGATTGCGCCAGCGCAGCTACGGCTCCGATCTCCGGCATCAGGATGGCAAACTCGTCGCCGCCGTAACGGAAGCACCAGTCCTCTTTGCGGCTTAACTCCCGCAGCCGGTCGCCGGCACGGGCCAGCAACTCGCTGCCCACCAGGTGGCCGTGTTCATCGTTTACAAACTTGAAATGGTCCAGGTCAAGGAAGGCAAGACTCACCGGCAGTTTCAACCGCCCGCATCGCTCCATTTCGCGGCCCAGCACCTCGTAAAGGTGGCGGACGTTGTAAAGTTTGGTGCAGTCGTCGGTGATGGTCAACTGCTGGATGCGGGCAACGTCGTGCGCATTCTCGATGGCGATGGCCGCGTGGTCGGCCAAGATGTGCAGGAAGGCGATAGTATAGTCGGTTAGCTGGTCGGCGCGCGGGTTGAAGATCTCGATGACGCCATGCGTTCCCTTGCGCCCGCGCAAGGGAAGAGCGATGACCGAGCGGACCGTTTTCGGCTTGGCGCCGCCGGCCCCCTTGACTCGCGGGTCATTCTCGGCCTCGGGAACCAACAGCGTCTCGCCGTGCTGGACCACCCAGCCGGCCACTCCCTCGCCCACCTTCACGCGCAGGTCGCGCAGCGAAGCCTCTTCCCGGCCCGCGGCAATCGCGTAGTAGAGCTCCTGGCGCGCTTCATCGAGCATCAACAGTGTCCACAGCTCTGCCTCGACAAACCGCTCCATGTGCTCGATGATGGTGCGCAAAATTGTGTCCAGGTCGAAGCTCGATGTGAGCGAGCGCGCTACCTGGTGGAAGACAAGAAGGTCATCGAGCGGGATACGGCTGTCCGTCTTTTTGGTCATTCTGGAACCCAAGGCAAAAAGTATTTTTCGCAATTCTTACACGCCGCGGTTTGAAGGCGGCGGGAAAATGACGCCACGCCCGGCGCACGCGCATTACGCCGGTTACATCTTCTCGGGGGAGAGGTACCATCCTCACTCTCTATAAGAACACCTCAGCCTCCGATGTGCACCATGGAGTGGGAGGGCATCAAGAATCCCGGCTCGCCGATGTTGTGGCGCGGTTCCTTGCCCTGTACTATACGGAAAATGTAGTCGGCCAGTTCCCCATCGACGGCCCCAGCGTGCGCCGGTGCGAAGGCAATAGTTTACGGGACAGCTCAGGCACAGACTCAGTCGATCCGCGGTGTGCCCCGGCGGAGAAAAAAACCGGCGACGCCGCAGACCGCGATGATGGCCAGCGCAACGGCGAAGTAGTAGGCCATGGGATGCGCCCAGCCCGGCGAATAGCTCAGGTCCTGGCCCACCCACAACAGCAGAATGGCGGCGATGGCCGCAAACTGGCCGGCGATGACCAGCAAGGTGTGGCCCAGGTCGCGCCGTTTGTCGAGCGCCTCCACCTGGTCGGGGGTCAAGTGCCGCTCTTCGGGGGGAAGCAGGGAATTTGCCATGCGTGTTGCTCCTGTCTTGTATGATCTGGCGAGCCGAGCGTTAGTTGACGGCCTTCGCGCTCGTCCGCTCTCCTTCTCGATTCAATCATAGGTTGCGAAACCGCGCCAGTGATCATGCCGTGTGTTGGCTCGGCTTGCTCAATCAGACATTTTGGATATGAATTGCGTTGAGCCCAAAGGCGCCCTTCATGCATTCGAGGACTCTAAAGTAAAATCTTGTCTGTGAGCATGAACAGCGGCATGATCGTGCGTGGTGAATACCCTGAAGATTGCGACGCGATCCGCTTCGTCAATGAAGAGGCTTTTGGCCGTAGAGACGAGGCAGACCTCGTGGATGCCCTGCGTGTCGAAGGCGCTGTGCTGGCTTCCTTCGTTGCCGAAATTGAAAAACGGATGGTCGGGCATATCCTCTTCAGCCGGATGTCGATTGAGACTGCCAGCGCTCCTGTTCCGGCGGTGGCTTTGGCGCCCATGGCTGTATTGCCGGAACAACAGGGCCAGGGAATCGGCGGAGAGCTGATCCGGCACGGCCTGAATTGGCTCCGCGGCGAGGGCGAGCAAATCGTCATCGTCCTCGGACACCCGAAGTACTATCCCCGCTTCGGCTTCTCCACGGATAAGGCCCGCGCTCTCGCGTGTCCGTTTCCTCCGGAAGCTTTCATGGCGCTTGAACTTATCCCCGGCGCTTTGAATGACATTCAAGGCAAGGTCAGATACCCTGCGGCCTTCGGGCTCTGAGAAAAAGAGCCGTTTCCTCTCAGCGGAGGGATTTGACTTTTTTCTTCGATCTCAAATGAACAGGCAGGCCGCGCGCTTGTTGTAGAGTCTCTGCCCCCGGCCGCCGCCGTCAGCCGGGTTAAGCCCTTTGTATCGCTGCCCTACTTCGGCGGGTAACCGACCGACTGCGCGTAGAGGGGAGTTTTCCCGGCAGTCAGTTTCAGAGCAGCGGCCACGGCCGTTGCGTCCTGTTGCCCGTGGAGTGCGTAGAACCACGCGTTCAGCCCCTCGGAAGCCGCAAACAGATAGACGTTCTGGCCGATAAACCCCACATCCACCTGGGCATAATTGAGCTTGGGATCAGCCACGTAGACCAGGGTGACAGCCGCCTGCCCAGCGGGAGGAGCGCCCATCTTGGCGCGTAGATCGCCAGCCACCACGGGCCGCAAAAGGTTGGCCTCGGCCTCATAAACGTAGACGCCCTGGGCGAGAACCACGTCGAGCTCAACTTCCTGCTTGTTCATGGCCGAGGGCGCGGTGCGGCCCATTCCCGGCTTCACCGTGCGCGGCCGGTTGACCCCAAAGGCCGCCCACAAAAGGTTGGAGAGGGTTTGCGGCGGGAGTGGCTTGTCCACAAAAGCGCGCGTGGTCTGGCGCTGGGCCAGGGCCTGCATCAGAGGTATTCCGCCGGTTACCTGCGGCTTGGGTAACTGGATGGGTTTGAACTCCTGCGCGACCAGGGTGGGCACGGTCCACAGCAAAGTGACTAGAGCAAGCTGGGTGGATGTGCGACGTAGGGTGAAAAGTCCGGGAATATGCATGGTTCCTCCTCGAAAAACATTATGCACCCTTGCCTTGGAAGTGTGCGGAATAGGGGAAAGGATTAAGTCGATTCCAATTTGTAAGACAGAAAGCTATACGCGTAGGACGCGGACGTTGGGAGAACGAACGCTGCGGTTGGCGACACTCCGTTGGCCTGCCCGTGGGCCGCTCCTGGCCGGGCTCAGTCCGCCAGAAACGCCACCGACTGCAAAGAGCTGATCTCGAAAGCTTTGCGGCAGCGGATGTTGGCGCAGGCCAGCTTTTCGTCGCGTCTTACCATGTAAGACTGCGCCTTGGCGAATTTGGCGCGGTCCCGCTCGTCGGCCCCGCGGGGCAGTTGCGCCCGCTTGCGCCGCACCACCCAGGTCACCTTGTACTCGCCCGCCTGCCCGCACTTGGGGCAGGTCAGCGTGTGCGTGCGCTCTTCGGTCGTTTCATTGAAGAATTCCCGCTCTTCCATGGTTTTCCAGCTCTCCATCCCGGCGGCAAAACCTGCTGTCAAAACTCTAGGTCTTCCCCTCCGGCAGGACTTCCTCCATACTCATACTTGTCATGACGAAACGCAAGCCAGTAAAATTTTCAGCAGCTAAGGCGGTTAAAGCCAACGCCCGCGCGCGGGTGGGCCAGCCCAAGCCAGCACGGGTGATTGACACCGAGCCGCGCACCGGCCGCGCCACCAAGCACAAACCCAAGCTCGAAGAGATCATCCACCAGGAGGATTAGTAATGGCTAAAGCCGTAGGCGTAGGCGGTGTTTTTTTGAAGGCGCGAGATGCCAAAGCACTCTCCGCCTGGTATGCCACCCATCTTGGCATAACGCCGGGCGAAGGTGGCTCACTGGCCTTTGACGGGCCTGAGTCAACGGGAACGACGGTCTTTGCCCATTTTCCGCAAGAGACCGCCTACTTTGGCGACGGAGCGCAGAGTTTCATGATCAATTTTCGCGTGGACGATCTGGACCAGTTGCTGGCCAATCTTGCCGCGGCCGGCGTGCGCATCGATGCTCACCGCGAAGAGGCCAGCTATGGGCGCTTTGCCTGGATATGGGATCCGGAGGGCAACCGCCAACCGGCTATGTTGTTGAAAAGCCTCTTTGTCTTACAGCATTGCGCCCGTCTTACCTTTGTCTTACGGCCGTAAGACATGCGTAAGACAGCTCTCCAGCCGGCGTCGAACGCCCCCCGGCTGCTTTCCGAGGCGGGGCCATTTTCGCCGTGAGTGTGAGATCGTGGGTTTCCCACCATACCCAAGCGGAATTTTTGCCGAGGAACTCGAATTGCAAAGAGGAAGCCTGGCTCCGCAAGACTCCCACTTCCGGCGGAACAACGGCCAGCTATAGCAAAATCAGGGTTGCTGTACCCAGGGTCAATGAACTCAAGTGGCTTTTTCCTTAAGAAAAAGCCACCTTTCAGAATTTTCGAGAGGGTATATTAACCCTGGTTTTGCTCTAAGGCTGCCCTTTGTCCGCACGGCGCAGTGCGTAACGCAGGCCGCGCGTGAATGCTGTAGTTGGTTTTTTCGGAGCCGAAAGCAGCAATCGCAGGCGAGTAGCCGTTAAATCTGTCTTACCTTTGTCTTACGACGCCCAACAGGCTTTCGGGAGCAATTGGAGATTGAAACTCAGTTCCCCAGATCTCATCTTTGTTACCTGGGATTCCAAACAATCTCTTGCTACCGAGGAACGCTGTAAGGGCCGGGAAGCACCGGCTCTTCGGGCTGCTTGTCAACCGGCGCGGGCGGGCCGGCGACTTCAGTGCGCTTAGAGAAGATGTGGAACTCCACCACCAGGTCCAGCAGCACCGGAACGGGCCTGCCGTCCTTGATCGCCGGCTGGAAGCTGGCCTTGCGGATGGCCGCTATGGCATTCTCGTCCAACCCGAATCCTATGGGCCGGCCAACAGCGACCTCGCCCGCCTTGCCGTCCGGGCCGACGACGGTATGATAAAGGGCCATGCCGGCCACGGCGTTGTCCTGGGCGTATTCATTCAGTTCCGGCTCGATGGCGGTCAACAAGCGCGCCTTCCGGTCCACCCTGTTCTGGCGGAGGACGGCCGGGTCTTTGGGCCGGTAGTCGGCCTTGGCGTCCACGGCCTGGTAATAGAGCTTCCAGTAGTCTGGAAGGCTGGCTATCATCTGCGCGTCGAATCCCTGGACGAAGACCTGCTCGAGGGCGTCGCGAAGCACCCGCGTAGCGTGCGCCGGCGAGGTGGTGGTAGTCACGCTGTTGGGGTCGGCCGGGCGCTCTTCTGCGGGCGTGGCGGCGATGGAGGCCTTAAGCTGATCGGCCTCGCTCATCTCTTCAGGCTCGGGCGCCGTCTGCGGTGGGGTCACCTGCGCCGGAGGCGCGGCCGAAGGGGCGGCTGATTTTGCATGCCGGAATATTTTGCTTTTTTCATTCTTTTCGTTGCCGGCTTTGGGTTCTTTTTCCTTCCTGGCCCTCACCACCATCTCGCGGTCGATGGTGATTTTGACCACTTTCTTATTGGGCGTGAGCCGGGTCTGGTCGAAGGCCTTGGAGGGGTCTACGTAAGCTGACAGGGCCGTAAAGTGCAGCCCGTAGCGAGCGCCTTCCATCGTGACCTTGTGCCGGGCGAGGCGCACCCTGTCGATATGGATGGCGCTGAGCGTGAAGGAGCCCTGCGGGGAGTTCCCGATGAGGCGGCCGTGCTCGTCGAAGCTGAGTAAGTTGTCCTGATAACCGTTGCGCAGGAAGAGCGTCTTGCCCACCAGCAACTGCTTGAGTTCTGCTTCGTTAATTCTGCCGGCCTCCTGCAGTGAGGCCCAGTGCGCATGCGTTGGGGCTGATATGTCCGGCTGTTGAGTTGTATCGGAATGCGCGGGCTGCTGCGCCGAAGAGGAAAAAGCCAACGCCAACGCGGCGAAACAGGTTGAGGCGGCCATTCGAGCCAAAGCTGGCAGAACAGTGGAATGAGGCCTAAAGCGAGGCATGAGCATAAGCGTACCTTTGAGCGACACTTTAACAGGATTCTGCTCCCGCAGTCGAACAGAAACGCTCTAACTCCCTAAGTGGTTGAGCCGCCAGAGGATGCGGCGGAAGAGGCCGAGGATGCGACGCGTGTCCTGCGCGGTGAGGGTGAGCCGCCGCAGGAGAAGTCGCAGGTCGTGGCGGTTGGCCGGCTGCATGGCACGCGGCGAGTAGCCGGCCGCCCGCATGGCCTCTTCGATCACTCCGGCCAGCAACTCCAGACGGCCGGAGGGCTCTGCGGAAGTGGCTGATGGGACGGGAGTTACTGG
>Ga0371490_1001478_pt1 | contig 12035 bp, 7 predicted proteins | sample MB2SIPfraction_FD_207959 | JGI IMG/M metagenome (GOLD analysis project Ga0371490, IMG submission 207959) | Lab enriched peat soil microbial communities from McLean, Ithaca, NY, United States - MB28FN SIP fraction | ecosystem: Environmental > Terrestrial > Soil > Wetlands > Peat | place: USA... | reverse complement strand
ATCTATACCGACATGAACCTCTACCGTCCGGAGATGGTGGGCATGAATCTTCCCAGCCAGTGAGAGTTGCGCACCCTGAAGAAAGGCAGCAGCAAAAGGAAAAGCGGCGAGCAATCGCCGCTTTTCCTTTTGCTGCTGGGTGAGTAGGAGTGCGATAGCGCTTGCAGAGCTACCGTCAGACGCGGACGACGCGGATGCCCTGTTTGAGGAAGGGAGCGATCATCTCGTCGGTGGCGCCGGTATCGGTGATGAGCTGTTGCAGGTCGCGGGACTCGCAGATGCGCCAGTTGGCGACGACCTGCAGCTTGGTGTGATCGACGACGGCAATATGGCGACGGGCGCGACGGACCATGGCGCCGTTGAGGTCGGCCTCTTGGGGGTTATAACAACTGATGCCCCACTCGGCGTCCACGCCATCCGCACCGATGAACATGGTGTGGATGAACATCTTCTCCAGGCTCTGGATGGCGGTGGGGCCAACCAGGGAGAACCAGTCGCCGTGCAAGTGGCCGCCGGTAACGAAGACATCTACATCCTTGCGCCTGGAAAGCTCCATGGCGATGTTGACCGTGTTCGTCACCACGGTGAGCTTGGAGTTGAGCGGCAGGCAGCGGATGATCTCGGCGGTGGTGGTGCCGGGGGTGATGGCGATGGTCTCGCCGGGATTGATGAGGGTGGCGGCGGCAGCGCCGATGCGGCGCTTCTCGTTGGCCTGCCGTTCCAGTTGGGCTTGGAAGGATTGATCCTTCTTGAAGGGCTCGTAGAAGAGGGGCTCCAGAGACTCGGCGCCGCCGTGGGTGCGCCGCAGCAGGCCCTGCTGCTCCAGCAGGTCGAGATCGCGGCGGATGGTCACCACCGAGACGCTCAGCTTCTGGCTGAGATCGTCAACCACCACGGCCCCAGTTTCACGCAGCGAGGTCAGGATGGCGGTGATGCGGTGCTGCTGCTTATCGCCGCCCTGGATGCTCTCCGGCGCCTCTCTGGTTTCCGGGATATTTTTACGCTTTTCCTGCTTGGCCACTGCTTAGGCCCTCCATTCCTGCTGGATCTGTTCCAGAGTCTTACCGCGAGTCTCGGGGACCAACTTCCATATAAACACAAAACTGAATACCGATAACGACGCGCATACGGCGAAAGTTCCTGCTACGCCAAGAGAGCGGATGAGCGAAAGAAAGGTGAGGGTGACCAACAAGGCTCCAGCCCACAGGGCGCTGGTGGCTACCGAGGCGGCGCGGCCGCGCACGCGGTTGGGAAAGATCTCAGAGATCACCACCCACGGCACCGGCCCCATGCCGAAGGCAAAGAAGCCGATGTAGCCGAGGATGCTGACCAGCAGCAGCATGGTGGGCGCCGCGGGCATGGAAAAGGCCGCCACCAGAAGCAGCAGCGAGACCGACATGCCGCCTGCCGCGGTCAACAGCATCGTGCGCCGCCCCCAACGGTCGATGAAGCGCATGGCCAGCAGCGTGACCAGCAGGTTCGCCGAGCCGATGAAGACGCTGGCGGCCAGGGCGCTGCTGGTGCTCTGCCCATGCAGGTGCTCGGTGATGAGGATGGAGCCGTAGTAGAGAACGGCGTTGACACCGGTGATCTGGCAGAGGATGGCCAGTCCCAGCGCTACGACGAGTGCTTTATGCATGGGGCGGGCAAAGACCTCGGCCCAGGTGGCGACCTGGCCGGTACTGGCGCTCTCGATCAGCGCGGCCTGCTCCTCCGCCTCTTCCGGGGTGAAGATGCGGGCGAGAATCTCTCTGCCCTTGCGGCCTTGTCCGTGGCCGATGAGCCAGCGAGGGCTTTCGGGGATTGCGAGCAGGCCCAGTAGGAAGACCGCGCCTGGCAGAACGGCGATGCCGACCATCCAGCGCCAGGAGTCCGCGCCCCAACTGGCCAGTCTCCATCCCACCAGGTAGGCGATCAGGATGCCGGTCACTACGGCCAACTGGTTCATGGAAACCAGCCTGCCGCGACTGTGGGCGGGTGCTACCTCGGCGATGTAGACAGGCGTCAGCACCGAGGCCAGTCCGATGGCGATGCCGCTCGCCAGGCGACCCAGCGAGAAGACCATGATGCTTCCGGCCATGGCCGTGGCCGCGGTGGAAGCGAGGAAGAGAAGCGCGCTCAGCAGCAGGGAGTTGCGCCGTCCGAAGCGGTCGCCCACCAGGCTGGCGCTGGCGGCGCCCAGCAGACAGCCCAAAAGCAATGCCCCGCCGGCGGCTTGGGTAGCAAAGTTCGAAAGCGCCAGCTGGCTGCGCAGAATCAGGAGAACACCATTGATGATGGCGGTATCGAAGCCCAGCAGAAAGCCGGAGATGGCGACGATGGTGGCCAAAAAAATAATGTAGGCGCTAGAGCCGGAAGAGCGCAGATGGGAGGCGAAAACGGTCATAACGATCTCAACTTACAGAAGAATGCGAACGATATATTTATATACGAAAGTTTATATTTTCGATAGTGGTTAAATAAATCATTTTTATCGATATGCGGGCGGAAAGGCGAAAAATCGGAAGAATGATCGGGTTTCGATCTGCTCAAAGTGGAAAATGGCGGGAAAGAAGTGTAATCCAAGGGGCAAATATAGCGGGCTATTGATCACAATAAAGATTGTTTTACCTTAATTAGAATATTAAATATTTGTTTTTTGCTTGCATTCGATCATTTTATTTTGTTAGATTCGACGTTGTGATGGAAACCGGAATATTTCAAATTCATTCTTCCTCCAATTCCGATGCGCAGGTCCGGCTGGACTGGACCCGTGGAGCGATGTCTGGCCAGCCTGTCCAGCAGAGCCAGAAGACCTTGGGCGAACTTACTCGCCTTTTTCACGATCAGGCCTCCCTGGCAGCGATGGATCCCGGCCAGCATGTTTATCGCGTGCAGTGGTGGGCGCCGTCAGAGCCGGGAACCGAGGGCGGCCTCTTCTGGGGTGTGACGGTCCTGGAGCCGGGCAAGGTGGGCGACGAGTTCTTCATGACCCACGGCCACTCCCACGCCAATTCCACCCGGGCGGAGTACTACGCCGCCGTCAGCGGCACGGGCATTCTGCTGCAGATGGACGAAGAGCGGAAGTGCCATGCCGAAGCGATGCAGGCGGGCAGCCTGCACTATGTTCGCGGCCGCCATGCCCATCGCGTAGTCAATACGGGCACGGAGCCGCTGATCTTCTGGGCCTGCTGGGGTACCGACGCCGGCTATAACTATGGAACCATCGCCGCCCGCGGATTCAGCGTCCGCGTGCTGGAGCGCGATGGGCAGCCGGCCCTGGTGGCCTGGGAGTAGACGCGTGGACACGCAAAGATTCGATTCCGGCCTGGATGTGCGCGTCGAGGCCGAGGGACTGGGTTTCGAGTACGGACCGGGAATCGTAGGTCCGGTGCCGGAGATGCGTCGCCTCGACGATATCCGGCCCAGCTTGCGCGATCCGCACTGCGCGGGTCCCGATCCCGTCTATGGAATCGCCATGGATGTATGCAAGGAAGCGGATGCGGAGGAGCTGAAGCTGCATTCCCTGCTTTTCGGCGTGGTGGCCTATGCAGCCGGCCGGCTGGGTGAGGAGCCGGTGCGCAGCCAGGGACATATTCATGCTATTGCTCCGCACTGCGGATGGTCCACGCCGGAGATCTTCGAGATCTGGGAGGGCCGGGCTATCGTCTACCTTCAGGAGTTTGCCGAAGACAATCCTGGACGCTGCTTTGCCATTGCAGCGGGGCCGGGCGACCAGGTGGTGGCGCCACCCAACTGGGCGCATTGCGTGATCAACGCCAGTGAGAGCGAGCGCATGGTCTTTGGTGCTCTCTGCGAGCGGCAATACGGCTTTGTCTACGATGGCGTGCGACGCCATGGCGGACTGGCCTGGTTCCCGCTCTTCCGGGAGGGCGAGATCGCCTGGCAGTCCAATCCACGCTACCGGAGATCAACGCTCAAGGAGCAAGAGCCGCGGGCCTATACAGAGCTGGGTTTGAAGGCGGATGTCTCGCTCTACCATCAGTACATTGCGAATCCCGAGGCGTTGAAATGGGTTTCTGAACCGGCTCGCCTCTGCGAGCTGTGGACCAGCTTTGAGCCATAGAAAGGCGCTATGAAAACCATCGACCGACGCACCTTCCTGGCCGGCAGCGCCGCCGCCGGCCTGATTGCCAGCCTGGAGTCTTCCCCTGCTCATGCCGCAGGAACCGCCGTTGCTGCTCGCCCAGAGGAGTCCTTCAATACGGTTGTGGACTTCCGCTACGCGCCGCACGACTTTCCCCGCGACCTCTCCGCCGCCATCAACCAGTTTGGAACCATCGTGGAGTTCACTCTGGGCGGGTTGGAGCAGGATGTGTGGTTGGAGCAGAAGTTGGAAGCTCCGGGGCTTCCCATCGTGCATACCCGTCTGGAGCGGCCCACGGCGACGATTGAGCTGACGGCCTTTGCCAGCAACCGTGCAGGTGAGGGGCGTGTCGACAACGTGGTGATGGAGATCCGCGCCCGGGCGGAGGATGTGACGGCGGCGCCGCTGGTGCGCATACGGTCGGCCAAGGGGTACCGCCTGCAGCCCAAAGAGGTGTTGGAGACGACGATCCTGCGCGAGGGCGATGAGAAGCCGTGGCTGGTTTGCATCCCGCAGGAGAACCAGGCGGGCGAGATCTTCTGGAAGCCGGAAGAAGGCGGCTATCAACTGAGCCTGGAGCTACATGTGGCTACCAGCAACCATGCCGCTCGCTACCTCTTCCGCATGCCGCAGGCGGGCGCGGGCGAGATCGACACCAAGGTTGCTCCCGAGGTTCTGCTGACCGAGGTGCGCAACTGGTGGGCGGGCTGGAAGGAGTTCGGCAAGGAGGTGCGCTGGGAGGTTCCCGGCGTGCCGGGCGAGTTTCTGACCGCCTGTGCGCGGAATATCCAGCAGGCCCGTGAGGTGGAGGACGGCAGGCTGGTCTTCAAGGTGGGGCCAACCGTCTATCGCGGTCTGTGGATTGTGGACGGCAACTTCCTGCTGGAAGCAGCGCGCTATCTGGGCTACGACGAGGCTGCCGACGAGGGCTTGCGCGCGGAGTGGAAGCAACAGGTGGCCAGTGGGCAGGTTATCGCTGCCGGCGGCAAGGAGCACTGGAAGGATACGGCGATCGCCATCTTCACCCTGGTGCGCGCCTGCGAGTTGAAGCAGGACTGGGTGCTGCTTCGCCAACTGGCGCCCAACGTTGGCCAGGCCATCGATTTTCTAATTGGCCTGCGCGATGCGGCGCGGCACGGCGACTCGCCCAACGGGCGCTACGGGCTGCTGGCGCCGGGCTTCCCGGACGGCGGCGTGGGCGGCATCTGCTACGAGTTCACCAACACGCTTTGGACGCTGGCGGGCTTGAAGGCGGCAGCCCTGGCCAACGAAAAGCTGAAGCTGCCCGAACTGGTGCGCGCCGCGGGCTTCTATCGCGAGCTGCGCCACGCCTTCGATGCCGCCGCAAAGGAGCAGATGGTGGACGATCCGCGCGGTTTCCGCTATTTGCCCATGCTGATGCGCGAAGACCCGGCAATGCGCCTGAGCGAGTGGACGCGCCCGCGGCCGCAGTCATCGCAGTGGGCGCTCTCGCAGACCATCGTCCCCGGGCTGGTCTTTCGCACGGACGATCCCGTGGTGCGCGGCCACATCGCCCTGATGCAGGCCTGCACGCGGGAGGACATTCCCGCCGAGACCGGTTGGCTGCACCACCAGGCGGTGTGGAACTACAACGCCGCCTTCGTCGCCGAGGTCTACCTCTGGGCAGGCATGCGGGAGTGGGCGCATCGCACCTTTACCGGCTACCTGAATCATGCTTCGCCTCTCTACGCCTGGCGCGAAGAACAGCCGCTGCTGCACGCGCTGATGGGCGACAGTTGGGGCGATATGCCGCACAACTGGGCCAGCGCCGAGTGCGTCCGCTACCTGCGCCACATGCTGGTGCTGGAAGATGGCCAGAGTCTGCGCTTGCTGGACGGTCTGATGCCAGCGGATCTGAAGCATCGCAAGCCTTTTGTGCTGGAAGGAACGCCGACTCGCTTCGGGCGCGTCTCCCTGTCCGCCGAGCCCTGCGGCCAGCGTGGCTGGAAGCTGCACTTTACCCGTCAGCAGAGCGAGTGCGTGCCGGAGAGCGTGGCGATCCGCGCAAAGCTGGACGAGGGCGCGGTGCTGGCGCGCGTTGCCGGTGCGGAGAAGCGCCGCCTGCCCGGCGGAAGGTTCGCCATCGATCCGGCGGCGCGGGAGTGGACGGCCTGGTGGGAATAACCTGCCGCAGATCGATTTGAAGAGCAGAGAAACGCCCGGCATTCCGAATGGATGCCGAGCGTTTTTTCATGGAAAACTGCGGTCTGAAGGAGTTGGCGGTCAGGCAGCGGAAGTGGAGGTGAAACCTCCCATCGCGCATTCAAGAGAACGAGCCAGATGGGAGGATTTATCTGCGTACGGCAGCGCGGATAGCGCCGTGTTCGCAGCTGGCGTTGGGGTCGGCGGGACGGATGGTGTATGGGCCGACGCAGGCGGGAACAATGAAGGTCTCGGCGTAGTGGACGGGGAAGGGTTCGAAGGCTTTGTCGGGGCTTTCCACAAAGGCCTCCTCGCCTTCAATCAGGTTCAGCACGTGTACGGTGTCCTCGGTGTGGTCCGGTACCGTGCCTGTGAACCAGTGACGGCGCGTTTCGATGAACTCCAGCTCGTGTAGTCCGGTGCGTTCCGTGCGCCAGCCATCGCCGCTGGTTACGGGTTCAAGGCGGTTGACCAGGTTTTGGCGAACCCAGGAGGTCTGCCGATTCCATTGAATATTGGCGGCGCCGTGTTCCAGGTGGATGGGGCGCGGTCGTCCATCGAGGCCAAGGCGGCCCCAATCCCAGAGCTTGAAGGTGAAGATGTAGGGGGTGGCGCTGATCTCCAGCACCATGCTGCTATTGCCGGAGCAGTGTACGGTTCCGGCGGGGATGAGGAAGTGGTCGTGCTTGTAGGCTGGGAAGCGGTTGACGTACAGCGCGGCGGGGAAGTCGAAGCCGCCGGCCTGGGCGCGGTGGAGATCGGCGATCATGGCGGCGGCATCCACACCTTCCTTTAGACCCAGGTAGACGCAGGCATCTTCCTCGGCATCGAGGAGGTAGTAGCTCTCGTCCTGCGTATAGTCCATGCCGAAGTGCTCGCGGATATAGGCGGTTAACGGGTGGACCTGCAGAGAGAGGTTGCCTCCGCCCATGGTGTCAAGAAAGTCAAAACGGATGGGGAACTCGGCGCCGAAGCGCTCATAGACGTGCCGTCCCAGTAGTTCCCGGGGATGGCGCAGGACCAGATCGAGCGAGGGAACCTCGACGCGGGTGTCACCAAAGCCCAGTAGCAGACTGTTCTCTTCCGGCACGCAATCGAAACACCAGGCGTGGTTGGGCTGGCCGTTGACGGGCACGCCGCAGACGCGCTCCATCCAGTGGCCGCCCCAGGGACCGGGGTCGAAGAAGGGAACTACGCGGAAGGGACGGTGGACGGCCAACTCCAAGCCGCGGCGGAAGGTATCGCCGGAGATGGCCCTTGGTTGGCCGGGCTGGTGGGTGTCGAGCAGCAGATCGATGCGCGGAAAGAGGTTGGTCTTCATTCGGTCGGCGGCACGCCAATCCACAAAGAAGGCCCGTTTGTACTTCTGCGAAGGCCGGGCGGTGAGGTTTTCCACGCCCAGGTTGCCGATCTCGTTGCGGCGCTGGCGCAGTTGGATCTCCCAGCGGGCCAGATCCGCATAAACAAGTACGGCGGGATCGGGGGCCACCAGGGAGGCGCCGACGCCGATCACGACAAGGGTGCGGCCAACGCTTTGCCATTGGCTCTGCGCCCAGCGCAGCTTTTCCGGCTGGAAGAAATCGGCGATCTCGATGCTGTTCATGCGGCCGAATACGGGGTCGTCGCCGAGCACAGGGTCGAGCATGCGCACGATCTCTGCTGCGGGGCGCAGCAGATCGTGGGTGAAGAGGAAGGTTGCGTTGGGGAAGGCGGGCCGGATGCCCTCCGCTACTTCCTGAATGTGAACGCCGGGGTAGCACTCGAGGGCTAGCCGGCCGCCGCCGCAGCGTTCGGCCAGTTCGCGGCCGATCGTGGCCCAACCCGTCCGGCACTCTTCAGCGCGGCCGGCGGGGATGAATGGAAACCTATCGTACAAAGGAGTTCTCCTGCTGAAAAAGTGAGATGACACCGAAGAGGGCGGCGTCGTTGCCCAGATGCGCGGCACGAACACGGACCTTGCCCCAGGGCGTCCAGGCATTGCGGTCAACATGCTGCTGCAGGAAGGGAATGATGACATCGGCGCTCTTCATCACGCCTCCGCCATAGAGAAGAAGCTCGGGATCGAAGGCGTGAATGGCGGAGACCGCGGCGGAGCCCCAGACCTGAAGGCAATGTTCGCGGATCTCCAGCGCGGTCTTGTCGCCGGCTCCGGCACAGGCAAAGAGGTTTTCAAAGTCGAGGGGACGCGCTGCGAGGGAGCTAGTGGCGAAACCGGGCCACTCGGCGCAGACTAGAGGCAAGGCCCATCCCGAAGCTTCCGACTCTGCGCATCCCATGGCGCCGCAGGTGCAGCGCCGTCCTTTGAGCGTGACCGGCGTATGCCCGCCCAGGACCCCGGCCTGACCGTGTTTGCCCTGCAAGGGCCGGCCGTCGATCATGGCCACGCCGCCGATGCCTGTGCCCAGGGTGAACATCACGACATCGGTCTCGCCTTCGCCTGCGCCGGCCAGGCATTCGCCTAGCAGGGCCAGGCGGGCATCGTTCTCCAGACGCAGGGGCAGCACGAACTCCCGCCGCGACCACTCGTTCAGATCGATCTCCACGGCGTCGATGAATTTGCCGTTGGTGGAGGAGACTCGGGAGTTGACGTTATCGACCAACCCGCAGAAGCCGAAGCCGATACCCTCCACACCAGCCAACAGGGAGCGATCGAAGGTTCGCAAGGCCGCAGCCAGATCGGCCAGAATGGGGGCCAGTAGAAAGTGGTCGGCGATGGGGACCAGGGTTTTGGCAAGGATGGCGCGGTCTTCCACCACCGCACAAGTCGCATGGGTACCGCCCAGATCGATGGCGAGAACTCTCATGACAGCCTCCTCCTACAGAAAGGCGCAACCGCCCGGGGCGAAACCCGGGGGCGGAAGGAGGGGGAGAATCCGGAAGGAATGGGATGATTCATTTTCATGTCCGTGAATTCCTGTTGAACGAGGTTAGAGTACCAGATATTTTCTGTTTTGGACAAAACGAAAGTTGCTCATGATCGTTTGCGGTGGGTCTTCCTCCGCTGCTCATAGCTCGTTTTCTGGGATATGCTGCGGTTTGATCATGTCTCTTAAGTTGTTCTATTTAAATATAATGTTCGGAACTTCTGCATCTAGGTGAGCGATTCTATCCAAGCGGAAAGAGAGTAGAAAAGAAAGACGACAGGTTGCCTTACGGATCCAGTGTTATGTTTTAAATCGAGAAATACGAACACTATAAAATTTCTGTTTGACATGAAACGGAACATAATAGTAATCTTTGGCTCGCAAATAGAACAAGCAATCCTGAGTTCCGGAACTATTCAGGAAACGTGGATGCAGTATGGAGGCAGTTGCAAAAAATGTCGAAAGCGCTGAGATCGAGTGTAGGTCTTTTGGTGCTTCTGGGCTTGATCGCCGTGCGTGGTCTGCAGGCTCAGATGGACACAGGGACAATAGCCGGTATCGTGGCGGACAGCACGGGAGCAGTTGTGCCCAACGCCGGCCTGACGGTCACCAACCAGGGAACCGGTATGGTGATGAAGAGCAAGAGCGGAAGCATAGGCGAGTTTGCCGTGCCGGGGCTCCAGGTAGGCTCGTATACGGTTTCTGTCTCGTTAGCGGGATTCAAGACGGAAACGGTGCATGACATTGTTGTGCATGCCAACGCCACCGCCAGCCTGAAACTGGTGTTGCCGGTGGGTCAAACGATGGAGACGGTGACGGTCACCGCCAGCCAGGTGATGGTGGACACCTCGACCAGCCAACTGGGCGGTACAATCACGGCATCCGAGGTGCAGCAGATGCCGTTGAATGGTCGCGATCTCAACGACCTGCTGGCGCTGGTTCCCGGTTCGGTGACCAGCGGCAACGCCTTGCAGAATAGTCTGGACGGTATTCCCACCTGGGAGACCGGCGTCAACATGCTGATGGACGGCACCGATGCCAGCCGCGTCGACAATGCCTCCGTCGCCAACAATATGGGGAACGCGCAGAACCGCATCCAGCACGCTAGCGTGGACGACGTGCAGGAGATCCGCATTCTCTCTTCCGATTATTCCGCGGAGTTCGGCCGGTCGGTGGGCGATGTCGTCAATGTGATCACCAAATCCGGCACCAACAACCTGCACGGCGAACTCTTCGAGTTCCTGCGCAACGACGCCACGGATGCGCGTAACTACTTTGCCGTGAAGGGCGAGCCCACGCCGCTGCGCTTGAACCAGTTCGGCGCCAACGTGGGCGGTCCCATCAAGCACGACAAGCTGCTCTATTTTGTCGACTACGAAGGCGTACGTCAGGTCATTACCACGGCTACCTATAACTTCGTACTCAACCAGAACATGCGCAAGCTGGCTACCGCCGCCTTGCAGCCGGTGATTGCGCAGATCCCTGCCGGCAACGGCGGTCCAGCCTTTGTCAGCAGCGGCGTCAACTATGGCTACTGGTTTGACATCTATAACGGAACCTTGCCTAACCGACTGCATGAAGATACCGGCGCGGTGAAGCTTGACTACACGATGAGTGCGCGGAACAACTTCGCCTTCCGCTACAACATCAACGACAGCGATACGACCTACCGCTACAACTTCGCTCTGGACTCCATCGAGGATGCGCCGGCCCGCGTGCAGTTGGGCAAGTTTACCTGGAACTACGTGGGCACGGGCGAATTTCTCAATGAGTTCGGTCTGGCCATGAACCGTCCCTTCACGGACTCCTATGCGGGCGGGCAGGGCTTCCCCAACTTCTCTTGCTTCTACTGCCAGATTGGCTTTGGGACGACGCCGGGCCCCTCGGGCCTGACGGTGATCAGCCCCGAACTCTCGGTGCAGGCCATCGACACGGCAACGTGGATGAAGGGCCGCCATCAGATCAAGTTCGGCTACGATCTCAAGCGCAATGAGACCAACCGCGCCCTGCCCATGCTCAACACCTTTATCACCAGCGGCGGACCGCAGGAGAATGCGGCCTGCGTGACGGCCGGGTGCAACGCATCGGGCGGACCGGAGTATCTGCTGCAGAATGTCAACGGCATCGGCATTGCCGAAACCGGCTATCCGATGACGGGCATGTGGAACACCAACTACGCCTTCTTCGTAAATGACTTCCTGCGTGTCAGCCGTTCCTTGTCCATCAACCTGGGCCTGCGCTACGACTACAACACCATCCTCCACGATCATGCCAACGTGGTGCAGAACTTCGATATCGCCACGCTGAGCCTGATCGCGAATAACGCCAGCTACTACCATGCTGATTACACCGACTTCGCTCCCCGCGTGGGCTTCAACTGGGATGTCTTCAACAAGGGCAAAACGGCGCTCAAGGGCGGCTACGGAGTTTTCTATCTGCCCATGCTGCCGGACAACCTGCTGAACCTGGCGGTGAACAACTTCCCCAATCTCTCGGTCAACATCTTCCAAACCAATGCCTTCTTCGGCGGCACGGTGGTTTGCACACCGAATCCGACCTTCAGCTATCCGCCGCCCACCGCGTTCCCCAACTGCTCGCCGCAGCCGCCGCAGAATATGACGGCATACGACACCAATGCGCGGGATTCCTATGCGCAGCATTACAGCCTGGGTGTGGAACAGCAACTTCAAGCCAGCGGCGTGCTGAGCGTCTCCTATGTGGGCAATCACGCGCTGCGCATGCCCAGCCAGGCCAACATGAACCCGCTTAATCCAGCCACCGGCAAGTACTACATCTCTTCGCTCTACGGTAGCATCACGCGCCAGGGAGACTTTGCGGGATCGGTCTACAACGCCATGCAGGTCAACTACCGTCTGCAGAATTTTCACGGTCTGGCGCTCAACCTCAACTACACCTGGGCC
>Ga0371490_1001471_pt1 | contig 12065 bp, 11 predicted proteins | sample MB2SIPfraction_FD_207959 | JGI IMG/M metagenome (GOLD analysis project Ga0371490, IMG submission 207959) | Lab enriched peat soil microbial communities from McLean, Ithaca, NY, United States - MB28FN SIP fraction | ecosystem: Environmental > Terrestrial > Soil > Wetlands > Peat | place: USA... | reverse complement strand
AAGAGCTGACACCCATGAGAAAGGACCAAGTGGATTTTGTGAATGCCACCGTCTGGATACCTGATTCCAAGACTCCGAACGGTATCGCCGAAATTCCCCTGACGCCTCTGGCGATCGAAGCCTTCAAGAGCCAGATGCGGATCTCGGGTATCGGGCCTTTCCTGTTCCCAAGCGACAACAATCCGTCCGGTCACCAGAAGAATCTCAAAACCGCTTGGCGGAAAACGCTAAAACGCGCAGGAGTTCCCTACTTCAGGATCTACGATCTGCGCTCGACCTATGCAACTCGACTCAGTGCAGGCGGTGTCGCCGACGAGTGGGTTACACAACTCCTCCGACAAGGCGATGCAAAGGTCTTCAAGAAGTATTCGCAGATGAAATTGCAGATGAAGCGAGAGGCTCTGGAGAAAATGAACCGCCAAGCCAATGAGATGCCGCTGGATTCTGGCACAGCCACCATTCAGTAAAAGTATTTGGCACAGTTCTGGCACAGTGAGGCCAAAAATGACGACTGGGATTAGGAGTAAAGTTGGAAAGTGCTTTAGAATGAATAAAGCAGTCACTGTCGGGGCGTAGCGCAGCCTGGTAGCGCGCCTGCCTTGGGCGCAGGAGGTCCCCGGTTCAAATCCGGGCGCCCCGACCACTATCTCACTGAACTAACTGACTTTCTTCCTGTGGGGTATTTCTACTATTTTTCTGACCGTTCTTCTCTCGGAAAAACAGTAAACGAGACGGTGTCAAAGGCAAACGGTGTCAAACCCAAACTGGTGAAAGCAACGGAGAAGCCAATGAAGCAGGGTTGGCTCACGTCGCCTGCGATCACTCGGGAGCGGCCGGAGACATGGGCTTCAGCCGCCTTGCTCGAGTTGTAAGGGAAGCATGTTTCCCGGGATCCAGAAGAGCAGGACGGCGAGATGACGGATACCGTACGGCCCGCCCAGACCGGCCAATATCGCTCTGTCTCGCCGTCCAAGGTTCCATCTTAAAGACTGTCAAGCCGGCACGCTGTGCACTTTTGTACAGTCTTGCAAAACTCTTCTTGTTAGGGTGACTACGGGGTGGGATGTTTATGCCCAGACGGAATTTCGAGGTGCATATGAGGCCACGGAAACTCAAAAACCAAGGCAGTAACGGCTCTTTCGATCCGCAAGTTTTCCTGGATACCGCGGGGGTGTCGAGAAAAGTTGTGGAATATCGAAGAAACGAATCCATCTACTCGCAGGGCGATGCCGCGGAAACGGTCATGTACGTCCAGAAGGGCGGCGTGAAATTCTCCGTGGTGAACGGGTCCGGCAAGGAAGCGGTGGTGGCGATGTTCGGCCCGACGGACTTTTTTGGCGAGGGCTGCATGGCGGGGCAGGCGCTGCGGATGGGCACGGCGACAGCGGTCACGCCGACGACCCTGCTGGTCATCCAAAAAGAGGAGTTGCTGCGCGTGCTGCACGCGGAGCATGAGTTGTCCGATCATTTCATCGCGTACATGCTGGCGCACAACATCCGGGTGGAAGAGGACCTGATCGATCAACTGTTCAACTCCAGCGAAAAGCGCCTGGCGCGGACGCTGCTGCTGCTGGCGCGCTACGGGCAAAAAGAGCAACCCGACAGCGTACTGCCGAAAGTTTCGCAGGAGACCCTGGCAAGCATGGTGGGCACGACGCGATCGCGCGTGAATTTCTTCATGAACAAGTTCCGGAAACTCGGGTTCATCGAATACAACGGGAAGATCAAGGTCAATAAATCATTGCTGACGGTTGTTTTGCACGAGTGAGGAATTGCTTCCTGAAAATTGGCAGCCTGCCGGGATGAAAAAATCCCGGCAGGCTGGTAACGCAGCTACCTGATCGAAGCGGCTTCCTTGGAATCGTTGTGCGGTGCGCTCTTTTCCAGAACATCGACGAAGTGACGGCCCGTTACGGGCACGCCCATGTTTTCGCCTCTTACGATTTCCTTGGCCTTTATGGCATGACCATAGACGAGTGCGCTGGCATCATCGTCGGGACGAAGCGTAGTGCCTTCCAGAGAAATGCCGGCAAACAAACCGCGGGAACGCGAGTAGCTGAGGATCTCAGCGCGCATCCAAGCGTCGGTATCGGCGGAAGCATCACGCCCCACGGGTCCGCCGGCAACAGAAGCGTCGCCGCCCAGTTTCACCTTGCTGCTGAGAATGGAATCCATGCCACGGTCATTCATGACCAGCAGGATCAAGTCAGTAGCTTCTCCGCCGATTTGGAAGCCGAAACTGCCACCTTCCAGGGCGTACATGGCTGGGGCGCCCCAAGGTCCACGGAATTTGTCGCCGGTGCGGCAAACCATGGCGCCGCGGCCGTATTCCGCGCCGATTCCGAAAGCCAGCTTCTTGACGGACGGAAACACGATGACGCATTCCGCCTTTTCCAGGAGATCATGAGGAATGTTGTCCGGGATGTTGAGGACTTCCTGCATGACGACGCCACTCTCTTCGAGGCGTTTCTGCTCCTTGTTCAAATCCTGGGCATACACTACACCGGCTGCAAGGGTGAGACATGCTGCGGCTACTAGATACCTTTTCATCGCTGACCTCCGGGGTCACACTGCTTTTCTAGACGTTTTCCTGCCTTACAGATTTATGGCTGAAGAACTTTCAACGCGCTTACATCAGGAGAGGGTTATGCGTCACCCGACTCTCCGGCGGGGTATTTTCGAGGGTTAGGGCTGAACACTCTTTGGGGCGCCAAGGACGCGCACCTTGTATTGCGACGACCGGGTAGAGAAAAAGCTAAAGGCGGCCGAGAAGCACAAGAACGATCACAATGAGCAGCGCGAGACCTACGCCGCCAGTGGGGACATAACCCCAGTTTCGGCTGTGAGACCAGCGTGGCATAGCTCCCAAGAGCACCAAGATCAAGAGGACGATCAAGAGAGTTCCAAGCATGGTTTGCTCCTTCTCAAGCGAATGCATCCAACGAAATCCGAGTTCCCTGCCCCGGCGGCATTCTTACTGCATCGCAGAATGGCGCGCCGGGCTGGGTTGTATTCGACCAACGAGCCAGATCACTTGCTAGAGCACGACGGTGATGGCGAAGCGAGCGCCGGGATAGTACGGGTTGTACATGTAATAGCCGCCGTCCACGTAATCAATGTAGAATTCGTCGGTGTAGTACCAGCCATCCGGCCACGGCTCAACGAATCCAAACCAAAAGCCGCCGTACTGGAAGCGGGAATATCCGCCGACCATAACTGGGTTGCCCATGTGGAAGTGGTGCTCACGGCCAAAGTGGGAACGGAACTGCTCATCTGGAATGCGACCGCTGCCTCTGGCACTGAGGCGAAGCGCGGGTTGCGCGCGTTGTGCGGCCATGGCCTTCTGCGTGCGCTGGGGACCACCATGTGAAGAAGCAGTCTGCTGCTGTTGCTGCTGTTTGTTGGATTTCGCCTGTTGTTGCTGCTGTTTCTGTTGCTGTTCCTGCTGACCCTTGGCTTGCTGCTGGGTCTTCTGTTGTTGCTGCTTCTCGGACTTGGCCTCTTGCTGCTGCTGCTTCTGCTGCCCCTTGGCTTGCTGCTGGCTCTTCTGTTCCTGCTGCTTCTCGGACTTTACTTCTTGCTGCTGCGTCTTCTGTTCCTGCTGTTTCTCGGACTTGGCCGCTTGTTGCTGCTGCTTCTGCTGCTGTTGGGGCTTCGCTTGCGCTTGCTTTTCAGGCTTGGCCTGTTCCTGCTTTTGAGGCTTAGCTTGTTCCTGCTTTTGAGGCTTGGCCTGTTCCTGCTTTTCAGGCTTAGCTTGTTCTTGCTTTTCAGGCTTGGCTTGTTGCTCTTGTCTCGGAGGGCTAGCCTTTTCTTCTTGTTTCTCCTGGCGTGCATGGGCCGGAACAGCAAGTCCCAGAAGCAGAAACAGTGCTGTTGTACTGATAGTTCCAAAAGGTTTCATGATGTTGCCTTCCTTACCGCGAATTCGTGCGCGCGTCACCGTGTGAAGGAGACGCGGTACTTCTTGCCGATCGTTAATCTCGTTCAATGGATCGCAGCTCTGGTCTGCGTCGTTCATCGCCACATGCTTACCTACCGACGTGGATCCGGGATAGGGAGTGAAATAATCCAAAAACGTTGAGGAGCCACAGCACCACGGCAATGATCACGACCCCGTTCAGGATCGACTTAATACTGCTTTGCATGGGGATGAAACGATTCACCAACCATAGGAGGACGCCCACTACGATCAGGACTAATAGAATTTGCATGAGAGGCATACTCTTTCTTCCTTTCTGTCCGTGTTGCGAGACACTTCCACCGTGGCCCTCCAATTGTTCCATGCACTTTCTCGTTCGGAGAACGCGATGAAACGCTTTGGCTCAACAAAAGCTTGGACCGTCTCTCCAGCCAGAGTGTCGGGTTAAGCTGTCGTTCGATGTCCTTGACGCTTGTGAAATCCGTGGGGAACAAGCTCCGGGGATGAACCGGACAACAAACCAATCCTTTTACGGCAAGCTGATCCTAGACTTTGTGAAGGCGCATGTCTGTTCACTTGTATACAGAATGGCAAAAGGACGTTTAATGGCCGTGCATTGCACTTGCCCGGAGAAGGCATAGCGGCTTTTGGGATTTCATGGCATAGAGAGACTTATGCGCTGCGAGGTGACCTATCTCTTTCTCGTGCAGGCCGTTAAATCCGGGTTTTATCGTCGACACGGGCTGCTTTAGTGGCAACGGTTGAGGAAGGGACATAACCCCACGGAAACTCCTCAGTGGCCCGCCGGGATCCGCACGATCTCCACGGAACATCGGGCATGACGCGCGATTGCCTCCGAGACACTGCCCATCAAAAAGCGGTCCATGGCTTTTCGTCCATGCGCCCCAAGCACGATCAAGTCGGCATGCCACTCCTCAGAAGCATCGATGATTAGGGATTTCGGATCGCCCTGCTGGACGGCTGTGGTTACTTTTATACCGTGCGAACGGAGCGTTTCCGCGGCCCTCGCGACCAAGACTTCCGCCTGCTTCGTTTCTTCCTCATAAACTGCTTCGAGAGTCGAGTAGTCATATCCACTCATGTCGCGAGCGACCAGAAGCGACGGCGGCTCTACTACATGCAAGACGCGCACTTCGGTATCTTTCGAGTGCGCTTGCGCAATTACGGCCTGTACGGCCGCTTTGGAGAATTTGGAATCGTCGATCGGGAGCAATATTTTCATGCGTGTCACCTTTCCAGTATTTCCCGGCGCAACCCGTGCCAAGCCGACGGCACGCCGGCTGCTTGCCGGAAGTGGCAAACAGCGAAGAAGGCAAAAAACCGGTCCAGTTCTTGATTCTGAAGCTTATCTCGCAACATGCACTATTCGCCGCAACATTTTAGAGGAAGTACTGCGTGCTTGCTGTTCCCTTTCGCTCACATTCGCCGATCTGGGCTTTCTGCCTGCAGCCACACAAGTGATTGACCGCGATGACGCAATGTTCTCAAGTGAACAGTACGCCTTCTTCCGACTCGCTAAGATGCTGTATCGGCGTGAATATCTCAATTTGAAAGTCCTGCTGAAACGATGTCCATCACTGCCAACCCGACTGTTCTGGCGCGAACAGCACAAGTGAGTGGTGAGGATAACGGCGAGCAGGACACCCCCGATATCCAGAAACAAGCACGTGATTGCAGCCGCTTCGTTCATCGTTCTTTCTTCCGCCGATTGCATCATTGTTGCCACAGGATTCGTTCGCATTCCAACGGAACCGCCACTCCGGAGCGCTGAGGTATCACTCGCGCCGTGTAGTCTCGCGCTGGACGTGTAGCGGGTACCGTTGCGCGATAGACGCGGGGGCGGGATGCGTCAGGAAGCGGTCGCGCGCACTTCATTTCCTGCCGTTCGGCATCGCCGCCGTTGATTCCGTCCGCATAAAGTTCAACTCGCACCGCATTGGGGTCGAGACCGTTCAGCAAGATTTCGACTTCAAACACGTGGTGATCTGCGTTGCTTTCGATTCGCAAGTCTCCGAAGCGCAACGAGCCCCAATTCCGATTCACCGCATGCTGCCAATCGACCATTTGCCTGCCGATGGCGCCCTTATTAGCAATGCGCAAATGGTAGGCGGTGGCAGCCGGGAGGTAGTGTCGCTCCGTGTATTCGCGCACCGTGCGCTCGGCGGAGAAGCGCGGTGTCAACCGGGCCATGCTCTCCCGCATCCGCTTGATCCATGCGGTGGGAATACCGCTCGCGTCTCGGGTATAAAACTCCGGGATCACCTCCCGCTCGAGCAGGTCGTACAGGGCTTCTGCTTCGGCCGCGTCCCAGGCCGGATCGTCGCCATGTTCCTGGCCGTCCCCCAACGCCCAACCAACCTCCGGCGTATAGGCTTCCGTCCACCAGCCGTCCAATTCCGATAGATTGATGCCGCCATTGACGAGCACTTTCATCCCGCTCGTCCCACAAGCCTCCCAGGGCCGGCGTGGTGTATTGATCCAGACATCCACGCCCTGCACCAAGCGCTCCGTCAAATGCATATCGTAGTCACTGAGGAAGATCACATGGGGGCGCGTCTCGGGCCGCCGGATGAAATGCACCCATTCCTGGATCAGGGCCTGCCCCGCCTGATCGGCCGGGTGCGCCTTTCCGGCGATGATGAGTTGCACCGGACGCTGTGAATTGCTCAATAGGCGAAGCAGCCGCTGCGGGTCGTGCAGTAGCAGGTTCGGCCTCTTGTAAGTCGCGAAGCGCCGCGCAAATCCTAACGTCAGCGCGTTGGGATCAAACAGGAGCTTCGCATCCTCCACTTCGCCTGGCGGCGCACCTGAGGCCGCCAGTTGCCGTGATAGTCGCCGGCGTGCGTGTGCCACAAGAGCCTTGCTGGCGGCGATGCGGAATTGCCAAAGGCTGGCGTCAGAGACGCGGCGAATGTCCTGCTCCAGGTTTTCCGTTGTCCCCAGCCAACGCCCCTTGCCACAGGCTCCCGTCCACAAATCATCGGCCGGGGCCGAGTCCCAGGTCGGCATATGGACCCCGTTGGTTACGTGTCCGACAGGCACTTCGTCCGCTGGCCAGTGCGGAAAAAGAGGCTCAAAGAGCTGCCGGCTGACTTTCCCATGCAAGCGACTTACGCCATTTACTGACCCGCTCCCCCGGATTGCCAGATAGGCCATGTTGAAATTCTCCGAAGAATCGTTCGGATTCTGGCGGCCGAGAGCCAGCAAGTTATTGATCTGTATGCCGAGCTTCTGCTGGGCATATCCGCTGAGGTACTGCTCGATGAGGGTTGGAGCAAAACGGTCAAAACCCGCAGCTACTGCCGTATGGGTAGTGAAGAGATTGCCGACTCGAGTTGCTGCCAGGGCCACTTCGAAAGGCTGGCCCGTCTCTTCCATGAAGCTCCGGGCGCGATCCAACACGGCGAAAGCCGCATGCCCTTCATTCAGGTGACAAACTTCTGGTTGTATGCCGAGTGCGCGAAGCAAGCGCCATCCGCCAATTCCGAGAAGCAGCTCTTGCTTGAGGCGCAGCTCCGGTCCGCCCCCATACAGCTCGCTGGTGATGCCTCGATGAACAGGAATGTTCGCCGGATCATTGCTGTCGAGCAGGTAAAGCTTCACGCGACCGACTTGAACCTGCCAGGCGCGCAGCCAGACCGAGTATCCGGGCAATGCAATCTCCAACCGCAACCATTCCCCGTTCGGGTGGCGCAACGGCGTGATCGGTAACTGTCCGGGGTCGTTGTACGGATAAAGAGCCTGTTGCGCCCCGTCTTTATCGATCACCTGGCGAAAATAGCCTTGCTGGTAGAGCAGCCCCACTCCGACCACCGGCACGCCCAGATCGCTGGCAGCTTTGAGCTGATCACCGGCCACATTGCCAAGTCCGCCCGAATAGATCGGGAGAGCCTCGCTCAACATGAACTCCATGCTGAAATAGGCGACGCAGGTCAGGGGGGCTTGCGGATGCTTTTGTTGAAACCATGCAGGGCCCTCTGCCGCCTGATGCTTGGCTCGCAGCAGGTTATCAACGTTCTTACGGAAGGCAGGGTCGGCCAGTACACGCTCGAGTTGGTCTCGCGAGACTGTCTGCAGGACAACCCAAGGATTTTGCGTGAGTTCCCACAGTATGGGATCAAGCGTGCGCCATACTCCGTCTGTGGCATGGTTCCACGACCAGCGCATGTCCAGGGCAAGCTCTGCTAAGGAATCGAACCCCTCGACTTCCGTGGGTAGGAGGCTATAGATTGGATGGCTGACGCGTGAATGTTTACTCATGGTTTTCCCCGGAGTTTGTTCTGAACCGAATCTTCGCCAAGATTCGCCCCTGACCACTCAAATTGCCCGTCGCTGATTCGTCCAATGGTATCACCGCCTCCCGAGTATTGGCTTCACTCGATTGATCCGTCGCTGGATTAGTAGCTTATTCTCTGGCCTTCATCTGTCCTCTTTAGGACACGCACCAACACAAAGAGGGGAGACAATGTTTCGTTCCTTTCTTTTCTCTCCAGTGGTGACGGTCCCATTTGTTTTCACTTCGACCTCCGTTTGCGCGCATTCGACGCTCGGCGAGAAGCGCGTCACCGCGGCGTGACTGTTCATTATTGGACAGCTTGAAAAATAGAATGGTTTTAAGATGCACAAGACATCCAGGACGGGAAACATTATGCCAAATGAATCGCACCAAAGAGCTGCCGAATTCCACGAGCTCGCCGCACACGCCCACCGCGCCGCGGCCGCGCACCACGGGAAAGAAGATCACCAAACCGGACACGAACATTCCAAGCAAGCACTGGAGCATGCGCGCAAGGCTTTCGAGTGGTCGCAAGAAGCTCATCGGAAGTCCGTGAAGGCAGCGGGGAAGGCATAAGGATGCGTGGACCAACGCAGCGACGGAGCGCCTTATGAAACGCAAGAAGCGGAGGGGCTCCCCCCTTGGTGGTTTCTCCTCAGGGGCCAGCCTGGGCGGCAAGGTTGCGCACTATCGGGACAAACAGAGTATATACAAGCAAGGTGCGCCCGCTTACACGCTTTTCTACATTCAAGAAGGAGGGGTGCGGCTCACCACCCGGGCGAAACATCAACCCTCGGCCGTTACAGCCATCCTGGGAGCGCATGATTTTTTTGGCGAGCTTTGCCTGGCAGGTTATCCCCTTCGTATGTCCACGGCCGTTGCGTTGACCGCCAGTTCCATACGCACTATCAAGAAAGAAAAGATGCTCCAGATGCTTCGCAAGAAGAACAAGACATCCAATTCCCTGGTGGCCTATCTGCTGTCCAGCGTCAAAAACTACCAGGATCACGTGGCGCATCTCCTGACTTCCTCTGCCGAACAACGGCTCGCGCGCGTGCTTCTGCGGCTGGCCCACTTGGATGGAAAAGGCCCAGCAATCGTTGAGATTCCCATGCTAAGTCACCAAGTTCTGGCGGAGATGGTCGGGACCACGCGGCCGCGGGTCAATCTGTTCATGAATCGGTTCAGGAAGCGGGGACTCATAGACTACGATGGGGGATTGGAAGTGCACCGCTCGTTACGGAAAGTGCTCCGGAGCCGCTAGGAATCACCGGCAATCCATTGAAGCCTAAGGACTTGCGGGAGATCAGAGGCAGATTGTGAACGCCGTGTCAATACTACACGGACTGTTCAATGTTAGACACTTCGCTGAATCCGATTTTATGCTACTCTATCGTATGCTGTCTTCCGCAGTTCGACGTGTACCCATACGAGTTACTCGCTCCCCTAAAAAAGCGATTTTAAGCAGCCCTGTGTTCGATTTGAAAGTATTTCTCGACTCGGCTGGTCTGGGAAGAAAGGTAGCCAAGTTTCGAGGAAAAGATACCGTCTTCGCGCAGGGCGATCCCGCCAAGAATGTCCTATATATTCAGGAAGGCGGCGTAAAGCTTACGGTGATCAATGAGTCCGGCAGAGAAGCCGTTGTGGCGATCCTTGGGCCGGGCGATTTTTTGGGGGAAGGGTGTCTTGCCGGCCAATCCGTTTGCATGGCTACGGCAACCGCGATTGCGCCTACCACCGTGCTCGTGATCGAGAAAAACGAGATGATTCGCGTGCTCCATGGGGAACACGAGTTCTCTGACCGCTTCATCGCGCACATGTTGGCTCGAAACATCCGCGTCGAGGAGGACCTGATCGACCAGCTCTTCAACTCCAGCGAGAAACGCCTGGCGCGCACCCTACTGCTGCTGGCGCGTTATGGCGCGCCGGGCCATCCTCAAAAGGTACTTCCCAAAGTATCGCAGGAGATGCTGGCGGGGATGATTGGCACAACGCGGTCCCGGGTCAATTTTTTCATGAACAAATTCAGGAAACTGGGCTTCATCCAGTACGACGGCGAGATCCACGTCAACGATTCCCTCCTAAGCGTTGTCCTGCACGACTAAGCTAACTTCCGCGTGGCGCCACGTGTAAGTGAGTAGATCCTAGTCCCCTGCCAGCAGGAGAAACTCCCCCCAGGAAAAAAGCACACAAAATGTGAGAGTGTCTCGATGTGAACAGATATCCGCCCTTCATCTTTCTTAACATGGCACCGCCGATGTAGGTCAGGCGACTATTTTGCGAACGAGTCAACCAGCTTCCTCTGACTGGGGAGGATCCAAATGGAAACTCTGAAATCGCTCTTCTTGTTGTGTTTTTACTGGGCGGGGGCTGGTGATATCCCCGTTGGCGCAGGAACTAGCGCCTTCTTGACGGCGTGACAGTGAAGGAGACAAGCGCAGAGGAAAAGCGGCATCGCCGATGTGATAGCATTGGTGCTTGCCGGCGAATTCGAGGGTTTGCCCGGAGAAAGTCGAAGAACGTAACGTAAATTGTGATTTGCTCGTCTATAGGTATATGAGGCCTGAAGCGATGAAGGTGCAGAGGAGGGTAGAGAACATGAACATCATCGAAGGCGCGCGAGGGTTTTCAAGAGCTCAAGCGGGCAAACAGATCTTGGTTTCCCTGATGTCGCTGGCGCTGTTGTTTGCAACCTGGCCACAGAACTTGGCGGCGTATCAGGATGCGCAAGCCCCCGCCCAGCCCCCAGCGCAGGCCGCGCAGGCGCCCGCGTACACGCAACAGACTTCGGAGCAGTTGCAGCAACTGGTGGCTCCGATTGCGCTGTATCCGGATTCCCTGGTGGCGCAGATCCTGGCGGCGTCCACGTTTCCCGAGCAAGTCGTCGAGGCCGACCGATGGGTGCAAGCGCATCTTGACTTGAAGGGCAACGCTTTGGGTCAAGCTGTGGATCAACAGCCCTGGGACCCCAGTGTCAAGGCGCTCGCTGCATTTCCCTCCGTCCTCGGAAATATGGACAAGAACCTCTCCTGGACATCATCTCTGGGGGATGCCTACTACAACCAGGAACAAGATGTAATGGATGCCGTACAGGTGATGCGCCAGAAAGCGGAACAAGCCGGCAATCTTAAGAGCACGCCGCAGCAGACCGTAACGACGCAAGATTCGACAATCACCATTGAACCTGCCAGCCCCGATGTCGTTTACATCCCCGCGTATGATCCGTGGTTGGTCTACGGAGGTCCGATAGTGGCGTGGCCGGGCTGGTATCCCTATCCCGGAATCTGGTTTGGCGGCCCATACCTCTCGTGGGGAATCGGCTTCGGACTCGGCTGGTTCGGAGGTTTTGGATGGGGCTGGGGTCATTGGGGATTCGATTGGCATAACCATTACGCAATCTATAACCACGCCAGGTACTACTCCCCGAGCAGGACGTTTTATAACCGGAACACTTACTACCGAGCCGGAGGCGCCCGAGGCGGACCTAACGCTCGCAACGCAGGGAACAGGCCTCCCCGCGGGAACATGGGCGCGCACGGCGGAGTTGCCAACCGTCCCGGCGCATCGGCCAGGCCTTTCGAGGGAAACACGAAGGCGGCCCGGGGATACGCTGCACCCAGCGGTCAGAAAGGTGTCAAGTCGGGCGCCTTTAGCAACTACGACCATGGCGGACAGACAAAGAGTTATTCGTCACGCGGGAGCGCTAGCATGGGCGGAGGAGGAGCGCGCGGTGGCGGAACACCACATGCCGGCGGTGGCGGTGGTGGCGGCGGAAAGCATCGTTAATCGAAGTTTCGTGGTGTTCCTGGTGGATCGTGAAATTTAGAAATGGAGAATAGCCATATGCAG
>Ga0371490_1001470_pt1 | contig 12068 bp, 10 predicted proteins | sample MB2SIPfraction_FD_207959 | JGI IMG/M metagenome (GOLD analysis project Ga0371490, IMG submission 207959) | Lab enriched peat soil microbial communities from McLean, Ithaca, NY, United States - MB28FN SIP fraction | ecosystem: Environmental > Terrestrial > Soil > Wetlands > Peat | place: USA... | reverse complement strand
CGTATTGATATTAAGAAACCAGCTTACCGGGGGCAGACCCAGCGGATGGGAAACCTCGCCGGCCTGGGCGAGCAGTTCGACAGCGATGCTGCCGACGGGCTGGCCCAGGGCTGCTGAAACCGCCTGAAACGCGGAAAAACAGCCGTAGCGCTGCGCGTTGAGCTCGTTTTCGAGCGCCGGCAGTGCAGCGCGGTCGAGAACCGCGGGAAAAGTCTGCGTAAAACCCGAAACCGAGGGAACGGTGACTGCGGAGCCGGTAATTCGGGCGTGACGCAGAAGGAAAACAATGAGTGAGGGCGGAAGCAGAGGTTGATCGATCGGCAGAAACACCGCGTAGCGCGCGGAGATGATCGAGAGCGCGGTGCAAATGCCGGAAAGAGGGCCAAGGCCGGGTGAGGCATCCTCGATGACGGGCACAAAGGCTTCAAGAGAGGCGCGGGCGGGCGAGGGTGCGCCGGCGATCATGGCCGGAATGCCGGCCTCTTCAAGAATGGAGAGCGCGTGGGCAACCAGAGACCTGCCCGCAAACTCCAGCAGCGCCTTGTCCCGGCCCATGCGGCTGGATTGGCCGCCCGCGAGGACGAAGCCGACGGCGTCGGTATCGGGATCTGCGAAGAACGAATTGCGTTCCGTGCTTCCCACCCTTTCGTCCGCCGCGGCGGACGAAAAGGATGGGGCAACCCACTGTCGCGGCGGGCCGGCAGGATTCAACTGCCGACCTCCTCCAGGAAGCGGATAAGCGACACAATCCCGAGTTCGAAGTTCTTCAGGTTGAACTTCTCGTTGGGCGCATGAATGCTGTCGTCGGGCAAGCTGAAGCCCATCATCACGCTGGGCAGGCCGAGGTAATGATCGAAGTCGCCGACGATGGGAATGGAGCCGCCGGAGCGGATGAATACGGTGTCTTTACCCCACACCTCATGCAGGGCGCGCGTAGCGGCCTGGATGTAGCGGTTGTTCACCGGAATCAGGCAAGGATCGCCAGCGTGAATCAGCCGCACTTCCACATCGACGCCAACGGGAGCGATTTTTTCCACGTAGCTCTTGTAGAGTTCGAAGGCCTTGGCCGGGGTCATGCCCGGAACCAGGCGCATGGAGACCTTGGCAACGGCCTTGGCAGGGATCACGGTTTTGGCGCCGGCGCCGGTAAAGCCGCCGGGAATGCCATGCACATCGACCGTGGGCCGCGCCCAGGTGCGTTCCAGAACGCTGTAGCCGGCCTCGCCGACCAGTTGCTTCGAGCCCACCTCGGCCTTGCGGTACTCCTCCTCGTCAAAGGGAAGGCTGCGCCATGCGGCCAGCTCTTCGGGACTGGGAGGAATGATGCCGTCGTAAAAGCCGGGGATGAGGATGTTGCCGTTCTCGTCCTTGAGCTTGGCGATGATGTGGCAGATGGAGACGAAGGGATTCGGCGCCGCGCCGCCGTACATGCCGGAGTGCAGATCGGTCTTCGCGCCGCGCACTTCGAGCTCGGTGTAAATCATGCCGCGCAAACCGACACAAAGCGTGGGCAGGCCAGGCGCAAAAAGCTCGGTGTCGGAGACCAGCGCGAAGTCGGCCTTGAGGTCGGCGGGCTTTGAGGCCACATATTGTGCAATTCCCTCTCCTCCCACTTCTTCATCCCCTTCAAACAGGATGCGAACATTCAGTGGGAGCGAGCCGTTGGCTACCAGCAACGATTCGACAGCCTTAACCTGCGCCCATATTTGTCCCTTGTCGTCAGCCGATCCCCGGGCGTAAAGATTGCCATTGCGCTCGGTGGGCTCGAAGGGCGGCGAGAGCCACTCGTCGAGCGGATCGGGCGGCTGCACATCGTAGTGGCCGTAGACGAGCACGGTGGGCTTGCCGGCGGCGTGCAGCCAGTCGGCGTAGACCAGCGGATGGCCTTCGCCCTCAATCAAGCGCGCATTCTCCATGCCGATGCGCTTCAGCTCGGCGAGAAGCACTTCGGCGGCCTTGCGGCAATCGTCCTTGTGCCCGGGATCAGTGGAGACGGACGGAATGCGCAGCAGGGCCTTCAGTTCATCCAAAAAACGAGGGTGGTTTTGGCGGGCAAAAGCAACGGCAGAAGAAGACATGGAATTGCTCCCTTCAAGAATCAGACAGTTGAGAGTATAGACCGGAGAGGCCATGAGACGCGTTGACGACCGCTTCAGTAGCGCGCCACGGCGGGATCGACCTCCACCGACCAGGCGTCGATGCCGCCGCGCAGCGATTGGGCTTTCTCAAAGCCCTGGCGGCGCAGCCATGCGGTCACGTTCATGGAGCGGACGCCGTGATGGCAGACGACGACCAGCCGCTCCTCAAAGTCGAGCTCCTTGTGCGCGCGGGTTGCCACTTCGCCCATCGGCATCGGCAGGCTACCCTCGATGCGCGTGGTGGCGAACTCCCAAGGCTCGCGCACGTCCACGAGCCGGACGCCCTTTTCGCGCAGGATTTGGGCAGCTTCAGCGGGGGAGATTTCATAGCTCAGCATGACTCCAGTTTAGAGGATGCGCCGTTCGCAGAGGACAACTCTTGGCCGGATGGCACGGCAAAAAGGTAAGCTAAGGGATGAACGGAACGCCCCTATGCAGAACGCGGTAAAGGTGTTGATCGCCGAAGACGAGCCCAATGCGCTGGCCGGCCTCGCGGAGCTGATCTCCGGATGGGGATACAGCACCGAGACCGCGCGTGACGGCGTGGAGGCGTGGGAAAAGGCACAGGCCTGGGATCCGGCCATTGTGGTGACGGACCTGAAGATGCCGCGGCTGGACGGCATGGGGCTGCTGGCCAAGCTCTCAGAAGGCGGCGCGGGCTTGAGCGCCAATATGGCCGTGGTGGTGCTGACCGCGATGGGCTCGATCCAACTGGCCGTGGAGGCCATGAAGCTGGGCGCGTACGATTTTCTGCCCAAGCCGGTAGACGCGACGCGGCTGAAGACCATCCTGGCCAACGCCACGCGGCAGCGCGAAACCACGATTGAACTCGAAGTGGCGCGGAGGCGGCTGCGCGAATCGGGCGTGCTGGGCGCGCTGGTGGGCAGCTCGAAGCAGATGCGCGAGATCTTCGGACTGATCGAGCAGATTGCCCCGTCGAACGTGCCGGTGCTCATCACCGGCGAGAGCGGCACCGGCAAGGAGTTGGTGGCGCGCACACTCCACGATTTGAGTCCGCGCAAGTCGCGGCCTTTTGTTGCGGTCAACTGTGCGGCGATTCCCGAAACGCTCATCGAAAGCGAAATCTTCGGCCACGAAAAAGGCGCATTCACGGGCGCAATCGAGCGCAGAGCCGGGTGCTTCGAGCTGGCCTCGGGCGGCACACTGCTGCTGGACGAGGTGGGCGAAATGCCGTCCGGCACGCAAGCCAAATTGCTGCGCGTGCTGGAAGAGCGCAAGCTCCGGCGGCTGGGCGCGCGCACTGAAGTAGACGTGGACGTGCGCGTGCTCGCAGCCACCAATCGCGATCCGCGCCATGCCGTGGCCGAGGGACATCTGCGCGCCGACCTCTTTTACCGCCTCAACGTCTTCAACATAGCCATGCCGCCGCTGCGCGAACACATGGAAGATTTGCCGGCCATGGTGGAGGCGATGACGGCCGACATGAACCAGAAGCACGGGCGCAAGGTGCCCGGCGTTTCGGCGTCCATGCTGGACCGGTTGATGGCTCACAACTGGCCGGGCAACGCGCGCGAACTGCGCAACACCATTGAGCGGGCGGTGATTCTTTGTCCCGACGGCATGCCGCTTGACGCTGTACATCTGCCCCAGGGATTCGGCGCAGAGCAGAACCTGGAATCTCCTGCGTTGGATGGAAGTGTGGTGACGGTGCGCGTGGGCGCAACGGTCGACGAAGCCGAGCGGCTGCTCATCCTGCGCACGCTGGAGGTGACGGGCCAGAACAAGACGCGCGCCGCCGAGATTCTGGGTGTGAGCCTGAAGACACTGCACAATAAGCTCAAGGAATACGGCCGGGAGCGGGAAGATACAGGCCGGATAGACGCGGCATTGCGTTGAAAATCGGTCCTTCATGCATCTCAAAACCAAACTCGTGCTGGCCATCTCGGCCCTGGTGTTCCTCATCGCCGGGCTGGTGTCGCTGGTCTATGTGCACCAGCTGGTGAAAGCGGCGGTGCAACAGACCTACGACACCGACCTGATGGTGGCGCGGCATGTGTGGTTCGCGCTGCAGAATGCGCTGGAGAGCGGCCTCCGTGACCGCACGGTCGATCCCAACCATCCGGACGAGCTCAAGGAGCTGGTGGCCGAGACGGTGCACAACGATGCGCAGTTGCAGGCGGCGCTGGTGTCGGTGAACCGCTATTCCTTCACGGTATACGACGTAAACATCGGCGACAGCCAGGGCATGACTCTGTTGAGCACCAACCCAGACAATGAAGGCAAACCGCTGCCCTCGCGCCCCAACTACGAACAGTTGCTCAAGGCCAATCCTCTGCGCACGATGATCGAGGCCTTCCGCGAGCCAAAAGTCTTCGACATCGTTGCGCCGCTTGAGAACAACGGCAAGCTTTTCGCCACGGTGAATGTGGGAGTGCACACGACGCTGCTGCGTGCGGTGTATGAGCCGCTGCTTAAGAATGCTCTGCGCTTGATGGCGCTGGCGCTGATTGTGGCGCTGACGGCAGCTTTTCTTCTGAGCAATCTGGCCCTGCGGCCATTGACCGAGATCAGCCGGCAACTGGATCGCCTGACCGCAGCCGGAGAGGCTCCAGTCGAGGGCAAAGCGGCTTCAAAAGAGGACGTGGCGGCGCTGGTTTCGACAAAAATCGAGAAAATTGGCCAGCGCATGCGCAATGTGGAAGAGGTCTACTCCGCGTTGCGCGAAAATCTCGACCAGATTCTGGGCAATTTGCAGGATGGGATTCTGCTCTTCACCGAAGACAAGCGCGCCGTGATGGTTTCAGAGGCCGCGCGCCGCTTTCTTGGCATCGACCGCGACAGCGTTCTGGGCCGGCACGCGCGGGAAATCTTTTCCAACTCCACCGTGCTGGGACTGGCGCTGCGCGAGGCCGTGGAAGTGGGCGCCAACATGGTTAAAGAGGAGATTCGCACCGAAAACGGGCGGCGCATCCAGGCGTCGGTGGATTTCATCTACGACGATGAAACGCACCGCGGGCTGGGTGCGCTGGTCACGCTGCACGATCTGGAGTCGGCGGAGAAGATCGAATCGGAGCTGGAGCTTTCGCGTCGTATGGCAGCCATCGGACGGCTTACTTCAGGCGTCGGCCACGAAGTGAAGAACCCCATCAACGCCATCGTGGTGCACCTGGAGCTGTTGAAGTCGAAACTGGGCGAGGCCGAAGGGCCGGCGACGCGGCATCTGGAGGTGATCGACGCGGAGATCCGGCGCCTGGACCGCGTGGTGCAGACGCTGGTGGATTTCTCGCGGCCGGTAGAGCTGCAATTGCGCGAACAGGACTTGCGGCTGGTGATCGGCGACGTGCTGGCTCTGGCTGCCGACGAGCTCACCACGCGGGGAGTCAAGCTCAGCAGCCGTATGCCGGAAGAACCGCTGATCGCCAACGTAGACGCCGATCTGCTGAAGCAGGCGGCGCTGAATGTGATCGAGAATGGCGCACAGGCCATGCCGGAGGGCGGCTATCTGGAAGTGGTTCTCGAAGAGGAACGGAATGGCGATGCCGCTTCGCTACCCCAGGCGCGGCGCGGCGGCGGCGACGGGGCGCGCACCGCGCACACGGCGCCAAAGTTCGCCGTGCTGCGTATTGCCGATGAAGGCGAGGGAATTCCCGCCGAGATCCGGGAAAAGATTTTCGACCTCTATTTCACGACCAAGATCGGAGGCAGCGGCATCGGACTCGCGATGACCTACCGCATCCTGCAACTACACCACGGCAGCGTGGACGTACAATCGAGAGAAGGCCGCGGCACGGAATTCCTGCTGCGCATTCCACTCACCGCCGCGGACCGGGGACACCGGGTTCAGCAACCCGCGAGCGTTCCAAGCGATACGGAGTTGGGGAAATGAAGTCGCCTGCCAAGAGCGTTGCATGGCTGCTGCCGTTCTTGCTCACGGGCTGCTTCCACCTGCCGTTTCACAAGAAGCAGCCAGCGCAGGCCCGGATGCTCGCGCCGCGCACCCAGCCATCGCAGGCTATTCCACTCGTCGACATTGAGCTGCCGCCCGAGGATACGGTCATTGCTGCGTTCACCATCTATAACTTCAGGGAGGAGGAGCAGCCGATCCGGCCGCCGGCGAGGCACAGGAGACCACCCAATCCCAATCCGGATGATGCCGTGACCGCACCTGAGCCCGCTCCACCTTCAAACCCGGCCGTGAGCGCCATCGGGCAACTTTCTTCGGGTGGTCCGGCAGACTCCCGCCAGCAAACTGAGAATTCCATTGCGGACATCGAGCGCCGGTTGAATGGCATCAATCGCGGGCTGAGCGACTCCGAGCAAAAGACTGCCGATCACATCCGGGAATTTCTGAAGCAGGCCCGGACCGCTCTGGATTCAGGCGACGTAGACGGAGCACACACGCTGGCCGCCAAGGCGCAAGTGTTGCTGGCGGAGTTGACGAAGTAGTTCCAGTCATTGCTCTTACCCCACCCAGCCTGTAAGCGGCGAAGCCAGCAGTTTGACGACGCGGGACCAGCTGAATACAATGAATACATAGAATGCGTGCATTCAAAGGGGGGGGTTCATGGCGACATCTGTTCGACTTGACACTGCTATCGAGCAGCGGTTGGACCGCCTAGCTCAGCGCACGGGCCGCACCAAGGCCTACTACCTGCGGGAGATGATCGAGAGCGGGTTGGAAGATCTGGAGGATTATTATCTGGCTTCTGCGACGATGGAAAACGTACGCAGCGGTAAGGAAAAAGTCCACTCAGCGAAAGACGTGAGACACGACCTTGGCCTGGACAATTGATTACACTGAAACGGCTCGGAAGCAATTGCGTAAACTCGACAAGCAGATTGCTCGGCGCATCCTCGACTTCATGGACGAGCGAATCTCCGGAGGGCGCAATCCACGCGATACAGGCAAGGCGTTGACGGGCAATTTGCTGGGCGCGTTCTGGCGGTATCGAATCGGCGACTTTCGCATCATCTGCGACATTCAGGACGCAAAACTCTGCGTTCTCGTAATTCAGATTGGTAACCGGCGGGAAGTTTAACGCTGAGCCAGGGGCAATCTGCTACTGCTCGCCCCAACTCAATTTGCTGCGCAATGCGTCAAAGAAGCCGCTGTCGCCCAGGCGGACCAGCTTGACGGTATGGCTGGAGCGGCAGCAGCGCATCTCATCGCCGCGGCGCAGTTCAACCTTTTGCTGGCCGTCGATGGTGAGCAGCGCGACATCGGGAACGCCCTCCACGCGGACGGTAAGCGAAGCATCGCCGCGCACCACGATGGGCCGCAACGTGAGCAGATGGGGACAGATGGGCGTCACCACCATGGCGTCCACGTCCGGCGTCAGAATGGGCCCATTGGCGGCCAGCGTGTAGGCCGTCGAACCGGTGGGCGTGGAGACGATGACCCCGTCGGCGCGGAAGCTGGCCACGCTCTTGCCATCCAATTCCACGGCAAAATCGCCCATGCGGGCAATATCGCCCTTGGAAATCACCACCTCGTTGAGCGCCTCGTAGCTCGCGAGCTCGGCGCCTCGGCGCCAAAGCCCGGCGTGCAGCATGGCCCGTTCGTCAAGGCTATGGCAGCCCGCGCACCAGTTTTCGAGCGTGGCGTAGAGATCGGCGAGACGTACTTCGGTGAGGAAACCGAGAAAGCCGAGGTTCACGCTGAGAATGGGCGTGCCGACGGTGGCAAAGATGCGCGCCGCGGCCAGCAATGTGCCGTCGCCGCCCAGCACGATCACCAGCTGCGGCGCATGCAAGGGCAACTCTGCGCGATCCACCACCGGCGCGGCCGCAGTGTAGCTTCCGCCTTCGCGGTCAAGCACCGGCTCGTAGCCGTGCTGGCGCAGCCATGCAATCAGTTCCGGCAAAAGCCGCTTAAGTTCTTCGCGATTCGGCTTCGCAACAATAGCGACGCGGGTCATGGGTTCGAGTGTAATGGATCAGGCTGAAAGTTTACCGCGTTTTGCGTAGAGCAGAAACTCCTGGTTGCCCTCGGCGCCTGTGATGGGCGACGGAATGGACTCGACGGCCTGCCAGCCCAGCGAGCGCACGCATTCCGCCACTCTCCTGATCGCCAGCTGGTGCGCGACCGCATCACGAACAATGCCGCCCTTGCCTACATGTTCGCGGCCGGCCTCAAATTGCGGTTTGACCAGAATCACGGCTTCAACCAGCGCCGGCGCGGCGGCCAATACCGGCCCCAGAACGAGCGTGGCGGAGATGAACGAAACGTCCATGACCAGCAGGGTTTTTTCCTGGTCCTTTTTCTGGTTTTGGACTGGCTTTTCCAATGAGCCGGGAGTTAATAACCGCGCGTTGGTGCGCTCCAGGAGCTGCACGCGCGGATCGTTGCGCAGTTTCATCGCGATCTGCCCGAAGCCGGTATCGACGGCCGTCACATGCGCTGCGCCGTGCTGCAGCAGGCAGTCGGTGAAGCCGCCGGTCGAGGCGCCGATGTCGAGGCAGACGCGGCCCTTGACGTCGATCTTCCAATGCTCCAGGGCCGCGGCCAGTTTCAAGCCCCCGCGGCTTACGTAGGGCTGATCCTCGCCCAGCAGGCGGATCGCGGAGTCCTGCGCAACCGAAGTTCCCGGTTTGTCGATCTTCTGCTCGCTGACCAGCACGCGGCCGGCAAGAATCAGCGCACGGGCACGCTCGCGGCTTGCTACCAAGCCGCGCTCGACGAGATGCAGGTCGAGACGGGTTTTTCCAGGACGGGTTTTTCCGGGGCGCGTTTTGCCCGCATCCGGCATGGACGTTGCCACTCCCTCAAAAAAATCGAAGGGCCGCTCCCCCTGGGGGAATGGCCCTTTGGATTGTAACGAAGCTATCGACGCATTAAGGAATGGCCTGGCATTCCGCGAGGGTATAGTTGGCACCGTAGGTGGCCACCATGGACGCAGGCGACAGGTTGCAAGGCTGGCCGTAGCCCGGCACGCGGCTGCTGTAATTGTTGTTGCCACTGTTGCCATTTTGCGACGTGGTGCGCACATCCACCACCGTTCCTTCCACCAGAACCGTGGTGTCTACAAGGTCGGTTACCGTCGGGCTCGACTCGATGATGGTGATGTAGGGGCTGTCGGGCGCGCCCACGTAGACCTTGGCGTACTCGGAGTTCTGGGTGTTCACCACGGTGCGCGGATGGCCGACCACGGTAATGGTCTTCTCCACCGTGTAGGTGGACAGGTTGACCACCGTCACCGTGCCGTTTTGCACGCCGTCATTCTGATTCGCGGTGTAAGCCTTGCTGCCGTCGTTAAGAACCGTCACGCTGGCCGGATTGGGGGTGGCCGTGTTGCCCACCGGAATGGTAACAAAGGTGCCAAAACCACCCGTGATCGCGCCGCAAGCGGCATAGGTGGCGCAATTGTTGTTGGCATAGGTGTTGGAGTCGTTGCCGTATTCATCCAGGGGGACGTTGACAACGCTGATGGTTCCACCGTCGTAATTGGCCACGACCAGCTGCTGGGTTGCAGCCACGTACTCCGCGTAGATCGGCCCCGAACCCGCCGGAAGCTGGATGGTCTGATGGCACGTTACCCATTGCCCGTTTTGATTCTGAAAGGGCGTGCAGGCATCGAGCGTGTTGTTCCTGGTGTTAATGACCGTGAGGGTGTCGTCGCCCCGATTGAGCACAAACAGGCGCTGCTGGTCGGGGGTTTGCACCGCAAAAACGGGGCACTTGCCCACCGGGAGCGCCGGGTCGGCGGTATTGCTGGAGATTTCAATCGGCGTTGCCACACCGTTCGGCACCGAGGCGAAGTTGGCTGGATTGTTGCAGGTGACCTTACCCGCCAGCGTATCCGGCACGTTCTGGCTGAGCACGTATTCGCGCTGGCCGGAAAGGGTCGCGGACCCGGCGATAAACATGGGCATGGTCGCGGGGCTCGCGGAGGTCGCCACCGGAACGGCCAGTTTGAATGCCTGGGGCGATCCTTGAAAGAGATCGACCACATCGCCATTCAGATCGGTGGCCCAAAGCCCGGACGAAGGCGGCATCAGGTTCACGATCTGCGAGGTCGGCGACAAGGTGGAGAAGGAGACGTTCTTAGTCTGCAGCGAGGTGGTGATGGCAAAGTTGGAGAGCGTGCCGTCGCTGTCCACGGTATAGCCGGTGGCGCCCAGTTCATCGAGGGTGAACGCAGTTGGTCCGGGACCGATGGTTGCCTCGGTCAAAATCGAATCGCCTGAGTAATCGATGAGGGTGACCACGCCATCCGTGTTCTTACCCGTGGTAGAAACCACCACGGCGTACGATGTGGGCTGTGCGGCCGGGCCGTTGGTGTATATCGGGGTGACCGTCGGCCTGTAGTTGTCGCCACAACCTGCAATGAATACGGCAATTGCAAGTGCCCCGCCTGCCTGGGCCAACAGCGCGCGCCCCTGGCCTGAAATCATGGGAAAAAGCCTCATTGCGAAATCTTTCCTGCTTCTTTGGTGATTGTAAATCAGCCGGGCGGGAAAGAACGGATCCCCGCGCCTGCACTTTCTTGCGACGCGGGAAGAGAGGATTGGTTATCGGATTCTGCAGCGCGCTTTTTGCCGGGCGCGGCCCAGGAGATACGATGAAGCGTGGCCGAAAACAAGCTGACCTGGCAATCCAAGCTCGTGTTGCTTGCCGTGCTGCCTTTTGCGGGCATTGAAGTGGTGCTTGACTGCAACTGGTGGGCCTCGCATGCGGCTCCGGTCGCAATCTGGACCATCGGTCTCAGCGCCTTGCTGGGGCTGGTCTCCTGGAGGCTGCGGGCGGCCACTCCGGCAGCCGCAGTCACCGGAATGCTAATCACCGCCAGCCTCATGTTTTCCACCGTTGTGGTTCCTTATGCGCCCTGGCATTCCGCTCTCATTCCCACACTCGCCGTTTCCCTGCTGACGTTCGCTGCCACGCGTGCCGGCCGACGACAAAAGGAGCGGCTCGGAACCGCGGAGGCGCGCAGGGGACGGTCGGCCTCTCAAGTCGCGGCCAACCTGGGCCTGGCGGCGCTGGTTTCAAGCAGTCCCGTGCAGTCCTGGCTCATGGACTCCCACTGGGTGCCCCACCATGCCGCCACACAGACCGTGCTGTTTGCCCTGGCCGTGGCGGCGCTGGCTGAGGCTGCGGCCGACACGGCTTCTTCAGAGATCGGGCAGGTGCTTGGCGGACGTCCGCGCATGATCACGTCGTTCAAGGCAGTCGATCCCGGCCGCGACGGCGCCATCAGCGTGGCCGGTTCCCTGGCTGGGGTGATTGCCGCGGCCATCGTTGCCTACGTGGGAACGTGGGCATTCGGCGGCGGCTGGATCCTGTTTAAGGTGAGCTGCGCAGGGGCTGTCTTCGGCCTCTTCTTCGACAGCCTTCTGGGAGCCACGCTGGAGGAACGCGGCTTGCTGAACAACGACGCAGTGAATTTCCTGTCGACGGCCAGCGCAGCGGGGTTCGCGCTGGCCATGCTGTGCGCAATGCACTGAAGCCGGCAAACCCTCACCCTCACACTCGCCCTCACACTGACACTTGCTCCCTCGCTCCCTGCTTTAATGCAAATGCAGCTGCCACAAGGTGTAGCTGAGAATCTCGTGGGCGATGCGCGCGCCTTCCTGCGTCTTTTCCTCCGTGGCCGGGCGCGGTCGCGGCGAAGTCAGAACATCCAGCCCATCGGCGGCGCAAACGGCATGAATGCGGAACATGTGCGTGTCATCGCTGACCACCACGAGGCGGTGCAGGTCGTTGACGCGCGCGATCACGACCATGCGGCGCGCCGATTCCTCGGTGTTGCGGCTCTCAGTTTCAGCAATGATGGCACTTTCCGGAACGCCCTTGCTCATCAGGTATTCGCGGCCCACCGAGCCCTCGGTGTATTGATCGCCGCCGGGGCCCCCCAGGGTGATGATCAGCGGTGCGATGCCTTGATGGTAGAGTTCGAGCGCGTGGTCCAGGCGGGCACGGTAGACCGGGGAGGGCCGGCCATCGTACTCCGCCGCGCCCAGCACGCCGAT
>Ga0371490_1001468_pt1 | contig 12091 bp, 14 predicted proteins | sample MB2SIPfraction_FD_207959 | JGI IMG/M metagenome (GOLD analysis project Ga0371490, IMG submission 207959) | Lab enriched peat soil microbial communities from McLean, Ithaca, NY, United States - MB28FN SIP fraction | ecosystem: Environmental > Terrestrial > Soil > Wetlands > Peat | place: USA... | reverse complement strand
GCCCTCCCTGACGTCGTCGCCGCTCAGGCTTTCTTTTAGATCTTTGAAGAGGCCCATCTGCTGGCCGATGAAGTTGATGGTGCGCGTCAGCGCCGCGCGAAAACCGGAAAGATGCGTGCCGCCGTCCACGGTATTGATGTTGTTGGCGAAGCTGAAGACCGTCTCGGAATAGCTGTCGTTGTACTGCAGGGCAATGTCGATCTCAACGCCGTCGCGCGACGCCTCCATGACGATGGGCTTGTCGTGCAGCACACTCTTGCCGCGATTGAGATGCTTGACGAACTCGGCGATGCCCCCGGCATAGCGGAACTCGGCGCGGCGCGCTTCGCCGGTCTTCGGGTCGGCGGTGCGCTCGTCGGTCAACGTGATCTCCAGGCCCTTGTTGAGGAAGGCCATCTCGCGCAGGCGCTGCGCCAGTGTGTCGTAATTGAATTCCGTAGTGACGAAGATGGTCTTGTCGGGCAGGAAGTGCACCTTGGTGCCGCGGCGCTTGCTGGTGCCGGTCTTCTGCAGCTTCGAAGTGGGAATGCCCCTCGCATAGCTCTGCTCGTAGGTGTGGCTGGACTCGCCCGGCTTTTCCGGGCGCCAGATCTCCACCTCGAACTCCTCACTCAGCGCATTCACGCAGCTCACACCCACTCCGTGCAAACCGCCGGAAACCTTGTACGTCGAAGAGTCGAACTTGCCGCCTGCATGTAGCTTGGTGAGCACGACTTGCGCGGCGGGCATGCGCTCGCCGCCAGGCAGATCCATCATGTCCACGGGAATGCCGCGGCCGTCGTCGACAACCGTAATGGAGTTGTCGACATGGATCACCACGTCGATCTTCCTTGCGTAGCCCGCCAGCGCCTCATCCACAGAGTTATCGACAACTTCGTAGACCAGGTGATGCAACCCCATTTCGCCGGTCGAGCCGATGTACATGGCAGGGCGCAAGCGTACCGCTTCCAGGCCTTCGAGAACCTTGATGTTCTCGCCGGTGTAGCTATCGTTGTCGCCGTGCATGGAGGTGCTGCTCAGAACTTCAGTCGCCATAAAATTCCGTTCGCAAAATGTGTCAAATCGAGGGTCACCGGAGACGTTTTCCGGACGCTGAAGAGCGACTAACCGCTTGAAAAACTGGGGTGATCAAGCTCGTTTGCCTATAGGCTATTTTACCATGCGGCGAAGGCTTGAAATGGGGAGGGACAAGGGCGTGCACGTGATTACCAAGGATATCTAGACACTCCACTAAAATGACGTTAGTAATCACTCTCCATGCTGTTTTGCTATATATATGTAAAAAATAGACTTACGATAATATTTGCGGTACGCTACTGCCTGGAAAGAGACAAGTCTCTTTCAATGTCTAACTCCTGAGGTTACCAAAGATGAAAACCGTCATTCGCATGTTCGCCCTGCTCGTCGCTATCGCTGGCCTGGCCTCGGCTTCCTTTGCCCCCGCCACCCCACAGACCTTGGTCAAGCACGCCGCGATGTCCGCCAGCGGCCCGGGCCCTCTCGACCTTCCCGGTCCACTGCCCTGCGAATCGGACGGAACCTGCATTGTGCAGGCCGCATCGAATCGCTGATTTCTCTGGGCGCGCTGCTGAATCAGCCATCTAGCACGAAAGTGCCAGCGGCGCGTTACCCTTTTGTGTTTGGGTCTTAGGGCTGATTAGCGCTATTCTTAGTGCGTTCACGGAATTGCGCCATAGCCAGATGCCACTGAACTTCGCAATGTCGGCGATGAATGCGAGCGAGTTCCTTCTCTGGGCCGCGCTGGCTTATCTTTTCTGGAGCAAAGGGCTGCATCACCGTTTCCGGGCAATGAGTTATTACCTGGCGGTGCGCGCGATTTCCACTCCGCTTCTGGTGCTTGTGCTCCACGAAGAATCGCAGCCCTGGGGCCAGGCCCGTCGTATCATTCTCGGCAAAATCTACTACTTTGGCTTTTTTGCGACCTATCTCGCAACCGTCGTGCTGCTGTTCTTCATCTGCATTGAGGTCTTCCGCTCCGCGCTGGAGGCGTTCCCCGGCATTACCAAGCTCGCCATCGTGATCTTCCGCTGGGCCGCCTTCGTTTCCGTCATTGTCAGCCTGACGTCGATCTCGTATGCACACAAAGGGATTCACCTCATTGCGGACATTTCGTACGGCCTCATGCATTCTGTTAGCGTTCTCGAGCTCTGTCTGCTGGCTTTCCTTTGCTTGTGCATGAACGCGCTGCGCCTGACGGTGCGGGATCTGTCCTTCGGCATCGCATTGGGTTTCGGCGTCCTGTCGTCAGGCGACTTCATCCTTGCATCGTGGATCTCCCGCGTCGTTTCGCACAACGATCCGGTCCAGTTCGTCTACGAGTCCCTGATTCTGGCCACCCTGGCCATCTGGATGATTTACTGCATCCTGCCGGAGCCCGTCCGCAAGCCAATCCTCGTGCCGGCGAGCTCGACGATTTATCGTTGGAACGAAATCGCATCCGCTCTCGGCCACACCGGAACCAGGGTCGCCGTGCAGCAGCCCGCCAACGGCTTCTTCCTTTCCGATGTGGAGCACGTGGTTGAGAAGGTGCTGGCAAGAAATATGAAGGGACGCGAGTCCGAGACGTAAAAGCAGGGAATAGGGATTAGGGAACAGGGAACAGAAAAATCAAAGGCCACGGCGGCGCCGTGGCCTTTGATTTTGAAGTCCGCTCGACTGCCGCTTCCTTACTTCGCTGCCACCGGTTCGATCGAGGCAAAGCGTCCGCGGCGTCCGCGGTCGGTGAACACCACGCGGCCAGTCACCTTGGCAAAAAGTGTGTCGTCGGAGCCAACGCCCACATTGGCGCCTGGCTTGATGGGTGTGCCGCGCTGCCGCGTGATGATGGAACCTCCCGTCACCAACTCGCCGGCAAAGGCCTTTACGCCCAGCCGCTGCGCATTTGAATCCCGTCCATTTGTGGAGCTGCCTCCACCTTTTTTGTGTGCCATTGCCGAATCCCCTTCTGAAAAACAGCTTTTAGCTCTTAGCTTCGTCCGTGCGGAAACCAGGCTTTTGCTTGCGCCCGGTGCAGACCGCGATTCTTACTTGGCGGCGTAGGTTACGCCATCAGCTTCAATGGCTTGGATGCGCACCTCGGTGAAGTTCTGCCGGTGTCCCTGCAACTTCTTGTATTGCTTCTTGCGCTTGAAGTGGAAGACCAGAATCTTGTCGCCGCGGCCCTCGCCAACGATCTCCGCGGTCACTTTGGCCGTTGCCGGCTTGACCAAGGTTCCCGGCTCACCGGAAACCGCCAGCACGTCGCTAAACTCAACGGTCGGACCGCCGGTCACGCTTTCGATCTTCAACACGTCCCCCGGAGCCACGCGATATTGCTTGCCCCCGGTGCGAATGACTGCGTACATAACAGACCCTCTCTCGCTCAGGCCTCTCAGCCAGGCGCGTAACTCAAATCGGTGTGCTCGATTGGGGCGTATACAGACTAACTACTGCATCGGGAGGCGGGCCGCACACACACTCACCTGAGCGGAGAACCCGTCCATTTCCCGCGCACCCCTGCACGGGGTGCATCGCCAAACTCTTTGATTTTATCGTCAAACCGGGAATCGGGTCAATGCGCCATGGGAGGCGCCGTACGGCGGCGAATTCCGGGTCGCTATACTGCCTTCATGCAGCCCGTCAGCATTGTGCTCACCGAACTGAACGAAGTCCAGGAGATTGAGCGCGCGGTGTCGAGCCTGCTCGCACAGGTTCCTCCGGCAGCGGAAGTGATCATAGTCGACGGCGGCTCGACCGATGGCACCTGGGAGCGGCTCGAAGCCGCCGCGGCAAAGGATGGGCGGCTGGTGGCGATCCGCGACGAAACCTGCAGCCTGAGATTCTCGGCCGGGCCGGTTTCGCGCGGGCGCAATGTGGCTATCCAGGCCGCCCAATCGCCAATTGTTGCCTGTGCCGACGCCGGCTGCACCTATGCGCCGGACTGGCTCCGGAACCTCACCGCGCCGTTGGTTGCCGGCGAGGCGGAATACGCGCTCGGTGGATCCTGTCTCGATGCGAGCGGGTGCACCGTGTGGGATGTGGCGTCGGCGCCATTCTTCAGCATTCGCCTTTCGCCCACGGAACCCACCAAGTCATGCACAGCGCGGTCGATGGCATTTACCAAAGCCCTGTGGCAGCGCATCGGCGGATTTCCCGAAGAGGTGCTGGTGGGCGAGGACACGTTGTTCGATCTCGAGGCGCGGCGGCTGACAAAGCCGGCCTTCATCGCCAACGCCAAGGCGCATTACCGGCCGGGAAATACCTTCCGTTCCGCCAGCCACCAGATGGCCCGCTACGCCCTCAGCGATGGCCAGGCAGGCGTGCGCGGAAGCCGCCTCTTCCGCAATGCCGCGCGGTGCGTCCTCGAAGTACTGGCGGTTGCGAGCTTGTATTGGACCCTCGTTCCCCTGCTGGTGGTTCTCTTGCTGGAATCGTGGTTTGCCTTTCACCGCGACGGACGGCAGCTGGGCCGTTTTGGCGCGAAGGCGGTGCTGGCCCGCTTTGCCTTTTCCGTTGCCGTGCCTTGGGTGGTGGCCGCGAATCAGATTCGCGGGTGCTTTACTAAGGAGCCACTAACCAATCGGCAAAATACAGGGAACAGCGACTAAGGAATTGCGGGACTGCGGATCGGAAACCGGGGTAGGTTACGCGCGGGGTGGGACTACGTAGAACAGAATCGCGCAGTAGTGGGCGATGCTTCCGGCGAGCACGAAGATGTGCCACGCGGCGTGGAAGTAACGAATGCGGTCGAGGGCGAAGAAAACAATGCCCATCGTATACGCCAGGCCGCCGACGGCCAGCCAGAGCATGGCGTGCCAGCCGATTGCATTGAGCAGCGAGCGGCCCACGAAAATCACCAGCCAGCCCTGAATCAGATAGATGGCCGTGGAGATGAACGCGAGAGGACCTCGCGTGAAGTGATCCATGGCGACGCTTTTGGCCACCACGCCAGCCACGGCCAAGGCCCAGACCACGCCAAAGAGAATCCACCCCATGGGACCGCGCAGAGAGACGAGCGTGAACGGCGTGTACGTGCCGGCGATGAGCACGTAGATGGACGAGTGATCGAGAACGTGAAAGACATAGCGGGCGCGGGTGCGCACCAGCGAGTGATAAAGCGTGGAGCAGAGATAGACCAGCACCAGCGAGCCCGAAAAGATGGCGCAACTGACAATGAGCCGCGCCGAGCCACGCGTGGAAGCAACGATAAGCCAGGCAGCTCCGGCAATGGCGAGCGCTGCACCGACGCCGTGGGTAATGGCGTTGGCCAGAATGTCGCCCAGTTCGTAATGGGGGTGCACGAATCGATGATAGTCTCGCGCTCGGAAGGCGGATCGACGCACGCCGTCTCTCCGTTCCGAATCAGAACGCACGCGAGCCATGGGAATTCCCGTCCCGGCTTGCCGGTTCGCGGCGTGCATCGCTCTTGAGGTCCGCTGCACACGGAGCTAAGGTTCAATCCATGTCGGGCCATTTGGACAATGTGCCGGCGGTGAGGCAGCGACCATCGACTGGTTTTACCGGCCGATTGACCGAGATCGCGCGCGGGTACCAGCGTGAGCTGGAGCAGAACCCTACGCAACCCGTGGCGCTGGTGGGCATGAGCCTGGTGGCGCTGGCCAGCCACCAGACCGAAGCGGCCGTGAAGATGGCGTCCGCCGCTGTAGCTTCCGCGCCGGAGTTGGTCGCGGCATGGGTTGCTTTGGGGCAGTCGTTGAAGGCCGCGGAACGGCATGAGGAGGCAGCGAGAGCCTACGAGCAGGCAATCAGGCTCGATGGCATGAATGCGCTGGCACGCCTGGGGCTGGGCGAGCTGAAGATCGCGGGAGCCCGGCCGGAAGAAGCTGTCGTCGAGTTCGAGCTTGCGCTTAAGCGCAGCCCGGCGCTGATTGCGGCGCATTTAGGGCTGGGCAATGCGCTCGCGTGCATGGGGCGGAATGAAGAGGCGCTCGAGCGGTACGAGGCCGCGCTCGCGTTGCGCCCGCGCCTGGCGGAATGCGAGTTCGCCGCAGGATTCGCACTGGCCCGGCTGGGAGGCACAAAGGAAGCGGAGACGCGCTACCGGCGCGCCGTTGCCGCGCGGCCCGACTTTGCCGCAGCCTGGATCAATTTGGGCGCCTTGCTGCGGGAGCAGGGAAAGGACCTGTTTGCCGAAGCCGCGCTGCGCCGCGCAATCAAGCTGCGGCCGGACCTGGTTTCGGCCTGGGTCAATCTCGCCGTTCTGGAGCGTGAGCGTTGCCGGCCGGAAGTTGCCGAGACCTATCTGCGCAAGGCCTTCGCGTTGAATCCTGCGCAAGCGGAGACGCTGGTTGCGTGGTGTCAGTTTCGCGTTGCGGAGCGCGATCTTGCCGGCGCGTGGGGTTGGTTGCGTTGGGCGCTGGCGCACAATCCGGACTTCGACGAGGCCGTGAACCTGCACGGCATTTTGTTGCATTTGGACGGGCGATTCGCCGAAGCGGTAGAGACATTCGAGCGGGCCGAAGCTCTGGGCAACCGCGCGGCAGCTTCGAATCGCGGCAATTCCCTGCTCGATCTGGGCCACATGGAAGAAGCCCTCGCGGCGCATCAGGCCGCAGTCGAGCGCGATCCCTCGAGCGCCGGCGCCAAGTACAACCTGGCGCTGACCCAGCTGCGCCTCGGCGATTGGGAGCGTGGCTGGGCCGGCTACGAGGCGCGCTGGCAATTCCGCGAGGTGCATCGGCGCCCGCGCTTCTTCAGGCAGCCGCGCTGGCGCGGCGAGAAGTTGCATGGAGAGCGCGTGCTGCTCCACGCCGAGCAGGGGCTCGGCGATACCATTCAGTTCTGCCGCTACGCGGCGCTGGTGGCGGCGCGCGGCGGGGTGCCGATTCTGCAGGTGCAGCCCGCTGCCGAGCGATTAACACGATCGCTGGCCGTGGTGCGCGCGGGTTTGGCACAGACGGCGGTACTGGGCGCCGATCCCGAGTTCGATTTGGAATGCCCGCTGCTGAGTTTGCCCTCGGTCTTTTGCACCGCGCTCGACACGGTTCCGTGGGAGGGCGCGTATCTGGGTCTCGATGCAGAAGTCGGCGCGAAACTCGCCGCGGAGAAGTGCGCGGAGTTTCCGAGCCGGGGAGATGGATTGCGCGTGGGCCTCGCGTGGGCCGGCAATCCGCGCTACAAGGCCGACCGCGCGCGTTCCATGCGATTGGCAACGCTACTGCCGCTGCTTCGCGCCGTGGATGCAACGTGGATCTCGCTGCAGAAGGGCGAAGCGGCAGAGCAGCTGAAAGTCCTGCCCCACGACGTTTGCGTTTGGGATGGATCGAGCCGCGACGAAGACCTGGCCGAAACCGCGGCGCTTGTCGCAGGCCTCAATCTTGTGATCACTACGGACACCTGCATCGCGCATCTCGCCGGGGCCATGGACAAGCCGGTTTGGATTCTGCTGCCCCACCTGGCAGACTGGCGCTGGATGCAGGAAACGGAGACCACTCCCTGGTACCCTTCGGCGCGGCTCTTTCGGCAAACGCGTCCTGGCGACTGGCCGGGCATACTGGAGCGGGTGAGCACGGAGTTGCCGCGTCTTGCGAAGTGTCGAGCGCAGGGAAAAGTGGCTCACGGCTGATCGATGCCGGATCCAGGCCGGGCCGGATCCAGGCCGGGCCGGGTTTCCCGAGCCACCCCCCCACTGGGGTTTTTGGCCTAAGCTTCTTGTTTTGAGGGGGATAAGGTTCGATCATTTTCTCTAGCTGATTGAAAATGAAAGGTTTACTTCGAAAAATCGTCAAAAACCAGGACTTAGAAAGCACATTTTGCAGATTTTGCGCTATTTCGTCGCACGATGTGGCACATTGCTCCGAAATGTGGGCGGCCTGAACCTTGCCAGCCCTCACCGCACAGCACGTCCGCAATGTTCTCTCGCTACTACAAGAAGTTTAGCCCGATGGGAGAAATAACCTGCAATGCCGGGTAGATTTTTAATTGTTTGGAAATGAGAGGCTTGCGTGGAATTGGCGGGAGCGAGAGGGTTGACGAATGCGGGGCGTCGAAATCGCTGATCGCTGCGGGTGAAGGTTTTTGCACGAGAAACTCGAAGATTTTTCTTGACATTCAATACTCTGTTTTATAGAGTTCTCTGTGTACGAGACGTCTCTAAACCAAAGAAGAAGCCAAGGAGGTTGAGCATGACGGATGAAATGAATGGAAAGGATCTTGCCGAGCGGGTGAGGCTGATCGAAAGCATGATGACCGAGGGCAGGCGGAAGACCGAAAGCTGGGGCTGGACGTTTGTGTTGTGGGGGGTGGCGTATTACGTGGCGATTGCGTGGGCTACCTGGGGCGCCGGGCTGTCGGTGTGGGGGGCAGACAGCCGGCAGTTGGCGTGGCCGGTAACGATGATTGCCGCAGCGGTGCTGACCATGGCGATCGGGATGCGAAAGGGCAAGGGGCAGCCGGGAACCACGATCGGCCGCGCCATCGCCTCCATCTGGAGCTGTGTGGGCGTATCCATGTTGTTGCTCTTTCCTTCCCTGAGCATCGCCGGCAGAGTGGACCAGCACAGCTTCGTGGCCATTGTCGCCGCCATGCTGGGCGTTGCCAACGGCGCCTCGGGCATGATCCTGAGATGGAAGATGCAGATTGCCTGCGCTGTTATCTGGTGGATCACTGCGGTCGCTGCATGCTTTGGCTCGGATTTACAGCTCGGAGTGGTCTTTCTTACAGCGCTTTTTCTCTGCCAGATTGTCTTCGGGATCTACGCCATGATCTGCGAGTCGCGGCGCCGCCAGCTGCAGAACGGGGTGGTCAATGCCTGAGTCCGTGCCTGAGCTGCCGGAGTTGAATCCCGTGATTCACGGGAAGCTGCGCCTGGCGCTGCTCTCGCTGCTCTCGGGGGTCGACGAGGCGGAGTTCACGTGGCTTCGCGCCAAAACCGGTTCGACCGACGGCAACCTGGGCGCACAACTGATGAAGCTCGAAGAGGCCGGCTACGTCTCCGTGGAGAAGAAATTTGTGCTGCGCAAGCCGCAAACGCTCTACCGCATGACGGAGGCCGGCCGCGTGGCGCTGGCCGAGTACGTGGCTGCACTGAAAGAGCTGCTGGGGAGTGCTGTGATCGGCGGTCAGTGATCCGTGGTTAGTGGTTAGTGGTTAGTGGTTAGTGGTTAGTTGCCGATGCGGGGTGATTCTGCGTGCATCGATGCGCGCACGCGCTGCATGATGCCGAGATAGAACGCGAGATTGTGGATGGAGTTCAGTGTTCCCGAGAGCGCTTCGCCGGCCTGCATCAAGTGGCGCAGGTAGGCGCGCGAGTAACGGCGGCAGACCGGGCAATCGCATGCGGGATCGGGCGGCGACGGGTCTTCGGCGTACTGCTTGTTCTTGATGTTCAAGCGGCCTTCGCTGGTGAACAGCAGTCCGTGGCGCGCGGCGCGCGTGGGCAGCACGCAATCCATCAAGTCCACGCCCATGCGCGCGTACTGCTCGATCTCGTCTGGGTAACCGACGCCCATCACGTAGCGCGGCTTATCTTTGGGCAGCAACGGCAAGGTCTCGGCGATCATCTCGAGCGTCAGTTCGCGCGGCTCGCCCACGCTCAAGCCCCCGATGGCGTAGCCGTCGAAATCCATTTCGACAAGGCGCTCGGCGCATTGGCGGCGGAGGTCCCGATACATGCCGCCCTGGACGATGCCAAAGAGGGACTGCGTGCGGTCGTCGGAGGGGTCGTCGGTTGAGGTGCGTGGTCTCCCCGGTCCCCAAATGCGAGGGACCGGGGGCACCCCCTCTTGTGCTGATGCTGAATTGAGAGTGGACGCTAGGGGATCGAGCCAGGGAACTTCGTGCCGGTGGGCGCGGAAGTGATCGAGCGAGCGGCGCGCCCACGCCATAGTGAGGCGCAGGCTCTCTTCGGCGCGCGGGCGATCGGCAGGATACTCGGTGCACTCGTCAAAAGCCATGCAGATGTCCGCGCCCAGTGCGATTTGCACATCGATGGAATGCTCGGGAGTAAAGAAGTGCGAACTGCCGTCGAGGTGCGAGCGGAAGCGCACGCCGTCATCGGTGACTTTGCGCAGCTCATTGAGCGAGAAAACCTGGAAGCCCCCGGAGTCGGTAAGCAGGGCGTGTGGCCAACTGATGAATCTGTGCAGGCCACCCATGCGGCGGATGGCCTGGTGACCGGGGCGCAGGTAAAGGTGATAGGTGTTGCCGAGAATGATTTCGGCGCCGAGCGATTCGAGCGTGTCCTGGGGCACGGCTTTGACCGTTCCCTGCGTGCCGACGGGCATGAAGACGGGGGTTTCGACCGTCTGATGGGGAAGGTCGAGACGCGCGCGGCGTCCGCCGGCGGCGGTTTCGGCCAAGAGTTGGAACGGTTGAGTCACTGATTGATTTTAGAAGGCGCCGCCCTCTCACGCAGCACGGACGATGAGGCGTTTGCCAAGAGCCCGCAAGGCCGTGTCGACGCCGTCGATCCGCGTCGAATGGCGAATGTTGGTGAGCCGGTTGACTTCTTGTGGAGTGGTTCCAATGCGGCGGGCAAGTTCCGCGGGCCTTACCTTTTGGCGCACCATTTCATTGAGGAGGAGAACCTTCGCAGCGACGCTGACGGGGAGTTCAACCACGCGCTGGCCGCGTTTAGGTTTGGACGGAACAGGAACCGGGCGGCGCGCATCGAAGTAAAACTCCAGCGCCGTTTCGAGAGCGTCTGCCGCGTGGCGCAATGCGTCCTCGACATCCTCGCCCTGAGTAATAGCTTCGGGAATGTCGGGGAAGGTAACGATATACCCACCTTCCTCGGCGGCTTTCAAACGTACCGGATAGCGCATCGCGTTGCTCCTACTTCAACCCCAACTGTTTCTTGATGCCCTCAACGAGGCCTTTCTTCAGATCCTTCGAATGCATGGGCAGCACGGAGATCCTGCCGTTTAGCTGAACCCTTAGGTGACCGCCTTTCCCGCTCGTGAAAGTCGCACCCTGCGCGGCAAGCCACCGTTTGAACTCGCTGCTCTTCACTTAAAGAGTATAAACAATTTTGCTTATATTTGCCATCGGTTTGTGCGAATCTGAATCGCAGTCCCGGTCTCATCGGCTTTCAGCGGCCCAGAGGCCGCATTCGATCTTCGCGACGGCATCCGGTGCGATGTGATCAATGAGTGCCTGCAGCAGTTGCGCCACGGTTTTTCCGGAGCGGGGATCGCGGAGATGGGGTGCGATTTCGTGGAGCGGCACCAGAACGAAGGCGCGCTCCGCAAGCCGCGGGTGAGGGATTTCGAGGCCGGATGCGGTAAGAACCAAATCGCCGTAGAACAGGATGTCAAGATCGAGGGTGCGTGGGCCGTTGGGTGGGCTCGCGGCGCGGTCGCGGCCAAAGGCCTGCTCGATCGCGAGAAGACCGTCCAGCAGGTCGCGTGACGAGAGATGGGTTTCAAGCGCGACCACGGCGTTCAGGAAGCGGGGTTGATCTGCGAATCCGACGGGCGCGGTGGAGTAAAGCGAGGAACGTGTGGTGATTCGGCCGAGGGCGACCAGGCGCTCGACGGCTGCAGCGAGCGTGGCCTCAGGCGAGCCGGCAGAACTGGGAAGGTTGGCGCCGAGCGCGATATAGGCGAGGGACATGCTGATAAGAGACTAACGGAGCCGGCGGGGTGAGCGGAGTGTGCGGAGCTTCGTTCAGCAACAGACGACGTCAGGTTTTTGCGCGGCGGGCGGCGTTGCGAACCTCATGTTCCACGGCTACCTGGGTAGCGATGGTGGCGGCGAGGGTAATGAAGAAGAGCGCCCAGCCCGGATGGTCCGGCCAGACGAGGTTGCCCAGCCCGAAGATCCAACCGCCCGTGCCCACCGCGGTTCCGACTGCGGTTGCCGTCCAATTCGCTCTTGCACTCATGGTTCGTGCCTCCGAGTGGTGGTACGGGGATTATAGGTCTTTGGTTCCCCTGTGCGGATCAATTCCCGGCGAGGGATGGGGCCGGGCGCCGCATGCGCGATCCGGGTCAGGATGGATCACCCGGCAGCGGTTGGCGCTTGATCTGGTAGCATCGGACTTCGGAGAATTTGCGTATGGACACACTGACCAGCGCGGGGCTTGGAGCCCGGCGCAATGAAGACATCGCTCTGGACCTGTTGAAGTTTG
>Ga0371490_1001464_pt1 | contig 12120 bp, 11 predicted proteins | sample MB2SIPfraction_FD_207959 | JGI IMG/M metagenome (GOLD analysis project Ga0371490, IMG submission 207959) | Lab enriched peat soil microbial communities from McLean, Ithaca, NY, United States - MB28FN SIP fraction | ecosystem: Environmental > Terrestrial > Soil > Wetlands > Peat | place: USA... | reverse complement strand
TGCGGGCCGCGCCGCAACCGCAGGATGAACCAAGGCACGGGAGGGAATGAGAATGCGCTCGAGCATCTCCCCGTGGATCGCAAGAGTGTCGACAGGCGTTCTGGCTCTGCTCTTCTGCGGGATGCCGACCCTGACCGGCAGCACCGGATTCGATTGGATCGCAGTTCCGTTCTGGCTTCCGGGCCTTCTGGCCGCGGGCGTATTCTTCCAGACCGGCATCCACTCCGATCATCCGCAGGTTTTTCTGGTCCTGGCCTGTGGGTTGAATTTTTTGTTGGACTGGGCGTTTTTGCTGGCTGTCTGGAAGTTTGTGGAACGACTCACTAACCCAAGAAGACGGGAAGAAAAATGAAGCTCAAGGTTCTGGTAGTGGCCGGCGACGGGATCGGCCCCGAGGTGACGAACGAAGCAGTCGGCGTGATGCAGGACGTGATGGCCCTGGGCGGCCACACGCTCGAACTCACGCACAAAAGGATCGGGGGCATCGCCATCACCACCGATGGCACGCCCTTGCCGCAGGAGACCATCGACGCGGCTCTTGAGTCGGACGCGGTTCTGCTCGGCGCCGTCGGCGGCAACGAGTTCAACTCGCTTCCGCCCAGTGAGCGCCCTGAAGCCGGTCTGCTCAAGATCCGCTCCATCCTCGGCGGCTTTGCCAACCTGCGTCCTGCCTTCGCCTTCAAGGAACTGGCGGTGAACAGCCCGCTCCGTCCCGAGATTATCGATGGTGCCGATATCCTGTTTGTCCGCGAGCTGTTGGGCGGCGCTTACTTTGGCAAGCCGCGCGAGTACAACAAGGAGATTGGCGTCGCCTTTAACACCATGATCTACACCCGCGCCGAGGTGGAGCGCGTGGCGCATGTTGCCTTCAAACTCGCCCAGTCGCGGCGCAAGAAGCTCTGCAGTGTGGACAAGGCCAATGTGCTCGAAGTCTCGCAGCTATGGCGCGCGGTGGTGATCGAAGTGGCCAAACAGTATCCTGATGTCGAGCTTGAGCACCAGTACGTGGATGCCATGGCCATGCACCTGATGAACCGCCCTAGGAGCTTCGACGTGGTGCTGACCGAGAATCTCTTCGGCGACATTCTTTCCGATGAGTCCGGCGTCATCACTGGCTCTCTCGGCATGTTGCCTTCGGCCACGGTGGGTGGCAAGATCAACCTGTACGAGCCCATCCATGGATCGGCTCCGGACATCGCGGGCAAGGGCATTGCCAACCCCATCGGCGCCATCCTGACCGGCGCTCTGGTGTTGCGCCACACGGCTGGTCTCGAGAAGGAAGCTGCCGCCATTGAGCAGGCCGCCCGCAAGCTGCTGGAACAGGGCTATCGCACGCCGGATCTGGTCCGCGGCACCGACCACGGCTACACGGTGCTGAAGACCCAGGAAGTGGGCGCCAAGATTCGCGAGCTGGTGAAAGTGCAGCTACTAGCCTCTAGCTGCTAGCTCGATCCTGCCACTGCACGCGGTGTCGCCAAAGTTGAAGTGATCCTTTGGAAGTCCAGTGGCATCAACCTTCGCAAGGGCCTGGCTAGAAGCTAGAAGCTAGGAGCTAACAGCTAAACGGAGTTTTCATGAGCACACCGAAGACGTTATTCGAGAAGGTCTGGGAGCAGCATGTGGTGGTGGAGCCCGCGGGCGAGCCCACGCTGCTCTACATCGACCTGCAGCTGGTCCACGAAGTCACCTCGCCGCAGGCCTTTGAAGGGCTACGCCTGACGGGCCGCAAGGTGCGCCGTCCGGATCGGACCGTGGCGACGATTGACCACAACATCCCCACCACCAAAGAGGGTTTGCTCAACATCCTCGATCCCATCGCCGCCACCCAGATGGCCACCCTGCGCGCCAACTGCAAGCAGTTCGGCATCGAGCTCTATGACATCGACACCGGCAAGCAGGGTGTGGTGCACGTGGTTGGCCCCGAGCAGGGGTTGACCAAGCCCGGTATGACCATCGTCTGCGGCGACTCGCATACCGCCACCCACGGCGCATTTGGCGCGCTGGCCTTCGGCATCGGCACCAGCGAAGTGGAGCACGTTCTGGCCACCCAGTGCCTGCCCCAGAGCAAGCCCAAAACCTTCCGCATCAACGTGGAGGGCGATCTCCCCAAGGGCGTCACCGCCAAGGACATCATTCTGGCCATCATCGGCGAAATTGGCACCGACGGCGCTACCGGCTACGTCATCGAGTACGCGGGCTCGGCCATCCGCTCGCTCTCGATGGAAGGCCGCATGACGGTCTCCAACATGAGCATCGAAGCGGGCGCCCGCGCCGGCATGATCGCGCCCGACGAAACCACCTTCGCCTATCTGAAGGGCAGAAATCATAGTCCCAAGGGAGAAGCGTGGGAACGCGCGGTTGCAGAGTGGAAGAAGTTCAAGACCGACGAGGGCGCGAAGTTCGATCGCGAGCTCACCCTCGACGCTACCAAGCTGGCTCCCTACGTCAGCTGGGGCACCAGCCCCGGCATGGTCGCGCCGGTCACGGCCTCTGTGCCTGACCCCGCTCAGGGCGCAACCGAGATCGACCGCAAGAACCTGGAGCGCGCCCTGGCCTACATGGGACTCACTCCCAAGACTCCGCTGGATGCAATCTACATTGATCGCGTCTTCATCGGCTCCTGCACCAACGGCCGCATTGAGGACATCCGCGCCGCGGCCCGCATCGCCAAGGGCTACAAGGTGGCTTCCACGGTGAACGCCATGGTTGTGCCCGGTTCGCAGGTGGTCAAGGAACAGGCCGAGGCCGAGGGCCTGGACAAGATCTTCATAGCGGCCGGCTTCGAGTGGCGCGAGCCCGGCTGCTCCATGTGCCTGGCCATGAACCCCGACGTGCTCAAGCCGCAGGAGCGTTGTGCTTCCACCTCCAACCGCAACTTCGAAGGCCGCCAGGGCCGCGACAGCCGCACCCATCTGGTTTCTCCGGAGATGGCCGCCGCCGCCGCCATTGCCGGCCACTTTGTCGATATCCGTAATTGGCAAATCAAAGAGGAGGCAAAGGCCTAATGGAAAAGTTCACCACGCTCACGTCACTGGCCATGCCGCTCGACCGCACCAACGTCGACACCGACCAGATCATTCCCAAGCAGTTCCTCAAGCGCATTGAGCGCTCCGGCTACGGCGACTTTCTCTTCTTCGAGTGGCGCGCCACCGCGGATGGAACCCCGATCCAGGATTTCGTGCTCAACAACCCGCGCTACCAGGGCGCGCAGATTCTCATTGCCGGCAAGAACTTCGGCTGCGGGTCCAGCCGCGAGCATGCTGCCTGGGCGCTCTCGGACTTCGGCTTCCGCGCGGTCATCGCGCCGACGTTTGCTGACATCTTCTTTTCCAACGCCGGCAAGAACGGCATCGTTCTCTGCCCGCTCCCAGAAGACAAGGTGAACCTGCTGCTGGAGCGCGCCAGCACTTTGCCCGATTACAAGATCACCGTCTCGCTCGCGGATCAGACCGTGACCGATTCTCTCGGTTTCAAAGAAAAATTCGCGATCGATCCCTTCCGCAAGTATTGCCTGCTGGAAGGTCTCGACGATATCGGTCTGACCTTGCGCCACGCCGCCCAGCTCGACAGTTATGAGGCCGCGCACAACCAGGCCACCTGGCTGCAACCGAAGTAGACGAAAGCGTAGTTCGTGGAGTTAGCGAAGTTAGTAGTTGCAATCGGAAGCCAACTCCGCTAACTCCGCCAGCTCCGCTAACCCCGCTAACTCCGCCAACCCCGCTAGCTCCGCTAGCTTCACCAAGGAGAGCATCATGGGAAGCAAACCGAATACGCCGTCCGCCGCCGATCACTTGAGCACGCCCACCCGCCTGACCGGCGCTGAAATCGTATGGGCCACGCTGGTAGGTGAGGGTGTAGAGGATGTATTCGGTTATCCCGGCGGCGCCATCCTGCCCGTCTACGATGCCCTGCGCAAGTTCCCCATCCATCACACCCTGGTCCGTCACGAGCAGGGCGCGGCGCACATGGCCGATGGCTACGCGCGCGCTTCCGGCAAGGTGGGTGTCTGCATCGCCACCAGCGGTCCCGGCGCCACCAACCTGGTCACCGGCATTGCCACCGCCATGCTGGACTCGATCCCCATCGTTTGCATCACCGGCAACGTCTCGTCCAAGATCCTGGGCACCGATGCCTTCCAGGAAGTGGATATCACCGGCATAACTCTTCCTGTAACCAAGCATAACTTCCTCATCAACAAGCCGGAGGACATTGCGCCCGCCATCCGCTATGCCTTCCAGATCGCCAAGTCCGGCCGTCCCGGCCCGGTGCTGGTGGATATCACCAAGGACGCGCAGCAGGCCACGGCCATCTTCGACTTTGAAGGGGCCAAGCCTCGTCCGCATCGTCTCCACCCCATGTTGAATGTGGAAGACAAAGCCCTCGCTCAGGCTGCCGAACTCATCAAGAACGCCAAGCGCCCGGTCATTCTGGCCGGCCACGGCGTCATCGAGTCGGAGGCCATGGAGCAGATTCGCACCCTTGCCGAGCGTGCCCAGATTCCCATCGCGCTCACTCTGCTCGGTCTGGGCGGTTTCCCCGCCTCCCATCCGCTCAACCTGGGCATGATGGGCATGCACGGCGAGTCGTGGGTCAACCATGCCATTCAGGAATCCGACCTACTCATCGCCTGTGGCATGCGCTTTGACGACCGCGTCACCGGCACCATCGCCACCTACGCGCAGAAGGCCAAGAAGATTCACATCGAGGTCGATCCCTCGGAGGTGAACAAGAATGTCAAGATCGACGTGGCCCTCATCGGCGATCTGCGTGGCGTGCTCGAAGACCTGCTGCCGCGCATTCCCACCTGCGACCACTCCGTGTGGCTCAAGACCATCGATGCCAGCAAAGGCGCATCGGCGGTGCGCGACATCAAGAACCTGCCCGATCTGGGCCATCTCTATGCCGCGCATGTCATTCACGACATCTGGCGCATCACCGGCGGCAACGCCATCGTAGTCACCGACGTGGGCCAGCATCAGATGTGGGAGGCGCAGTACTTCCATCACGAGCAGCCCCGCTCGCTCATCACCTCCGGCGGCCTGGGCACCATGGGGTTTGCACTGCCGGCGGCCATCGGCGCCAAGACGGCCTGTCCGGAGAAGGAAGTCTGGGTAGTGGTGGGAGATGGCGGCTTCCAGATGACCAGCTCCGAGCTCTCCACCATCGCGCAGGAAGGCATCAAGATCAACATCGCCATCATCAACAACGGCTTTCTGGGCATGGTGCGCCAGTGGCAGGAGTTCTTCTACGAGCGCAACTACGCGGCCACGCCCCTGGTCAGCCCGGACTTCGTCAAGCTGGCCGATGCGCACGGCCTGCCCGGTCGCGCGGTCAAGCATCGCTCCGAGGTAGAGCCTGCTGTCAATGAAGCCCGCGCCACGAAGAGCGCCTTTTTGCTCAACTTCATGGTGGAAAAGGAAGAGAGCGTTTATCCCATGATCCCGGTAGGCGCGGCGCTGCATGAGATGATTCGCCGCCCCGCGCAAGACCCGCTGGTCGAGTCTGCGGACGATAAGTAGAAAAGCAGCTACTAGCTGCCAGCTGTCAGCTTCTAGCCGCAGGTTCGCGGACAGGAGCCGAATTCGGAACCCGGAAAATTCATGGAAGGAGATCCCTTCCGTTTCATTCGCAAAGGCGAATCGACCGGCCAACCCGAAGAACCAGCTGGCAGCTAGCCGCTAGAAGCTAGGAGCTAACGTCATGCTGCATACATTCATCGCTTACGTGGAAGATCTGCCCGGCGTGTTGACGCGTGTGGCCTCGCTCTTCCGCCGCCTCAACATCAACATCCGTTCGCTCACCGTGGGCGCCAGTGAGCGCAAGGGCCTGAGCCGCATGACCATCGTCTGCGACTCCACCGCTGAAATTGGCCACCGCGTCCGGGCCAGCCTGTTTAAACTGGAGAATGTAGTGGATGTGGACGACGTGGCCCAGACCACGACCGTCACCCGCGAGCTGGCGCTGATCAAGGTGTCGGCTACGCCTCAGACACGTTCTCAGCTCTTTGACCTGGTCGAAGTCTTCCGCGCCCGCATCGTGGACCTTACCAGCGAGTCGCTCATCATCGAGATGACCGGCGTGGAAAGCAAGATCGAGGGACTCATCGAGGTGCTGCGCGAAGACGAAGGCCGCATCCTGGAAATCTGCCGCAGCGGCAAAATGACCATGCGCCGCGGCAACCACGTCAGCAGTGTGATGGCCGCCATGGGCCAGCCGGCTGAAGTTGAACAAGAAGTTGCACCAGCTGCTGTGGAGCCGGACTAAGGCTCTGACTGTGTTTTCTCGATCAGCTCCGGGTGCCCCACCCGCGCCGCGTTCCTGTTTTTGCGGCTCGGGTGGGAAGCACGGCTGAGACCCAGAGCCGTAACATCGCAGCGTTTTTTTACCCACCCTAACCGCGCAAGCAGAAGGAACAAGAAAAGACCATGCCGAAGACTTACTACGATCACGATGCCGACCTTTCGCTTATCCAGGCCAAGAAGGTGGCAATCATCGGATACGGCTCGCAGGGACATGCCCATGCCCTTAACCTGAAGGATTCCGGTGTTCAGGTAAAGGTCGGCCTCGCGGCCACCTCCAAGTCCATCGAGAAGGCGAAGAAGGCCGGTCTCGAAGTCGACACCGTGGCCAACGTCACCAAGTGGGCCGACGTGGTCATGATCCTGGTGCCGGACCAGACCCAGGCCAAGTTGTATGCGGACGAGATCGGTCCCAACCTGAAGCCGGGCAGCCTGCTCATGTTCGCGCACGGCTTCAATATCCACTACAAGACCATCGTTCCCGCGGCCGGTATCGACGTGGGCATGGCCGCGCCCAAGGCCCCCGGCCATCGCGTCCGCGAGGTCTTCACCGAGGGCGGCGGCGTCCCGGGCCTCATCGCCGTCCATCAGGATGCCACCGGCAAGGCGCACGCCCTTTGCCTCAGCTACCTCAAGGGCATTGGCTGCACCCGTGCAGGAGTTCTTGAGACCACCTTCCGCGAAGAGACCGAGACCGACCTCTTCGGCGAGCAGGCCGTGCTCTGCGGCGGCGTCAGCGCCCTCATCAAGGCTGGCTATGAGACCCTCACCGAGGCCGGTTACGCGCCCGAAAGCGCCTACTTCGAGGTCCTCCACGAGCTCAAGCTGATCGTCGATTTGATCTACCGCGGCGGCCTGGCCTACATGCGCTACTCCATCTCCGATACCGCCGAGTGGGGCGACTACGTCAGCGGCCCGCGCGTGATCAACGACGAGAGCAAGAAGGCCATGAAGGCCATCCTGACCGACATTCAAGATGGGACGTTTGCAAAGCGCTTCCTCGCCGACCAGAACAGCGGCCGCAAGGAGTTTCTGGCCTTCCGCGAAGCCGAAGCCAAGCATCCCGTCGAGATCGTCGGCAAGAAGCTCCGCGCCCAAATGCCCTTCCTCGACCCCGTCACCGTCGAAGAAGTCGCAAAGACGCGGTAGAACAGCGTCTAGCTCTCAGCTACTAGCTTCTAGCTCAAACCCCAGCCCCGCAGAGACCTCTCTGCGGGGCTGATGTCTTGCCGGGTGCCCCCGGTCTCGCTTCTGAGACCGGGGACGAAGAACACCCGCGCCGTAGGCGCAAGGCATGTTAACCCCACGTTTCAACGTGGGGAAAGCTGCAAACGAAAATTAGGCGGGTGGCCCACATCTGTCCCCCCCCCAGAAAAATCTGGGTGCCCCAGGTCTCGCCTTTGAGACCTGGGACGGAACCAAGCCGACTCCAAAGCTTTGTAACAGGGCACGACTTTAGTCGTGCCAGAAACCAACCCCCCAAAAAATAATCGGGGGCTTCAGCCCCCGATGCTTCAGCTGCACGCAATGCCGCGCAGCGGTCTGCCCCCACCGCAGGTGGCTGCATGCAATGCCACCCTGAAGGGGTGGCGTGCCAATAGCCCAGCACGGAGCCGCGCGACGTGCTGGGAAACGCCGCGAAGAATAACCGCGCGCCCTGAAAGGGCGCTGTGCATCTCCCGCACAATCAATTCATCCTGCCTTCTGCAATCTCCGTTCCTTCTCCAGCCGCTCCGCCAGAAATACCTTGAGCAGCGATTGATACGGCACATCGCGCTTGTTGGCCAATATTTTCAGGTCTTCGATCATGGCCACCGGCAACCGCCGGCGGGTGGTCCATATCTGTCCCCCCCCCAGAAAAATCTGGGTGCCCCAGGTCTCGCCTTTGAGACCTGGGACGAAACCAAGCCGACTCAGGAGCTTTGTAACACTCCCCCACCGGTGTTTCCGACCTCGATGGATGAAACTCTATACGCCACGCGCACAGTTTTGCGCCCCAGCGGGGCGCTGTGAAAATAGCCCAGGGCAAGCCGCGCGCAGCCCTGGGTTAGCACGCCAAGATAGACCGCGCACCCCGTAGGGGCGCGGTGAAAAAACAGAACTCAACCCATGCGCCGCTCTTCTTTTGTCGTACTTGTATTCGAGTTTCTTTCTAGGGCACGACTTCAGTCGTGTCGCATTCCGTTCCCCAAAAGACCATCGGGGGCTTCAGCCCCCGATGCTTCAGCTGCATGCAATGCTCCCAGGCGCTTTGCAGAGAATTACCCACTCTTCCTGCACAATGATTGCAGGCCAAGGAGGAACCCATGCGCAACGTCACCATCTGCCTGCCGGAAGCAACCCACCGCCGTGCCCGCGTCATGGCTGCCGAACAGGGCGTCAGTCTCTCCTTCCTGGTCGCCTCCATCCTCGACACGCTGCCTTCCATTCGCCGCATCGACGAGCGCGTCGCCTACCGCAAGCAGAAGCTTGAAACCCGCGTCAACAAAGGCGATTAAGCTCCGCCTCCACCTTGCTGCCGGGATTGAAACCGCGGCTTTAATTCTGTAATCCCAATAAGTCACTCCAAATCGGATACTTAGATCCGGAAATCCCGCAGGGCTGCAGGCGCTGCAATCCTGCAACCCTGTCATAAGCCTCCCCTCCCCAGCCCTTCGCGTACCATGAGATGGGCACACTGCTGCCCGCGGAGAATCCCTTTGCTGGAAAACTGGCTCATCGCACGCCCTGCCTCCATCGCTTTCGCCGTTTCCGCATGGATCGTCGCGGCGCTCGGCTTTGCGCTTCTCTTCGTGCTCACCCCGCTCTACGACACCGCCAATCGCCTTCCCGCGCTCCAGACCACACTGGAGATTGTGGGCGGAACGCTCTTCGTCCTTGCCATCCCGGCAGCTCTCCTGTTGCTGACCGGCATGCTCCTGTTTCTGCTCTTGCGCGATTACGCGCCCTTCCTGCAGCGCTTGGGCTGGATCTTTCTCTTCTTCTTTACGGTGTGCTTCGGGGCAGCCATCTACTTTTTCAGCCGCTACCGGCCGCAGCGCGCCGCCATCTTCCGGCAGGAGATGCTGCCCCACCTGGAGCGGCTGGTTTCCGAATCGGTGGATTCCGGCCCGCAGGCGAAGTGAGACAGCTGGTGGGCCGCAAGATCTCGCGCAACTCTTCCCCCATCGTCCGGGTTCATGCAACAAAGTCCAGGAGGAACCTTCATCGTGAAATCCCTTGTCGTCTTCGGTATTCTTACGCTAGCCTCTCTCTGCAGCCTGGGGGCGCAAACGCCATCCCCTGTTCCAGCGGCGCCCGTTCCTGCAGCCATCGCCAAAGCCAAAACCGTCTTCATCTCCAATCGCGCACTGGTCAACGACCTTCTCAGCGGCGGGCACACCCGGGCCTACGACGAGTTCTATGCCGCCCTCGCGGCTAAGAACCGGTACCAGATCCTCGACGATCCGGCCGGAGCCGATCTGGTCTTGGAGCTGGAGGCTCTGCCTGCGGATCGCTATGTAGCCGGTCTGGAAGGCATCCGGGTTACCATCTACGACGCCAAAAGCCACTACGTGCTGTGGGCGCTGGTCAGCCCCCAGATCATCTGCACCCGCAAGGCGACCTGTGACAAAAACTTCACCCAGTCCATGGTGGCGCTGGCGGACGACCTGGTCGCGCTGGGCAAATAAGCCGCGGTGCTGGCTCTCGCGGCGCATCCGCTTCATCCCCATTGCAACCATTCAAAGCCACCCTGCCGGGGTGCTATGATGGCGACGTTTGCGGATTGATCGAGCACGATCTCCTTTATGGCTGCCGCTCATGCCAGCCCATCGTGCCAAGCGGATGGAAGGTGTTGGGAGCATGGACCTGCACGAGAGCGAAGCGGAACTGAAGCCCAGCCAAACGGGAGCGGCAACTCCCGGCGCGGCTGGCCCTGCCCAGAACTCGAACGCGAACTTCCACCGCGAGCGCAGCGAGCTGGAGTGGCTGCTGGCGCAACCGGAGATTGTCCGCTCTGCCAGCCTGGTCCGCTTTCTTTCCTTTATCTGCGAGCGTTATTTTGAGGGCGAAACCGCGGAGATTCGTGAGTACTCCATCGCCGTGGAGGCGTTGGGGCGTAAGGCTGCCAGCTTTGACTCCCACGTGGACCCCATTGTTCGCGTTACGGCCCGTGCGCTGCGCAAAAAACTCCACGAGGTGTACGAAAATCAGGGCAAAGACCGCGCGCTGCGCCTCTTCTTGCCTATCGGCCATTACGTGCCGGAGTTTTTGCCGCGCGATCAAGTGACAACCGAGCAGCGGGCAGCTGCTCTGGCCACGGAGCCGCACGAGTTGCTCGCCGAAGCGGAGAACACAGGCTCAGCGGTAGCGCGTCTGCGGAGTTTTGTCCGCCGACACTGGAGCGTTTTGTGGAAGCTGACCGCGGCCCTGGCCGTTGTGGCGGCGTTGGGCGCGGTCTTTGTGGCAGGCTTTTTCCTGGGCCGGCACACCGATCATCACCCGCAGATCGTTGGCGAGGGGCTGCCGTGGGGCGACCCGGTGTGGGCCGAGGAGTTTAATGGGCAGGCCGGCCAATTTCCAGACCGTGCGCGATGGAACTTTGAGACCGCAAGCCACGGCACCACGGGGGACAACGAACTCCAGGCCTATTGCTCACCTCTCGTCCAGGGGCCCAAAGAGTGTGACCTGCATCATCCCACCATCTTCGAGGATGGCCAGGGACACTTGGTGATGCGCGCCCAACGCGGCCCGGATGGCATCTGGACATCGGCCCGCATCTCCACTAAAGGGCTGAAGGACTTCCAGTACGGCCGTATCGAGGCCCGGCTGAAGATGCCAGTGGGTAGCGGTCTCTGGCCCTCCTTCTGGATGCTCGGCTCGGCCTTTGACCGCGTGGGATGGCCCGCATCTGGCTCGGTGGATATTGCCGAGAATATCTCGCTCACCCAGCGCACCAACGGTCTGGGACCGCAGATGATCCGCTCCACCATCCACGGCCCCCGCTACTTTGGCGGCAACGGCCTGTGGCATGACTTCAAGTTGCCCAATGGCGGCCGCGTGGACGACGGCAACTTCCACACCTATGGCATCATCTGGTCGCCGGGCATGATCCAGTTCTACGTGGACGATCCGGCCAATATTTATTTTGTGCAGGACTCCAGCGACATTCCGGAGAACGGCGAATGGGTCTTCGACAAGCCCTTCTTCCTGGTGCTGAATCTGGCGGTGGGCGGCGTTTGGCCCGGCGACCCCACTCCCTCCACGCCGAATCCGGCCGATCTGCTGATCGACTATATCCGGGTCTACAACATTCCCCGCATCGCGGCGCCCAGCATTCGCTGGCAGCCAGTGCAGGTCAAGTCAGGCTCTTCGGCGGCCAGCATCGTGAACCTGCAGGCGCAGAAGTATGCGGGCCGGGTGCATGTTACCTGCTCTACGGAGCCGGCCACAGCCACCTGCAGCCTGGGCAGCTCGGTGGTCAACTTCTCCGATATCCTTTCCCAGGAAACCACCCTGGTCCTCGCCACCCAGTCCTACTCCGAGCAGGGGCGGATCGTGGCTCCTCCCGGCCACTACAAGGTTACGTTGACGGCCACCACCATGAGCGGCGACCACTCCCAGTTGGTGGTTCCCTTTGAAGTGACACTGGGCGAGTAACCTCCCCAAGCCGCCTGGCCCGTTGAGCCTGTCAGGAGCTTTTCCGTTCGCCGGAAAGCTCAGGACAGGCTTTCTTCGTTTCTCCCGGGCGGCGCGGAAAACTCTCTCTCACGAGCTAAAGCTAAATCCGGGATGGTGTACCCGAGCGCAATATTGCCCAATCGACGCGACCAGCAGGAGC
>Ga0371490_1001460_pt1 | contig 12141 bp, 5 predicted proteins | sample MB2SIPfraction_FD_207959 | JGI IMG/M metagenome (GOLD analysis project Ga0371490, IMG submission 207959) | Lab enriched peat soil microbial communities from McLean, Ithaca, NY, United States - MB28FN SIP fraction | ecosystem: Environmental > Terrestrial > Soil > Wetlands > Peat | place: USA... | reverse complement strand
CCAGCCGGCCCTCGATCTCAATGAACTGCGCGTCGAAGGCTCCTGTGGCGGCCTGCGCTGCGGTCACGGCGAAAGGCGAAATGGAGGCATGCGACCAGAGCGGCCGCACCGTGGCGTTGCGCAAAACCGAACTGAAGTCGTGCTGATCGGCGTCGCCGCTGGCTTCCACCGCATCGCCAATCTGCACCGGCTTGGTGGTCACGGCATGAGGAATGGCAATGCCGCCCGATGAATCCTGCACAAACAGCTCGGGTGTGACCAGAGTGACCACGCCCTGCACGGTAACCTGCGAAGGACGGTCCGGGGCCAGGAGCCGCAGGCGCGTGATCGGCACCGCGCTCAGATCCGAGCGGTCGTTGCTGAGTTCGCGGCGCATGGGCGCCCAATTGCGCTGATAGTTCCGCAGGTCGGTCAATGCGGGCAGATGCGATGCCGGATCGACAGAAGCGGGCGTTTGCCCGGCCAACAACGCCTGCAGATCGCTGTCGGTGGCGGGAGAGACTTCTACGTTGCGCCAAACGGCTCCGGTCGAGTAGGACTGCAAGCCAAATCTTCCCTCTTTGATGCAGTCCGAATCCACTACGGACGCAATGGTCGTCTCGCCTTTGCCGTTGGTTGCCGATGCCGCAATCGTGCACTCGTACGCAATCACCTTCAAGTGGTACCAGGTTCCGGTTGAAACCCCGGAGCGCACCGGAATGGCGCGGAACTCATGCCAGCCATAATCGGCGCGCCCGATAATGAGGGTATCGTCCAAGTCGCGCAGGCCGGCAAAATAACCGTGATAGGCATCCACGCCGATCTCCTCCTGCGAAGCGCGGAGCACGAACCCGGCATCGCCGGTCTCACCCAGCAACTGCACATCGGCAGAGATCATATAGTTGCGCCAATGCGTATTGCCGTTCATCAGCTTGGCGCCACGGTCGTCGGCAATATTGCGCATGACGCCATCCACTACCTGCCAGGTCCCGCCAAAGGCCTGCCAGCCATCATGGTGTGCATGTCGCACCTGCGTATGGGAAAAGTCATCACGGAAGTGCGGCAGGCGCTCCTGCCACTGCAGGTAGGCGAAGCGCAGGGCAACTCCCGCAGCCGTCAGACAGACGGCCGCAGTCATCGTCCAGAAGATCCAGCGCCGCGTGCGTCGATCGGCCATGGCAATTGTCCTCACGACTGGAACCAGGCCAGATCCAGGATCTGTTGCACGGTATCGGAGTCGATGGTCTCCCGCGTCACCAGCTCGGGTTGCACAATGACATACGTATGCTTTGCGCCGCCATGAAGTTCTTCCTCCATCAACTGCAGGGCAGCTTTGCCCATCTGATTGGTGTTCTGGATAATGACCGAATCGATTTCTCCGGTGCGGATTGGGGACATCAGATTCTGGTCGAATCCCACCAGCGGCGTGGAGCCGCAGCGGTTGAACTCGGTGAGCGCATAGAAAGCGCCCCGCGTCGAGGCCTGGGTGAGCGCGACGATGGCATCCACGTGATTGCCCTCCACCAGCAGCCGTTCGGCAACCTGCTGCTCCTGCGACACCGACGGCAAGGCCAAACTGCGAAAGACAACATGGATCGCAGGAAACTCATCGGCCAGGGTGCGCTCCAGACTGCGCGCGCGGTCGGCAGTGCTGGTGAGTTGCCGGTCGATGCCCAGGATGGCGATGGAACCTTGCCCCCGCAGTAAATGCCCAATGCGCCGGGCCGCCAACTGCCCGCCGTGCTGCTCGTCGTTGAGCACGTAGGCCAGATTCTTGCCCGGCGCCAAACCGAGATCGGTGCCGATAACCACCACCGGAGTTCCCTGCTCCACGGCGTTGCGCACCGGCGTGCGCAGAGGCAGAGTTTCAATCGGCGCAACAATCACGCCCTTCATGCCGCGTTGCACAACTTTGGAGAGAATATCGATCTGCGCCTGCACATCGTCCTCGCGCATGGGGGCGTTCCAGTAAATGTTTAATCCATAGGCCGGAGCCACGCGCGCCACACCGGTATGCACCGCTTCCCACAAATAGGTGCCACAGGTTCGGGGAATGACGGCGATGACGGGAGGCTGGCGCCGATGCAACGGCAGCAGCACGGCCAAAACCAGCGCCATGGCCGCCAGGCCCAGAAGGATGGGCCTGCTTCTTCTCTTCAGGAAGCGAACTATGCGTTTTTTCATATGGTTCCAGTCTTTTCGGCGCGGCGGCGCCGAACAGCCAACATAGTACACCTTGACCATGTTCACGGACATCCGCATTCATTACCATGGGTCAGCTTTGAAGAAAGCCCGCCGAACGCACGCAAGCAATCGCAGCATCTGGCTTCAATTTGCTTGGGACGGGTTGAGGGGAAAAGAAAAGGTCTGTCGGGTAAACGTTTGCCCGCATGCCCATCCGGTAAGCACCAGCCGGCGTACCGGCTTAGGAAGCAGTTGGTTCGCCGTTCCGGGCCGCGCATGGCCAGGCCGCACCAGTAACGCTCATAAGGAGGAAACAGTGGATCGTCTGTTCCGTCTTGCCGCAACCGCACTTGGCCCTCTCCCGGAGAGGAAAAAGACAACCGGTCTCGTCTGGATCTGCATCCTGTGTGGAGTTTTTGCGCTCCTCGTGCAGCCTTGCCGGGCGCAGTACAGCGCGAACATCCAGGGTACGGTTATCGATGCCAGCGGCGCTGCCGTAAGTGGCGCGCATCTCACGCTCACCAATTCCAGCACCAGTATTGTCAAGACCACCACCACCGACGCGACCGGCATCTACCGCTTCATCAGCATCGCCCCGGGAAGCTATCGGCTCGAAGGCGCCGCTGCCGGCTTTGCCAAAACCTCGGTGGACATCACCATCGAAACCAACCAGACCCTGGCGGTGCCGGTCAAGCTGACCGTAGCCGGGGCCAACGCCACCGTCTCCGTTACCGGCGAACCGCCGGTGCTGGATACGGCAGAAACCCGCAATGAGTTGACCATCGAATCCAGCGCCGTGGATTCGCTCCCCTTGCCGGGCCGCAACATGATCTCGCTGGTGACCATGGCGCCGGGCGTCACCGGTCTGGGCATCGTGGCCGGCGGTTCACCGGGTTCCGCGGCCGACAACTATTCGACCGAGACCCAGGTTGACACCAGCGCCAATGGACAGGGCTCGGTCGGCAACATGTACATCGTCGACGATCTGGACGTGACCAGCGCCATCCGCGCCGGCGTGCTGAATCTTACTCCCAACCCGGATTCGATTCAGGAAACCAGCGTCCAGGTGAACACCTACAGCGTCGAATATGGCCGCGCCAGCTCGGTGCAGATGGCCATGACGACCAAGGCTGGCGGCGACAAGTTCCATGGCAGCGCCAGCGACTACTTCAATAACCAGTCGCTCTGGACCCACTCGGAATTCAATGGCGGAACCACCTTTGCTCCCTTCCATAGCAACAATATGTCGGGAACCATCGGCGGTCCTGTGATTCCCCACCACCAGTTCTTCTTCTTCTTCTCCATCGAACCTTTGCGGGAAGCAACTTCGACCGGCAACGCCAGCGTGTCGTTTGAAGATCCGCAGTTCACGGCCTGGGCCAAGACAAACTTCCCAAACTCGCTGGGCACCAGCCTGTTCGAGAGCTATCCGGCCAAGGCGGTGAATGCAACCGTTTCGCAAACCGCACAGCAGTACTTCGGTTCTCTCTGCGGAACCGCGGCTACGGCGAACATCCCGTGCAATCTGGCGCTGTTTGATACCGGTCTGTTCAATGCCACCAGCTTCCGCAACGGCACGCAGTGGAATGCTCGTCTGGATAAGAACTTCAAAAACGACCGGCTCTACGGCAACATCTACCGCACCACGCTCAGCACAGGCGGCCCGGCGCTACGCTCCGCCTTTGGAACCACATCCGACTATTGGACGTGGGCGTGGCAAGGCAACGAAACCCACACCTTCTCCTCCAATACCATCAACGAACTGATCGGCGGCGGCATGCGCGTGGAAGGCGTTCAGCCGCAGACCGGCGACTTCAAGGTTCCGGTGGTGAACGTCACCGGCCTGGGCACCGGCTTCGGCGACGGCTTCGCGATGGGCGACTTCATCCAGCACAACTATCACTGGCGCGATGTGCTGACCCATATCCATGGCAACCACACCCTCAAGGCCGGCTATGAAGGCTGGTTCGGCGACGATGTGGAAGACTTCCAGGGCCCGTACGACCTGCCCACGTTCAGCTTCAACAGCGTCACCGATCTGGTCCAGGACCTGCCCAACACCGAAGGCGGCGTGGCCTACGATCCGGTGAGCGGCAAGCATGTGGAATGGAACTGGAATGCCGCCGGCACCACCAACGGATTGTTCGTCGAGGATAGCTGGAAGGCGCACCGCAATCTGACCTTGAACTTCGGCGTGCGGTGGGACGACTTCGGCAACCCGTATTCGCGCAGCTCTGAAACCGCTTTCGGCAACTTCTTCTTCGGACCCGGATCAACCATCAATCAGCAGATCGCCCAGGGCTTTGTGCTGAACCACAACCACGCCCTCAACCGCGCCATTACCGACGTGATCAGCCCGCGCGGTGGCCTGGCCTGGGATATTCTCGGCAACAGCAAGTGGGTGCTGCACGGCGGCACCGGCATCTTCCACAACTGGCCAACCCTGGCCAACCTGCAGGAAGAGTATCGCGGCAATCCGCCGGGGCCCATCTTCCCCACCTTCTACCGCAGTACCACTCCCACGGCGTCTTCGCCGAATCCAGTCTTTGTGCTGGGCACCACCAATGCTCCGCCGTTCGGATACACGTACCCCACGTTGGCTGGGACGCCGCTGGACTCGCAAGGCGGACTGACCGGCACCACGTTTGGAATCGGCGGCATCAATCCGAATCTGAAGTCGCCCGTCACCTACACGTATTCTGCGCAGCTCGAACACCCGCTGACGCATCAGTTCGTGGCCAGCCTGGGCTACTCCGGTTCGCACTCGCACAACCAGCTCTCCGGCGGCGGCCAAGTCTACAACGTCAGTTACGGCGTGGACATCAACAGCATTCCGGGAGATCTGATCAACAACTTCCCGGCCAACTTCCTGAACTCCACCAGCCTAAAACCCTTCCGCCTCAACCCGAGCTTCGGCACCATCTACTACACCAACAATGATCGCCACTCGCAGTTCAACTCGTTCATCGCCGATCTGCGCGGACGATTTGCGGGAACCGGATTCGTCGATGTCTCCTACACTCGCTCTGCCTCCAAGGACGACACCCAGGTATATCCGACCTGGAGCAACCCCAGCCAGTACTACGGACCGTCCAACTGGGATGCTCCGAACCGGCTTTCGGCTACCTTCAACTACCAGTTCCGCGGCCTGAACGCCGGCAAGGGTTTGGTTGGGCGTACAACCGGAGGATGGGGAGTCAGCGGTACGGTCATCTCCCAATCCGGCTACCCGTTCACCGTGGCCAATTACACCGGATTCATTCCGGTCTGCAACAACAACCCGGCGGTTGCCTGCACCGCGACCTCGAAGCTTACCGGCAATCGCGGCGGCGACTACAACGCCGATGGCGACGCTCTGGACTATCCGAACGTCTCCAGCTATAGCATTCCGCATTCCCGGCAGGATTTCCTGAAGGGCGTCTTCAAGAACAACGCCAGCCAGGTTTCCGCACCCAGCTTTGGCAGCGAGGGCAGCGAGACCTTCAACGGCTTCCGTGGTCCCAGCTTCTTTGAGACCAACGCCAGTTTGTCCAAACTCACCACCATCCGCGAAGATCTCAAGCTGGAGTTCCGCTTTGACTTCTTCAACCTCTTCCATAACGTCAACCTGACAAATCCTGACGTGAGCATGACGGACTCGACCTTCGGTCAATCGACGTCGCAGTACGAGCCGCGCTGGATCCAGATTGGCGCCAACATCAAATTCTAACCAGCGAGCTCTGTGCGCTTTTTTACTACGGCGCCCAGGCGCTCCACGAAGGTGAAGCGGCCACTCCACGGCCGCTTCACCTTCCCGCTTCAAAGCTGCAGAATTGAGTCCTGGACCGCGCACGAACGGTCTTCTACCATCGAGCGAACCCTAACCGCATCATCTTTTATGGCGGAATCATCATGCAAACATACACCCGCAGACGCTTTCTCGGCACAGGCGCCGCCACCGCGTGCGCCGCAGTTGCTCTCAAGAGCTCGCTGGGAATCCGACCCGCGCTGGCCGCAACCCGGCAGCCTTCGATCGCCATCGCTCCGTCCATCCGCACCTTCGGCTACAACCAGGTCGAGTTGCTGGAAGGGCCGATGCGCAGCCAGTTCGATACCAATCATGCGTTCTTTTTGAAGCTGGATGAGGATCGGCTTTTGAAGCCCTTCCGGCAAGCGGCGGGGATGCCTGCGCCCGGACCCGACATGGGCGGTTGGTACGACCAGGACCCCGCCTTTGACGGAAAAGGAAGTTTTCACGGCTTCATTCCCGGCCACAGCTTTGGCCAGTACCTGTCCGGGTTGGCGCGGGCCTATGCTGTGACCGGCTCAAAGCCCACCCAGGCAAAGGTGGAGCGGCTGGTCCAGGCTTTTGCGCCCACTGTCGGCTCCAAGTTCTACGATGGTTATCACCTTCCGGCTTACACCTACGACAAAACCAGCTGCGGTTTGATCGATGCTCATCGCTTTGCGGGCGTCGACTCAGCGCTCGCCGTGCACGCTGCGGCCACCGATGCGGTGCTGTCGCATCTCCCCGCCAAGGCGCTTTCCCGCCGCGAACAATACGCCCTCCCCCACAAGGACGAGGCCTATTGCTGGGATGAGACCTATACCCTGCCGGAAAATCTCTTCCTTGCCTATCGGCTCACCGGCGATCCGCGCTATCGCGAGCTGGCGATTCGCTTCATTGAGGATGATTTTTATTTTGGCCCTTTGTCGCGCGGTGAAAACGTTCTCCCCGGCGAGCACGCCTACAGCCACGTGAATGCCTTCAGCTCCGCCATGCAGTCTTACCTGGTGCTGGGCGACAACAAGTACCTGCGCGCCGCCAAAAACGGCTTCGACTTCCTGGCCAACACACAGAGCTTTGCCACCGGAGGCTGGGGTCCGGACGAGCTCTTCCGCAAGCCCGGCAGCGGCGAGGTGGGTGAGAGCCTGACCCACTCCCATGCCGGCTTTGAAACTCCCTGCGGCGCCTACGCCCACTTCAAGATCGGCCGCTATCTGATTGCCGCCACCGGCGACAGCCGCTACGGCGACAGCATGGAGAGCGTCCTCTACAACACCATTCTCGGCGCCAAGCCACTCCAGGAAGACGGCACCAGCTTCTATTACTCCGACTACAACATGGATGCCCACAAGGGCTATCACAAGGACAAATGGCCGTGCTGCTCCGGAACCTTCCCGCAGATCACCGCCGACTACGGCATCAGTTCCTACTTCCAGGACGAGGACGGCGTTTATGTGAACCTTTACGTTCCTTCGCGCCTGAAATGGAGCAGCCATGGAGCGCGTCTGTCGTTGACGCAGCAAACCGAATACCCGCATCGGCCACACACGGAAATCGAAGTCGGCGCGGATCGTCAGACGCCGTTCACGCTGCGCCTGCGCATTCCTGCATGGGCCGGGCCGAAGACGGCGGTTTCGCTGAACGGCAAGCATCTGAATGTCGAGTTGACGCCGGGCCGTTTTGCCGCCATCGCCCGCACCTGGCGCAACGGAGATCGCATCGCTTTGGAGTTCGATATTCCGCTCACCCTCGATCCGGTCGATCCGCAGCATCCGCATCTTGTGGCCCTCAAGCATGGATCGCTGGCTCTATTCGCCGTGGAGCCTTCGGCGACGCCTCCTGCGCGCGCGCAGCTTCTCGGCGCCCATCCGGTCGCAGCCGGCTCCATGCGCTGGGAAGCCGAGATGGACGATGGTAAGATGACTCTCGAACCATTTCAGGCGATCGAAGGCGAGCGCTACCGGCTCTATCATTTACTGCGAGGATAGGCAGGGCAGGCGCCGTTCAGGCGCCTGCTTTCTGAATTAATCGGGGGAGAGCTCGTGGTGCATAGAAAGGTCTGGCTGGCGTTGGGGATCATGCTGGGAGCGGTTCTTCCCGGGCCGGTGCTTTCTTCGGCTTTGGCGCAATCGCCCCAGCCCTCGCAGCAAGCCGTCGTGCTAGCCCTTCAAGAAAGCCGGCCCACCGACGCGCTGCACATGGCGGATGAATTGCTCAAAGCCACGCCCAACTCGCCGCGGCTGCTCATGCTGCGCGCCATCGCGCTGGACCGCTCCGGAAAAAGCGTGCAGGCCCTGGCAGCCTATCGCCGGGTGCTGCGCACCGAGCCCAACTATATTCCTGCTCTCGAAAGCGCTGCGCAGCTCGCATACAAATCCCAATCGCCCGACGCCGCATCTCTGCTGCATCGCATTCTCACGCTTCAGCCCTCCAACCCCACTGCCCACGCCATGCTGGCGGTCATCGAGTATCGCCAACAGCAGTACGATGCGGCCGCCACGGACTTCGCCGCTGCTGGAAATCTTCTGGACACGCAGCCGAGTTCACTGATGGCCTATGCCATCTCGCTCGCGCGTCTGGACCGCCCCGCCGATGCAGCCACGAAATTCCAGCAACTGTTGCGCATCAAGCCCGAAGCCACCATTGTGAGCTACGATCTGGCGCTCGAGCAATGGTGCATGTCCGCATCGGACGAGGCGCTCGCCACCCTGCAGCCGCTGTTGCAGGCGCAGCCCGCCGATGCACGCGCACAGAGGCTGGCCGCGGCCATTCATGAATCCAGGAACGAAACCCCGCAGGCCGTGGAGATGCTGCGCACCGCAATCCAGGCCAGCCCGGACGACGAGGCCAACTACCTGGACTTTGCCACCCTGGCCTTCACCCATGGCTCGTACTCTGTGGGCGTGGACATGATCGACATCGGGTTGAAGCGGCGGCCCAACTCGGCCGCGCTGTACACGGCGCGCGGCGTTCTGTTTGCGCAGAACGGCGACTTCGAGAAGGCGATGGACGACTTCGAAAAAGCCCACAAGCTCGATCCCGCGTACTCCATGGCTGCCTCTGCGGAAGGCATTGCCCTCTCGCAACGCCACGATCACAAGGCCGCGCTCGAAGACTTCCGCCGTGAAGTTCGCGAACATCCCAAGGACGCGTTGGGCTATTATCTGCTGGCGGAAGCGCTCTCCTGGGCCCCGGCAGACGAGAACGCCAGCAATACCGAAAAAGATACCAGCGAGGCGATTGCCATGGCCAGCAAGGCAACGCAGCTCGATCCGCACCTGGTGCAGGCATGGGATCTGCTGGCTACACAGCTTCTGCAGGCCGGCGACGCGGCGCGTGCTGCCAGCGCCTGCCGCACCGCACTGGCCATCGACCCCAAGGATCAACAGGCGCTCTACACGCTGATTCTGGCCGCGCGCAAGACCGCGCCCAAGGACGAACTGCGCCAGCTGGTGCAGAAACTTGCCGAAGTGCGTAAACAGGCGGAACTGGACAACAGTCAAACCAAACGTTACGGCAGGCTGGTTGAAGCGCAGTAGAATCCCGACACCTCCACAGGGACGTGCGGCAGTCGATCCACAGAACCGGCTGCGATCCACGGGCCACGCAAGGCGAGACCATGCAACGCAAACGGAGAATCTCATGAAACCGCTCCCTGCCCTTGCCGGTTGCCTGTGCGTAGCATTGCTGGCAATTCCAGCTGCACTGCAAACGTATCATGCACTGCAGGAGCCGGCCGCCGCGCTGGCCGCCGCCACTCGCTATGCTTCCAGCGGCGATCTGCCCGCGCATAGCATGAATGGAACTGGCGGCCTGCCCGCAATTCAGATCGATTACCCCGAAGACGGATCGATCTTCCCTCCGGATATCGCCGCGCCCACATTCCTCTGGCGCGACAGCACGGAGAAGGCTTCGCTCTGGACGATCGAGGTGCAGTTTCACGACGGCTCGGCACCCATCCACCTGCAATCTTCCGGTGAAAGATTGCAGGTGGGCGAAATCGATCCGCGCTGCGTTTCGCCCAGCAACGAGCTGCCGCACCTCACCCCTGCCCAGGCTGCCGCGCACACCTGGAAGCCGAGCCCGGAGCTGTGGACGGCCATCAAGCAGCACTCGCAAACCGCTCCGGCCGCGATCATCGTGACCGGATTTGCAGCTGGCCAAATGGATGCACCGTTTTCCGAGGCCACCATCTCCATCCAGACCTCCACCGATCCGGTCGGCGCACCCATCTTTTATCGCGACGTTCCGCTGATTCCTTCCAAGTCGGAAACCGGCGTCATCAAGCCTCTGGCGCAAAGCGATCTGCCCTTGCTGGCTTGGCGGTTGCGCAACGTGAGCGAGTCGCGCAGCCGGTTGCTGCTGACCGGCATGCATACCTGCGCCAACTGCCATTCCTTCTCAGCCGACGGCAAAACGATGGGCATGGATCTGGATGGGCCGGGCAACGATAAAGGGCTCTACACGCTCACCCCGGTCAAGCCGCAGATGAGCGTCGCCAACCAGGACGTGATCTCGTGGAGTTCCATTCGCGATCAAACGGCTTCGCCTTCGCGGATTGGGTTCATGTCGCAGGTATCTCCCGATGGCCGCTATGTGATCACCATGCTGCGCGGGCTGAAGCAGGATCTGGCCGACAGTTACTACGTGGTGAACTTCAAGGACTACAAGTTTCTGCAGGTCTTTTATCCCACCCGCGGCGTTCTGGCCTGGTATGACCGGACAACCCACAGCAAGCAACCCCTGCCTGGAGCCGATGACCCCAGCTACGTGCAGACCAATCCTGTCTGGACTCCGGATCAGAAGTACATCATCTTCGCTCGCGCCCATGCCCGCCAGCCGCTTGCGCCCGGTCAGCCGCTGCCCGATCATGCCAACGCACCGGAGGAGACGCAGATCCAGTTCGATCTCTACCGGATTCCCTTCAACAACGGCAAGGGTGGCGCAGCAGTGCCGATTCCAGGCGCGTCGAATGACGGCATGAGCAACAGCTTTCCCAAGGTCTCGCCCGACGGGCGCTGGATCGTCTTTGTGAAGAACCGCAATGGCCTGTTGATACGCCCTGACAGCAAGCTCTATGTGGTTCCCGTGGAAGGCGGCGTGGCCCGCCCGCTGCGCTCCAACCTGCCATTGATGAACTCCTGGCACAGCTTCTCGCCCAATGGCCGCTGGTTGGTCTTCTCTTCCAAGAGCCGCACGCCGTACACGCAGATGTTCCTCACCCACTTTGACGCCTATGGAAACGCCAGCCCGGCCATCCTCATCGACAATGCCACCGCGGCCAATCGCGCCGTCAATATTCCGGAGTTCGTCAACATTCCTGCTGATGGCATGATGAAGATCGACGTGCCCGCGGCTGAGTCCTACCGTCTCTTCGATGTGGCCACCGACTACACCGCCAAGGGCTTTTTGCAAGAGGCCATCGCGGCCTGGAAACGGGTTCTCGCCCTCGATCCCGTGAACGCACGCGCCGAAATGAACCTGGGCATTGCCCTGCAGATTGCCGGCAATGTGGCCGAAGGCGCCCGGCATCTGGAAAAGGCGCGCCAGATCGATCCCGACATCAACGTAACCGACAGCAATTACGGCATCGCGTTTTTCAACCGCGAGCAATTCCGCACTGCAGTGAAAAGTTCGGATTGCAGCAGCGTGATGGAGTACGGCAACAAGCTGCTTGCGGTCTCATCCGGCGACGCGGAGGTGATACGGGCAATGGCCGGTTGCACGCCGCAGAAGAACCGGAAGCGCGAATGATCGACAACGTCGCCAGGGAGTGGGCCGGTGCGAGGAAATCCCGCTGGACACAGGTTCAGCAGCAACTCACTTCGCTGGCGTCCTCTGTGGGTCAGCCGGTATTCTAGTCACCCCAAAGGAGAGATGTCATTTGTCGCGTTCTTCCGTTGTTCGCCCGGCGGTGCTGTTGTTTTTGGCCGTTTTCCCCTGGAGCATCTCTGCGCAGCAGGAAAAGCCCGCGCCGCAGTCGGGCGGAATGAGCAGCGGCATTGCCGCGGGTATGCAGGCGGCACCGGTCTACGACGCCCAGAAGCGGCCCATCACCGCCGGCGGATTTGTGGACAGTGGCCCTATCGTCTTTGAGGATGTGACCAAGCAGGCCGGTCTGGCCGGCTGGCGGCACAAGATGGGCAGCCCGGAAAAAAAATTTATTGTCGAGACCAACGGCTCCGGCGTCTGCCTGATCGACTACGACCGCG
>Ga0371490_1001459_pt1 | contig 12155 bp, 6 predicted proteins | sample MB2SIPfraction_FD_207959 | JGI IMG/M metagenome (GOLD analysis project Ga0371490, IMG submission 207959) | Lab enriched peat soil microbial communities from McLean, Ithaca, NY, United States - MB28FN SIP fraction | ecosystem: Environmental > Terrestrial > Soil > Wetlands > Peat | place: USA... | reverse complement strand
AATATTCAGCACGGCGGTTGTCCTCCTCAGTGATTTGAGTTCTTTGCCCAAAGGCTTTATATCACTTTAGGAGTTCTCAGCCGCCCTCTCTTTCCTTTTCCCTTTACACACTTTATGCCGCACTACCCCGACACGCGCTGGAGAAACGTCGCTATCGGCCCCACATTAAGCAGCAAAGAGAAGAAGGGGAGGTGAAGCGTAAGCAGCCCGGCTGCAAGAGTCGCCGCTGGCCTGGCCTTGGCTGCGGCCTTGATTTGCTGGCGCCAGACGATGTTTATTTACGGATGAGCTCTAAGACCATTGAGGAACCAAGCCCTCAGCTGCCCAAGATTCTGTACAACCGGAAAGCAGACTCTCTCACTTGCGGTGGTACAAGATCTCGGGCAGCTCACTCCCTCGAAAATAGATCCGTCCTTGCCAGCTTGGCGAGCGGCGTCACGCCGTGGCAAGGCGATCGGGAGACAATTTGACTTCAGTTGTCAGTTCAAGACAGAAAGAATTAAGTCTTTAGAGTTCTCAGGAAGTTTTTGATTGACATGCTATGTTTTGCGTGCTAAATGAAACCAGTTCCAGTCCGCCGCTCGGGCAACAGAAAGGGCGGAGACTGTCGTGGCACACAAACGACTTTCGGGACCAGTGGGACGGCTGAACATAAGGATTACGTGAGCATTTTGAAGTTAGATGCTCTACTTTGCATCACCCTTGCTCAGAGGCGAGGATGATGCTTCTCGTCGGGTCCGGGTCTCCTAATCACAGAACCCCGTTTGGGAGGAAAGGAGAACAAATGGAAACTGATGATCCAGGCTTACGATATCGAAAGCATCGTAGAGTTTCGGGGCAGAGCGTTTTGGCTTCACTGCTTCTCTTGTCCTTTTTGATGTTTATCGCCCCACCAGCTGGGGCCCAGGTCTACACAGCGTCGTTGACAGGTGTGGTCACTGACCCTAGCGGGGCGGTCGTCCCCTCGGCAAAAGTCACGGCGGTGGACACCGCAAAGGGATTCCCGTACACAACGTTGACGGATAGCTTGGGCAGATACGTCCTGCGCGATCTTGCTCCGGGTACGTATTCGCTGAAAGTGGAAGCAAAAGGCTTCAAAGCTTCTACACAAGCGGGGATCACTCTCGAGGTACAGCAAAACGCCACGGTTGACGTGGCCTTGGAAATGGGGACCACCGCCCAAGAAGTGAGCGTCACAGCGGCCCCGCCGGTTCTCGCGGCCCAAGACGCCGTCACCGGCCAAGTCGTAAACCGAACCTTCGTTGACGACCTTCCGCTGATTGGCCGGGCTGCTTACGACCTGACGTTACTGGCTCCGGGGGTAGTGTCCATCCCGACCGTCATCACGGGATTCCTGTCCGGAGGAGGGAACGCTTTTTATGCGGACGGCATGAGAAACATGAATTCCGAAATCTTGGTCGATGGCGTCCCCACCTCGGGTTTAGTTTTGGGGATTAAGAACCAACTATATGAGCCCTCCATCGACGACATCCAGGAATTTGCCGTGCAGTCCAACAACTTCAGTGCGGATATAGGTCACAGCGGCAGTACGGCGATTATTGTCGCGACCAGGTCGGGCACGAATCAATTCCACGGCAATGCCTACGACTTCTTCCGCAACCAAGTCATGGATTCGAACAACTGGTTCTCGAACGCCAGCAACATAGCGCTTCCGGCGCTTCGCTACAACGACTTTGGCGGCACCGTGGGCGGCCCCATTCGGAAGGACAAGACGTTCTTCTTTGCTGATTATGAAGGGTCGCGCTTGCGAACGTTCCAGAGCTTTCTGGCCGGAGTACCCAGCATGGCCGAGCGAAACGGGGATTTCGGCGAATTGTGTGCATATGCCGGCGGAACCTTCAATGACGCGGGGCAATGCTCCGCGCCCGGTGGTCAACTTTGGGATCCCTATTCGGGCGTTTACGATCCCAACCTGGGCGGCCCCGTGCGTGGCACGTTTATACCATTCAATGACATGGCCACCTATACGAGTGCGCCCAGCCTACCCGGCAACGCTATCTTGGTGGGAACTCCCATCCAGCGTCCCACCGGACCGGGCAATCTGATCGACCCGGTAGCCGCGAAGATGATTCAATACTTTCCGTTTCCCAACGTAGCGGTGGGGACGGCGAACTATAATCCTTACAACAACTGGGCGGGCGCCGGCGTCAATGTCACCGACACGAATCAGTTCGACGTCCGGCTTGACCACCGCATCAGCGAGCGCATGCAGATCAATGGCAAGTTTGGCCATAACTGGTCTCCTCAGGAGCTTGCCAATGCTTTCCATAACCCCCTAGAACCCAACGACGAGGGACCGGCCTCCGTGGGAGGGACGACCATTGTTCTCAACCTCACGCGGAATGTGAGTTCCAATACTCTCTTCAGTTTCACCTACGGATTCACCCGCGGCGGATGGTATACACGTAATCTTGCCAAAGAGTATCCGAATTACAATCCGATTACTACGCTGGGGCTGCCCAGTTATCTGCTCGACGCTGGGGTCGCCAGTTCTCCCTTTTTCTGGGTCGGCGATTATGCTATGGCATCGCCGGGCCTTTCCTCACTGGGTGAGGAAGGGTGGACGGTTGCGAACGTCGGCCGCCAAGTGCATGACCTGCTTGCCAGCATCGATCATGTTGGGGGGCATCATGAACTGAAGGTGGGCGGCGAAGTGAGAATTCATGAAGAGAACTACTGGTCGCCGCAAACCCCGATGGGGTGGTTCCTGTTGAATCGCTTTGGGATGTCGGAATATCCGTCCTCGGGCGGTGGAGATTCGATGGCCGTCTTCCTCAGCGGGGTTGATACCTCGGCTTACGGCCAGTACGCCGGGGGTGTCCCGGTTTCTCAAGAGTCGCCCATGTATGGGGGGTACGTTCAGGACAAGTGGCATTTAAACAAGAAGCTTACCGTCAATCTGGGCTTCCGCTATGATCTCGACCAAGCCACGAATGAACGCCACAACCACATGGAGTATTTCGATCCGAACATCGCTTCACCCCTGCAAGTGCCTGGGTTGTCAAACCTCAAGGGCGGCGACGTGTACCTGACGCCCTCGCACCGGCGGTGGGCTCCTGCGTACAAGAAGGAGTTCCAGCCACGTATAGGTCTGGCCTATCGACTATCGAATACCACGGTATTGCGTGGGGGCTACGGAATATTCTTCAACCCCCCCATGTATGGTCCAGGGTCGGTCCCCACGGGAATGGATGGATACGGCCCCACCACGCCCTGGCAAACCACCTACAACTTCAATCTGGCCACGCCCGGTCCACCCATCAGTAATCCCTGGCCAGGCGGCCCGATCCTTCCCTTCGGGAGTTCGAAAGGTGCCTTGACCCAGGTGGGCTTTGGTCCCAGCGGATTTTTGCCGTCCTGGAACAAGGTGGGCTACACGCAGGCGTGGAACTTCGGCTTCCAGCGGCAGTTGCCGGGAAATGTGCTTCTGGAAGCGGACTACGTCGGCGACAAAGGTACGAATCTGGCCTTTGGCAGCTTCACGAACCTGAACTACCTGGGACCTGGGGTGGAGCAGGCGTCAGCCGCCCAAATTGCCGCGTTAGAGGCGCCCGTCACCAATCCCTTCTATGGGATTGTCACCGATCCCACAAGTGCGCTCTCGGGCTCCACGGTTCCTCAGTTTGACCTTGATTTTCCTTTCCCGCAGTTTTCGGGGATGACGTTAGTAGACGCGCCGTTCGCCGGTTCAAATTATCAGGCGTTCCAACTTAAAGTGGAGAAACGGTTCTCGCAGGGTCTCCAGTTTCTTGTCTCCTATACGAATTCCAAGTCCCTGGACCAGGGCTCCACAAGTGACTCGGGGAGCGTCCATTACGGCGGATGGGTCCACCTTTCAGACCCCAACAATCTGCGCTTGGAGTGGGCCCTCTCCGCGTTCGATCTCCCACAGACCGTGAAGCTTTCCTACGTCTACGAGCTTCCCTTTGGGCGTGGCAAACACTGGGGCGAGGCTTGGAAACCCTGGGTAAATGGAATTCTGGGCGGGTGGCAGACCAACGGGAATTGGATCTTCGATGACGGTTTCCCCATGCAACTCACGCAGTCAGGAGGCACGCCTCTCCCCAGTTACCCAAGCCAGCAACCCAATTTGCTAGCCCCGCTCGAAAGGAACCACGGCGCCGATTGGATGCAGAATTACTTCTCGAATCCGCAGGTTGCCGTAGGTGCGGCTCCCTTCACCATCGGAACGGCGCCGCCGGTGATCCCCAACGTGCGCCAACCAGGAGCCCGGAGCGCGAACCTCTCCGTTTTCAAAGAATTCTCGCTGTCAAGCTGGAGGGAAGGTGCGCGGGTGCAGTTCCGGGTGGAGAGTTATAACGTTTTCAACCACCCGCAGTTCTTTGGCCCGAACACAACCGTTAATTCGGGCAGCTTTGGTTTGATAACCTCCCAGCGCAACACTCCACGGGAGGTGCAGTTAGCGCTTAAGCTGTACTGGTAAGTATTTATACTTGGGCCCTTTACGTTTGTTGGCGCAAAAGAGACGCCCTGCATGCCAGGCCGAAGGTGGCTCGGCATGGCGGCCGGGACCGTTTCGACGGTCTGGCGTGCAGGGTACTTTTTCGGTGCGTGGTCGACGGAACGGGGTTCCGACAGGGGGCAATTGCCGGCCGACGGCGCTGTAAAACGATGGGCGTGCGCGCGATTGTGGTGATAGCCATGCTGCTCGCCCAGGCAGGGTCCTTCGATGCTGGGGGCCAAGGCCGGCCGGAAGCCTCTGCCTATGCCCAAGCTGCCGCACTACTCCGTCAAGGCAAGACTACGGAGGCGGAGGGAGTCTTAAAGGCGGACCTCTGCGATCATCCCCAAGATGTTCGTGAGTTGGATTTGTTAGGGACGATCCTCGATGCTCAAGAACGCTTTGAGGACGCGGAAGCCGTCTATTCGCATGCATTGAGAATTGAGCCGAACTCTCCCTCCCTTCTCAATAATCTGGGCAATCACTACGCTATTCGCGGTCAGCTTGAAAGCGCCCGCACAGCCTACTTACGGGTTGTGGGGATTGATCCCCACCACGCCAACGCCAATCTCCATTTGGCGCAGATGAGCGCGGCACAAAATGATGGCCGAAAAGCCTTAGCATATCTCGATAACCTTTTGGAGCCTGACCGCTCCTCACCGACCGCGCAGCTTTTGCGTGCCCAGGCCCTGCGTCTATGCGGAGAACCGGCGGTCGCTGTTGCGGTGCTTGAACAGCTTGAAAAGCAGGCTTCGCAAAACTTGCCGGTGATGTTCTCTGTCGGCTTGAACTACGCGGATTGGGGGCAGTATGACCAGGCCGAAACGGTATTTACGAAAATCTCAGCCAGGGATCCGACGGACGTCGACGTCCTTTACAACTTAGGCTTGGCCGCCATGCACGCCGGACACTTGAACCGCGCCGAAGAAGTGTTCGGAGCCGTGCTCAAGCAGCGGCCGAACGACGTTGACACGCTTGTAGAACTGGCGCGCGTCCATACGGCACAAGGGCAGGACCAGCGCACCGTTGAGCTTTTGACCAAGGCGCACCTCTTGGCGCCGGGACGGCCGGAGATTCTCTTCACTTTAGCGGAGGTAGAAGAAAAGCAAGGCTCCTACGCCGATTCAGCCAAAGCGCTGGAGGAGTATCGGAAGCTCCAGCCGAACGATCCCGTCGCTGAGCGGGAGCTGGCTTTCGCGCTCGCTCATACTGGGCAGTTCGACCGTGGGCTTGCACAACTTATGACTTATGTCGATGCATACCCTCAGGATCCTCTCGCATTTTACGAATTGGCCTTGGCCGAATCCGTGGGTGGGCGAGAAAGGGCTCTCGAGCACTTGAATCAGGCCATCGCCCTTGATCCAAATCTCCTACCGGCGCGCTATGCGCGGGCCGTGCTCAACTGCGAAGCGCGAGAAAACGGCGAGGCGGCGAAGGATTTGACATTTATTCTCGCTAAGAATCCCAATGATTACGCCGCCCTGGACCTCTTGGGCGTGGCACGGGTGGCTTTAAACCAGGACCAAGAGGCTCTAAGTTGTTTCCGCCACGCCGCGGAGTTGGCCTCCAGCGATGCCCGCGTCCAGATGCATTACAGCCGGGCGCTGCTCCGCGCTGGGCAGATCGGGGAATCCAAAACCGTCATGCGCAAGCTCGGAGAACTGCCACGAGGATACGGCCCCATTCGCTTATTCGCGTCCGCAGGGGCTAGGCGCGATGAACCGGCTGACTCCATCGGTAACCCGGACAGGGCCGCGCCCCCTGAATCGAAGGGTGCGGATGGAAAAGTGCGCCGGGCGGAAATGCAACTGGCCAAGGGAAAAACGGGAAAGGCCCTCGCAGGCTGTAATGACATATCGGAACATACGACCGATGCGACGAGCTTGGCAGCCTGCAGCAAGGCGCTCTTGGAGAAGCAGCAATTCGCTGAGGCCAGAAAATTACTCGAGAAGGCCGTGGCCCGCCCGAACTCGCCGCCCAACGTCCGCCTAGACCTGGCCTTGGCCATTTCGCACACGACCGGTCCAGAACCGGCTCTGGCCAGTCTTGAGCAAACGCCTCTTGCCGAGCGGGGTGGTGACTGGTATCTGCTCGCCGCCCAACTGCTGATTTCGAGCGGCAGGTACACGGACGCGATGGCCTATCTCAATCGCGGCCTGGATGCATCACCGACTCGTCCCGACCTGTTTTTCGACGCCGCCCGGCTGCTGCTGAATTATGGTACGGCCCGCTCCCACTATAATGAGGCTGCTGATTTCCTCGAGAAGGCCCGGCGCCTTTTCCCCGCTGACCCTAAGCTGGCGCTGAGCCAGGCGATTCTTTACGCCCTCTTGGGCCGGCCGGAGGATGCGGAGAAAACGTTGGCAGAGACGGAATTGCGGTGGCCGGACTGGGCCAGGCCCTACCTGGTCAATGGGATCATCCTGGTTAATTACGCCAGATTGGCGGAAGCAAGAGCGCTTCTCGCCGCCGCCATCGGCCTGGGGGACGCTGACCCTCTGGCCTACCTTAACCTGGCGCTGGTCGATATGAATAGTTCCCCGCCCGATGTCGAGGGCGCCCAAGCAGCCATTTCCCAAGCGTCACGGCTGGAGCCGCATGATCCCTACGTGGAGTGGCTGGCGGGAAAGGTCTCTTACGCCCGAGAGGATTACCAGGGGGCAATAGAGCATCTGCACACCGCGCTGAAGGCCTGGCCCGATATGGTCGAAGCCCATATGCAACTTAGCGCCACTTATCGGGCGTTAGGCGAGAAGGCAAAGTCCGTGGCCGAACTCCAGGAGGTGGCCCGAATCAAGCAATCACGGCGGGGGGTTCGGGCTACCCCTCCGTTGACGCCATCCATGCAGAACCTCCTCACTGCCGTGCCGTCTCCCCCCTAGCGAGCGTTGCCAGCCTGGCTCCAGTTGGAGCCGCCGACGGGGGAAGTGAGTTTCCCTTGAAAGGAGTTGGAAATGGAGAGCAGAAAGATCACCACCTCTCGAAGGACCTTCCTCGCTACCAGCGGGGCTTTGGTGGCGGAGGGGATGGCCAGCCGCTGGGCTAACGGCAGCGGCATGAACGAACCCTCTAATTCCCCGCCACCACGCGAGCCCGGCAGGTCCTTGGTGATTGATTGCCACGCGCACGTGGGCATATGCCGCGAGCCTGGCTCGACCGAGGAGCTCAGCGCCCCTTGGGACACCGTGGCCGACGCGGAAATCATCCTAGACCACGCCCGGGAAGCTGGAATCGATAAAACCGTCATCTTCCCTATCGATAACACCAGCTACAAAGAAGCCAACGAGGATATCGCCCGCATGTGCCAACGCTATCCCGACCGGTTCGTGGGATTTGCCCGTCACGATTCCGAGACGGAAGAACGCGGCAAAATCCGCCCCATGCTGTTCCATGAGGTCCGCGACCTGGGTTTGTGCGGGTTGAAATTACATACCCAGCCGGATGAGGAGATTTTGGATGCCTCGAAAGAACTGGGTATCCCGATTTTGTACGATTCCAATCAGCATGTGGAACTCTTTGAAGAGTTCCTTCCCTTTTACCCGACCATTAATTTCATTATTCCTCACCTGGGAAGCGACCAGTCGGACGACTGGCGAGAACATCTTCTGGCCATCGACTTGGCCAAGCGCTATCCGAACGTTCACCTGGATACGGCGGCCATAGTTCTCACGGAGTACCTGGAGAAAGCCATCCAAGAGTTGCCGGCTGAACAGATTCTATTCGGATCGGACGAGCCGGAAATTGACTGCCGGCTGGAGATATTCAAACTCCGGGTCTTAAATCTGCCCAAGGAGAAAGCGGAACTGATTTTCGGCGGTAACATACAACGTCTGCTGGGAGGCCGTGTCTAAGAAGCCATCCTTGAGGAGCTATTCATGAGTTCGTTGACCATTGATTCGTATACTGTCATTGGCATGGGGAAAACTTGGGATGTGCCGCCCCGCTGGGTTGACTATAAGCTCGAAACGCTGCTCGGTAGAAGCGCAGAAGCGGGGATTGACCGTTCCTGCGTTATGGCGCTTCGCGATCCTTTCTCCGACTCGGCAAACCGGAAGGTTGCGGAGTTCTGCGCCAAGGCCCCGGACAAACTCATTGGCTTTGCCGTGCACCATCCCCAACGGGAGGCCGGCCAACTGCGCCCGAAGCTCCTAGAGGAGATTAAATCGATGGGCCTAAAGGGGGTCAGAGCGGACGGACATCCTTCGCGAGAGTTGTTGGACGTGGCGGCGGAATTAAAGGTTCCGGTGGTGTATTACCCCGACCCCAACGAGTATGCCGGACCTGGCCGGGCGTATTACATGATCGCCGCGGCCTATCCTTCCGTGAACTTCATCCTGCCGCATTTGGCGGTTTACCGCTCCTGGCAATGGTGGGGCCACTACGAAGCCATCGACCTCGTGAGGCGCTTTCCTAATGTATATGTCGGAACTTCCAGCGTGGTCAGCCGTAAGTATCTGGATATGGCCGCCCGCGAAATACCGGCGGAAAGGATCGTGTTCGGTTCTTTCGCCCCGGTGCTGGATCCGCGGGTCGAGATTCATTCGGTGAAGCTGCTGAAAGTGCCGGAGGCAGCAAAGGCCTTGATCCTGGGGGGTAACATACAGCGCCTCTTGGGCTTATAGCTGCGCCATTTTCTCTTGCACAATCCAGAGCAGCAGAAAGGAACCCGCATGAAATCACATCTTGCAGGCATCATGATAGCGTTACTGTGCTTTGCGACAGGCGCCGTGGCGGACCAAAGAATGTACGAAGTTGGGACGGCGTACATGTACTACCCTTGGACGCCTGATGAAGAAATTGTTCGCGACCTCGAAACCATGGCCGCGACCGGCATCAACACTGTCAACCCGTTCCCGCCTTTTCAGGTTTCAGTGGGAAATCCCGAGCCGGATTTTTCGAAGATCGACCTTCTTCTCAAGACCGCGGAGCGATTGGGGCTGCGAGTCATGCCCACCGTCTTCCTGAATGAGCACCTCCCCGACCAGATCGCCGCCAAATACCCGCAGCGTCTGACTTCACCCCTCACCGACAACCCTACGCGTGAGGATCAGCTCTCCTACGCCGACCCCGACGTCCTCGGGGTCATCGATTACTACATCGCTGCGGCCGTGCGGCACTTCAAGGACCATCCCTGCGTGATCGCCTATAACATTTGGCCCGAACCCCACTTGTTCGGAATTCTTGGACCCGAGGCTCACGATCCTCATTACGAACAGTGGTTTGCGGAATGGGAAATGAAGAAGTACGGCAGCGTGGCTGCCTGGTACGCCCAGTGGAACGACGTTTATCTGAATCATGAATACCACCGCATTGATCGCGCCCTGTTTTATTGGGACACGAACGGCCGCATCCTGCAACATCTTGCCGACCTGGTCAAGTCGATCGACCCCGGGCACCCCACGCGCACCCACGGCGTGGGTTCCGCCGTCGTCAGAGATGGGCTAGGCCCTTATGACCAGGATGGTTGGACGCTGGCAAAACACGTCGACGAATATGGACTGTCCTATTATCCTGATGTCCCCACGCGGGGTTTCGAGAGCCAGCCCGAGATGCTCGAGAAAGCCAAGGCCTTTTGGGATACGCCCTGGACCACCAGTCTGTTGTTGACAGCCGTCCACGACGAAGCCGGCAACAAACGCTTCGTCCTGCCGGAGGTGCAGACGGGCGCCCAGACCGGGTTGACCCGATATGGATTCCAGCCGGGGACCGTCTATGACGGCCATCGGATTCATTTGATGGCCTGGCAGATCGCCGCTCATGACGCCAAGGGAATGTACTTCTGGAAATGGGGGCCGCACCTGAATGAGCGGCAGGCCTTCGGTCGCGGACTCGTTGCCTCGGACGGCAGCGTTACCGCCCGGGCCTTGGCCGCGGGAGAGGCGGCGCGGGCGCTGAATTCGGACCCCGGTCTTTTCCTGGACAGCCGGCCCTTATCCCCCCAGGTCGCCGTGGTCTTTGATGTGGTAGGTGACCTGAAGGCCAGGATTCATGGAAGTGATTGGGGATCGTTCACCTCCAGGAATTTAATTGGGATTTACCACCAACTGTGGAAAGACCAGGTGCGCGTCAATGTCCTGGACGGACGCCAATTGACAGCGGAAAGCCTCAAGCCTTACAAGCTCGTGCTCTTCCCCTTCTACCTCTGCCTCCGAAGCAACGTTGCCGAAGCGATCGAAGCTTACGTGGCGGGTGGGGGCACAGTGCTCGCCGACGCCCGATTTGGCATCATCAATGAACTCGACCGGGGCTACGCGGTAAACCCCGGGCTTGGAATGGCGAAGCTTTTCGGAGCGCGGCGCCACGACCTGCTCTCCAGCCACAACCCAACCGAAATCCGCATAACCGATTCGGACGGACTGGCGAACGAGATTAACCTGCCAACGCGTGTGAAAGGTGGTTTCTTTCGCGAGGAATTGCAGCTTGAGAAAGCCAGTGAGGGAAGAGTTGTGGGCGTGTTCGAGGATACGGGGACGCCCGCCATCGTAGTTCGGCACTCGGGAAAAGGGCAGACCGTTCTTCTGGCCTTCTCGCTCGGCGTCCCACTGGAAGCCAACGATGGAGGCGCCGTGGGGTTGCTGCGCGCAGTCGTTGAGTCGGCAGGGGTGAAACCTCCCATCCGAATCACGACGACGGCGACGACCGGGCCCGTCGAGGCCGTAGTGCATTCGAGGGGCCACGCGGACGAAAGGCTCGTGTACCTGCTGAATTGGGGACACCGCGAGGGGAACGTCACGGCGGAACTGCCCTGGTCCGGGACCGCGCGGCTACAAGGGAAGGATGTGGTATCTGGCCGTCCGGTCGAAATCGAACACAACCAAAACCGGGTGCGGTTCAGCTTAACCGTTGCTGCGGATCATGCCGCGGCCGTGCATATTCAGCCCTGAAGACAACACCAGCGCTCCTGCTGGATACGGGCCACGGAACCCACTGAGCGCCGGGCTGACAGAGAGGGCGTTGGCCTGGGTCTCAATGGGTAACGCACGGGATTGTCGAAGAGAAAGAGGGAGGGGAATGTAGACATATGAAACGGTGGGTATTTATCGAATTGGGTGGAGCCAGGGGTGGCACAACTTCTTGTGCCAACTAAGTCGGGGTGCTGTTTCTTCGGGTTCCGGACTCGTTCCACAATCACAGACCGAAGGGATGCGGGCCGGCATTTAGAGTTCGCATCATGCTTTGATTGTCGGGATCCCCTATCTACATGTAATAACCAAGGTCATAAACTGCACGATTCCTTATTGCATTGCTTAGTTCCCAAAAGGAGGCTGTATGACACGATTTCTTACAGGCATCATGATTTCACTCTTGTTTTGCGCGGTTGGTGCACTCGCCGGCCAGCGGCCTTACGAAGTAGGGACCGTTTACATATTTCTTCCTTCGATGAGCAACGAACAGATCGTCCATGATCTGGAAACCATCGCTGCGACCGGCATCAACACGATCGAAATCTGCCCGTCCTTTCTGCTGACGCCCGGAAACCCCCAGCCGGACTTCTCCAAGACCGATCTTATTCTGAAGACCTCCGAGCGCCTGGGCCTCCGCGTTATGCCCACGGTTTTCTGGAGCGGGCTGCTTCCAGACTACGCAGAGGCAAAATGGCCGGACCGGTTTTCGCCGATCATTGACGGCGTGGGTCGCGAGCGGAGACTCTCCTATGCCGACCCGGAAGTCA
>Ga0371490_1001458_pt1 | contig 12159 bp, 7 predicted proteins | sample MB2SIPfraction_FD_207959 | JGI IMG/M metagenome (GOLD analysis project Ga0371490, IMG submission 207959) | Lab enriched peat soil microbial communities from McLean, Ithaca, NY, United States - MB28FN SIP fraction | ecosystem: Environmental > Terrestrial > Soil > Wetlands > Peat | place: USA... | reverse complement strand
GTTCAGCAGCTCGTCGTGCGCGCCGACGGCGGTGATGCGGCCATCTTCGAGCACCGCAATGCGGTTGGCGCGGCGGATGGTGGAGAGCCGGTGAGCGATGACGATGGAGGTGCGGTTCTGCATCAGGTTGGCCAAGGCTTCCTGCACCAGCGACTCGCTCTCGGCGTCGAGCGCGGAAGTCGCCTCATCCAGAATCAGGATGGGCGCGTTCTTCAGAATGGCGCGGGCAATGGCCATGCGCTGCTTTTCGCCGCCCGACATGCGGAAGCCCTTTTCGCCGATCACCGTGTCATAGCCCTGGGGCATGCGCAGGATGAAGTCGTGCGCCAGAGCGGCGCGCGCAGCCTGCTCCACGAGCTCGTGTTTCACGTCGGGCTGGCCATAGGCGATGTTGTTGCGCACCGTGTCGTTGAACAGGATGGTCTCCTGGGTCACCTGCGCCACCTGGCGGCGCAGGCTGGCCAGCGTCATGGCGCGCAGATCCACGCCATCCATCGTAATGGCGCCGAAGGTCACATCGTAGAAGCGCGGAATCAAGTTGACCAGTGTGGACTTGCCGGCGCCGCTGGGGCCTACCAGCGCCAGCAGCTCGCCGGCCTGCACCTCCAAATCGATGTGGTGCAGAATCTGGCTCTCGCCCTCCTCGCTGGAGTAGGAGAAGCCGACATTCTCAAAGCGGATCTGCTTCTTGAATTGCTTGAAGTGAATGGCGTGCGCGCGCTCCTTCACGTCGTCTTCGGTATCGAAGAAGGCAAAGATCGACGACGACGCGCCCATGGCCTGCTGGAAGCTGTTGTAGTAGGTGGCAAAGCGGCGGACCGGATCGTAGAGCTTGAAGAGCGCGATGATGAAGGTGATGAAGACTGAAGCCTGCATGCGCCCATGCAGAATCTCGTTGCGCCCGATCCAGAGCAACATGGCGATGGCGATGGAGCCGATGGTGTCCATCAGCGGCGAGCTGATGGACTGAATGCGCACATTGCGCAGATTGGCGCGCAACAGACGCTTGGCGGCGGACTTGAAGCGCAGCAATTCACTCAGCTCATTGTTGAAGGCCTTGACGATGCGGTTGCCGGTCACCGTCTCGTGCAGGATGTTCTGAATCTCGGCCAGCTTGTCCTGGCCAGTGCGGGTGCGGGTGCGTACGGTGCGGCCAATGCGGCGCGCGGAGGTGATGACCACCGGCACAAACAGCACCAGCGCCCAGCTCAGCCGCCCACCCAGGATGACGACCAGCGCCACGGTAAAAACAAAGGTAAAGAACTGCTGCAGGAAGTCGCCGAGCACCGAGCTCATCGCGGTCTGCACGCGGTCCACGTCGTTGATGAGCGTGGAAAGGATGGTGCCGGTGGGATAGCGGTGGTAGAAGCTGAGCGAGCGGCGCAGGGTGGTCTCGTAGAGGTGATTGCGCAGGTCGGTAATGGTGCCGAAGCCGGCATAGTTCACCAGGTTGGTGCCGGCGTAGTCGCAGAGCCCCTTGATGATGGTGGAGACAATCAGCGCAAAGGCCACTACTGCCCACGCGTTATGCAGCCAGTGCGGCACCATTTGATGAACGTCGATCTGAGGAAGATGCGACCAGGAGGTGGGAAACAGTGGCAGGGAGTTGCCCTGCTTGTCCGGCTGCAGCACCACACCCAGAATGGGCACAAACAGCGCCATGCGCAAGGCATCCAGCAGGCCCACCATGGCCAGCAGCAACACGCCCGGCAACCAATGGAGTACGTACGGCAATCCGTAGCGGAGCAAACGGAGAAAGTTCTTCATCGGGTGATACCAACTCGCCTTCCAGCGCCGTTCAGGGCCCCTTGCCGGGGGATCGAAAAGATCATCCCCGTATTGTAGTCGCACGCGGGCAGGGTGGTCAGCGCAGGATTGCAGTTTCCGGAAGCAGCAACGGTTGACGTCTCCGAAGGGAAGGCCGCTCCGCTCCCACCCTAGCCGCAAAAAACAAGAATGCGGCAAGGGTGGGACACACGGAGATCTCATCAAAACATCAGAAGGCCTTCAGTTCCACAATCGCCTTGAGGATTTTTTCCGGCTGGGGAAGAATCTCGTCTTCGAGCAGCGGCTGATAGGCCACAAAAGTGTCCATGCCGGCCACGCGGCGCACCGGAGCATCGAGTTCTTCAAAGAGCTCATCGGCAATGCGCGCGGCAATCTCCGCGCCGTAGCCCCAGCTCTGCATATCCTCGTAGGCCACCAGCACGCGGCTGGTTTTGGCCACCGAAGTGGCAATAGCCTCCCAGTCGTAGGGGTTCAGGGTGCGCAGATCGATGACTTCCACGTCGATGCCCTGCTCGCGATGGGCCAGTTCGGCGGCCTGCAGCGCGCGCGGCACCACGGCACCGTAGGTGATGAGCGTGACCTGCGAGCCGGGGCGCACGATGCGCGCCTTGCCGAAGGGAATCATGTGCTCGGGGCCCGGATAGGGCGCGCGGCCGAAGGGCTCGCGATAGAGCCGCTTGTGCTCCAGGAAGAGCACCGGATCGTCCGAACGGATGGCGGTGCGCAGCAATCCATTGGCATCGAGCGCGTTCGAAGGCATCACCACGCGCAGGCCGGGAATGTGCGTAAAGATGCTTTCGCCGGACTGCGAATGATAGATGGAGCCGCCGGTGAGATAGCCGCCGATGGGCACGCGCAACACGAAAGGCGAGGCCCAACTGCCGTTGGAGCGCCAGCGCATGACCGCGGCTTCGTTGCGCAGCTGATGGACGGCAGGCCAGATATAGTCGAAAAACTGCACCTCGACCACGGGCTTCATGCCGCGGACACTATAACCAACTGCGCGACCCACAATGTTGGCCTCGGCCAGCGGCGAGTTGAAGACGCGCTCGGCGCCGAACTCGCGCTGCAGGCCGGCGGTGAGCTTGAAGACGCCGCCCTTGCCCTTGACTTCCGAAAGAGCTTCTTCGCGGCTGGCGTCGGCCACATCCTCGCCGAAGACGACGATGCGCTCGTCGCGGCGCATCTCGTCGCGCAGGCAGGCGTTGATCAGATCGGCCATGGTACGTGGCGTGACATCGGCGTTTTCGACAGGCTCGACGGCCGGGCTTTCGAAGGACTCGCTGGTAGGATCCAGATCTTCCGAGTAGCAATGGCGGGTGATGCTCGCAATCTCCGGCAGCGGCGCGGCCAGAGCCTGCTCGGCAGCGGCGGCGGCGGCGCGATCCTGCTCATGCTCCAGCGCCATGATCTCGACTTCGGTCAGAATGCCCTCGGCCACGAGACGTGCGCGCATGCGCAGGATGGGATCGCGCAACGCATCGATTTCGCGCTCGGCGGCGGTGCGGTACCACTTGTCGTCGTCGGAGAGCGAGTGGGAGTACGCGCGCATGCAATGGCCATGCACAAAGGCCGGTCCCAAGCCCGCCCGGCAGTGCTCGGCAGCTGCGGCAAAGGCGTGCCAGCAGGCCTCGGGATCGGTGCCATCCACCTCGGCAAAGTGGAAGTTGGGAAAGTTGGCGACGATCTTCGAGATGTTGCCGCCCGGGGTGTTGAATTCCACCGGCACGCTGATGGCGTAGCCGTTGTCTTCCACGCAGAAGATGACAGGCAGCTTCTGGTTGGAGGCTGTGTTCAGCGCCTCCCAGAACTCGCCCTGCGAGGTGGAACCTTCGCCCAGGCAGGTGAGCGCCACCTCGTCGCCGTTAAACTTCACGTCGCGGAAGGCGCGGTAGTCGCCCTCGTGCTTGAGCGCGGCCTCGGGGTGGCGGGTAAAGTAGCGGCCAGCCTCGGCGCAGCCCACGGCGTGCAGCAACTGGGTGGCGGTGGACGACGAGGTGCTGACGATATTCAGCGAGCGGCTGCCCCAGTGGGTGGGCATCTGACGGCCACCGGAGGCCGGATCGTCGGCAGAGCCAACCGCCTGCAGCATCATATCCAGCGGCGAGACACCCAGCGCCAGGCACAGGGCGCGATCGCGATAGTAGGGGAAGAACCAGTCCACGCCAGGCTTCAGCGCCAGCCCCGCGCCCACCTGTAGCGCCTCGTGGCCCGCGCCGGAGATCTGGAAGAAGATCTTCTGCTGGCGCTTGAGCATAATCTCGCGGTCGTCCAGCCGCCGCGACAGGACCATCAAACGGTAGATTTCAACCAGCTTTTCCTTGCTCAAGCTGCGGGCGGGGACAGCCGCCGCCTCAGCGTGCGTGCCGGAAACTGCAAGTCCCATGCTTCGTCTTCTCCCAACGGGATCGTGCACGATCCCTGGTTGATTGTACCAATCCGACGGATCGGGTCTACTTCCATGCGGAACTGCCCACTCCGGTTCTCCTTCCCCGCCCCGGCGCACTAAGCTAGAAGCATGGAGGTTGGCATGTTTCCTCTGCTGCTGGCGATGCGCACCGGAATCTTCGCGGAAGGACGGTTCCTGGGCAAGATTCTGGACGAGTGGGCTGACGATGCGCAGGAGTTTGTGCACCTGAAGCTGCCCCGTTTGATCGTAGTGGCTGTCATTGCCTGGCTGCTCAGCTACATGCTGCGCATCCTGACGCGGCACATGATCCGCACCGCCGAGCAGCATGCGGCGGGCCACGGCCGGGTGGCGCAGGTGAAGACGCTGGCCGGCGTCATCCATACCACCGGCACGACCGTCGTAACGCTGATCGCCGTGCTCATGATCCTGAAGACCGTGGACATCAACCTGGAGCCGCTGCTGGCCTCGGCCGGCATTGCCGGCATCGCCATTGGCCTGGCCGCGCAGAACATCGTCAAGGACATGCTGAACGGCGTGCTGATCCTGATCGAGGACCAGTTCAACGTGGGCGATTCCGTTCGCGTGGCCGGCTTCAGCGGCGTGGTGGAGGCCATGACCCTGCGCAAAACCACCGTTCGGGACGCCGACGGCACCCTCTACGTAATCCCCAATTCGCAGATTTCATCCGTAGCCAACCTGAGCGCGGGCTTCACCGTGGCCACGGTGAATGTGAGCGTGGACTACTCGGCCAATCCCGACCAAGTACTGGGCCTGCTGACGCGCCTGGCCACGGAGATCCGCAACAACGAGGAGTTCCGGCAGCTGATTGTGGCCGAGCCGCAGGTGCTGGGCATTGACGCCGTCAAAGGCTCGGAGCTGATCTTTCCCGTAGTCTTCAAGACGCCGGCCAACAAGCATCTGCCGGTGGTGCGGGAGTTCCGCAAACGGGTGCGGCTGGCGCTGGAGGAACAGAAATTGCTGCCGGGCGATCCTTTCCGCGTCTTCTCCAGCTTTGAAGGCAAAGGCAAAACCGCGGGGCTGATGGCGGAAGAGGCGCAGACGCTGGCCGTCACCGACCCCACTGCAACCCAGGCCGAGAGCAACGGATTGTTCGGCAGCTAAAGCAAAATCCGGGAGGTTGTACACGGGGGCAACATTGCCAAATCGACGCGACCAGCAGGGAGCGGCGACCAGGAATGAACTTCCATGGGCACAGTTTCCCGGATTTTGCCATAGGCACCCGCGGTGCGGCAGACGCGCTTCGCACACATGCAATAGCTCAGTCGCACCGCGCCATTTCAGGGCGGATTCATTGGCAGAATAACGCAAGAAGCTCAGCCGCCTTACACGATTGCTTCCAGCAGCTCTTCCGCGTCGGTGATGGGCGGCAGGCAGGTGCGGCCCTTGCAGACCAGCGCCCAGACTTTCGCACCGGCAGGCGGGGGCACTTTGAGCAACGTCTCCACGAGCGCCTCGGGCACGCCATCCGGCGTCAGGCGGAAGGGCGCAATGCGCATCACCGTCTTGTTCACGCTGTAGCGGGCCACGGCCAGCGCCTCCAGCCGCGCAGCCTCCGATCCGGAACCCACGATGACCACCTGCACCGGATCGCGCAAGAGCCGCGCCAGCGCCAGACCGTAGCTGCCCGCGTAGAGCCCAAAGTGCTCCACAATGCCGGCAAAGCTCTCCAGCGTGTCCTCGGCCGTCGTGCGGAACTCGCGGCGATTGCTCAGCGCCTCCACACGCAGCAGGGCCGCGGCCATCACCGGATTACCGGCTGGCGTGGGCGTGTCCTGCAGCGGCTTGCGGCGCGCGCTCAGAGCGCCCAGCGCGACACGGCCCTCCTCCGGCGCTGCGGTATCGTAAAAGGCGCTGGCGGCACGGTCGTAGAAGAGCGCAATGGCGGCATCGGCCAACTTCACGGCGGTCTGGTAGTAGTTCATCGCCCCCGAGGCCAGCCACCCATCCACACAGGCGTGGATGGTGAAGGCGTAGTCGTCCAGCGTGCCGGGCATACTGGTTTCCGGGCCCAAGCCGCTGGGATACGCGATGACGTGCTGCAGGGTCAGATTTCCGTCCCAGGCCTGGCCCAGAAGCCGGTCCAGGGTCTTGAGCGCAAACACGCGCGCCGGCTCCTCGCGCAGCACCCGCGCAGCCTCCAGATAGGCGCGCACCGCCATCGCGTTCCAACCGGTATACAGCGTGCGATCGATAAACGGCGTGGGCCGCTTTGCACGGGCCGCCAGCAGCCGGGCGCGGGCGCCGTCGCGCAGCACGCGCAAACGCGTCAACTCGGCTTCATTCGCCGCCATTTCTTCCAGCGTGTGCTTCACATGGAGCACGTTCTTGGCAGGATTGTGGTGCATGTCGCCCAATTCGCCAATGTCCCAGTACTCGCTGGCAAAGGCCAGTTCCTCCGCGCTGAGTACGGCGCGGGCCTCGTCCAGTGTCCAGGTAAAATAGTCGCCATCGTCGTCCAGCCCCACGTCGGCATCCTGCGAAGCATAAAAACCGCCGTGCTCGCGGTCGGTCATGGTGCGGTCCAGCCACGCGATGATCTCCCGCGCCTTCTCTTCGAACTCCGCATGTACAAAGCTCTGGAAGCCGTGCACGTAATTGCGCAGGAGCTCGGTGTTGTCGTAAAGCATCTTCTCAAAGTGCGGCACAATCCAGCGCTCATCCACGCTATAGCGGTGGAATCCGCCGGCCAGCTGGTCGTAGACGCCGCCGCGACCTATCTTTTCCAGCGTCACGACAAAGGCCTTGCGCGCCTCCTCGTCGCTGGCCTGCATCGCCCGCTCCAGCAGCAGGTCGAGGACCGCGGAATGCGGAAACTTGGGTTGCGAACCAAAGCCGCCAAAGCGCGCGTCAAAGCGCTTCAGCGCCGAGGCGGCAATCTTTTCGACAACGGCTGGCGTAAGGCTGCCCTGACCGGAAAAGTTCTCGTTGTGCTCGATGGCGGCCATCACGTTCTGCGCGGTCTCCAGAGCTTCGTCGCGGCGCTCCTGCCACACCTGGGCCATGGCCCCCAGCACCTGCAGAATGCCGGGCCGTCCGTAGCGGTCTTCGCGGGGAATGTAGGTGCCGCCAAAGTAGGGCCGTCCGTCGGGCGCCAGAAAGGCGGTCAGCGGCCATCCGCCCTGCCCGGTAATGGCGTTGATGGCGGACTGGTAGCGCACATCCACGTCCGGCCGCTCATCGCGATCCACCTTGACGGCGATGAAGTGCTGGTTGATGAAACGCGCCACCTCCGCGTCCTCATAGGACTCGCGATCCATGACGTGGCACCAGTGGCACCAGACCGCACCAATGTCCAGCAGGATGGGCTTGTCTTCGGCCTGGGCCTTTTGAAAGGCTTCCTCGCTCCAGGGATGCCAATCCACTGGCTGATGCTCGGCCGAGCGCAGGTAAGACGATGCGGAGTTAGCCAGACGATTGCCGGCTGAGGCGTGCAGGGGAAGATCGCCACTCATGGGTTGAGGATACATGTTTTTATTGGAGGATGCGGGTGTCTCACCCTTACCTGGATTTGAAAGTGGGGGACCAGTATCTTTCCGATCTCCTCTGCAGCAGCAACAAAAACAACGAGCAGCCCTCGGGCTGCCCGTTGTTTATTGAAAGATAGTGCCGAGTTACTTGGCCAGCTCGGCCTCGATAGCCGCAACCAGCGCCGGGGCGTCGGGAGCGGTGTCGGGGGCAAAGCGGGCAACGATTTCACCGCTCTTCGAGACGATGAACTTCTCAAAGTTCCACAGCAGCTCGGGCTCGGGGTTGCCCTCGATGCCGTAGCCCTTCAGCTTCTCGCGCCAGCTGGGCTCGTTCACGCTGGTGGCCTTCGGCCGGACGGCGATCAGGGTCTTGTAGAGCTCGTGCTTCTCGGGGCCAACCACGGTGACTTTCGAGTACATGGGGAACTTGACGCCGAAGTTGGCGGTGCAGAAGCTCTGAATCTCGGCGTCGGAGCCAGGCTCCTGCTGCTTGAAGTCGTTGGCCGGGAAACCGGCGACCACCAGGCCCTTGGCGCCGAGCTGCTCGTAGAGCTTCTCCAGGCCTTCGTACTGCGAGGTGAGGCCGCACTTCGAGGCGACGTTGACGACAAGGATCACCTTGCCCTTGTACTCGGCGAGGGTCGCATCCTCACCGCTAATCTTCTTCACGGGAATCTCGTAGATCGAAGCCGACATCGTATTTTTCTCCAGGTCGTTCAGAAAGAGGATTTTAAACCTCTTTTGTCTTATTGATTCGGCTGGGCAGAAAAGGATGCGGAGATCTTTGCCGGGCTCGCAAAGTGCAGGGCCGGTCCCGGAGGATGGGAGTGACCGGAGAAGCAGGTTTACTGGGCTGCGGGCAAGATCCGGCAGGGGCTGAAGCCCGAGTCCTTATTGTGTCCCTTACGGCACGCCTGAAGTCGTGCCCTGACACAGGACTCCACCCGGTGCGCTGCTCGCCACAAAAAACTACTTGAGCAGTTGCCTGGCCACCTGGACGTACAGATCGACAGCCTCTACGAGCTCTTTCTTGGAGAGCTTCTCGTCCGGGGTGTGGGCAGTGTGGATGGAGCCGGGGCCGAGCAGCAGCGGCGCTCCCCAGTTGGTGAGTTCCGGAATGTCCGTAGCAAATTTGGCCACCATGGTCGGCAGACCCTCAATGGCCTTGAGGCGGACAAAGGCAAGATCGAGCGTAAAGGCCACTTCGGCCAGCCCCTCGGCAGCAGCCAGGATCTTTTCGCGCACCGGAGCGGAGCTGGTGACGAGCCGGATCAGCACCTGAGCCTCGGCGTGGTCGGCAATGACGTTCGGCGCGTAGCCGCCGGAGATCTGGCCGATGTTGAGGGTGGTGTCGCCGGCGTAGGGGTCCACAGGCCAATCGGTTTTGAGCAGGCGGTCGAGCACGGCAATCAGCTTGTGCACCGCCGAGTCGCCCAGCTCGGGATAGGCGGAGTGGGCCATCTTGCCGCTGGCTTTGAGCGAAACGCGCAGCGCGCCCTTGGAGGCCAGGGCCACGCGATTGTCGGTGGGTTCGCCATTAATTAAAAATTTGCTGCCGCGTGGGTTGGCGTTAGCCGTCTTGGCGCCGGCCGAGTCGCGCTCCTCGCCGCTCACGAACAGCAGGCCCACGTTGTAGCCGGCGGCGCGCAGCTGGTAAGCGGCGGCAATCTGTGCGGCCATGATGCCCTTGGCGTCGCACACGCCGCGGCCGTACACAAACTCGTCGTCTTCGCGAAAGGGGATATAGGGCGGGACGGTGTCCATGTGGGTGGAGAAGACCAGATCGGCCCTATGGCCAGGGATGGAGGCGTAAACATTCCAGCGGGCGCCTTCCATGCCATCGCGGGGCTGGGGAACCGGCGTTTTCTCCACCTGCCAGCCCTGGCCAGCGAGGGTCTGGGCGATAAAGTCGCCCACGGCTCCCTCGTTGTAGGTGGTGGATTCGATCGCGCACAACTCACGGGTGAGGGCGATCGGGTCAATCTCCAGGGGAATAGAATGCGGCATCGGACGGTCTCCCATATTGCCCCAGAATACCTTAGCAACGTTCGGGATGGCCGCGCCAGACCACCGGAGTAAGAATTTTGACCGCAAAAGCGGAAAAATCAAGGAGTTCAGGACAGGAAATGTACCGAATTCCCGAGTTCAGTTCTGGATCGGCAGGCGATGGGGTGATTTTTCTCTCTTGGAATTATTTTTCTATCAATATAAAAGCACGGGAGGGCGGGACAGGAATAAAATATTTTTTGGCATGAATCTCTGGTCTCTACCGGCACAGCCTCAACCTGAGGTCGGCGACGTACTGACGCGCCGCACCGCACGGGTGCGTTCGGTGGAACTCAGCGGACCTGCGGGGCGTTTGGAAGCGGTGTTGAACCAGGGATCGGAGCGGGCCCGGTTTGCCGCTCTGGTTTGCCATCCGCATCCGCTGGGCGGCGGAACCCTGCACAACAAAGTGGTGTACAACGCCATGAAGGTGTTGAACGCGCCGGCATGGGGCTTTGAAGCGCCGGTGCTGCGGTTCAACTTCCGCGGCGTGGGGCTGAGCCAGGGCGAGCACGATGGCCAGGCCGAAGCCGGCGACGTGCTGGCGGCTTTGCGCTGGCTGGAGGCCGAGTTCCGGTTGCCGCTGGTGGCGGCGGGATTCAGTTTTGGCGCCGCCATGACGTTGGCCGCGCTATGCGGGCCCGACGCGCCCGCATCCGTAAAAGCGATTGCCTGCTTTGGACTTCCTGTTGAGGCTGAGAGCCGCCGGTATACCTACCCCGGCCTTGAGAGCCTCAAACTTCCAAAGCTTTTCCTGAGCGGAGACAGCGACGAATTCGCGTCCGCTTCCGATTTGGCACGGGTAACCGCCCAGGCCGCAGAACCCAAGCAGATGGCATTCATACGAGATGCCGATCACTTTTTTACCGGCCGGATCGAGCCGTTCCAACAAGCGCTCGCCGGCTGGCTTAGGGAGCAATTCCATGACCCCGGTCGGTGACCTCGCGCTCGATGCCCAACACGCAACCGCTAAATCCATCTTCACCGGCGCCCTGGAGGCCTGTAATATCGCCTCGGCCTTCGATCGCCGCATCCAGTTCGATGGCCACACCCTGCATCGCCTGCTGCCGGATGGCGGCGGGCCGGAAGACATCAACGTAGGGGCGTTCAAGCGCGTATACGTGATCGCGCTGGGCAAGGCCGCTGCGCCGATGCTGGAGACGCTGCTCAGCCGCATGAAGCGGCGCAAGGGCCTGCGCGGCATCTGTTGCGCGCCGCAACTGCCCAAGAAGCGCAACTGGCGGATCCGCTACTTTGAGGGCGGCCATCCCCTGCCCAACGAAGACAGCTTTTCCGCCGCGCGGGCCACATTGGCCATGCTGCGCAAGGCCAAGAAAGACACGCTGATCTTCTTCCTCATTTCGGGCGGCGGCTCGGCACTCTTCGATTTGCCCATCGATCCCAAGATCACGCTGGACGAGACCCGGGAGTTCCATCAGATTCTGCTGCAGAGCGGCGCGCCGATCAACGAGATCAACACCCTGCGCAAGCATTTTTCCGCGGTCAAAGGCGGACGGCTGGCCATGGCTGCACCGGAGGCGACCAAGGTGAGCCTGCTGCTGCCGGACGTGCCGCTGCGGACGCTGGACGCGCTCTCCTCCGGTCCGACCTCTCCGGACCACTCGACCGTGGAAGAGGTGCGCAGCCTGCTGGAGCGCTACAAACTGGCGGAGAAGTTTCCGGCCTCTATCCGCGCCTACTTCGAACGCGCCGATCTGCCAGAGTCGCCGGGCAACAAGAGCTGGCGGCCGCCGTTTTTGCCCAAGCTGAACTGGCCGGGCTCGCCCACGCCGCGGCGCGCCACTTCAGCCAGCGCCATGACGGGCGAAGATCCGGCCTTCCAGGATTCGGTCTTCGAGATTCTGCTCTCCACCCACGACCTGGTGGAAAACGCACGGGCGTTGGCCGTGAAGGCCGGCTATCACGTGGAGGTGGACAACAGTTGCGACGACTGGGACTACGCCGACGCCGCCCGCTACCTGCTGGAGCGCTTCCACGCGCTGCGCGCCGTGCATCCCAAACTGTGCCTGATCTCCGTAGGCGAGGTGACGGTCACGATCGACCACACGCCCGGCGCGGGGGGACGCAACCAGCAGTTTGCGATGGCCTGCGCGCTGGACCTGGAGAAGCACCCCGGCGAAAGGCTGACCGTGCTCAGCGCCGGCTCGGACGGCATTGACGGCAACACCCAGGTGGCGGGCGCGGTGGCCGACCCTTCGACGGTGGAGCGGGCGCATCACTTCGGCTTCCATCTGAAGTCCTCGCTGGCGGCCTTCAACGCCTGCCCCATGTTCACGGCGCTGGGCGACGCGGTGGTGACCGGTCCTACCGGCCAGAACCTGCGCGACCTGCGCTTGCTGATCGCCGAACGGGATTAGGGCATTGCATGCAGCAGACGCGCCTGCGGCGCAAGGTTGTGGTGAGTTG
>Ga0371490_1001456_pt1 | contig 12186 bp, 10 predicted proteins | sample MB2SIPfraction_FD_207959 | JGI IMG/M metagenome (GOLD analysis project Ga0371490, IMG submission 207959) | Lab enriched peat soil microbial communities from McLean, Ithaca, NY, United States - MB28FN SIP fraction | ecosystem: Environmental > Terrestrial > Soil > Wetlands > Peat | place: USA... | reverse complement strand
TGGTTCTGCTTGCGCCAGCGGTTTACAATCGCGGCCAAGGCTTATGCGTGCTCTTAGGAATTTGAAGATACTTTCGGCGGCGCTGGTGCTGGTGGCCATCATGGGCACCGTCGGCTTTCATTACATTGAGCATTGGAGCTGGTTTGACGGCTTCTACATGGTGCTCATCACCCTGACCACCATCGGCTACCAGGAGGTGCATCCCCTCACCCAGGCTGGCCGCTACTTCAACGTCTTCGTCATCGTCTTCGGCGTCGGGCTGGTCTTCCTCATCCTGGGAGCCCTGGGCCAGGCGCTGCTGGAGTTCGAGTTCAACCAACTATTTGGCAGGCGGAAAATGGAACGCGATATCGCTCACTTGAAGGGTCACTACATCATCTGCGGAGCCGGTCGCGTAGGCCGTGCCGTCGCCCGTCAACTGGAAACCAAGCCCGCGCAGTTCATCATTCTGGAAGCCAACGAGGCCAAGGCGGCTCGCCTCCGCGATGAAACCAACTGGCTGGTCATCCACGCCGACGCCACGCAGGAGGCGCAACTCGAAGCGGCGCGCATCCACGACGCCGCCGGACTGGTGGCCGCCACCACCACCGATGCCACCAACACATACGTCGTGCTGACCGCGCGCGGATTGAACCCGAAACTGAAGATCATCGCCCGCGCCAGCGAGGAGGGTGCGGAGAAGCACATGCGCACGGCCGGCGCCGACCAGGTCATCTCGCCATACAGCTTTGCCGGCTTCCGCATTGCGCAGGCTTTTCTGCGGCCGCACATCATCAACTTCCTTGAGGTGGCCCTGCTGCGCAGCGACGAGCTTGGCCTGGAGCTGGAGGAGCTGACCATCGAACCCCGCTCGGTGTACGTGGGCAAGGTGCTGCAGGACTCCGGCATTCGCCACGATCTCGGCATCACCGTGCTGGCCGTCAAACGCGAGGGTGAGGAGATGCGCTACAGTCCGGAGGCGAGCACCATCCTCCACGCTGGTGACCACTTGATTGTGATGGGCGAGCCCAGCCGTCTGCGCGAGCTGGAAGTCCTCGCCGGAGGCCGCAAATGAAGATCACCACCGCCGCCGAGATGGCCGCCATCGATCAGGCCACCACCACGCAATATGGCGTGCACTCGCTGACGCTGATGGAGAACGCGGGAGCGGCTGTGGCGGCATTCGCGCGCGAGCAGTGGCCCCAGGCCAGCCGCATCACCATTGTCTGCGGACGCGGCAACAACGGCGGTGACGGCTTTGTGGCCGCGCGCCGGTTGCATGCGGCGGGCAAGGTGGTGGAGGTGCTGCTGCTTGGTCCGGCGGAAGGACTGAAGCCCGATGCGGCGTCCATGCTGGCGCGACTGCCATTCAGGCCCATGATCGTAAACACTCCGGAGGAGATCGCGCGGGAGAGTTCGCGCAGCCTGGCCGGAGCCGAACTCATCATCGACGCCATCTTCGGCACCGGCTACCGGCAGCGCAGCGGGACCACACCCGCGCAGCAACTGGCGGAGGCGGCGATTGCCGCCATCAACGCGGCCACGGCTCCGGTGCTGAGCGTGGATGTGCCCAGCGGCGTGGACGCCGACCAGGCGACAGCCACGGCCGAGGGAATCCGCTGCCGCAGCGACGCCGTGGTGACTTTTACGGCTCCCAAGCCCGCGCACGCCTTTGCCGCGCTCACCCGTGGAGCGGTGATAGTGGCAGCCATCGGTACTCCCGCGGAGGCCATCCAGAGCAAGCAGAACCTGCAGATCATTACTCCGCAGGAGGTGGCCGCGCTCTTTGCGCCGCGTGACGTGGAGTCCAACAAGGGCCGCTACGGACATGTGCTGGTGGTGGGCGGCAGCTTGGGCAAGAGCGGAGCCGCGGCGATGAGTTCCATGGCAGCCCTGCGCGTGGGCGCAGGACTGGTGACGGCCGCCGTACCGGCGAGCGTGCTACCCATGGTGGCCATGGCCGCGCCGGAGCTGATGACCGAAGCGCTGGGCGAGGCCAATGCTTCATCTTTGGTTGCGGCCGATGTCGCGCGCTGCCTGGAGCTGGCGAAGTCGCGCACCGTACTGGCCGTTGGTCCCGGCTTGGGGCAGAAGCCCGGCGCAGCGGAGTTTGTGCGCAAGCTGGTGAAGAACGCGCACACGCCGATCGTTCTGGATGCCGACGGGCTGAATGCATTTGTCGGCGCCACGCAGGAGCTTAACGGCTCGCGTCCACTGGTGCTGACGCCGCACCCGGGAGAGATGGCGAGGCTGGTTGGCAGCACGGTTGCCGAGGTGCAAGCTGACCGCACGGGCAGCGCTCGCGACTTCGCCCGACGTTATCACTGCACGCTGGTGCTGAAGGGCTTCCGCACCATCATTGCCTCGCCCACGGGCGAGCTTTGGGTCTCCGCCACGGGCAATCCCGGCATGGCCACCGGAGGCACGGGAGACGTATTGACCGGCATGATCGCCGGGGCTATCGCGCAGTTTCCGCAGCGGTTGGAGGAGGCGGTGCGCGCCGCCGTTTATCTGCACGGGCTTGCCGGAGATGTGGCCGCAACTCGCGGCGCCGAGGAGAGCCTGGTGGCCACCGACCTTTTGCGCCTGCTGCCCGCGGCCTTCCGCGCTCTGCACCGCCGCGCCAGATGGAAACTCACCCGCCTCTGCTGACGGATTCATCAAGGTTTACGCTTCTTTTCGCCCCATCCAGTGCTATGATGCGCGCATGACGCGTGACTACATTTCGCACTCGGCCACGGAGACCATCGAACTGGGACGCCAGCTGGCTCCGCTGCTGGGAGGCGCGCACCTGGTGCTGCTGCGCGGAGACCTGGGTGCGGGCAAGACAACACTGGTCAAAGGAATTGCCGAGGGCTTCCGCGCGGCGGAGGCCGACGAGGTCACCAGCCCGACCTTCACGCTCATCCACGAGTATCACGGCCCGGAGAAGGATCTTTACCACATTGACCTCTACCGGCTGGACAAGCCCGGCGAGCTGGATTCGCTGGGGCTGGAGGACCTGATGCTGGAGGCGCGCAACGTGCTGCTCATCGAGTGGGGAGAGAAGTTTCCGCGCATCCTGCAACACAAGGACGCGGAGATCACCATCCTCCGCAGCGGCCACGACGAGCGCAAAGTCAGGCTGACAACAGCGTAGATGTTATTTGCAGGCAAACAAAAACCGCGCCCATGAGCGCGGCTTTTTATTTTAGAGACCTTAGGACCTTGAAACCTTGAAACCTGAAAAACCTTGAACCATTTTTACTTTTAACCCTTTGAAAAACTAATATCCCATCACGTTGTATCCGCAGTCCACGTGGATGACTTCGCCGGTGATGCCGGTGGCGCCGTCGCTGGCGAGGAAGGCCGCTGTGGCACCTACTTCAGCCACATCCACGTTGCGCTTGAGTGGCGAGCGCTCCTGCACGACCTTGAGGAAGTCACCGAGTGAGCCGACGCCGCGTGCGGCCAGGGTGCGGATGGGTCCGGCACTGATGGCGTTGACGCGGATGGCCCGGGGTCCGAGCGATGCGGCCAGGTAGCGGACAGTGGCTTCCAGTGCGGCCTTGGCCACGCCCATCACGTTGTATCCCTGCATCACCTTTTCCGCGCCAAGGTAGGTGAGGGTGATGATGCTGCCGCCCTCGGTCATCAGGGGAGCGGCGGCGCGGGAGATGGCGATGAGGGAATAGGCACTGACATCGTGCGCGATGCGGAAGCCCTCGCGGCTGGTGAGCAGGAAGTCGTTCTTCAGGTCCTCTGCCGGCGCGTAGGCCACAGAGTGCACAAGAGTGTGAATCTTGCCGTGGTAGCGCTCGCCAATCTGGCGGAAGACCTCGGCGATCTCATCGTCGTTGCTGACGTCGCACTGGAATCCGGTGGCGCCGGGCAGGCTCTGGATCATGTCGTCGGCTTCCAGGCGCAGGCGCTCGTTCTGGTAGGTAATGGCGATCTCGGCGCCCTCTTCGTGCAGCTTCTGGGCGATGGCCCAGGCGATGCTGCGCTTGTTGGCGAGTCCGAAGATGACCGCGACCCGCCCTTGCAGGCTATTTGCCATTGTGCTGTGTGCTCCCAAGATTGTCGGTAAAGGAATCCATCCCGTATTACGTAAGGATAACAGCCGGAAGGGGCTTTGGGGAACCCGGCAGCTGGTGGCGGCGGCTGGCCAGCCGGCAGGCATCACCCCGGGTTGTGAGTTTCATCACGGTGCAGAGGGGGAAAGCTGTCTACTCTTTGATTTGCTATGACGACCAAGAACCTCGAAACAATCGCCGCTGCTCCCGAGGCATCAGCCTGTGAGCCGCACCGGGGAGCTTGTGTTGAGTTCGTGAAGTTCTGCAAGGAGCAGCATCTCAACTCCCGTGCAGCCAACACGTTCCTGCGCGTGCTCCACAACCATAACTGGGAAGCCGAACGCGACCACATCCGGGAGTCCATGCGTCCCGAGGTGGATCGCCTGTTTGAACCGGCGGAACAAGCTTTGAAGGAAGGCCGCAACTGCATTGAAGTGCTGGATATGCTGGTGGCCACCCTGCACAAAAACGAGAACCTGTAGGCGCACGACCTTACTGTTGTTGCAGTCTTCATTCCATAGGTAAGACCCTTGCCCGCCCTGACCGGCGGGCTTTGTTATTGGGCGATGGCCGTCGACGTTGTGCGACTTTTGTGCACTGCGATTCATCTAGAATCCAGGCCAAAGGAGTAATTCATGAAGCTGACAGGCAACACGATTCTGATTACCGGCGGAGGCAGCGGCATAGGCCGCGGCCTGGCCGAAGGCTTTCAACGGCTGGGCAACCAGGTCATCATCGCCGGCCGCCGCAAAGGCGTGCTGGATGAGGTGACGGCAGCCAATCCCGGCATGAAGAGCGTGGTGTTTGATGTGGAAGACAAGGCCAGCATCCGCGCCTTCGCCGCCAAGGTCCGCGCCGAGTATCCTGCGCTGAACGTGCTGATCAACAATGCCGGCATCATGCGGCCCGAGGATCTGCTGCACCAACCGGAGGAGCTTGCCGACGCCGAGACCGTCGTGACCACGAACCTGCTGGGACCCATCCGGCTGACGGCGGCGTTGCTGCCGCATCTGCTGGGAAAGCCCTATGCTGCGGTGATGAACGTGAGCAGCGGGCTGGCTTTTGTACCGCTGGCGAGCACGCCCACGTATTCCGCCACCAAGGCGGCGCTGCACTCCTACACCCAGAGCCTGCGCTACCAGCTGAAGGACTCGGAGGTGGAGGTGCTGGAGCTGATCCCGCCGTATGTGCAGACGCACCTGATGGACGGCGCCGAGGATCCGAGGGCGATGCCGTTGAAGGAATTTTTGGCCGAGGTGTTTGGAATTTTAGAGGCCAATCCGGTTGGAGGGGAGATCTGCGTGGAGCGGGTCAAAGGCCTGCGCTTTGCGGAGCAGGGTGGAAAACATGAGGCGGTCTTCGTCGGGCTGAATGACGCTATGTCGAAGCCAGCCAAGGAGTAAAAGGTTGCTAATGGCACAAAGACGGCCGCCGGAGTGGGGAGGCGCCGGTCGTGATCAACAAATTACATATCTTAATGTAAGGCTTCGCGCCCAATGTTTACTTAATTGGTCTAAAATGGCACTCGCCAGAAATGAGGGTGGTGGTTTCCACTCTGTTCGCGGCTTGTTGCGTATCTTCCCGACCCCTGCCGGGAATTCGCAATGCCTCAGGTTCCGCTGTGTAAATTCGAACAGCTGACGGCTTGGAGGTCTCAATGAAATTGCGTCGAATCATTTTGGTTGCTTCGCTGCTGGTGGCACTGGTGGTTGTTCCCACGTTGCTGTCGGCCCAAAGCATGGATGTTCCCAAGTACACCATCTTCGGTGGGTTTTCCTACTATCACCCGGGCGGCAACGCGAACACAGGTGGCTCCGAGCCATTTGTACGTCCCTCGTATCAACCTGGTGACGGCACGGTGGCGGTCACCGACCTGAAGAAGGGCTGGGCAGGCCAGTTCACCTATAACCTGAACCACTGGGCTGGAATCACGGCCGACGTCAACGGCCATTATGGCGATTATTCGACGGCGTACTCAATGGCGGCGGGACCGCAATTCCGTTTGCGCACCTCGCTGGTGCAGCCCTTTGCCGAAGCGCTCCTCGGCTGGCAGCGCATCGGACCCAAGTACTATCCGAATCAGGACACGTTTGCATTCTGGGTGGGTGGCGGCCTGGATTACCCGGTGGGACGGCGTTTTTCCATCCGCCTGATCCAGGCGGACTACGTGAATTCGTACTACAACAAGCTCTCGCCCTCGGGCACGAACAACGATTTCAACGGACTGCGCCTGCAGACCGGACTGCTGTATAACTTCGGCCTGCCGAAGGTGGTCAACTACAACGCCAGCGCCGCCTGCTCTGTGGAACCCGCCGCGGTAGATGCCGGCGTTCCGGTGAAAGTTCTGGTGACGGCCGCGGGCTTCAATCCGAAGCACAAGCTGACCTATACCTATTCAAGCAATGCCGCCACCAAGATTGCCGCTATGGATGGCGTAGCCACGGTGGAGACCACCGGACTGGCGCCGGGCATGTACAAGGTCAACGGCATGGTCAGCGATGACGCCAAGGCTCCGCATCAGGCAACGGCCAACTGCTCGGCCAGCTTCACGGTCAACCAGCCGCCAATGCATCCTCCGGTACTTTCGGTGTCGGCGCGTCCGTCATCGGTGGTTGCAGGCGATGCCTCGGTGATTACGGCCATGGGCAGCAGCCCGGATAACCGTCCGCTGAGCTACAACTGCACTGCTAATGCTGGACGACTGACGGGCAGCGGCACGGGCTACACACTGGATACAGCGGGCGTGGGCGCGGGCACGGTGACCATCCACTGCACGGTCAGCGACGACCGCAACCTTACGGCCACGGCCAGCACGACGGTGAGCGTTTCGGTTCCTCCACCGGCACCGGTGGCGCGCGAGTTCGGCAAGATCATGTTTGAGCACGACGCCAAGCGTCCCGCCCGTGTGGATAACGAGGCCAAGGGCGAACTGGATCGTTATGCTGATGCTCTGGCCGCCGATCCCAACGCCCAAGGCTACGTAGTGGGCTATGAGACGGAGCAGGAGGCCGCCGCGCACAAGGGCAAGAAGACGCCCAGCCTGGCCGCCGAGCGCGCCGTCAACACCAAGGACTACCTGGTGCACGAGAAGGGCGTGGATGCCAAGCGCATCACACCGATGACCGGCACTGGTATCAGCGAAAAGACCACCGATCTCTGGGTCGTTCCGGCGGGAGCTACATTCCCGGCGGCGGGCACCATGGCGGTGGACGAGTCCAAGGTAAAGGCCGCGCCGCGCGTGGCACCGGCCCCGGTCAAGAAGACCCCGGCGAAGAAAGCTGCGGCGAAGAAGTAAACAGCACGAACGAACAACTCCGGGCGTGGCCAGAAACCCGCCCGGCATGACACCTTCCGGCCGGGACATTTTCACCCGGCCGGTTTTTAATGTCCTTACAGGTCAATATGCTTATGCCACGTTTGCGCTGGTTTCTCTGTGTGACGATTCTGCTGCTGGCGGCGCTGCCCACGCTTGGGCAGTGGACACCCATCGGTCCGTGGGGCGGCAATGCCCGCGCGCTGGCCTACGATCCCTTGAACCCCAGCCGCATTCTGCTGGGTGCGCCGGCCGGAGCCATCTTTGAATCCCTGGACGGCGGGCGGCACTGGCATTACTTCGTGCATCTGGGCATGGGACATGAGCTGATGCCGGAAAACATTGCCTTTGACGCCTCGCGCCCGGGCTACATCTACGTGGCGGGGTGGAATGTGACCGGCGTTGGCGGCGGCTTCTGGGTAAGCCGCAACGGCGGCAAGAGCTGGGGGCAGCCTCCGCAACTGCGCGGCCGGAGCATCCAGGCCCTGTCCCTGAGCGAGAGCGTGCCGGGAATGCTGGTGGCGGGCGCGCTGGATGGTTTGTACCGCAGCACCAACTTTGGCGAGAGCTGGGAGCGCATCACTCCCTCAGGTCATGCCGACCTGAAGAACTTTGAGAGCGTGGCCATCGATCCCAGGAATCCGTTGATCATCTACGCCGGAACGTGGCACCTGCCGTGGAAGACCGTGGATGGTGGCGTGCATTGGTTCAACATCAAGCAGGGCGTCATCGACGACTCCGACGTCTTCAGCATCATCCTCGACCACTCGAACCCGGCGACGGTTTACGCCAGCGCCTGCTCCGGCATCTACAAAAGCGAGAACGCGGGCGAACTCTTCCACAAGGTGCAGGGCATTCCGGGCAGCGCACGACGCACCCGCGTGCTGGAGCAGGATCCCGTGGACGCGCAGGTGGTTTACGCCGGAACCACCGAAGGGCTGTGGAAGACCAGCGACGGCGGCAAGAATTTTCATCTGATCTCGCCGCCGAACTACATCCTGAATGACGTGCTGGTGGATCCGCGCCAGCCGCGAAGGGTGCTGATTGCCACCGATCGCAGCGGAGTCTTTGCCAGCGACGACGCCGGCGCGAGCTTCTATCCATCGAATATTGGCTTCAGCAAGCGCCAGGTCAGCGCCCTGGTGGCCGACGTGCGGGAGGCGGGCGTGCTGTTCGCCGCCGTGCTGAACGATAAAGAGTTCGGAGGGGTCTTCCGCTATCGCGCGGGGGAGTGGACGCAGTTTGGAAGAGGACTGGAGGGAATGGAGGTCTTCGACCTGGGTGAGTCTCCGGAGGGAGAGCTGATGGCGGCCACCAATCGCGGAGTGCATCTGTATGACTCCGCCAGCGGGCGCTGGTTGGTGCGCAGCGATGTGGTGAACGAGCGTGCCGCGCCGCAGTCGCACGCAGTGCACAGGGTGAACGGCAAAATCGTGCAGCCCAAGCCGCAGCCGCCGATCCTTGTGCGCAGCAGCTTCAACGGGCGCGCTTTCTCCGTGACCTATGGCAACCGCTGGTACGCCGCCACGGAGAATGGCCTGCTGATGAGCCAGGACCGGGGAAAGAGCTGGCAGGGCGGTCCGCTTGGAGGCGAAAAGGAGTTGCTGGTTGTGGCGGCGCGGGGAGCAGAGGTGGCCGCGGTGAGTCTGCATGAGGTGTGGCAGAGCCAGGACGAGGGACGCACGTTCATCCGCCTGGCTTTGCCTACATGGGTGACGCGGCTGTATGGTGTGGCCATCGCCGGAGATGGCGCGCTGTGGGTGGCCAGCCGCGAGGGTGCGCTGCGCTACGAGCCCAGCAGCAACACCTGGGAGCACGTTCTGGCCGGGCTGCCGGCACGCGAGGTTACCTCCATCCGCGTCCAGGGTGATTGGCTGCTGGCCACCGCCGAAGGCATGGAGAGCGTGGCGCTGAGTCACGACCAGGGCAAAAGCTGGCAGATGGCGTCCGCCACGGGATTTGAAGTCGGCGGCGCGGTAATGGTGGGCAACCGGTTGTATCTGGCCACTCGCCACCACGGCGTGCTGGAGCAACAGTAAACTGCGGTGAATGATGGGATGGGTTGTCTCATCGGATGACTCGCGGAGAGACAATCCCCATCATGATGGTTGGCCTTGCGGGAGTGGTGATGCCGACTCCCGCTTTGAACACTCCTCCCATTTCGAAATTTTTCTCCCATTTTGAAAAGAAGTCTCCCATCTGGGTAAATGCAGCCTGGATGGGGGTTTAGTAGCATGTGCGCGTCTGAATAGGTTCTGAAGTGGAAATTGCGTGTCAGGTACGCGATGCGGGTGCCAGTGCGTTTAAGTGACGCAACCGCTTAGTCTTCAATCCTTTGCGATTTCTAAGCCGATTTGGCATTGGAGTTGCTTTTCAAATTGGCATGGAAACCGAAATGAATGCGAAGAGCACGACAGCGCAGGGCGGAGAGCAAAACGCACTACAAAGCGCCCCGCAAGACGCCACGCAAGATGTCGATCAGGGAATCCTGCTGAGCCAGCAGAGCGTGCGGCTGATGCGCCGCAACCTGCACGAGCTGGCCAACACCCTGACCGGAGTGATGATTGCCGGCGGACTGTTGAGCCAGTATCTGGATGGCGGATCGCTGGCCGCATATGCGGCTGATGTCTGCGAGGCCACCGAGCGGGGCAGCCATCTGGTGCGGGAGCTGCGCAGGCAACTGCTGGCCGCCGCAGGCGAGGCGGATGCCGGTGGCGGGTTGGCAAAGTCCAAAGCCGGACATGAGGAAGCCTCAAAACAATAAAGGCATGAATTTTATAGGACCACGGTCGTTCGTTATATCGAGTCGTTGATTTATTCGTTGCACATTTCATGGCGCGGCGCGCGGTTCCAGCGCAGCGCGGAGGCGGGAGAGAATGACAGCTAAGGGGATTACAGCACGCAGCGTGTTGCAGGCATCTGCCGGCGGCTCCGCAGTGGGGGCGATGGGCAGAGCGCTGCCCGGTCGGGGTCACATGGCACAGGTGCCGCAGGGCACAAGCGCGGGTGACGAGGGCCCTTCCGGATTGGAGGTTCCTATCAGTACCATTCTGGGCGCCCTGGCCATGGAACCTTCTCGCGACAAGGCGGAGGCAAATCTTCTGAATCTGCTCATCGTGGACGATGAACGGACGATCCGGGAGGGCTGTCGTGACGTGGCCCAGGGGATCGGCTACTCCACCTATGTAGCCGATAACGCCGAGCACGCCTTCCGCGTGCTGGATACCACCAGCATCGACGTCGTTCTGCTGGACCTGCGCCTGCCCGGCCTGGGCGGTCTTGAAGTATTGAAGGAAGTGAAGCGCCGCCGTCCGGAGACCGTGGTCGTCGTAATGACCGGCTATGCCAGCGTGCAGAGCGCGGTGCAGGCGATGAAGCAGGGCGCCTTCGACTACGTGACCAAGCCCTTCAACCTCGAGGAACTGCGGCTGATCCTGGACCGCGTGCTCGGGCACCTTCAGCTCTCCAGCGAAAACCGCATCCTGCGCCAGCAGGTGAAGAGCAAGGAAGGCTTCGGCGCCATCGTGGGCCGCTCGCCGGAGATGGAGAAGCTCTACCGCATCATCAGCAAGGCGGCGCACAGCTCGCACCCGGTGCTGATCATGGGCGAGAGCGGTACGGGCAAGGAGCTGGTGGCGCGCTCCATTCACTACAGCGGCCCCTATCGCGACAAGCCCTTCGTCGCCGTGGACTGCGGCTCGCTGGTGCCATCGCTGATTGAGAGCGAGCTCTTCGGCTACGTGAAGGGCGCCTTCACCGGCGCGGCCAAGAACAAGGACGGATTGTTGCAGGCGGCCGACGGCGGGACGATCTTCCTGGATGAGATCGGCGAACTGCCGGTGGACCTGCAGAGCAAGCTGCTGCGCGCCCTGCAGGAAAAAGAGATCCGGCCGGTGGGCGGCACCAAGGCCATCCCGGTGGACGTGCGCGTGCTTGCCGCGACCAACCGCGACCTGGAACATGCCGTGGCGCAGGGAGACTTCCGCAAGGACCTCTACTTCCGCCTGAACGTGCTGAGCCTGCGCATTCCTTCGCTGCGCCAGCGCAAGCAGGACATTCCCCTGCTGGTGGGGCACTTCCTGGAGCGGCTGACGCGCTCGACCGGAATACAGCGCAACATCAGCGACGACGCGCTGAAACTGATGCTGGCCTACGAGTGGCCGGGCAACATCCGCGAGCTGGAGAACTGCATCGAGCGCGCCTGCGCCCTGACCAGCGGTCCGACGGTGCACGTGGCCGACCTGCCAACCTCCATCCAGAACTGGCGCGAGCAGACGGAGCCGAATGGCCACCAGGCGCCGGTGCGGCTCGGCATCATGCCCATTGCAGAGATGGAGAAGCAGGCGATCCTGGGCGCGATTGAGATGCTGCACGGCGACAAGCTGGAGGCGGCTCGGCTGCTGGGCATTGGCAAAACCACCCTTTACCGCAAACTGAAGGAATACGGCGCGCTGCTGTAGTGGACGGCCGTCGCCAAGGCACCGGAGTAACTTCCGGGCACCGCCCCCGTGTGCGGAGCCCACGAAAATCGAGGAGATCATGATTTTACTTGTGACATCGAGCAACCGACGCGTAGAGGTTGGCCAGGCCTTGGAGCAGGCGCTGGGCGAGAGTGTGGAAGTGTGCGACAGCGTGCGGCGCGCCAGTTCGCTGCTGCGCAACAACGAGTACTCGGCCGTGCTGCTGGACGATCCCATGGTGGAGGCCGAGGGTGATGCCCTGGACGGCCTGCTGAACCACCTCGGGCTGGCCGTGCCGGTCTACGTCAACCTGGCCATCAGCAACGCCGAGCGCATTACGCGCGAGCTGCGGCTGGCCCTGCGCCGCAACCGCGAATCA
>Ga0371490_1001455_pt1 | contig 12190 bp, 13 predicted proteins | sample MB2SIPfraction_FD_207959 | JGI IMG/M metagenome (GOLD analysis project Ga0371490, IMG submission 207959) | Lab enriched peat soil microbial communities from McLean, Ithaca, NY, United States - MB28FN SIP fraction | ecosystem: Environmental > Terrestrial > Soil > Wetlands > Peat | place: USA... | reverse complement strand
GCCGTGGTGACCAGTTCCGATAGTCTCATGGCCGGAAGTGATTTGTTCCTCAAAGCGGGTTTTGTCTCGGTGGACCGCATCATCGGCAGCAGTGAGGCATCCGTGGCCCCCTATGAACTACTCGTGAAGAAACTCAAGAAGACAGCCCCTGATCCTCGTTTTATCGTCGAAAGGGAGCGACTATTCAAGAGGCACAGGAAGGGCCTTACGATCCTGGCTGCCGATCAGTGCCCGTATGTTGCAAAAACGGCGGAGAGGATTGCGGAGGCGTCCAGGACGTTGGGGCTGGAGCCGAAAGTGGTTCGAGTCGGGAGCGCCAAGGCGTCAAGGGAGCTTCCAACGCCCTATGGCGTGTTCAGTATCATTTACGATGGAAAGCTCATCGCGCACCGTCCGATCAGTGCAACGAGATTCATGAGCATCATGCGTAGGAATGCAGAACAAACCAGATGCAGCGAACCCGGCGATGACGCTCTGGTTGACAATCGAGGATGAGCGGCGCCGGGTCGCTGATCTGGAACGTTACGCCACGCTACGCACATGACATCCTTGCCAATAGCTATTGTCGGTGATTTCAACCCGAACAATCAGTCTCATATCGCTACCAACGACGCCATTGAGCATTCTTCAAAAAGTCTCGGTACGCCCGTCGAGGGCCGCTGGATCGGCACGGAGGAATTGGCGCGGCCCGACGGGAAAAGGAAGTTGGCAAACGTTCGAGGCTTCTGGATTGCTCCCGCCGGCCCATACAAGAGCATGGATGGAGCTTTATTGGCGATTCGCACAGCGCGAGAGTGCCGGAGTCCATTGCTCGGCACATGCGGAGGCTTTCAGCACATCATTCTTGAGTACGCGAGAAATGTCTTGGGCTTCGCCGACGCGGAGCATGAGGAGTCGTCGCCCAAAGTTTCACGGCTGTTCATTTCGAGATTGGCCTGTTCGTTGGTCGGGCGCACTATGGCCATCACATTGGTTCCCGATTCGATGGTGGCCCGTATTTACGGACGCAACATTGTTGAGGAGCGGTATGTTTGCAATTTCGGGGTCAACCCAGAGTATGTGGACACTTTGCGTTCGGGCGCATTGAGGGTGGTTGGGGCTGACGCAGAGGGAGTGGTACGAGTTGTGGAATTATCCGGGCATCCATTCTTTTTCGGCACATTATTCCTGCCTCAGCTTGGTTCGTTTCCATCGCATCCGCACCCAGTTGTCTCAGCTTTTGTCAGAGCATGTTCGGATGTCCCTGCGGCCGTTTATGATAGATAGACGCATCATCACCTTTGATTGTTACGGAACGTTGGTTGATACAAGGCCGATTACAGAAATGATCGAGGGCATTGCTGAAGCGTACGGGGTTGATCGGGAGGCTTTTATTTCTGCGTTTGATGCCGAAGAGGTGCGGCAAATGCAGGATGCCGAGTTTAGGCGACTCGATCAGATTTTGGGTGCTTGCTTCAAGCATTGTGGTGAGAAGTTTGCAGTCGGATCGATAAAGCACTATGAGCAGCCTGTTCTAGAACGCTATCGGCAATTGAAGCCGTTCCCGGAGGTGGTTGACGTACTACATCAATTGAGTTCTCAGTTCGACCTCTACATCATGTCGAACTCCCAGTTGGACGTTATTGACTCGAACGTCCGGGCGCTCAAAACCCGGTTCAAGGGCATTTTCATCGCCGAAGAGCTTCGCTGCTACAAGCCCGACCTCCGCTTTTTCCGTGCAGTGGCCGAGCGCCTTGAACTCGGAAAGCCGCATGTCTCTCATGTTCACATCGCAGCCGGATTTTGGTGGGACATCGTACCGGCGGCCAAACTGGGTTGGAATCGAGTATGGGTGAACAGACGGAAGGCCGCCGGAGACAGCAAATGCCGGCCCTACCTCGAGACTGACAATTTGACTGAATGTGTTGAACCGATTGAACAATTGGGCTAACAAAACGCTTGACCGAATGACGATGAGCGCGGTCACGCCGAGGTTCCCATTCGGAGGTCATTGGCGCGCTCCTCGTCATCGGTCAGCTTCGCGTTGGGCCGAAACCATACATTAAAGGATTAAACTATGAGAAAATGCGTTGCAGTCGTACTGGCGGCCAGCGTCCTGTTTCTAGCTGGTTGCTGCACTACTCCACGTGCCACTAGATGGGAGTATAAGGTAGCGAGCCCCCACCTGAATCGTGGTGCCGGAGGCCCCGGGGGTCCGGCGGCTGTGTCAGAGGCCTTACAGGCTTTTCTGAACGACCTCGGCAAGGAGGGCTGGGTGCTGGTTAGCCAAACCGATGGGAACTTATTCTATTTCAAGCGACCCATTAAATAGGCCCAACAACATTGCGCCGGAGCCGACAGCCGCTGACCTTGCTGTTTGCGGTGGCGGTGCGCGGTTCGCCTGCCCCCTGCTTCGTCGGCGCTCAGTCTCCGGCGGCTGCGGCTCAGCTTTGCGTTGACCACTTGGCCATGTTTATGAGATCCGGTCAGGATCAAAACAGTGTTGGATTTCATTCGGCGACCGCAAAGCCATGAAGATCACAACTATTTTCCCAATCACGGTTGTGATGTGCTCGCTCAACTGCTTCTGCGCGCAGCCTTCTACCTCGCTCCCGTTTCCTCAAGCTACTCGAAGCCGTTGGTTAAACACGCCTGTAGATTCCCGAGCCGATTTGAACCGCCAATGCCTGCGGAGCTGGGAACTGATTCTGAATAAACTGGTTGCCACCGACGGGTGCGGGCCCGGCGAAATGCGCGTCGTCGTGGATGTTTCCGACTTCGGCGGCAGCGTTCGTCCCACCTACTCGGAGGGAATCGGCTGGGGGATGCTTTTCGCGGCCATCATGGATCGGCCCGACCACTCCACGGAGGGCGTGTTTGACAGACTTAACGCCTATCGGAAACGCCATATGACCCCCTTGGGATTCATGAACTGGCGAATTCTTGCCAACGGAAAAACCGGCAGCCCCGGCGTTGCCGTTGAGGCCGAGGAAAACATCGCGATGGCTCTGCTCATCGCGCACATCCAGTGGGGCACCTCTGGCAAGACCAATTATCTCTGGGAATTTCGGCAGCTTTCCTCCGCCTTGTTCAAGGACTGCGTCCTGCCCGGCGAGAATCTGCTCAAGCCCGGGGACACGTGGGGCGGCAGAGACTTGCTCCACCCCGCCAACTGGAAACCTGCCTATTGGCGCGCATGGGAAATAGCCGTCCCGGAATCCCGATGGGCCCTTGTGCGGAAGGCCACGGGAAGTTTGATCCAGCGTCTGACCGAACTGAGCACCACTGGTTTGCCGCCTCATTGGTGCCGGGACGATGGCACCCAAACAAAGGCCGTCAACCCCTACTTTGCGGACTACACTTTCGACTACGATGCGCTCCAGTTGCCTATCCACAACGCCCTCGAATTGGCATGGTGTGGCCCGGAGGAAGCGCCGGAAGCGGCGGGGATGAATGCGAAGATTGCCAAATGGGCCGAATCAAACCCGGAAATGGCTCCATCCAAAATCCGCGACGGCTACACGCTTGACGGCAAAATCGTCGGCAAAAACCGATCCGACGCCTTCCTCGCCAGTTTCATGCTGGCCGCCGCAAGCTCCAAGGATGATCAGGCTTACGCAAAGGAGTGCTTCGTCGCTCTGGTGAAAGATGCGCCAGGCGGCAACACTTATTACCAAGCCATCATTCGCCTCTACGGACTTCTGGTCGCCAGCGGTAACTTCCCGAACATTCCAGCGTGGCTACAAAGCCACTCACTTCCTGACGAATTCCCTAAACAATGAAACATCAGTTGAGATCGTTCAACAAGGCGCCTGCACCTAACCGCCGCCCGCGCGTTCCGCTCGGCGCTTTTCGCTGGTTCGCATATCTTTTCTCCGCTCAGCCTGCCTCCCCGGCGGCGGTAGGTGAGGCGCAGCGTTGGCCGTTCCGATCCAGCATTGAGGAAAGTGATGATACACTCTTAAATATCAATTAACGGCATGACCAGATCCTTTGGTAAATTGGATCATTATGAATACAAAACACCATATCACCAGATTCATCGTAAACCTGACCTGCGTTTCAGCGATGGTTGCCACATTCGGGCTGCCCCGAGCGAGTCTTGCTCAAGAGAGGGGATCGACAACCAAAACGCGAGTTGGGATTTATGATTCTCGGGCGGTCGCAGTTGCCTTCGCCGGCTCGGCGGCCTTCAACAGGTGGTTGGGTAACCTGAAGGCAGAACATGAGAAGGCAAAGGCTTCAGGCGATCAGAAGCGGGTTGCCGAATTGGAAGCTGAGGGTGCAGCCAGACAACGACTCTTGCACATGCAGGGGTTCAGCACGGCCCCGGTGACGAATATTCTTGACCAGATTAAGGACAAATTGCCTGCGATCAACGAAAAGGCGGGCGTGAGGGTGCTTCTGTCAAAGTGGGACAAGGACGCTCTTGCCCGGTACAAGGATGCCGACCTCGTTGATGTCACGATGGCTCTGGTTGATGCTTTCAGCCCCAGCGAGCGCCAACGCAAGAGCGCGATTGCCATACAGGAGCACAAACCGATTTCCCTTGAAGAGGCGAAACAAATCAAAGACTAAAACCTTACCGGACTTGATCCGGGTGCGCTCCGCAACGTCCAGGCAAAGGCCCCTGTAAGCCGACCGCCTGCGCAGCGACAGCTTCCAGCTACTCTTCACCGCTCGTTTGGGACTTGTGTCCGGTGGCGACGCTCCAGTCGCCGTTAATTTTAAGGTTGTTCATAACGGTGGGAGAATTACTGATGACGCCCGACGCGTTCGATGCAACGCCCACCACATGCGAACCTTGCCACGGCTTTCGCCTGGCTTCAACGTGGAGTGGGTAATTCATAAAGTTAATGAGATTGTATTATTCTGTTGACCTGGCAGGAGGAATTGCATTAACCATCGGCCGGTGGCTCGGAGGGTGCGCATTCAATATCCTGGGGCAATCTATCCTGTGCCGGGAAATTGCGCTCGACGACAACCATGCCCCTGGGGTGGATCGCCGCGCGCTTGAACCTGGGCACCCGCGGTCATCGGCGTGGTTGCTCCAAGGGCGCGGATGCGGCCGGCGCGCGGCACCCCTGGACCAATGCAATCCTGATCCATCTCGACACCCTCCTCCGCTCCGCCTATGCTCGCCCGATCAGAATGAACTCTACCGGCACAGCGGCGGCGGAAGGTTCAGGCGCGAGGTTTGTCACCACGCATTGGTCGGTGGTGCTGGTCGCCGGGCGCCATGATTCCACTCGCGCGCAGAATGCCCTCGCCCGGCTTTGCCAGACTTACTGGTATCCCCTCTACGCCTACGTCCGCCGGCGCGGCCATTCGCCCCACGACGCACAGGACCTGACCCAGGAGTTCTTCGCCCGCCTCCTGGAACGCCACACTCTGGCCATCGCCGACCCCAACCGGGGCCGCTTCCGCTCTTTCCTTCTCTCCACGCTGGACCACTTCCTGGCCCATGAATGGGAAAAGGCCCGCGCGCAGAAACGGGGCGGATGCTGCCAGATGCTGTCGTTGGACCTGGCCCGGGCCGAGGAGCGATATGATCTGGAGCCCGCGGACAATTCCTCACCCGACAAGCTGTTCGACAAACACTGGGCCACGGCGTTGCTGGAGGAGGTGCTGAACCAACTGGAGGCCGAATACCAGCAGGCTGGCAAAGCCGAGCTGTTCGCAGCGCTGAAACAAACCCTCACCGGCACGCGAGAATCTCAACCCTACGGCGTGCTGGCCACGCGCCTCGGTATGAACGAAGCCGCCGTGAAAGTGGCAGTGCACCGCTTGCGCAAGCGGTACCGGGAACTGCTGCGGGCGGAAATTACCAACGTGGTGGCCGACCCTGAGCAGGCCGATGATGAGCTGCGCCACCTGTTTACGGCGCTGGCGGGCTGATTTGGGGACCGGTAACCTTTTCCCGCCGTTCCGGTAATGAGGGGTGAAAGGCTATGATGGATACGATACAAATTTGCCCAAGCTGTGGCCGGCCTCTGTTGCCCAACGCGCCCAAAGGCCTGTGCCCGGAGTGCCTCCTCAAGGCCGGCCTCCAAACCGAGACGCAGCCCAACGCCGGTGATCCGGCTCAGCCCAAGCCGCCCCCGTTCGTGCCGCCCAGCCCTGCGGAGTTGGGCCGGCACTTCCCGCAGCTCGAAATCCTCGAGCTCATTGGCCGCGGCGGCATGGGCGCCGTCTATAAGGCGCGTCAGCCGTCACTGGATCGGCTGGTTGCGCTCAAAATCCTGCCCCCCGGCGTGGCGGGCGATGCCGGTTTCGCCGAGCGCTTCACGCGCGAAGCCCGGGCGCTGGCGCGCCTGAGTCATCCCAACATCGTGGCGGTCTATGACTTCGGCCAGGCCGCCGGCATGCCTTTCTTCGTGATGGAGTATGTGGACGGACCCAACCTGCGTGAGCTGGAGCGCGGCGGGAAGCTGAACCCGCGCGAGGCCATGCAGATCATCCCGCAGATTTGCGATGCCCTCCAGTTCGCCCATGACGAGGGCATCGTCCACCGGGACATCAAACCCGAGAATATCCTCCTCGACAAGAAGGGGCGCGTAAAGATTGCCGACTTTGGGATCGCCAAGCTCCTCGGGCAGACTGCAGTGCCGGACGCCGCGCTTACCGGCGCCAGCGACGTTGTGGGGACCCTGAACTACATGGCGCCCGAGCAGAGGGAGAAGCCGCTCACGGTGGATCATCGGGCGGACATCTTCTCGCTGGGGGTCGTCTTCTATGAACTGCTGACGGGCGAGCTGCCCATCGGCAAGTTTGCCCCACCTTCCCAAGTGGCCCGGGTGGACGTGCGCCTGGATGAGGTCGTTGTGCGCGCGTTGGAGAAGGAACCGGCGCGCCGCTACCAGCACGTCAGCGAACTCGGCACGGATGTGCAGAACATCACCGCTGCGCCGCCAGCCACTCCGCCACAACTTTCTCCGTCGCCGGCACCGGTCACGCCGCCAGCGCCCCCGATGGAGGAAACCAGCGACTGCCGGATTCTGCCCGCCTTTCTGCTCGCCTTCATCTTCGGCATCTTTGGCGCTCACCGCTTTTACGTCGGGAAGATCGGAACGGCAATCTTGCAGTTGTTCACGTTCGGTGGCCTGGGCATCTGGGCAACCATTGACTGGATTCTGATCCTGTGCAAGGCCTTCAAGGATAAGAAAGGCAGGAGGATCACCAAGTGGACTTAGTCTGCCGGGCAAAACCGGGGCACCCAGCCGCCGTGTCCAATCCTCCGCCGGACGGTGAAACTGCGAACACAGGAGCGCGGACATTCGTGTCCGCCAGTTCCTCGCGCGCTGCCTGGCGGACAAGAATGTCCGCGCTCCGGCGCAGTTTGCGAACAAGTTCGACTGTTGCAGTGCAGAGCGCGCCGAGCCCCAACGAAGCCGAGCAGCAGGCCTTGAACCGCAGAACCGAAGGTTACGCGGCCAAGTGTGCCGCGGCCTGGGCCGAGGCCAGCGCCGCCTGTTCCGGGTTTGGAGCGACGGTTGACCTGGCGGCGAAACTGGAGCGTGAGCATCGCGCTGACCGGTATGTTGAGGAGGTGGAAGCGCGGTTGCGCCGCTGTCCCTCATCTCCGGCAAGGCGCGCGATTTGGCGCCAGGACTTGCTGAACGCCGTGCGCCGGATTGCCGGCGACTACCTGGAGGGCAATGCCGAAGGATTGGATCGGCTGTTCACTGCCGAAGCCCTGGAAGCGACTCGCCAGTTCGTTCGCCAGGCGAGGGCGTTTGCTCCGGCGATAACTGACCAGAACCTCTTCCAGGCCTTGCGCAACCTCTGGGTCACGCACAGCGTCCAGTTGTTCTTGCGCGCTCCGATTACTCTTTCCCTGGCGCTCTTTGCTTACAGCATGCTTTACCCGTGGACTGACAATTGCCTCGACGACCTGCAACTTGACGGCGCGGCGAAGCTGGCATTCGGCGACTGGCTGACCCTCCGTCTGTCCGGCGCAAACGCCCCGCCGCGGGACCTTCATTCCGAGCAGGTTGGCCGTCTGATAGGCATGATCGAGCGGCTCTACCCAAGAGCCGAGTTCCCCGAGGTCTATCTCAGCCTCTTGGCCATTCATCATGCGCAAATGAGGAGCCTCGATCAGCAGGACGTGGCGCGGACTTGGGACGAGCAGGCGCTGCTCAGCCTCAGCATCGCCAAAGGCGGAGCCTCCGTCCTGACCGATGCCTGCCTGGTGCGGGGTTCGTTGACCGATGACGAGGCGGAGTTCATGTTCGCCTACGGGGTGGTGCTTCAACTCATGGACGACGTGCAGGATCTCCGTGACGACCTGGCTAACCGTCACGCGACGATCTTCACGCGCCAGACGGGCCTTGGCCCGCTCGATGAAGTCACCAGCCGATTATGGGCTTTCACGCGAAAGGTGCTCTGGAGTTTCAGCCGGTTTGCATCAGCCCAACCCTGCTCCCTCAATTCCCTGATTCAGGACAACCTCCGCCTCCTGCTCCTGCAGACAGTCGCCCGGAACCAAGAGTTCTACACCCCGGACTTTGTCAGCCGGGTGGAGGCTGCTTCGCCGGTGCGATTCTGTTACCTCGCCGGGCAGCAGAAGATCCTGGCCGGCAGGTACTCCCAGGTATTAGCTTCAATTCGGCGGAGCCGAAGAGTAGATTCTCTGTTCGAGATGTTGGACTGACCCAGCCTCTAACACCGCCCAATGCAACGAACACGATCGTCACCTATGAAAGCAATCCATCTCCTTAACATAATCATCGCAGCGGCAGTCGTGTTGGCTCAATCGCCTGTGATGGCTGCCGAGTCCACCAACCGCGCCTCGGGCCAGGCGTCCCCTGGGGCTGCGCCCTCGCTGCGGGTGGTGGTTGATCCGCGCGTGGAACTCATGAGCCTCATCTTTCGGCTGGCTGGCAACCAGGAGTACAACATGGCGAGGGTGAAATCCTACGCCGACGACGCGGAGCAGCAGTTTGGGAAGCTCCGCAACCATGCGGTGGTCACCCTGGCCCGCGAGCTGCGCAGCGCCCACGGCGTCTCCTATGACGCCGTCATGAGCATGGCGGTCCAACTGACCGATGCCGAGCGCCTCCAGCTCAAGCTCCCGCTCCAACCTTGGCCGGAAGGCCTGGACCAACGCTGGACTGCTCCTGATGTGAGCAACTTCCTGGCGGCGGCGCGCCAGTTTGTCAAAGACAGCTCCTTCCAGGAGTTCATTGAGCAACACCGTCCGCTCTACCAGACCACCGTGGCGCGGATGCAGACGTTCATGGACAAAGAAGCCCACCTCGAGTGGTTCGACGCCTATTTCGGCCCGCGGTCGCAGGCCAGCTTCACGGTCGCCCTGGGATTGCTCAATGGCGGCGGATGCTATGGCCCGCACTTCCGGGCTGCGGACGGCCGCGAGGAGCTTTATTGCGTTCTCGGCGTGTGGCAGACCGATAAGCAGGGCTTGCCCGAGTTTACGCGCGATGCGCTGGGCACGGTCGTCCACGAATTCTGCCATTCCTATGCCAATCCACTCATCGCGCGCCACCAGGCGGAACTCGGAGCGTCAGGCGATGCCCTCTTTGAGCGCGTTGCCGAGCGGATGCGCGCCCAGGCTTATGGCAGCGGACACACGTTGTTGTGCGAGTCACTCGTCCGCGTCTCGGTCATCCGTTACCTGCGCCAGTATGAAGGGGAGGAGGCCGCCCGGCGCGCCATTCAGGCCGAGAAACGGAACGGCTTTCTCTGGATGCAGGAGATGTCGGACCTGCTGGCCGACTATGAGGCGCACCGCGAGCAGTACCCGACGCTGGAGGAGTTCTCGCCCCGCCTGGTCGCCTTCTTTGCTGAGTCGGCGAAGAATCTCCCCAAGACGCTGGCTGATTTGGCCAGCAAGCGGCCCAAAGTGGTTTCCATGATTCCCGCCAACGGGGCGCAGGACGTTGACCCAGGCTTGACCGCCATCCAGGTAGTCTTTGATCGGCCCATGGCCGACAAGTCCTGGTCGCTCGTGGGTGGCGGTCCCCATTGTCCCGAGGCTGGCAAAGGCGCCCATTACGACGCCCAGCGCAAGACTTGGACCGTGCCGGTCACCCTCAGGCCGGATTGGTCCTACGAGTTCATGCTCAACTCCGAGGCCTACGACGCGTTCCGCAGCGAGGAAGGGGTCCCACTGGAACCGGTCTCCGTCTCGTTCAAGACCGCCGGCCAAAAAGGGACGGGGCAGCCGAAATGAGAGACGCGAGGGACTTGCCTGGTTCTGAGCTCGCGGGATCTGGGACCCCACAAGTGGTAGGGTTTTGAAAAGTGGCTCCGGGCAAGCGAGCCAGCGAGCGCCGCCCGCGCCAAATCAAGGTCATTCTTGCTGAGTTCAGGGCGACGGGGCAGCCACGGCAGGAGTGATGATCCTGAATTCCTGGTCGAAGCGGTCGCGCAAGGTGCGAGGTGCCGAAGCCTCGGGTGGTGGAGCGTCGGATCGAGGCACAATGGCCAGACTGATCGCCTGCCGCTCGATGAGTTGCTGGTCGCCCGGACGGAGCGCGCAGGCCACCACGGTCTTAACTCCCGATTTCTTCAGTCCCTCCAACTCCGAGTCCGTCAACTGTGGGAACCCCAGGAAAAGCACAACGGCGCCAAGACCGGGATGGGCTTCGAGCGCCTTCAAAAACTGCTCGGGCGGCACTCCGCCACCGGTGGCCATCATCTGCATCGGTGATACCTGGATCTTCTCAACAATGACGGCTATCCCCTTCTGCTTCTTCAGCGTTTGCTGGAAAGCCCTCAACTCGGCTTCGACCGAAGGATTGTTGTTGGCGCCGGTGCCGCGCGCCATCACCAGCACCTGGCCCTTATTCCCGAGCAACCTGGCGGTTTCTTCGGCCGTTACCGCGCCCAGGATGTTATACGGACCGAGATTGATCCTTTGAGAGCGCCCGGGCCAGGCGAAATAAATCGCAACCGCCGCGACACCGACCGCGAGTATCGCGATGATGATATCTTTGGTCCGCGTCTCCATATTAGTTCAGAAGGCCACGACATTTTTCCCGGCAGGGCCACGAACTCTGGATCGGGAACCGAACGACCGGCCCACGTGCCTTCGGGCCGGCATAGTATCTACTCACGAGCCCCAGGACCACATCCAGCGGGCATCATACAGGCCATTGCCACCGAGCCATTGAAGGCCAGTCGCGGTTTTACCATCCCCGGTTGTCCCGGGAAAGAACTGCAGGCCTATCTCACTGACTTTGAGCGCCCGGGCATGCCCATCGGCAAACCCGGCTACGCATCGTTTAACGTGGCGCCCGACGGGTCGCTCCGGGTCGCTGTCGTAATAACCTTGGTTGGTGGGCACGCGCCAGTAAAGAGCCTGCTCTTTGGGCACCTCGACCCAGTTGTCCGGATTGTGATCCAGCGGATTGCCAATCAAGCCTGCGTCCATAAACGGCAGCTTGTTGACCGGGTTCTTCAGGGTGGCCAGCTTGGGTGTCCAGTCCGTGGACCAGGCCGAGAGTTCAGGATGACTCAGGGCAACGCCCAGACCGCCTGGCCCGCCGGCCACGTCGGCGACACCGCCCATCACGCTGGGGCAGCCGATAACGTTCGTCCCCTGGAGGTAGGGCCGGAGCAGGTCCACCCACCAGGTAACGGTGCCTGGGTAAAAGGAGCCGGGTGGCGCCGTTTGGAACAGATAAAGCGTCACGCACTGGTCGTTGTGGTCGTCGGCATACAAGTTGTAGCTCAATGCCATCTGGCGGATGTTGCTGGTGCATTTTATGGCTTTGGCCTTCTCCTTGGCTCGGGCGAGCGCCGGCAACAGCAACGCCGCCAGGATGGCAATGATCGCGATCACGACGAGCAGTTCGATCAGGGTGAAGCCGAGCGAGGGTTGTCGCTGCAACGGCCGCCGGGAGGGATTAAGCGCCTGCAAGCTCATAGAAATGTGGATCTTGCGCCCGAAGTAAGAGTCAAACAGGTCTTCATGCTGTTCTGTTGGAATGAGCGCTCGCAACTGTCTGACGCCAAGTATAGATCGGACCCGGCGTGCCGGCAAGCCCAGATGCGAGGCGATTGTTACCGCCGGGCTTGAGCCTCACGCGCTGCCAACCCGCCGCCTCTCGCGCCCGCTCAGGGCGATTCCGCCGGCGCCTTTGATTCCTGGCCGGCGTCCTTCTCCTTGAAGACCCTTACGTAGTCAATGAGGAATTTCTGGGGCATAATCGTGTCGTCAATCTTGCCGCCCCAGGACCCGCCG
>Ga0371490_1001451_pt1 | contig 12233 bp, 11 predicted proteins | sample MB2SIPfraction_FD_207959 | JGI IMG/M metagenome (GOLD analysis project Ga0371490, IMG submission 207959) | Lab enriched peat soil microbial communities from McLean, Ithaca, NY, United States - MB28FN SIP fraction | ecosystem: Environmental > Terrestrial > Soil > Wetlands > Peat | place: USA... | reverse complement strand
CAATCCACGTGCGCGTAGTGACGGTTGGCCGTCTCGTACTCCACGTGCGCCGTGGCGATGGTGATGCCGCGCTCGCGCTCTTCGGGAGCGTTGTCGATCGAGTCGAACGAACGGAAGGAGTTCTTGGGGTTGTGCTTCGCCAGCACCTTCGTGATCGCGGCCGTCAACGTCGTCTTGCCGTGATCGATGTGTCCAATCGTGCCCACGTTTACGTGCGGCTTCGAACGATCAAATTTTTCCTTCGCCATAAAAAGTTCCTTTGAACCCTTTCGGTCTTCTACTGCCTGTTTCTCGTCCCGGGGCGCCGGCTATCCGGCTCCAGCCCCCTAAAACCAGCTACCAGCTTCGAGCTACCAGCTTCGAGCTACTAGCTTCTAGCTCAAAATGCCGTCTGCAACCGTAACGGCCTAAACCCGGAAGGAGCAAGCTAGAAGCTAAAAGCTAGCGGCTAGCAGCTCGTCGTTACTTGCCCTGCGAACGGCCGATGATCTCATCGGCGATCATGCGGGGCGCCTCTTCGTAGCGGGCGAACTGCATCGAGTACGATGCGCGGCCCTGCGTGGAGGAGCGAATGTCGTTGACGTAACCGAACATCTCCTTCAGCGGCACAATGGCCTTGATCACCTGCGAACCAGCCGCGTGCTCCATGCCCTCGATACGGCCACGGCGCGAGTTGATGTCGCCGATGATGGTGCCCATGTGCTCCTCGGGAACGGTGACTTCGACGGCCATCACCGGCTCCAGCAGAACCGGCGAAGCCTTGCGCGCCGCTTCCTTGAAGGCGATGGAACCGGCAAACTTGAAGGCCATTTCGTTGGAATCGACGTCGTGATAGCTGCCGTCAAACAGAGACACCTTGATATCGACCATCGGGAAGCCGGCCAGAATGCCCAGCTCCAGCGCGCCCTGCACGCCCTGATCGATCGGCTTGATGTACTCCTTGGGAATCACGCCGCCCTTGATCGCATTGATAAACTCGTAGCCCTTGCCGGGCTCGTTCGGCTCAATGCGCAGCCAGCAGTGTCCATAGTTGCCCGAACCGCCGGTCTGGCGAATGTAGCGGCCTTCGGCCTCGGCGCTCTTGCGGATGGTCTCGCGGAAGGCCACCTTGGGCTCGCCGACATTGGCCTCGACCTTGTGCTCGCGGCGCATGCGGTCTACCAGAATCTCGAGATGGAGTTCGCCCATGCCCTCGATGATGGTCTGACCCGAATCCTCGTCAGTATGCACCTTGAAAGTGGGATCCTCGTCCGCCAAGCGCGACAGGGCAATGCCCATCTTTTCCTGATCGGCCTTGGTCTTGGGCTCAATGGCCACCGAAATCACGGTTGCCGGAAAGGTGATGGCGCCGAGCGCAATCGGATGCTGCGGAGCGCAGAGCGTATCGCCGGTCTTCAGATCCTTCAGGCCCACCACCGCGCAGATGTCGCCCGCCAGAACCTCGGTCACGTCCTCGCGCTTGTTGGCGTGCATCTTGACCAATCGGCCCACGCGCTCGGTCTTGCCGGTACGGGGATTCAGGATGGTATCGCCGGTCTTGAGCGAACCCGAGTAGACGCGGACGAAGCAGAGCTTGCCGAAGGGATCGTTGATGATCTTGAAGGCCAGAGCCGAGAGAGCTTCATCGTCGGCAATCCTGCGGGTCAGCTTGACGGCATGATCTTGCGGATCGATGCCCTCAGTGGGCGGCTTGTCGAGCGGGCTGGGCAGATAGTCGACCACCGCGTCGAGCAGGGTCTGCACGCCCTTGTTCTTGAAGGCCGAACCAGCCAGAACCGGGAAGATCTTCAGTTCGATGGTGGCCTTGCGGATGCCGGCCTTGAGCTCTTCGACGGTGGGATTCTCACCCTCCAGGAACTTTTCCAGCAGCACATCGTCGGTCTCGGCGATGGTCTCCACCAGCTGCGCACGGAAGGCTTCCGCCTTCTTCTTCAGGTTCTCGGGAATCTCTTCCACGTCGTACTTGGCGCCCATGGTCTCGTCGTGCCAGAGAATGGCCTTCATCTCGACCAGGTCAACCACGCCTTTGAAGTTGGCTTCGGCGCCGATGGGAATCTGCAGCGCGACAGGCTTCGCCCCCAGGCGCTTGCGGATGGTGTCCAGCACGTACTCGAAGTCCGCGCCGTTCTTGTCCATCTTGTTGACAAAGCAGATGCGGGGAACCTTGTACTTGTCGCCCTGGCGCCACACGGTCTCGGTCTGGGGCTGCACGCCGCTCACCGAGTCAAACACCGCCACGGCGCTGTCGAGCACGCGCAGCGAACGCTCCACCTCGGCCGTGAAGTCCACGTGGCCAGGAGTGTCGATGATGTTGATGCGCACATCGCGCCAGGTACAGGTGGTGGCGGCCGAAGTGATGGTGATACCGCGCTCCTGCTCCTGCTCCATGTAATCCATGGTCGCCGTGCCTTCATGCACTTCGCCAATGCGATGCGTGATGCCGGTATAGAACAGGATGCGCTCTGTCGCTGTCGTCTTTCCGGCGTCGATATGCGCCATGATGCCGATGTTCCGGCAACGATTCAGAGGTACGGTGCGTGCCACGATTCTTATCCTTCCGGGCCAAGCCCGACGTTAGCCTAGCTGCCAGCTTCTAGCTGCTAGCCTCCAGCTGATTTCTTCCTGGGGCCGCTTCCCGCAGCCCCAAAGTTCGATTTTCTGCCGCATTCGCCAGCAGCCAGTGGCTGCCTTATTCTTACCAGCGATAGTGAGCAAAGGCGCGGTTGGCCTCAGCCATGCGGTGAACGTCTTCCTTCTTCTTGATCGAGCCGCCCCGGCCATTGGCCGCATCCAGCAGCTCATTGGTGAGCTTTTCGGTCATACCCTTTTCGCCCCGGGCGCGACCATAGGTCAGCAGCCAGCGGATGGCCAGCGAGGTCCGGCGATCAGGATTGACTTCGATCGGCACCTGGTAGTTGGCGCCGCCCACGCGACGGGTCTTGACTTCGAGCAGAGGCTTGCAGTTTTCGACAGCCTTCTTGAACAGCTTGATGGCCTCTTCGCCACCGCCGCGCTCCTCAAGGCCCTTCATGGCCTTGTAGAAGATTCCCTGCGCGGTCGACTTCTTGCCGCCCCACATCATCGAGTTGACGAACTTCGTCACCAGCGTCGAATCGTAAACCGGATCCGGCGCTACTTCCCGCTTCGCAATGTGCCCTTTTCTCGGCATTTTTCTTTTCTTCCTCAGCGCTCATCGAGCGCCAGCTTCTATTACCCCAGTCCGGGCTCAGTTCTCCGTCCCGGAACCGCAAAAGCAGCTTCTAACTGCCAGCTTCCAACTTTTAGCCTGCCCATCCAAACCGATGCTGCCGGCCTCTTGCTCCATTCAGCTAGAAGCTGGCAGCCGGGCGCTAAAAGCTATTTCTTACCCTTGGCCGCCGCTCCGCCCTTACCGCGCTTGGTGCCGTACTTGGAACGGCTCTGGTTACGGTTGGCAACGCCCACCGAATCCAGGGTTCCGCGCACCACGTGGTAGCGAACACCGGGCAGATCCTTGACACGGCCGCCGCGGATCAGCACGATCGAGTGCTCCTGCAGGTTGTGGCCGATGCCGGGAATGTAAGTGGTGACCTCGATCCCGTTGGTCAGGCGCACACGCGCCACCTTGCGCAGAGCCGAGTTCGGCTTCTTGGGCGTTTGTGTATACACGCGGGTGCACACACCGCGCCGCTGCGGCGAGGCCTGCAGGGCCGGCGACGCCGTCTTGTACCGCGGGGCCGTACGCCCCTTGCGAACCAGCTGATTGAAAGTAGGCAAACCGAAACTCCTTACCTCAAAAACCTTCCGCTACCATTTCGCAGCCGCGCGCACAACCCTTGAGACCCCGTGCCGCGCCTGACGCACTGTTGCTGCGTCTCACCACGCGCACGCGAGCCTCAACTTCGTGCTTCGCGTCTGCCTTCGTTCCCTATCTCAGACGAGAAACGGGACGGTGACCAGTCGTTTTTCTGCACTACCAAAGCAGAAAAGCCAGCTCCGTATCGCCGTTTCCGGCCCGCATAGCCCTCCAAGGCGGAGAACGCGCGGGCGCCGATGCGATCTGTCCCTGCCCTCCGCAAGAAGAGAGCGAATCACGGGACTTGTCCGGGCCACAAGCAGTTACCGGCCCTGGGACCAGCCGGCGTCGAACTGTCTCGCCGGTCTGCCCTGCCTCGCTCTGCCTTTGAGACACACGGCAGGGCGAGTTCTTGCGAACCTTTTCACAATAACAAGAAATCCGGGCGGGGTCAATGGATATAGACCCCGGCCCGGACTCTTGGCTTGATTTTTACGGGACCCGCGGTGGTTTGCGTCCCGTTTTTATCCTTTTTACTGGATGGAATCCAGCTTCCAGTGGTCGCCGTCGAGCACAAAGGTGGCAGTTTTCTTCTCGCTCAGCTTGTTGCCCGGGTTGTGGGCGATGGCCTGGAGGGTCGAGTCGACGCCGTCCAGGTTCACGGCCTCGGTGAAGGCCACGGTGCGGGTGTCGCCGGCTTCCTGGGGAGCCTGGATGTCCTTGATCTTAGGGTGGTTGGCCTGGGCGGTCTGGATCACGACCACATAGGACTTGTCCTCGGTGCTGGACGGACGCCACTCGATGGCATCGCCCTTGGCCAGCTTGATGGCCTTTTTGCCATCCGGGGTCAGGGTGAAGTCGGCCCAGTAGCGATTGGGGTAGACCTTGGTGCGGGCCCAGAGCTTGGCATTGGCGCCCTGCTGCATGCCCGGATCGTTGACGGTGATCGAGACCGGCACGGCCGGATCGGCGGCGTACTTGGCTTCGATCATCTTCTGCGCATCGGCCTGAGCCAGGGGCGGAGCCGACTTGCAGCCCGCGAAGACTACCAGTCCAGCACCCATCAGGGCCACAGCCCCGAAAACCTTCAGATTCTTCATAACTCTTCCTCTTCCCTCCACAAACGGCATCCGTCGGCCAAGAAACTGCCTCGACTGGCCATTTTTCTCCTACTTTGGGCTGCCGTCAAGGGGCTTGAAAGTGACCCCGCGCACAGATGTGCTCCGGCGGGCTCATTGCCCTGAAAACAAGGGGTTTTGTACGGGCAGGGACGAGGGACTAGGGGCTAGGAGCTAGAAGCTGGGGGGGATGGCGTAGAAGCTCAAGGTGGCGTCGCCCTGCCGGAGTACGCGGGTGCGCAGGAGTTGGCCGTAGCGCTCGGCCAGAGGGTCCTTGCGGCGGTGCTCGGCCACCACGATACCGCCCGGAGCCAGCGCGCCCTCGGCCAGGGTGAGCACGGCCTCGTATTCCTCCAGCGCGTCGTAAGGGGGATCGAGAAAGAGAATGTCGAAGCCCGGCTCGGGGCGGCGCTGGGGACGGCTCTTGATCCAGCTGAGCACGCTGGCGGCATGGACGGCGATGCTGGAGCGGATGCCCAGCTTCTGGAGATTGTCCCGGATGACGCGCAGGGCGGGCTGGGCGCGCTCGACAAACTCCACATGGGCGGCGCCGCGGCTCAGAGCCTCAATACCCACCGCGCCGGAGCCGGCGTAGAGGTCGGCAAAGCGCGCGCCTTCCATCCTGGGGCTGAGAACGTTGAACAAAGTTTCGCGCAGCCGGTCGCTGGTGGGCCGGGTGGACATGCCGGGAGGCGCTTCCAGGGGGCGCGACCGGTAACTTCCTGCAATCACTCGCACGTGAACCAGCATACGCGAAACCGCACCCGGGCCCGAGCCCTTACAATGCAGGTATGCGCGGATGGTCAATCCCATTGGGCCAGTGGGCGGGCGTGGAAATACGCGTCCATATTTTTCTTCCCCTGGTAGCCATTGTTTTTCTCGGTATCGCCGGCAACGATGGCTGGCAGCGGGGGCTTGCCCTGTACTTGATGCTGCTGTTCGCGCTGGGGGTGCGGCTGGCGGCACGGCTGGTAGTGGCCGCCTGCCTGGGACTGCGCCTGCGCGCCATTCTGATGCTGCCCATTGGCAGCTTCTTTGCCTACGCCAATCCGGAGAGCCAGGAGCATGCCGCAGAAGGGGCGGGGCAGTTCTATCTGGCCTTTGCCGGACCGGCAGCCAATCTGCTGATGGGCCTGCTGCTGGCGGCCGCGGCCCTGGGCGCCAGCGGGCAGGTGCAGTTGCTGGCCTCGCCCTATCTGTGCACATCCTGCCTGGTGCGGAGCATGGTGTGGATGCAGATTCTGCTGGGCGCACTGCATCTGGTACCGGCCTATCCGCTGGATTGCGGACGGCTTTTGCGCAACCTGTTTACGCACCGGCGGGGCTTTGCCTCCGCCGCGCGGATTGCCAGCGGCACGGGCCAGTTGCTGGCTTTGGCCATGATGCTGGCGAGCGTTTTGTTGCGCAGTCCGTGGCTGGGATTGTGCGGATTGTTCATCATGATCGGGGCGCAGATCGAGGATCAGGGAGTCTTTTTCCAGTCGGTGGTGGACACGGTGCGGATGAAGGAAGTGATGCTGACCGACTTCTTCACCCTCTCGCCCTCCGACACCCTGGCCGACGCCCTGGCCCGCTCCATCCACTCCCTGCAGGAGGATTTTCCGGTGGTGCGCGGTGCGGAGCTGGTGGGCATCATCAACCGGCAGCGGATTCTGGAGGCGTTGCGCTCCGATGGCAACGGCTACGTGCAAGCGGTGATGAGCCGGGTCTTCCAGGTGGCGCGGCCCGACGACACCCTGGGCGCCATCATCCGCCGCCTGACCGGCGGCCACGGCCTGTCGCTGATTCCGGTCACCGACGCGGGCAAGGTGGTGGGCGTGGTGAGCGTGCAGAACCTGATGACCAGCATGCCGCTGCTGGCCGAGCAGCGCCGCATTGAGCGGTTGAACGCCAGTGAGTAGCGTTGCAATTCCCGACCAGCCGCTGGCCCCGGGCCTGTATCTGGTGGGCACGCCAATCGGAAACCTGGGCGACATCACCCTGCGCGCGCTCCAGGTGCTGGCGGGCGCGGACCGCATTGCCTGCGAAGACACCCGCCAGACCCAGAAGCTGCTGAACCACTTCCAGATCCAGACCCCCACCGTCAGCTGCCACCAGCACAACGAGCATGCGCGAGCCGCGGAGCTGGTGGAAGCGCTCAAGACAGGCGCACGGATTGCGCTGGTCTCCGACGCCGGGCTGCCCGGCATCTCCGACCCCGGAACCTGGCTGGTGACGGCCGCGGTTGCGGCCGGCGTTGCCGTGATTCCCATTCCCGGCGCCAACGCCGCGCTGACCGCGCTGATTGCCTCGGGACTGGCGACCGGGGAGTTTCTCTTTCTCGGTTTTTTGCCGGAGAAGGCCGGGGCACGGCGGACGCGGCTGGAAGAGCTGAAGGCCGAGCTGGCCCATTCCACACGCACAGAGGCCCGCAGCGTCATCTTCTACGAAGCGCCGCACCGGATTCTGGAGACGCTCAGCGATCTGGAAAGCGTCTTTGGCCCTGCGCTGAAGGTGTGCCTGGCGCGCGAGCTAACCAAGCTGCATGAGGAGTTTGTGCGCACCACGGTCAGCGAAGCTCGTAACGATCTGGCCGCGCGGGACCGGGTGCGGGGCGAGTTTGTGTTGCTGCTGGAGGCTCCGGCCTACGCGCCGGGCACGGAAGCCGCCGCAGAGCAGGCCCATCTGAGCCTGGCCGAGCGCGTGGCGCGGCTGGAAGCGGAAGAAGGCCTCGACGAGAAGGAAGCGCTGAAGCGGCTGGCGCGGCAGATGGGGCAATCGAAGAGCGAGCTCTACCGCGAATTGCAGCGGGAGCGGGCGCGGAGAAGGTAGGGACGAGGTGCTAGAGGCTAGAGGCTAGAAGCTCGGGACTAGGCGCCCGGCCCCTGCTCCCCTTCGCTCTTCTCCCCTTCCAGTTCCTTGATCAGGTCGGCCAGCTTGGCGCCAATGCGCTCGGTGACGTCGAGGAAGCGGATGCCCACCAGATTGGGTCCCTGGGAGGCCTGGAGGACGCCGGCGACGCGGAAGGGCATGCCCATGTGGTAGAAGCCGGCTTCGATGCGGGTGTAGGTGCCAGCATGGAGGCGCTGATCGGTACGGATGCAGCAGCCACCCAACGAGAGATTCTCAACCTTGCCGTTCAACTTGATGTTGCTGTTGATCAGGTAAATGGCGGCGGGCATCTCCACGCCGATGCGGCGATGGGTACGGCGTTCCTTCAGGAGCTTGGGAACAACCGGAGCGGCTGGCGGTTGTGGTTCCGGAGCGGGCTCGGCGGCAGCGCGGGAGGTCTCGGTCCAGCTGACTTCGTTGGAGTCGGGCTCAGGCTCAGCGCCTCTGAGAACGGATTCCAAAATAATCGCCTCCTCGAGCTCCCGACGGCGGCGGTCGCCGAGCGGCTCAAAACACAGGCCCAGCCGGGAACCATCGTTCCACTGCACCACGGCCGTGATCCGGAAGAGCCGGTCATACAGGCGGAAACTAACCTCGACCAGATGCCCGGCGCCATGCGGACAAGGCGCCGGAGCAGCAAAGCGCGCGCCGCTCAGACTTAGGTCTTCCAGCTGCCCATGCAGCTCCAGAACCCGCACCAGAAAACTTACGCTGGCTTCGACCGTGGTGTCCAGCCGCTTGTTGCCACGCCGTTCGCGCCAGCCATCCTGCTGGCTGCGATCCTGCCGATGGTCTTGCTGCATCGCCGCTCCCAAGCCTGTCAGTACAACACTCTGGCTGCGTTCCCGACGGCCGCCGTTCTCTAGTGACTTCCGGCTGTTTCCCAGGGACACACGCCTGCGGCTACCGCCGCTGTCCGGCCCTGGACACGGTCATACACATAGCGGTCGCTGGTGGTGCCCAACGACTGGTTGAACAGGCTGGCGGCCCCGACCAGCTGCATCAGTTCTTCACTGAACAGGTGAATTGCATGCAAATCACAGGCGGTCGCGGGCAACTCATAGCGAGATGTCCGCAGGAACTTCTGATAGCCGCGGTCTTCCAAGCGCGCCAGCTCGCCCGCAACCAGTTTACCTGCGCCGACGGCGACTTGCACGCCCTCTTCTCCGGGCGCCAGCACGGCAGCCAACCCATCCCGGGTAACCAGCACGCCGCCCTCCACGCCCGCATAGCGCGACGCTTCAAAGCCGCTGGCCTTCAGCGCTTCCACTGCCTGGTCGAAATCCGCCTGGCGCATCTTCTTGCCCATGATTCCCTTCTCCGGTTGCAGAGCGCGTGCCGCACAAGGCAACCCTGCTGACTCCAATCTCGCATATCGCCGGCCCCAGCGGCAACGTTCTTGACCCACTCGTAACCAAGCGATCGTAACCTGTGGGGGACGATACGGCAATTTTTTGCGCCGTGCGGCCAGCCTATTGATCCGGCCCAAAAGATTTGCATCGTGCTATCCCACCCTAGCCGCAAGAAACAAGGACGCGGCGAGGGTGGGGCACCCGAAATGTTGTGATGCTGTAAGGCCGGATCGGTAAACCGCGGGATGAGCGGAAACCGCCTGCGGCCGCGCATTGCCTGCGGCGGAACGAAACCCAGGCCTCGCGCGGAGTGCCCGCCTCCTCCATCCCGCCTTGCGGCCCGGCGGCCAACTGCCGGGACTATCCTAGACAGAGTGACCAGCACGAACATTCAGCACGGCTTGCAGCCCCACCCGCACGTTGAAGAGGAATTTGTCACCTCGGCCGATGGCACGCGGATCGGTTTCCGCCGCCTGGGTCAGGGACCGGCCGTGGTCTTTGTCCACGGCAGTGTCTCCACCCACACCGACTGGATGCCGGCGGCGAAGATCCTGAGCCAACGCTTTACCTGCTTTGTGATGGATCGGCGGGGACGGCGCGGCTCCGGCCACGGCCACGGGCCCTACACGATCGAGCAGGAGTACGCCGACGTGCGTGTGCTGCTGGAGGTTGCCGGACCGGAGGCCATGCTGGCCGGCCACTCCTATGGCGCTGCCTGCGCCATGGGCGCGGCGCTCCTGCGTCCGGTGCCCAAGCTGGTGCTCTACGAGCCGCCGCTCTCGGTGGGCGGGCCGGTGGCGGAAGCCGAGCCCCTGGCAGCCTACGCGGCCGCGGTGGAAGCCGGCGAAAACGAGCACGCCATGGAGATTGGCCTGACTCGGTTCACGCGGCTGCGGCCGGAGGTGCTCGCGGCCATCCGCAGCTCGAAGGGCTGGCCGCGGCTCTGCCATCTGGCCCCCACCTGGACCCGCGAACTGATCGCCATGAACGCAGCGACCAGCGTGGAACCGTACGCGGCGCTGCGCTGCCCGGTGCTGTTGCTGGAGGGCGCCATCAGCCCCGAACATCCCTACAAGGATTCGGCCCGCGCGCTGGCCGCGATGCTGCCTGACCTGCGCTTGGCAGCGCTCGAAGGCCAGGACCACCTGGGACTACGCGGCGCTCCGGAAGACGTGGCGCGGCTACTGGGAGAGTTTCTAGCAGGCTAGGCATTGCATGCAGCGGACACGCCAAGCACGGACCGTTTCGGCCTTCCGGGCTATCGCACAGCGCCCCCGAGGGGCGCATCGCGCGGAGGCAGCGTTCCCAGCAGGTCGCTCCACTCCCTGCTGAGCTATTTGCACTGCCCCCTTTCAGGGCGGCATTGTATGGTGCGGACTCTTGAAAAACTATTCGCCCTGAAGCTCGTTCAGCTTATGCGCCAGCGCCCACTTGAGCTCATCCACACCTTCGCCGGTAACGGCCGAGATAGCGTAGAAAGCCAGCTTGCGGCGCTTGGCGTGGGCGGTGAGCTTCTTGAGCTTTTCGGGGTTGGCAGCGTCAATTTTTGTCGCGGCCACAATCATCGGCTTCTCCATGAGCCCGTGGCCGAAGTTCTCCAGCTCCTGGTTGATCACCTTGAAGTCTTCCACCGCGTCCTCGCGGCCGCTCGAGTCCGACACGTCGACCAGGTGCACCAGCACTCGGGTACGCTCAATGTGGCGCAGGAACTGCACGCCCAGGCCCTGGCCCAGGTGCGCGCCCTCGATCAGCCCCGGCACGTCGGCCACCACATAGGACTGCGCGTCCGGCTCCTCGCCCACGGTCACAACGCCCAGATTCGGCTCGAGAGTCGTGAACGGGTAGTCGGCGATCTTGGGCTTGGCGGCGGAGATGCGGGAGATGAGCGTGGACTTGCCGGCATTGGGATAGCCGACCAGGCCGACATCGGCCAACAGCTTCAATTCCAGGCGGAAGAAGCGCTCCTCGCCCGGACGGCCCAGCTCGTGCTCGCGCGGAGCCTGGTGGGTGGGCGTGGCAAAGTGCTGGTTGCCGCGACCGCCACGGCCGCCCTTGGCAATCACGACGCGCTCGTCGGCGGTCTGGAAGTCGTGCACCAGCTCGCCGGTCTCGGCATCGTAGACGGTGGTGCCCACCGGCACCTGCAGGGTGATGGAGGTGCCATCCTGGCCGGTGCAGTTGGAGCCCAGGCCGTGCTCGCCACGCTTGGCTTTGTGATCGGGGTTGTAGCGGAAGTGGATCAGCGTGTTGTGGCGCTGGGTGGATTCCATGATCACGTCGCCGCCATGGCCGCCATCGCCGCCCGAGGGACCTCCGCGGGGAACAAACTTTTCGCGCCGGAAGGCCATGCAGCCGTTGCCGCCGTCGCCGGCCTTCACGTGGATCTTGACTTCATCGATGAACATGCTTCAAACCAACTTGGAGGGGAAAATCTGCGCCCTGAGGCGTACGGCGGCGCTCACGCACACATGCCGTCTCTTCAGTTTACCGGAGGTTTTGCTTTTTCTGACGGGAATCGGGCACCTGCGGTGCGGCAGACGCGCTTCGCGCAGGTTATTCAAGGCACATTTCGACTTCTATTTACACCTATTCTTGGATTTTTTCAAGGGTTTTACATTTGTTTTCCACATAAAATGTGCCTCACCTGTGGAAAACATATTGCGAAACCGACAAAAGACGCTGATAATGCAAATAGGGCACGGGGGGTTAACTCCTTTCACCCGTGTTCCCAATTCTCGATGCTGAGAGGCCCCGAAAGGGGTCTCTCTTGCGTTAGGCCTTCTTTTCTAAGAAATCCCGTAGCGCCGCGACATCCACGATCTGCAATCCTCTCGATTTCAGAGCGTTAAGTTCCGATGCGATATGTCGTGCTGTCCCGAATACGCTAGCCTTTGCGCGCGCATTCAAGATTACCGTCAATGGGTCTGCGAAATCACTGTCCCCACTGAAGAGACAGAAATTATCCGCCTCTTTCGTTTGAAGAGCGATACGCATGTCTGTGCCTATCTCTACATCAAAATTACACTTCCAGCATTCCAGGGACAGGATTCCAGCTTTGTTCAATTCTCTCAATTCTTGGTTTAGATATTCGACTGCTTTTTCGTTTAGCTTTTGCAG
>Ga0371490_1001448_pt1 | contig 12285 bp, 15 predicted proteins | sample MB2SIPfraction_FD_207959 | JGI IMG/M metagenome (GOLD analysis project Ga0371490, IMG submission 207959) | Lab enriched peat soil microbial communities from McLean, Ithaca, NY, United States - MB28FN SIP fraction | ecosystem: Environmental > Terrestrial > Soil > Wetlands > Peat | place: USA... | reverse complement strand
CCCCATTTGCGGCGAGCAAATCCAGACTGCCAACCAACGCCGCGATTACTATGTCTGCAAAGGAAGGCGCACTTTCCATAAATGCCAATTAAAATACATGGACAGGGAAAAGCTAGAAAAGGTGCTTGATGGCCTGTTCGCTTACCAGTTGTCGAGCCGTTCCTTTTTGGAAAAATGCACGGACGAGCTGCTAAAGCGTTCAAAAGAGAACAACTCGGCGGTTGAATGCCAGAGGCTGAACTCAGAAATCAATGGCCTCCGGCGCAAGCGCGAACGTGTAGTCGACAGTTATGTTGATGGCGTCATCGAGAAGACTGAAATGGCAAAACGCCTAGGCCCCATCGATGGGGGGATTCGAGTTGCCAGCGCTGCTTTGAGTCGTCATGAAAAGAACCCCGATGTCGACCTGGAGAAACTGATTGCGGCATTCGCGCCCCTTGTCGAGTGGGAATTTTGGACTAGGGATCAGAAGCGACAGGTTTTATCTTCTCTGACGCCTGACATCAGGGTTGCCAACTATAAGGTTGAGTCTTTAGGGCTCAACCCCAGCCTTTTCAGCAATGAAGATACCCGCACGGGCATGGTTGCGTTGCCTTTCTGCCATTTTGAGGTTTTAGCCTCGAAACCCAAGTCATCTCATTACCCCAAAGAAATCAATACCTTAGGCGACCGTCTCCGCACCCACCGCCTGGACCTCAATCTCCTCCAAAAGCAGGTTGCCGACCAAATCGGGGTTCACGAACAGACCATTACCGGCTGGGAACGCAACGCAACCGTCCCGGAGGTCCGCTACATGCCTGCCATCATTCAGTTCCTGGGGTATGACCCTCTGCCGCCCGCTACCTCCCTCTCTGAGCGCCTTGCCACCGCACGCAGGGTGCTCGGCCTGTCGCAGCGGAAGATGGCCACGAAGCTGGGTGTCGATCCGGCTACGGTGAATAATTGGGAAACCGGACGGCATCAGCCTACTGGGAAGAGCCTTGATGTGATCGCAAGAGTTCTTCAGGTTCGGTGACGAGGAGATGGGGTGGACAGATGGCCAGTTTCCGGTTGGGCGACCACTCAAAGGAAAACCGTCGAAATGGGCGTTTGCCGTTACCGGTCCTACCGACTGAACCTCCCTCGGCGCTGGAAGCGTTTGCGTCCGGGGCTTCGTGATGGAAACAGGTGCAAGAATGATCACGAACGTAGGCAAATGGGGATATATTGGTTCGCAGCCGGAAGAGGGACGGAAACTCCGACTGGAGATCGATCTCATGCCCACTAAATACTGCCGAATTTGCTGGAACGAGAACGGCTGGAGGTATCCCCCTGGGAGCACCAGCAGCGATGCCGGATACGCCGGCCAGAATGGTTTTGGTCACGAGGAATGGCTTTTCAACTTCTCCTGGACCTCTAATGACGGATACCACTATGCATTCCTGCAACCAGTGAGCAAAGTCCAAAAGAAGCGAGCGGGTGAATTGCTCGATTTGTTGCTCTGGACCATCGCCCCAGATGGTAGACGTCTTGAAGCCGGAAGGATCAGCGACTGTAGGATTCTTGAACCCGAAGAGGCGCGGTGCGGCCTGAATGAACACAAGAAAAAGGGTTGGTTCCAGCAGATGCAGAAAGATGTCGAAGCCGTGGACGGCAGAAAGGAAGAATTGGATGGCGTAGACATCTTCAACGTCAGGTTTCGGCCCGAAGATGCCAAGGTATTCGATCCTCCGGCGCCTTTTACTAAGGTGCCGAGGACAATTGCGGGGAGGTCGGCGCGGTATCAGCTAATGGAAGTAGACGACGCGGATATCCAGTCCCTACCGGCCGATCTAAACCGGGAGGGGACAATTGATCTTCCGGACGACTCGGGCGGGACAGTCAAAAGGCCATCGCGACCGACGCATGTCGATCCGCAAGAAAAGAGACTGCAGAAAAGGCTCATGGAGCTGCTGCAAAAGCGATTTGGTAAAACCAACGTTAGACGTGAGGGCGGATTCGGGCCCGCCCCGTTTGACCTTGTGGTGCGGAATGGGCAGCGGACCGTTCTCATTGAGATGAAAGCTTATTCGGATGCCAGAAGGGCCATTCGAGAAGCGCTAGGGCAGATTCTCGAATATGCCTTCTTCTACCCCAAGGCGTCCAATCGTGCGAAGAATGTCGATCTCTTTATAGTCGCGCCGGCACCCATGAATGAAGAAGTTGCGAGCTATATGAACCTGCTTCAAACTCGCTTCGAGATTCCGGTTCGTTACTGCTCGTTTACCCTTGGGGATCCATTGCCGAGCGTCCTTGTCGGCCCTAACGGGAGTTTGGCGTGATTCGCAAGTTGCTCGGATGCAATGTCGATGTGCATGCTCTGATTGGATAAGACAAACCTACGGTTCACCACCTAACCGGACATTGGGCGTTGTGCAGAGAGGGGCTTGTTGCCCTGGAGCAGGGGTACAATGATCTGGAGTTCTACGTCTCTTTCTTTCTCTAAGACGATGGAATCGTGATCGATGTGCATACCGAGCCGGTAGCGGCTGAAACCACGCCAGTCAATGGATCGTTTATCTTGTTGGCTACGGATGTAATAGACTGGGAGTGACACCACGGCTCGTGATCGGGCAGCCTCTATCGGTGTGTCAAACGGCTTTGGACCAAGTTTCAACTTCCGGTTTGCCCGTCAACTGACGGGCTGGGTCGCCAGCTACAAGCACACGTCTCTGTAATAATGTTCCGCAGATCGGAGGTACGAAAAATGATGCGCTACGTCTACCTGCTCATCTTGATCGTTTTCCCGAGTCTTACCCTCGCGGCTGTCACTGGCCCTGTCACACCGGACCCGCAAGTCGAAGTTCTAAAGGCACGCCTAGAGGCGCAGCAACGGGAATTCGATCTGCAGCGAGAGCAGCTTGAAGCTCGGATGCAAGAACAACTGGCAGCAACCAATAAACGGTTTGACGACGCGGCGGTGTCAATGAGCAAACTGTTCTGGATACTCGGTATCTTCGGCGGGGTCGGTAGTCTATTCGCGTTCGCAACTTGGTTTACAGGGCGTGCTGACTACCTTAGCCAGCGTAAAGGGCAGGACTTACTCGTCCAACAGCAAGTGCAAGTTGGCGAAAAGCTGATGTTGCGTTCCCAAGAACTCGTTGACCACGAAATTGAAAGCATGGCTAATCTCCGCAAGGTTATCGGCTTAGTTGCTGACAGTTTTGAGTTCCAAGTCAAACGGGAAAAGGGTTTGGAAGAGTTTACGGCTCTAGTAGCGGACTTGAGTGAGCACTTCAAGGCATCTTATGCGCGAGCAAGAGACGGAATCCTCTCCCTCAAAGTCAGTCGTATGGGTTGGGCGACACTTCCAATCACGCAGCACCGCATAGCGGCACGAGCACGAGCTGAATTCCAAGCCATCCCTGGACGATACCTTAGACGCGAAGAGGAAGCAGCCCCATTTGAGTTCGCCATGGTCTGCCAACGGATCGGCACGAGCGCATTCTACGCTAACGACATTGACTACGCACACAGCTTGCTCACCCGGTCCTGGGACGCATATAGAAGATTGGTAGATGAGAAAGGAAGCTGCACCGACGATCATCTTAATGCTCGATTGTCTGACGCCTTTTTCCTTGGCTTGATCGCTAAGAGTTGGATAGGAGACAACCAGAGTATCGAGGCAGCATTGGGTGAGGCGAAAAACCGGCTGAAAGAAGCGGGCGATCTCTTACAAAACCGTGCCGACAAGGGGAAGACCGAATTTCAAGTGCCCGTCACATATGCTGAGGTGCTCTCGTATATGGAGGCCCATCGAGCGGAGGCGAGGGATCTTCTCGGCGAGCCTAAAGCTACGAGAAAACAAGCGTCGGGAAGCGAAACATTGATCGCACGACTCGAAGCCATGCCATCACTTGACGCTAACCAGCGTCAACTCTTGGGGCGTGCGTGCCTCATCCGCGGCAATCTGGAGGTGATCATGGGGCGGAAGGCAACCATCTACTACGAACAGGCCCAGGAGCATGATCCAAAGAACGCCTATTCAACGCTCTCGTTGGCTCTGGACACCCCTGAGTCGGAAGGACGAAAACACCTCTTCGAGAAAGGACTCGATGGCCTGAAGGAGAAACTCGAAAAGCAAGAGGTGACTACCCTAGCGCTCGCGCTAGCGTGGGCGACAATTGCATCACACGAGCTTGGGTTGGCTGATAGAAACAAGCACCTAGAGCACATCGAGAACATTCTGGCGTCCGGAGAGGTCAACGCCGAGGGAAGGCAGCCACTTTTCTTCAATCCAAGGTCGAAGACTCTTTGCCGCCTTACGGACCTTTTGGAAACACTGAGGGAGTACATAGGAACTCAACACGAAGCTCCTGGGCTATCGCCGACAGCGTAGACAGGGCCGTCGTATCTACAGGTCAGGGGGTTGGGCCTTGATGGCCGGCAACTCTTCCATAATGGCGAAAGAATAGAACATTCACGAATTCGATCCTGGGAACTGGAGTTGACATAAAGGTTGTCGCTTTCAATGGCAGTACACGCAGTGGCGCGAAGATCCCCACGCTAGAAGAGTTGCGAGAGTTGATACAACAGAAGAACGAGTTAAACCAAATGTATATCCAGACGAGTGCGCAGCAGTGAGCAAGAAAACGGAGGAAACGTACAGCCGAATTGGAAACCGTTGGAGCGAGTGCTCGGCCGGGCGAAATGAGCAGACTTCATGTTTATGGACCGGGTGAACGGCATCAACCTCAAATGTGTAAACGAACAGGCCTTTAGCCAGTGCCATAAAATGTTTAATGTGCAAGTTTCTTGTTGCGGCGTCAGATTACTCCCCTGAAGTCTGCTAGGAGGATCTAAAGAGTCGAATCTTCAATGGCTGGACATTCCATCGAGAGCCGAGATCATCGCGTCAAGGTCGCGTCATCCCCGCGTTGCCTTTCTGCCATGCCGAGTTTCGAGTCTTGAAACCGAAGCCAGCTCATTACCCCAAACAAATCAATGCGTTAAGCGACCAAATTCGCGCCCACCGCCTCGACCTCAAACTCCTCCAAAAGCAGGTTGCCGATCAGATCGGCGTTGATGAAGCCACGATCACCAACTGGGAACGCAACGCATCCCGTCCAGCCGTCCGCTACCTCCCGGCCATCATCCAGTTCCTGGGGTACGACCCACAGCCGCCCGCCATCTCCATCCCTGAGCGCCTTGCCGCCGCGCGTAGAAGGCTCGGCCTGTCGCAGCGGAAGATGGCCGAGAGCCTGGGCGTCGATCCGGGTAAAGTACAGGGCTGGGAAACCGGTCAGCATCAGCCACCGGGAGGAGCTTGGACTTGGTCGGGAGAGTTCTTAAGGTTCGGTAGTGGCTGCGAGTTAGGGACCCTCCGAGAAGATGCATTTTCGCGCCGAATGGCATTTTGGCGAACCACAGCCTGAGGTACACTGAAAACCGTATGTATGGAAGATCCCTGGGTAATGTCTCGATGTCGAACAACAGTATGCTCGTCGACGTCCGGCGGGTTATCGCGGAGAGATGCGTTCTTTGCGACGAAGCCACTCGAAAATCGATCGCGCTCTCCCGCCTGCTCGCTGTTCCAATAGAGGTGGTAGCGGAGTCCAGGAACTTCGTCCTCATACCTGACATCCGGCCCATCGTGCCATGCCACCTCCTACTCATCACGCGCCAGCACCATTCTTCGGTTGCGAGAGTACCGGCCGAGTTGCGTCGTGAATTGAAGCAGTTCAAGGAACGCATCCAAGCTTCTCTAGAGTCGAAGCATGAGGAATTCTTCTGGTTCGAACACGGAAGTGGGGCCAGCCCGGGCTCGAATTCTTGCTGTGTGCGCCATGCTCACCTGCATTTTGTTCCTGTCAGGCCCATAGAGGTGGAGGAATACCTTCGCCGAGTCTCGCTCTCCAACGCCCTTGAGGAAGCTACCGGTGGAATCGAGACGTTGTTCACAGCCAAGGACGACTACATCTACTTCGAGAGGCGTGACGGCTCTTGTATTCTCGTCGAGAAGCCCCTTCGCCCGCTCCCACATCAGCTCGCCCGGATGCTGGTCGCCCGACAGGAGGGTACAGCGGACTGGGACTGGACTCGGATCCTTTTCCCTACGGCTCACTCGGAGGCCACATGAGCAGGATCGAGTTCTGGACGAACTGCAGCGCGGAGGTGGACCTGGCCAAGGTCCGAACAGCTTCTGTGTCCGTGAAGGGGACGTGTTTCCGCGACCCGGGCAGATTTCTTGAACTGTTCGGCAACGTGAGTCACATATCCGACCTGCTCCGCAGTACTCTCAACGAGGCGCTCCCAGGTTTCGACTAGGTCTGCGAGAAGTATCTTCCTCGCGTCTCCGGCAAACGCATCCCCTTCGGGTCAGGCATCGAGCAACCGCCGTTCATGTGGGGTGATTGCAGCCCGCAGGTCCTCGTCGTCAACTTCACCTACAACACCAATGCAATCTACCGGATCATGAACAATCTGAATAGGCAAGGCCTGATTGGCTCTTCCCAGCTGGACGGCCTCATGGACCAGGCATGCCTCCTGCTTTCCCACATCTACCAGCAAGAAGATGCGTACATTCTCAAGCACCTTAACAACAACATCAACATGTACCTGATCTCAAGGGTCGTCGAGGAACTCGTGGGGAAGGCCGTCTACGACGTTGATCAACAGGAGCCCCAACTCACGAGGGCATCGCTGGAGCAGACACTGAAGAGCCTCGGAGCCTACTCGTCGAACTCCGTGAGTGAATACATGGCCCTTGCCCTTGGCCGGGGAGTCACATTCCATGAACAGGCCTTCTCTACAGGGTGCCTAGAGGGGAGTGAGCACGCCGGCGGTAAAGCGAAGACATATCACTACACGGAAGAGCTACTAGTCATGGACGACAGACAGCACCTCATCGATCGTGTTTTCAAGGCCGAGGATGAGGGGCGCGACATCAGGATGTGCGCGATTCTGGACGACACGTCCGAGACAGTGTTCGACCTCTTGTGGATGCAGGAGTTGATGAAGCGTTGCAGACATTTTCATGTCGAGTTGTTGCTCAACAGGCTTCAGGTCAGCATTAACTTCTCCTCGGACATGATGGTCAGGGTACTCGATAACGAACACTTCTCTGAACTCCGGCGGCGACTGGGATCCCAGCTATTGATTCGACACATCTTCTGCCCGCTGATCTCTTACCAGGGTAACCTCCTCACGGGAACGGCCCACAACGCGCTTCACGCGGCCGATTTCGTTTATATCAAAGGGCTCAATTTCTTCGAGACTTGCCAGATCGGAAGCAAGGACAGGTACCACGCCTTCGTTGTGCTCGGGCCGATCTCCCAGCTCTACACCGGGTTGCAGGATTACGACGGGGTCTTCGTCCACATCCCGAGCGGCGTCATGGGATACACGCATGATCGGGACAACAGCAGGATTCGGACCTTGGTCGGTGCCTGCAGGCCACAGCTGTTACACCCTGCCCTGATGGTTGGCCCGGATACTAGCGCCCCGCAGGACGAGGATCTCGGCACGCCCCGGAGGGTCCAGTCATGATGGAGACGCACGAGCGACCCCGACACGTCCTCGTGACAGAGGGTGAGAACACAAGGAAGGTTACTTTTATCGACGGGGCGGAGCGCATGCACCACGCGGTCTTGTTCAATTATCCCGACGTGGACTCGGTGGTCGCCTGCGTTTCGACCCAGGTCGGATGTGCCGAGGACTGTTCCTTCTGTGCCACAGGCAGATTCAGGTTCCTGCGCAACCTGACGGCGGGAGAAATGGAGCGTCAGTATCTCCTCGCACTCACGGAGGACTATCCAGCTGGACACCGATGCACCACCCTATGCATCCTCACTGAAGGAATGGGCGAGGTCTCTCACAACATCGACAACACGTTGCAGGCGCTACGGGCGGCATATCCTCTGCTCGCCCGTCAGTTCCAGAGAATAGTATTTCGCGTTTCCTCGGCCGGCAATACCCAATTCATCGGGCGATACATGGAGCACGTCGCACGGCACTCTCCTGCGCTGCCGAAAGTCGAGCACCATGCGCAGCTGTCCTTGCACACACCGTTCGAGGCCGAGCGTCGAGAGCTGATGCCGAGCGTCTCTCGACGTGAAACCCTGTCCAGCATCGTGAGCGAGTTCTCGCGACTGGGTGCCTTCCTCCGAAGGGTCGTCGTTTGCAACTATATGCTGCTTGATCTGCCGGAAGAACGATGTAATTACACCCAACGACACTTGGACGAGATGGTTCGCCTCTTGGACCCCGAGAGCTTCGAGATCAAGCTCACGAGGGTCGTGGATACCGGCAGCGGCCTAAGGTCTCCGGACGCCCCTGTATTCGAGGCGGTCAGACTGTTCTTAGCGTGCCATGGGTTCAAGGTCAAGGTGAGGGAGCTGATGGGATCCGGAATCCGCGCGGCCTGCGGCATGCTCCACTATGACAACACGGTGATGGAACCTCGTGCACGCACTTAGCAGCCTGTGGTGAGAGTCTCGATACCTGAGCGTGAAAATTGTGAGGTATCCACAGGACTCCTTTATAGAATCGGATCATGGCGATGGGTAGTCGTAAGACTTGTCAGCGACAAGAGGATTTGTGAGCGGCGTATACGGATATAGCTGTGGGTCCGGTCATCCGTTCTATGTTCGTCTGAGCGAGGTGCTTGAGGCCGAGGATTTCGACGTATTTATCGAGAAGCTGTGCGCGGTTTATACCGATGGCATAGGGCGTCCAGGACTGACGCCGGGACTCTGTTTTCGGTAGCTTATGATCGGGCATTTCGAGGGCATTGAGGCCGGGAGCGGCATCGCTTGGCGCATGAAGGATTCGCGCAGCCTACGGTGTTTTCCGGGCATCGCGTTGGACGAGGATATGCCCGATTACTCCACCATATCCCGTACCCGCAGGTTGATCGATGTGGAGACTCATTAGCAAGTGTTTTTCTTGGGTGCTGGGCTTGCTTTCCGATCGCGAATTGTTAGAGGGCAAATGGATAGGCATTGATACACCACGCTGGAGGCCAGCGCGGCGATGCGCTCGATCGTGCGGCGCGACACAGGTAAATGCTATGAAGAATTTCTGACCGGTCTGGCCATAGTCGTCGGGCATCGAGAAACCACGCGTGAGCATCTGGCGCGGCTAGACCGCAAGCGCAAGAAGCGCACATCGAACAAGGAGTGGAAGAGCGCTACCGACCATGGAGCGTGTCTAAATCCAGACCTCGTGCTATTCACCCACACCTGGATTGAAATCGCTCCATCACACCTCGCTGCCGACAAATCTGGGAAATGGCCAACTACGCCACAGGCTGTTATTATCGGCCTATTGGGAAGACGCGATGACCGGACTCCGAGCAATAGTCAGGGCTCTCTCCAGGATCGACAACATAATGTCAGTCGTGACCATTGTCACAGCTGCAACACTCGTCTTGTTCGGTGTGTTCGGTGGATCGATCGGGCCCCAGGCGACTGCTGAAATTATCATCGCGCTGCTCGGTCTGGTCGCGCTGACGAGCATGCTCGAGAGAGAGTCAAGGCTCGCCCAGACTGACAGTAAGATCGACCGAGTTCAGGCAGCCGTTGACGAAGTTCGGGTGCTACTCAATGACAGCCAAGGTACGACCTTATTTCCTAACGACAAGCTGCCGCACACAGATACGCTGCTGGAGGGCGTCTCCGAGATCTTCGTAGCGAGAGCTCACAGTTTCAATATCCTCACCCGCGATCCAGACCGTTGGAAGGCGTGGCTCAGGAGCGGGAAGAGTATTAAGGTGATCGTCCAGAACCCTTGGAACAAGGGACTCCGACACCTCGCCATCCCGGCCTATGCCTACAACTACGAGATATACAGGCGGAACACAGAGGCTGTTATCGCGGAGCTTGGGGCCCTGAACGCAGTGGGTTCTGGCATGGAGATCAGACTGAGCAACACCTGCCCGACCCAGGGTGTCGTCATTGTCGATGGCCAGAATGGTGGTAGGTGCATGATCGTCGCACTGTACGTCCCCGGCTGCGGCTCGGCTAATCGGCCAACGATGATGCTTAATCGCGAGCGGGATCAGGAGCTCTTTGCGTTGTTCTACGAGAAGTACTACGTAAACCTGTGGAACGAGTCGAAGCCGCTCGCCAGCGTCCAGGCCGAATCCTGATTCGACCGCAACCAGAGGAGATTTTCTTCCCTCTGAGCTAAATGACTGAGAGAAATGCAGGTCACGGAACATGTGAATTCGCACATAATCGCAATCGACTTCCAAGCGCAATAGGGATTGTTCGGGTCAGAGCTGAATGGTAACCAATCTCCGATGCAGTCCTTGAAGGGTGTGAAAAGTCGCTTTCAGGAACCTAACGATGACGAGGAGGAGAGTCGGGTCTTCGATGGCTGGGCATCCCATCGATCAAACTTCCCGTTTGCCGGTCATCCTCTCGGAACAATGCCACGCCCTCTGTAAATCGAAAGCAGTTCTTGCATAGAAGTAATGACGCCTAATTATAGGAAGATTGCAATAAAAATGGCCCTCACACTTCGCTAAAGCTTCACAAAACGTGAGCATAGATTCAAGAGGTGTGGGTAATCGGAAATGTTTGATCCGGTCTCTTGGGTTACCAGTGGTCCGACCCCCAGTGATGAAATCTGCTTGAAGAGAGCCACTGGTCTTAGCATGGCGCGTTCGAGAAAGTCTTTGAACAGCGATTCGAGATAGAACAGGTCATTGTCTGCAACAATCGCACGCAATTCCGGGTGGACAAGAAATCGCAGGCTGCCCTCCCCATCCTCAAGCACTAGCAAGATAACCGACTTGGCTTGCGACGAGTCGCCGCTCCACCCCTGCGGCCTGTACTCCAAGGCACAAAACCTTTGCTGGGGGCTTTCGTCCGTTTTGTTGTTTGTCTTGCTCAATTACGCCGGTCCGCTGAACTGCATCCACAATCGTATCCAGTATATTTCTCAAGAGGTTGGCATTTGAAAACTTGTCAAGACACTCTGCAAAATTCTCGAGGAGCGCTGCTGTCTTCCAATCGCCCGAAAGTGCAAGTATCTGCTGCCAGAGTTTATCTACATCTATAGACCCTGCCGTCGCCAGAATGTTGCACTGTTGTTTCGAGGATATGTTCTGATAGATGCGCGGGTCAAGATAGCGGGATGCCTGGAAGTGCAGCCGTTGTTCCCCTTTGGGACCACCGAAGAGGTGTCCTGAATCGACAAAATGCGCGTTCAGCCAGCCCTCAGCATCTTCAACGAAAATGGCTTGCCGGTTGTCAACATGATTGGCACAAATGTCGATCATCCATGCCAGCCAAAAATCCTCGCGGTTCCGAACCCGATTGAAGCTGGTTCCAGGGAGGATTTCGAATAGTTGAATACCATCACCGCCGAGATAGCGGGAGCCAAAGCATAAGCCTGAGTCCGGACGAAGTCGCCCTTCCGGGGTCTGTATCCAAGAATCTGGGTTTTTGTCGAGGAAAGAATCACCGATAAGAACAGGCTTCCAAGATGGCACAGCCAGCCCACAGGCTCGAAAAAGCTCGCTTCCCGCGCTCTCGTTGAACAGCAGGTTTGGCCCTTGAAGATTATTTGTAAACTTGACTACATAAAGAAGCCCATCGCTGGCCTCAGCCAGAATGGGTTGTGACCCGCCGCGCAAATTGCGGATATACCTTGTCAAGTAAAGGAGAGAAGTCTTCGAATTGTTCATCGTATCCTCATAGAACAACGGAAAAACTACAACTGAGTCGTTCCGATCGCGATCTTGAGGATAATCCGAGCATTTTAAAAACCTAAATGAGTGAGAATCAATGAGAAAACTCTTACTCAGATGCTCATATAATTTCTTTCAGCGGAAATGCATAGCGGCAGTGATTGTCGCCTACTTATCCACATTTCCACTCGATGTGCTTAAACTATTGAACCTTTTATTGCTTGTCAAGAAAAATGAGCAATATTGACCAAAAAATACTAAACAACTCTTGCAAATGTGACGTGTGTCACAATTTAACAGTGAGAATACTGGAAAGTGGGAAACCAGGACCTTGTTTGAGGTGTCCCTAGTTGGCCAGCGGAGACGCGTCGGATGCTGGACGCGGCGGTGTTTGCGGCCTATAGCTGACCGGGGTGAAACTGACAGACGCGGAACTCCTGGAACGCTTACTTAAACTGAACCATTAGCACACCGCTGTTTCGCCCCGCCGCAGCGCCGGTCAACCCAGCCCGTATTTCCGCCCGCCGTCCTGCCCTGGCCGGAATGACCATTGGAGAGGCAGTGCGGATTGTTTCGCAGTCTGGATGGAAGCCCGGACTTTTGCCCCCGTCCCCCGGCAGATCCTAGAC
>Ga0371490_1001442_pt1 | contig 12320 bp, 14 predicted proteins | sample MB2SIPfraction_FD_207959 | JGI IMG/M metagenome (GOLD analysis project Ga0371490, IMG submission 207959) | Lab enriched peat soil microbial communities from McLean, Ithaca, NY, United States - MB28FN SIP fraction | ecosystem: Environmental > Terrestrial > Soil > Wetlands > Peat | place: USA... | reverse complement strand
CGGCTTGGAAGACGGCTACGGTCTCGATGAATAGCGGTACGAGCAGCTACCTTGCAGGGCAGTCGCTTGGCAGCGCGCGCATCTCGCAGCTCGCGATGATCGAAACGTCAGATTCCATCTCGCCCGACTGCCTTACCGCAGTGGGCCAGTACCGGACCAACAGAACCGAGAACTCAACGGCCAATTCCTCGCTTCTTTCAAGTCAGTTCGACATATCAAGCGGCACGAACAGCGAGGTCCAACAACTCAATCTCTTGAACGCCGCCGAAGCTCAGAAGTTGAGCGAGATGCAATCGCAGGGAACGCTTCAGTCCTGCCTTGCCGGGCAAATGACCGTCGCCAACATGGAACGGCGCAATGCCGCCGTCGAAGACATCAATACAGCGGCCTTCGTGCAGCAGCAGCGCTCAACGAACAATGTCACTGCTGCCAGTGAAAGCAATACCTGGAAGACCTACCTTCCGTAAGTGCAACCCACGCGGCGCAGGCTGCTTCAGCCCGCGCCGCACATTCCACTACGAGGTGACGACTATGATTTCACCGACGCTGCTGGCCCAGGCATTACCGGGCACGAGTTCCGGCGTGGACTGGCTTTACCAGTTCACCAACAATCTGACGAATCTGACCACACAAAACGGCGGCGTATTGACGCAGCTTGGATTGACCGAGCTGAGCTGCATTGCCCTTTTCTCGCTCATCAACATGGTCATCAATTGGAACACCTCCACGATGACTGCATGGCGCTTCCATGCACACCCGGTTCGCGCGGGCGATCTGACGCACTTTCTGATGCGGCTCATAATCTGCTGCCTGCTCATCAATTACTGGGTCAATCCGCTGCCCGGTGCGAGCTTCGGGCTGAATCACTTCTTCAGCTATATCGCCCAGGCTATGGTTGCCGCTTTCGACCAGAGTTCGCTCGACACTTTGCTCCAGCTCATGAAGACCGCTGGCGACAATACGCCGATGCCTTCGCTGACCGCGCCGGTGCAGATACTCTGCTACTTCTACGTCCAGGCATTAATGGGCATCGCTTCGGCGATTCTCTTCCTCATCAACTGCTCTTCGTTCATCCTCTACGGCGTCACCGCGCTCTTCGGTCCGGTTTTCATTCCGCTGCTGATGACCAGGACATTCCGAGGGAAGTTCTTTCACTTTGTCGATGTGCTACTGAGCTTCGCGATGATCCGCGCTGTGGCCGCCGCCTTCATCTTCGTGTGGTCCGGTTTTCTGAATACCTTCATTCAGCAAACCTTCAACGGAACCTACTCGATGGAGATGTGGCTGGCGAATCTGATTCCCTGCACGATGGTCTTCATCGCCTTCATCATCAATATGCTTTTCATTCCGAGCATGACGCAGGCGATCTTCGGCGGCACGGCGGGCTTGGCCGACAGCGTCTCGAAAGTTGGCGGCGCGGTTGCTTCCATCGCCATGATGGCCGGTTGAGGAGGACGTCATGTGGACCTATCTCTTCAGCTTCTTGCTCTTTCGCCGGCTCAGGCTATCGAAGCCGTTCCGATACGTGCTCGCCGTGCTCTTGATCGGCCTCTTCATCGTGGTCCTGATCTACACCGTGGACTTGTTTCTCACACTTGAAGAAAGGATAAGTGCATCCCATGCCACGACACTCGACTTCTTCTGAAGCTCCGCTTGCACCTGCGGAATCCCTGCTCGTTGACCATATCGGCAATGAGGTCTATTCGTCGCACTATGCCGAGCGGAAAGCCTACCGGCTCATCCTAGCCTGTGGCACGGTCATGCTGCTCGCTTCGCTTGGCATGAACCTGATGCTGACACGCCGTCCAGTTGCGAATCGTTACATTCGCATCGATGAGATGGGCCGCGCCCAGGCGATTCAGTATTCGGATTTGAACTACAGCCCGCGCGAGGGCGAAGTCCGCACCTATCTGACCGATTGGGCGAACTACCGCTACACGGTCAACCGGGACGTAATCGCCAAGAAATACCCGCTCAACTACTACTTTCTTTCGCAGACGTTGGCGTCGCGCCTGATGAGGGAAGACAACGCCAACCACCTCGTCTCTCAGGTCACGGCAGGGCAGATCGAAGCGAGCGACGTACAGGTCCAGAACGTGACCATTACGACGATGTCGGAGGAGATGTTACAGGGCGCACGCATTGCCCGTGGAACTGCGCTGATGGCAGTTGATCGCTTCTACTCGGCAGAGAATTCGCACGAGCCGCGCACGGAGCATTGGCTGCTCAGCATCACCTACTATCTGAACCCGAAACAGGTCAGCGATCAGGCTCGTGTTTATCCGCAGTACGAGTTCATCAATCCGCTCGGCTTGACCATCACCGAGTTCCACGAAAACCGCGTCTCTGTCGATGCGCACAATCCAGACGCAGCAGCGGGAGCAGCGCGATGAGCTTCGACCTGATCCTGCCGTTCTTTCCTGAGGAATTGCGCGAGCTTCTACTCGATCCATCGATCTCCGATCTGATGATCAATGGGACGGGCGGTGTCTTTGCCGACCGCAATGGTGTCGTGGAGCAAATCAGACTCACACAGCCGTTCACGAACGAACGGTTGCAAGCCGCCATTGAGCGCGTCGCGCGCATCCTAGGGCAGGACTTGACGACGCAGAATCCGATTCTCAATACCCGCTTGCCTGATGGCTCGCGCGTCGCCGTCGTCGGCTCGCCTTCTTCGATCAACGGGCCGACCTTTACTGTTCGCAAATTCAACCGCTGGTTTACTTCGGATGAATTGGTCAAGGCTGGCAGCTTGCCATCCCATGTTCGGGATGCGGTTGTGCAGCTAATTGAGGATCGAAAGAACGGCATCATCGCCGGTGGAACCGGCTCGGGAAAGACCACGCTGATGAAGGCCCTGCTCGATCATGTTCCGCTCCGAGAGCGGCTGATCGTAATCGAGCAGCCAGCCGAATTGAAGGTTGCCCATCCCAATGCAGTTCGGTGGGAGGCAGTGGCCGAGATTCCCGGCCAGGTTGCCGTAACGCCGAGCCAGCTTGTAGCCGCCGCTTTGCGGCATCGTCCTGACCGCATCATCATGGGCGAAATCCGCGACGAATGCGGATACGACCTGTTGCAGGCCATGAATACCGGCCACGGTGGGACTCTCTCGACATTGCACGCGGATTCCGCCCTCGATGCACTGGACCGGCTGGCGGATATGGCGCTTAGCGCCAGAACCAATCTCGACCAGCAATTCATCCGGTCACAGACTGGAAAGGCAGTGGATTTTGTTCTCTACTGCGAGCGCGATTCCACGGGCCGGCGCAGGGTGCGTGAGCTGATCACCGTGAGTGGATACAGCCACGCGGACCAGTGCTTCGTGACGGAGGAAATCTACCGGGCTTCCTCCACTGTGGCGGCGTAGATTGCAGCGCGGATTGCAGTATGGAATGCGAATCGGAGGAGCGGCGATGCAAAGCCTTCTTGGGCACGGTGAAGCAAACGGAATCACGCCCTTATTGTGCGCTCTTGAGCGTGACCACACCGAGTGGAAGACATGCGACACCGGGCGCGAGATGCGGCTCTTTATCCCGAAGTCAGGCGCGAGAAGTGGTGATCTGGTTTGCCGGGGAATGGCATCGCCAGGAAGCGGGAACAGCGTTGTTCTTGAAGTGTGTCTCCCAGTTCCATTCCTCACTAGCTCGGTCACTGCTTCGGGGCCTTTGCGACGCCCTGCGGCACTGCGCCGTTCTGCTTTCCGGACTCCTCTCCCAGAGCAAGTCTGGGCCCCTGCTCCAGAATGCACGGCTTGGCGCTTGGGAGTCGCGCCCACTCGCATAGCTTCGCAAGGTGTGACCCGAGCATATCGGGAATTCAAAAACGGAGACACGATCATGTATCAGAACAAGGCTATCCTCATCGGCTTCCTCGGCAATGATGCCGAAGTTCGCACCGGCAAAAACAACCAGAAGTTCACCACCCTTTCACTCGCAACCAAGACCTCTTACAAGGACAAAGAGTCCGGCGAATACATCTCGCACACCGAGTGGCATCGCTCCATCGTCTTCGGCAAGCTCGGCGAGTTTGCGGCCACGCTCAAGAAGGGCGCGCACATCCAGATCGAGGGCGAGATTCGCCACTCCGAGTACACGCCCAAGAAGGCGAAGAAGCCGGTCCGCACCGACTCGATTCGCGTCAACTCCATCCTCAAGCTCGACCGCGCGGAGAAGGCCGCCCCTGAAGAGCAGGAAGCCAACGAGGAATTACCCTTCGACGAAGCGACCGAGTAGGCCGCATCCTCTCACGATGAAAGCCCGGCGCAGTCCGGGCTTTCCTACTGGAAATGCCCGTGGAATCGCGTTCTTGAGAGGTCACCCTATGAACCGGATTGCTGCCAACTTCATCACTCGTTCTTTCGCATCGTGCGAAACGATCGCGCTGCTCCTGCGCCGGGAAGATGCACCCCGGCCACAGCAGCGCGTGGTAAGGGTTGAACAGGTTCTTGCGCCGCGCTATATGGCCTGGCTCAACTTCGAGAATGACAACGGCGCAAACATCTATGTCTCTGCCAATCCGCTCCACGCAGGCAGCTGCAAGCGCACCAAGGAGTGCATCGCATCCGTCCGCCACATCTATATAGATATTGATGCGGACGGCGACGCCCGCTTGGCTGCGCTGCGGGCGTCCGATCATGTGCCCATGCCTACCGCGATCATCTCGACCTCGCCTGGCAAGTACCAGGCGCTTTGGCGCGTGGCAGGCTTCGACTTTGAGCGGCAGGAACAGACCCTCAAGCTGATCGCTCAGGCTTTTGGCGGCGATCCCGCTTGTACGGACCGGAACCGGGTGCTGCGCGTCCCCGGTTTTCTCAACCAGAAGTATTCTCCCGCGCATCCTGTCGCGGTCGAATACCCCGTGGATGCGATCTACGGTCCAGCCGATTTTCGGCTTGAGAATATCGAGGTCTCTTCCGTGCTCCCGCTCTGCGGAAGCACACGGAAGAAGCCAGTCGGTAAACACTCGCATTCCGAAGACGACTGGGCCTGGGTTTGCGCGCAACTTGCACGCGATATAGACGCCGCAAAGCTGACCCGTGAGCTAGTTTCGCGCCGGTCCGATAAATTCGATCCACTCTACTACGCCCAACGCACCGTCGATGTCGCCTCGGCCCGCCTTTGGTTGGCCGATGGCATTCCCATCAACGACATCATCACCATGCTTGAAGTTCGCCGCCGCTTTGAGATTCCCGCAGCACTTTGTTCTGCTCGTGCGCGGGAGATTGCGGCCACGGCTCAGCGCATGATTGCCCGTCGAAAGACGGCCTGAATCCACAGCCAAAGGAGAGCAATATGCCACTGCTTGAAGTCACGCAAACGCGCCACATCAGCGCATCGATTCGATTGACTGATACGACCGCATTGCAGGTCGATCAGTACGCCGCATTCATTCACGCTTCCGCCGACGATGTTGTCGAACAGGCGCTTGCCTATGTCTTCTCCAAAGACCGCGACTTTCAGGAGTTCCTGAAGTCGCCTGAAGCGCAGCGCATTACGCCGACTCTGCGCATCCGTCGCGTTCCTGCTTCCGAAGCCGCAGAAGCGCCTTCAAAGCCTGCAACGAAAGCGGCAGTAGCAGCGGGAGCGAAGGCATGACTTGCCTTCGCATTCCTGCCCGGACCACTGCGGCGCTGCGCGCCGGAAGAATTTTCGATACTCCACCCCTCATAGGGAACTGTTTAGCTCCCTGCGGGAGCCAATTGGTTCCGACAGAAAAGAAACAGGTTGTGAAATCGCGGGAACTCATTAGCTCCACGCGATTTTGACGAAAGGAGCGGATTTCAAATGCCAATTCTGGGCAACGAAATGAAGCGCCGCAAAGGTGCTGTGAAAGGGCGCGAATGCCGCAATCGTTCACTCAACACCAAGCTAACAGCTACCGAAGCTGCTGCTGTCGATGCCGCCGCGGGCACCGAAGGAAAAGCCGTTGGCGAGTGGTTGCGCGATCTGGTGTTGCGCGAACTTGGCCGTGGCACGAGTCAATCGCAATCTCTGGCGGCCATAGGAGAGATTGCGGGACTCCGGTTGCTGCTCATCAACACACTCGAACCACTTCTGCGCGGTGACAAAATGACCGCAGATCAGTTCAAGGAGATGCTTCGCTACGTGAAGGCGAACAAGCGCAAGGCGGCGGAAGACGTTCTCGCCAGCTATGCGGAAAGGAGCACGGAACAACTATGAACACCACCCATTGGGGACGCAAGGAAACAATCGTTACGCCGCCGCAGGCTCCCATCTATAGCTATGCGGCCATCACGTTGGCGCTGATTCTGACCGCTGCATTTCTGCGCATCTACATAGGTGCGTTCATGCCGCCGCTCGAACGCTACGACCTCTGGCCGTACATTCAGTCCGGCGCACTGGACGGCCTGAAGCCGACCGGCCAGTACCAACTTCTCGACGTTTCGGATGACCATCTCCATGCGCATCCTGCCGCCGCTGCCGATGTGGAACCGGGCGTGACAACAATTGAATTCGCCCGTCCACTGCCGCTCCAGTTGACCACCAGCGCCCGTGCCGCCGGGTTGATTTACCTCTATCGCGGACCGAAGACCAGTTACCGGAATGGCCCGCTTCATGCCTATCTCCAGCAGTTCGTCTATGGCGGGCACTCCGTCGCCGGAGTCTTCCGCTGGCCGCTGCTCGCAGGACTTGCCGTGCTGTTAGGCGTGCTCCCGCTTGCCGCTCGCAAAGACGTGGATCGGTTTCGAGAAATGAAGTACGGACGCCTACTCAAAGGCCCGATGCGCGTCACGCCCGCCGGATTCAATCGCGCTGTGAAGGGCGACGGCGTAGGCTTCAGAACCATCGAATCAAAGAAGCTCATGCGCATTCCCCGGCTCGCCGAGGGGCAGCACATCGAGTTGATGGGCGACACGGGCGCGGGCAAGACCCGGCTCATCATGCAGATACTCATGCAGATCAAAGAACGGGGTCATTCGGCTATCGTCTACGATCCGGCCTGCGAGTTCGTCCAGCGGTTCTATGACAGCAAGAGCGGTGACATCATTCTCAATCCTCTGGACGCCCGCTGCCCCTACTGGGGGCCGTCCGAGGAGTTGCGCCGTCGTGCCGAAGCAATGGCGATTGCAGCCTCTCTCTACCAGCCAACCACTGATAAGAAAGGCGAGTTCTTCACTGAAACGCCGCAGAAGATATTCGCACATCTGCTGACCTTCGGCCCATCGCCCGAGGAACTTGTCGAGTGGATGGCCAACCCCGACGAGATCGACCGCCGCGTTCAGAATACCGAGATGGCGACGATGATCGCCAAGGGCGCACAGCAGCAGCGCAATGGCGTACTTGCCTCGCTCGGCCTGATCGCGGACAGCCTACGAATGCTGCCGCGCAAAGACAAAACTCGGAATCACTGGAGCGCAACCGAGTGGTCAGAAAACCGGCGCGGCTGGATCTTCTTGACATCGAAACCCAGCGAGCGCGAGGCATTGCGCCCGCTGCACAGCCTGTGGATTGATCTGCTGGTTTTGCGTCTCCTGAATGAACCGAAGGAAGGCCAGCACCCGGTCTGGTTTGTGCTGGACGAGTTGGCCAGCTTGCAGCGACTTCCGCAACTGCATACGGCTATCACTGAGAACCGAAAATCGAAGAATCCGATTGTGCTGGGCTTTCAGGGGAAGGCGCAGCTTGAGTACATCTACGGCCACATGGCCGAGGTCATGCTCTCGCAGCCAGCCACGAAAATCTTTCTGAAGACCACCGAGCCGAAGGCCGCCGAGTGGGTATCGAGCGCCATCGGCAAAGTGGAGATTGAGCGGCTGCGCCAGACTCATTTCGATGGCAGCCGCACAGGGAAAAACTTCACGCTGGAGCGCCAGGTCGAGCCGCTGGTGATGGATTCTGAAATCTCCGGCTTGCCCGACCGGCACGCATATCTCAAGCTCGGCAACTACGTCGCCTGCTTTTCATTTGCATATCACGACATCCCGGCAACGCAACCGGCCTTCGTGCCGCGTCCGCTCGACGACGATGAACTCGGCTTCGACCCGAAGACGCTGGCAAAGAAGCCATCAGAGGCCGACGCTATCGAGGAGAGCGCGGAGGCTGTTCAGAACGGATTTTCATTGGGAGACTGACCATGCTTAAAATCTCGAAGGCACTTTCCGCAGGCAAGCTCGAAAACTACCACAAGCAGGAATTCACTTCGCCGGACCAAAGCTATTGGAGCCAGGGACAGACCGTGCAGGGCGAATGGCAAGGTCAGCTTGCCGAAAAATACGGCCTCGCTGGAGCCGTTAGCTCCGATGAGTTCCACCGACTCTCGGAAGGTGAACATCCGCAATCCGGCGAGCAACTTGTCCAGCATCGGCAATCCTTCGAGTACCAGGACGCCAATGGAAAGACAATCAAATCCGTCGAGCACCGCGCCGGGTGGGATGCGACCTTCAGCGCGCCGAAGTCGGTTTCGTTGACTGCCCTTGTTGGCGGCGACAACCGGGTCCGCGAGGCTCACAGCATGGCGGTCACGACCGCTCTTGGCGAGTTGGAGAGGTATACGCAGGCACGGCTCGGCGGTAACCGGCCCGCCGAATCCACCGGCCAATTCATCGTCGCAAAATTCGAGCACGACACATCGCGGCCCGTCAATGGCTACGCCGCGCCGCAGCTTCACACGCACGCTGTCATCTTCAATGTCACCGAGCGCGCCGACGAAACTACACGGGCGCTCCAGCCGCAGAGCCTCTTCGAGTCGCAGCAGTTCGCCACTGCCGTCTACCAGTCGGAGTTGACCTTCCGGTTGCATGAATTGGGCTATGAGATCGCGCCCGGTAGGAGCGGCGCGCCGGAGATAAAAGGATATTCGCAGGAGTATCTGGACGCTTCGAGCCAGCGCCAGAACCAGATCCTCGCACACATGCAGCAGAATGGTCTTTCCGGCTATGAGGCGGCGGAGATCGCCGCCCACGCCACGCGCGACAAGAAGCAGATTCAGTCGCCCGCCGAAGTGCTCGCCGCGCACCGCAAACTGGCCGCCGAGTTCGGAAATCAGCCGAATCAGGTTGTGGCCGCAGCGCGTGAGCGGGCCGAAAAGAAATCCGTCGAACGTGCGCCCGAGAAAATGCAGAAGGCCGCGCAGGAGGCCGTGACCTTTGCGCGCGAACGAGGCTTCGAGCGCGAGGCTGTCACCGATGAGCGCGCCCTCTTCCGCGATGCGCTACGACGCGGCATGGGTGAAACCACCTACGCCCAGGTTCGCGCGAGCGTCGAACAGCGTCTGACCTCCGGCGAGTTCCAACTCGTCTCCGGGACGAAGCACAGTTCCGCGCGGCAGTTCACCACGGCGGAGACCATCCATGCTGAGAAAGAAATCCTACGGCAGATGCGCCAGGGGCAAGGCCGCGTTGAACAGATCATGCCCGTTCAGCAAGCCGTGGCACATACTGCCCAATACCCGATTCTCAATTCCTCGCAACGCACGGCGGCGGAAGAGATTCTGACATCTCGCGATAGAATCCAGGGCTTGCAGGGAAGCGCAGGCGTGGGCAAAACCACGGCGCTCAAAACCGTGCGCGAGGCCGCCGAACAGCGCGGGATGATTGTCGAGGGCTTCGCCCCGACCTCCCGCGCCGCGCATCAGCTCCGCGATGCCGGCATCAATGCCGATACCCTGCAAGGCTTCCTCGCCCGGCATAAGCAGCCGACACCGGAACGCCACCTATATATGGTGGATGAGTCCAGTCTCGCCAGTACCAAACAGGTGCGCGATTTCCTCGCCAAACTCGAACCTGCCGACCGGGTTCTCCTCATCGGCGACACCCGCCAGCATCAGGGCGTCGAAGCCGGGAAACCCTTCGAGCAGTTGGTCGATGCCGGGATGAAGACGGCGCGACTCGATCAGATTGTCCGCCAGAAAGACCCGGAGTTGCTGCGCGCCGTCGAGCACCTCTCGCGTGGCGAAGTGGCCGAAGGCGTCGCGCTTCTCGAACAGCAAGGCCGCGTCACGGAGATCGCCGACCCTGAGAAGCGCATCGCCTCGATTGCCCGCAACTATGCTGACAATTCGGCCAACACCATCATCGTTTCTCCCGACAACGCCTCACGCCGCGCAATCAATCAGGCGGTCAGGTCTGAGTTGCAGGAACGCAGCATCGTTGAATCCGAAAACCACGCAATGCGCGTCCTTGCGCCGCGTTCCGATATGACCGGCGCTGACCGGGCTTGGGCCGCGCGCTACGAGGTTAGCGACGTGCTTCACTATCAGCGTGGCAGCAAGACCCTCGGCATCGAGCAGCGCAGCTACGCGCGAGTGGTCTCGACCGATCCGAAATCGAATCTGCTGACCGTTGAGAAACCGGATGGCCAGCAGATCACCTACGATCCGGCCCGGCTGCACGGCATCTCCGCTTATCGCGAGATCGAGCGCGAATTTGCCGTCGGTGATCGTCTGCAATTCACTGCGCCGAATCGCGAACTAGGAGTCGCCAACCGCGACCTTGGGACCGTGCAGAAAATCGACGAGCACGGCGAAATGACCGTCCGCATGGACGGCGGCAAGGGCCAGGCGGTCACCTTCGATCCGGCTGAAATGCGGCACTTCGATCACGGCTACGCCGTGACTTCGCACAGTTCACAGGGACTCACTTCGGAGCGCGTTCTGGTCAACATGGACACCAACGTTCACCCGGAACTTATCAATACCCGCTTTGCCTACGTCTCCGTTTCGCGCGCATCGCAGGACGCGCAAATCTTCACCAACAATCTTGCCCAACTCGCCCCGCAGCTTAGCACGGATATTTCCAAAACCTCCGCGCTCAAGATCGGTGAGAGCGCGCTATTGGCTCCTGGAATTGCCTTGACCTGATTTTGCAGGCAGCGTCTGCAAAATCTGCTTCGGGTGACATGATTTGGCCAATTGTCCAGACAGTTTCTGGACAATCTAAATTCGCCAGACGCGTCTGGCGAATTTAGATTCCATTAACCATCATCTATTGAGCAGGATAGGGAGTCGCACCCTAGACCACTCAATAGTCACACTTGACATATTTGTCATACTAGGCTATTTTGCCTAGAGAAGGGTTTTCTGTATGCCAATCATTCCTCCCTTCGACAGCGACGGCCTTTTGCCGCCGGGAGACTACGAGCTTTCCTTCGATGAACTGCGCCTATCGAGGCTCGTTCGCGGCAGCGGAAAGCAGAACACCGACCCGACTTGGGATGCCGTCTGGCGCGAACAACTTGTCGGCGGATTGGAGATTCTCACACGCCAGCTTTGGCAGCTTGGCGTCCGCGAAATCTTCGCCGACGGCTCCTTCGTGGAGGACAAAGACCATCCCAACGACATCGACGGATACTTCGTGTGCGATCTGAAATCGCTCGCGTCTGGCGTGCTGACGCAGCAACTCAATCGCCTCGACCCATACAAGGTGTGGACTTGGGATCCGGCCTCGCGGCGGCCTTATCGTGGCTATCCCAAGCGCCAGCTTCCCATGTGGCATCGCTACCGGGTCGAACTGTATCCACACGTGCCCGGACTTGGCCTCGGCAGCGGCATCCGCGACAAGTTCGGCCATGAACTTGAGTTTCCTTCCGCCTTCCGCCAGTCGCGCCGGGACGGCAAGCCGCGAGGCATCGTAAAGATCAAATATGGGGGACAGTCATGATTCGCAACGAAGCTGAATACCAACTCGCAACCACTCGTCTTGAGGAAGAACGCGGCCGGCTCACCGAGCATCGGGACCGGCTCAAGTCCACAGGGCTTTCCGACGACGAGATTAAGCGCGTCATCGATCCCATCGAGTCCTTTCACCTGCAACTGAAAGAGGAAGTGGAGAGCTACGAGCGGCTCAAGCGGGGCGAGTGGACTCGGCCAGATGTTAATTTCACTGCGCATTGCCCAAGGAATCTCGCAGCGTGATTTAGCCAAGCGGCTCGGCGTTCATGAGTCGCAGGTCTCGCGCGACGAGCGCAACGAATACTTCGGCATCACGCTGGAACGTACGATCCGTATACTGGACGCGCTCAATGTGCGCCTGCGCACTAAGGTGGAAATTGAACCCGACAAGCAGGAGATGGCCGTTGCGTGATTGACGCAGAGGAATTCTCTAGCGAACGACATTTTCCGTTACAAATACATGGCGCCAGCGGTGAGCTTGCGGATTGTAGGTCCCGCTGGAGACGTTTGTTCATGGATGGTTCCGGTTCCATTCTGGTTTGCTGGAAGGGTGCACCAAGGAAGTCCCCTGATGGCGCGTTCGGCACCACCTTGACATCGACGCAGAACGGGTGTCTACTGGAGCGTTGGTTGTGGTGAAGGAGTTCACCCTTAACCGCTGTCCATTCCAATAGGCCGGACAGATGATAACT
>Ga0371490_1001438_pt1 | contig 12333 bp, 10 predicted proteins | sample MB2SIPfraction_FD_207959 | JGI IMG/M metagenome (GOLD analysis project Ga0371490, IMG submission 207959) | Lab enriched peat soil microbial communities from McLean, Ithaca, NY, United States - MB28FN SIP fraction | ecosystem: Environmental > Terrestrial > Soil > Wetlands > Peat | place: USA... | reverse complement strand
CGGCCAATCAGGTGAGCTTCCCTCTGACGCTAACAGCCATTTTTGTGTTGGCCTCCGGCGTCTGCGCCTTGCAGACCTCGGCTAACCCATATGTTGCGATTCTCGGCCCTGAGCACAGCGCATCGGCGCGTCTGAACCTGGCGCAGGCCTTCAACTCCGGCGCCTCGGCTATTGCCGGATGGTTTGCCGCTACGTTCATTCTGGCCGATACCAGCAAGGTATCCGATGCGGCCAGCCAGGCCCATATGCTGCAAATGCCGTACGTCTACATTGCCGCTGGGCTGCTTGTGCTGGGTTTTACGGTAATGTTCCTGCATTTGCCGGCGATTGCCTCGGCGCGTCCTTCCGAAGATTCCCCGGCGGCTGGCCGCAGCATCTGGAGCTTTTCACATACCGTGCTTGGTATGGTGGGAATCTTCTTCTATGTGGGAGTCGAAATCGCCCTGGCCGCGATTTGCATCCAGTACTGCAAGCAGCAAGGAATCAGCAATGTCGAAACGGCGGGAATCCTAGTTACGGTTTACTATCTGCTCATTATGGCGGGCCGCTTCATTGGAAGCGCGCTGATGAGCGTGATCAAAGCCGAAAAGATGCTCGTCGTGTTGGGCATTCTGGGCGTGGTTCTGATGTTGATCTCGATGTTCACAACCGGACAAGTCGCCGTCTGGAGTCTGGTGCTCTGCGGCTTGGCCAATTCCATCATGTATCCGACCATCTTTACGCTGGGCATCGCTGAATTGGGACACATGACCAACGAGGGTTCGGGTGTCATCACCATCGGCAACGTCGGTGGTGCGGTGATTCCGCCGCTCTTCGGATTTTTGGCCGACAAGGTGGGCATTCAATATGCATTTGTCCTGCCGATCCTCTGCTACATTTTCATCGCCTACTATGGCTTGTCGGGCTACAAGCCCACACGCGCTGTTTAGGCGTAAGCGATGATTTACGGCTGGTTCCGAGGCCCTTCGGTTTTTTCCGGAGGGCCTTGGCGCTTCCGCTCATCCATGCTGCAAGCCGGTGATGCTGGACCTCATATTTCCGACTGCATTTCCTTGTGCCTTCGGGGACATCGACTCTGATTCCGCGGTAACCGCTTTGCAGGCCATCAAAACAGTTCAATGGATGGCCGGCTGTGGTCCTGTTCGCTGGCGCCGCCGCCGGATACCACATTCGCGTGCGTCACGTGCTGGCTGGCCATACGGTACTTGCTGCGATGAGATGCCAGAAGTTCTTTGAAGGTATGCTCGAACTTCCCCTCCCATTGGAATTCCGTCAGCTTTCCTGACAGATGTTGTAGATGTTCGCGCATCTCGGTCAGCGCCTCTTGTACGTGCTCCATTCTCTGCCGCATCACGTCCTGGAACTGGATATGCCCCAAGGCTTCGGAGAGCCGTTGCACGTTCTCCGCGTAGTTTTCATCCACCTCGGTGATGACATCCAAAAGTAATTGCCCGTTTTTGTTGAACTCCATCTGCATTCCGTTCAAATCGGCAACCAAATGACTCATTGCTTCGCTGGATTCGTGCTGCTTGAGCGAGGCCTGGGCCTCGGCCATCTCCCGGTCCACTCGCGCGCAGGTGGTGTTGATCTTGGCGGCTATGTCGGCCGCTGCCTTGGTGGAGGAGACCGACAGCTTCCTCACCTCGAAGGCCACCACCGCAAAGCCGCGTCCGGCGTTGCCCGCCCGCGCCGCCTCGATCTCCGCATTCAAAGCCAGCAGGCTGGTCTGCTGGGCGATAGTGGTGATGATCTTGATCAGCGGCGTCAGGGCGCGCACCTCGCTGGCCATGCTCTGCACGTGCTCGAAGTCGCTGCGGAGTTCGCGGGTCTGCTGCTCCATCTGCATCTCCAGGGCGGCGACGATCTGTTTGTTGTTTTCCGCCCGGAGATGGGTGCTTTCCGTCAACGCCTTGCCGCTCTGGATGGATTGGGCAATGCGCTCCCTCTGCCGATTGCTCCTGTCATTCAGGTAGCTGATCTGCTCGATCACCTGCACGACTTCGCTCTCGGATTCGGTCAGCGAATCGCCGATCTGCTCGCGCATCACGTCGATGTAAGGCGCGGAGTCTTCCAATTCGTGTGTCATCCCCATGCGCCGCGCCGTTACATGCGCCAGTTCGGTTTTGCTGAGGGTCCCCAAAATCCCCAGATCGGCAATGCCCTTGCGCGCCCCGATCCAGTTCAGCAGCGCGAGGACAATTTGTGGCATCAGGAGCAGCAGGAAACACATCGTCGCGACATAGAGTGTGGGATGGGCGGGATACCATGAAAATGGATAGGCGCCGGTCCACCAAAGCGCAATGATGCACGCTGTATTGAACGCCAGGGCGAAAATCAGACGCTTAAAGGCTGCGCGCAGGCGCGGACTGCGCTTCGAGACGATCTGATCGATGCTGTCCGCGGCATTGGCTTGCCGGGAAGAGTTCGCCGTGCGTGCTGAAGGAGCCTGCGCCATGTATTTATGCTCCCGGCAGAACTTTTTTGATGACCTTGATCAGGTCTTCACCGGATACCGGCTTGACCAGCCAGCCGGTGGCCCCCTGGCGTTTGCCCTCGTCGCGCTTGGAGGCCTCGCTCTCGGTGGTCAGCGTCAGGATGGGGATAAACTTAAATCCCGGCAGGGCGCGCACCTTGCCGATGAGCTCCAACCCGCCCATCACCGGCATATTTACATCCGTCAGTATCAGATTAGGCTTGATTCCCGATTTCAACTTGTCCAGCGCTGCCTGGCCGTTGTTGGCCGTCTCCACCTGGAAGCCGTTCATGCTCAGGGTGGCCTTGAGGCTCATCACCATGGTGACCGAGTCATCGACGACGAGAATTGTCATTGCCATGCAGGCTCCTCGCAATTCAGTTGCAATGCTTTCTCCTGCCCGACGCGCTGTTCAGAATCCGCCGGCCAACCGGATTCGTTTAGCCGGGCCAGCTTCAACGCCCGCGGGACCGAGCCCGAATAGGCAAACAGGCCGATCAGAAAGCCGTTGAACGGCTCTTGAATCAGCCCAATTGTCTCCAGCCCAAGGGTCTCTTTGGAGTTGTCCACCAGCCCAATGCCCTGCCATCCACTTCAATGAAGAAGTCCATCTTGTTCATCGGCGGCCCGTGCCATAAGGTTAACGCGAGTTGCCAATGGCGCGGCTCATAATTCATTGTTTGCCCTGGAGCCGGAGCAGTTTTTGCTCACGGATTTCCCTCGATGACGAGCCTGCGTGAAGCAGAAGCGCGGGGGTTGCTTTCTGAGAGAAATCCAACAAATTTCGATCATTTTCTACACGTGGATTGCTCACAGAATATCGGTGATGTGTGTTGCTTCCAGAAAGCCAATGATCTAGTGCGGCGGCGCGGGCCAGCCAGTGCTGTCCTCTAGGGCTTGGGACCAACCGCTTGCGGCGCAGTCGAAACTGAGGCTTTGGCAAGTGAGCGATAATCGCCGTGTTCCCGGCCCGGGCCTCGCAAATAACCCTCCGGCGCATGGGCTGGCATTGTGAGTTTGGAGTGTCTCGTGATTCGCAGTCACAGGATTCGTGTGATCTTTCGTTGGTAACCGTCACGGAGCGCGGCATGGGGATAACTCTCGATGAAAGTGGGCCACAGGCAGTGATTGGCCTTAACGGTGAGGTGGACATCTCGTCCGCTGCGGAGTTGAAGGCGCTGCTGCTGCGGGCGCTCAACTCCGGCAAAAAGGTGCGCGTATCGCTCGATAAGACGACTGTTCTGGATGTGACGGCCGTGGAGTTGCTCTGGGCCGCGGAGCGCGAGGGAAACAAGGCGGGCGTTGGTTTCTCGCTCGCCGGGCCGGCGCTGGCCGAGGTCTCCGCCGCGCTAAGCGTGGCGGGTCTAGATCTTCAGCAGCTCATAGTTTCTGCGGATGCCAGATAAGCAAGCGGGGTGGGTGTTTGTCGATGGCAAACAAGGCCGACCAGTTCAAACAAGCCTTTCGGGAAGAGGGCCGCGAGGTTCTTGTCGACCTGGAATCGGCGCTGCTGGAGTTGAATGACAACCGCGGCGACATGGAGCTGGTGGGGCGAGTCTTCCGCGCCCTGCACACCATGAAGGGCTCCGGGGCGATGTTCGGCTTTGAGGATCTGGCCACCTTTACCCACAACCTGGAGACGGCCTTCGACGAGGTGCGCAACGGGCGGCTTCCGATTAGCTCGGAGTTGATTGATCTGACTCTCGCGGCACTCGATCAAATCCGGGCGATGCTCGAAGAGGGCATGGCAGGAGCGCCTGTGGCTGACTTGGCGGCCTGCGCGGAGATTCTAGCCAAGGTGCGGCATCTGACCGGAAAACCGGAGAAGCACCCAGCCAAGGGTAAGACCGCGCCTCTCACGTTAGGCTTGGAGACCGGGGCCTGGACTAGTTCTGAGGCTGTCACTGGCCCGGTGCGGGAGTGGTCGATCCACTTTGCTCCGGGACCGGATTTCATGTTGAACGGCGCAAATCCCCTGTTGTTGCTGAACGAACTGAAACAACTGGGAGGACTGGCTGTCAAGGCCAGCATGGCAGCGGTTCCGCCGCTCATCGAACTGGACCCGGAGCGCTGCTACATCAGTTGGGAGATGGTTCTGGCCACGGCTGCGGAGCGCGATGCGATTCGCGATGTCTTCATCTTCGTCGAGGATAGTTGCGAGCTGAGTATCGAGCCGGTCACGAGTCCCGACAAGGAGTCCACCGAGGCGGCTTCAGCGGCAGTCGGCGCGGCCGACCTGACGGCCAGGGCGCTCGCTGATAAACGCGAAAAGCGCGGTGGCCGCCGCGATTATGACTCGCCCGACAACGCCTCCAGCCTGCGCGTGCCGGCCGCCAAGCTGGACCAGTTTGTCGATTTGGTGGGGGAGCTGGTAACGGTGCAGGCCAGGCTGAGCGAGATTGCCGCGCGCTGCGACGATCCGGAGATCGCGGCGGTCTCCGAGGAGGTCGAGCGGCTGACCTCGTCCTTGCGCGATAACTCGATGAACATCCGCATGATGCCCATTCGCGCCACCTTCGAGAAGTTCCGCCGCCTGGTGCACGATCTGGCGCGCGATCTGGGCAAGAATGTCGAGCTGACCATCGAGGGCGCGGATACGGAGCTGGACAAAACGGTCATCGATCAGTTGAGCGATCCGCTGATGCACTTGATCCGCAACAGCATGGACCACGGCATTGAGCCTCCCGCGGTGCGCGCCGAGCGCGGCAAGTGCCTCACGGCGACGATCCATCTTTCTGCGCGGCACTCCGGGGCCAGCGTCCTGATCGCGGTCTCGGACGACGGCGGCGGCATCAATGCCGAAGCGGTGCGCAACCGCGCCATCGAGCGCGGCCTGGTGGCCGCCGGCGCCGAGCTCACCGAGGCCGAGACCTTCGCCCTCCTTTTTCAGCCCGGTTTTTCCACGGCCAAGCAGGTCACTGATGTCAGCGGGCGCGGCGTGGGTATGGACGTGGTCCGGCAGCGGGTTGACAGCCTGCGGGGATCGATCGAAGTGGCCAGCAATCCGGGCGCGGGAACCAGCGTGACGCTGCGTCTGCCGCTCACCCTGGCCATCATCGACGGCATCCTGGTGAGCATCGGAGACGCCAGCTTTGTGTTACCGCTGGCAAACATCCTGGAATGCATTGAGCTGACCAGCGCGGATATTGAGCGAGCCAACGGCAAGCATATCGCCGACGTGCGCGGGGAGATCGTCCCTTACATCCGCCTGCGGGAGCACTTCAACATCCGCACGCCGCGCCCGGAGATCGAGCAGATCATGATCGTCGCCACCGAGGGGGGGCGCTACGGCTTTGTGGTGGACCGCGTGCTGGGCAACTGCCAGACGGTGATCAAGAACCTGGGCCGCTTCTACCGGCACGTGAAGGTGGTCAGCGGGGCAACGATTCTAGGCGACGGAAGAGTGGCGCTGATTCTCGATCCGGAGCGGGTGGCGCAGGACGCGGTGCGCGCCATCACGCACGGATCGCGCGCGGGGCCTTCCGTGGCCGCGATTGCGGCGGCGGTCAAGCAGGGCCTCCGGGGAAGGAGCGCCGCGCCGCAAAAAACAATTTAGCCATCGTCGGTGCTGGATCGAGCGCCAGCGCACGTCAAATAACGATTCAACCTGCTGTGTTTTGTGTTTTTCCGGTTCCCGGCCCAGGGGCGAACGCATGAACGGGCAAAAGGCCACGGATTCTGGAGAAGACGGATTTCAGCGAAAGGGAGGGGCGGATTTCATGCCAACAGCATTGGTCAATGAAGAGGTAAGCGTAGCCCGGAAGCCGCGTGGCGCCGGGAACGGAAACGGCGGAAACGGACATGGAGTCCGTGACCGCGTGAGTCCTCAAGCGCGTCTGGTCGAAGACGACGACTCGACGCTTGTGTTGCAGGAGATTATGCGCCTGGTGGACGCCTCCAAAGAGGGGCGGCTCGCCGAGCGCGGCAAGGCAACCCTGTTCAACGGTACACATCGCGAGATCATTCAGGGTGTCAACGAGATGCTGGACGCGATTTTACTGCCCATCGGCGAGGGCAATCGGGTTCTCGCCCAGATTTCAAGCGGCAAGGTCGATGAGTTGATCACACAGAACTATAGGGGTGACCACGAGAAGATGAAGCTGGCTATCAATAACGTGGCCCAGGTGGTTCAGGGGCTGCAAAAGGAGATGGCGCGGCTGATCGACGCCTCCAAGGAGGGTCAACTCTCCGACCGCGGCAAGCCGGAACAGTTCCAGGGAGCTTTTGCCGAGATTGTGCGCGGCGTCAATGTCATGCTGGACGCGATCCTGCTTCCTATCGGCGAAGGCAACCGCATACTGGCGCAGGTTGCCAGCGGCAAGATCGACGAACTGATCTCCCAAACTTACAAGGGCGACCACGAAAAGATGAAGCAGGCGATCAACAATGTTGCTCATGTTCTGCAGGGGCTGCAAAAGGAACTTGCACGGCTGATTGAGGCTTCCAAGGAGGGGCAACTCTCCGACCGCGGCAAGCCTGAACAGTTCCAAGGCGCGTATGCCGAGATTGTGCGCGGCGTCAACACCATGCTGGACGCGATTCTCATACCCATCGGCGAAGGCAATCGCATCCTCGGTCAGGTCTCCAACGGAAAGATCGACGAACTGATCGCCCAGACCTACAAGGGCGACCACGAGAAGATGAAGCAGGCGATCAACAATGTGGCCCAAGTTCTACAAAGTCTGCATAAAGAGTTGGCGCGATTGACTGAAGCTTCAAACGCCGGCAAGCTGAACGAGCGCGGGCGTCATGAACAGTTCAGCGGCGCATACGCGGAGATCGTTCGCGGCGTGAACGCGATTCTCGACGCCGTGATCTTGCCGCTCAATGTCTCCGCCAACTATGTGGACCGCATCAGCAAAGGGGATAATCCCCCGCCGATCACCGACACCTACAACGGCGACTTCAACCTGATCAAAAACAATCTGAACACGCTGGTCACGGCCATGAACGACATCACCGCGGCGGCCGAGGAAGTGGCCAACGGCAACCTGACGGTGGAACTTCGTGAGCGGTCTCCGCAGGACAAGCTGATGCAGGCTCTGGCGGCGATGGTGGCAGGGCTGACACGCACGGTCTCCGATATTCGGGGGATTGCCGGAGAGGTGTCGGCTGCCAGCCAGTCCATCTCGACGGCGTCGATCCAGGTATCGAAGGGCGCCAGCGCGCAGGCGGCGGCTGCCGAGGAGGCTTCTTCCTCGATGGAGGAGATGGTCTCCAACATCAAGCAGAACGCCGACAACGCGTCGCAGACCGACAAGATCGCCAACAAGAGCGCCAAGGACGCGCAGGAAAGCGGCAAGAGTGTTCTCGAAGCCGTCGCCGCGATGAAGGAGATCGCCAACAAGATCTCGATCATCGAGGAGATTGCCCGCCAGACCAACCTGTTGGCGCTCAACGCGGCGATTGAGGCGGCCCGCGCCGGTGAACATGGTAAGGGCTTCGCGGTGGTGGCGGCCGAGGTCAGGAAGCTGGCCGAGCGCAGCCAGAAGGCGGCGGCGGAGATTAACCAACTGTCGGCAACCACGCTGAGGGTTTCAGAGAAATCCGGCGAGATGCTGGATAAACTGGTGCCCGATATTCAGCGCACCGCGGAACTGGTACAGGAGATCTCCGCGGCCAGCAAGGAGCAGGATACCGGCGCCGAGCAGATCAACAAGGCGCTGCAACAACTGGAGCAGGTCATTCAACAGAACGCCTCCGCCTCCGAGGAGATGGCATCGACAACCGAGGAGCTGACCGGGCAGTCCGATCAGTTAATGAGCGCGCTGGGCTTCTTCCACACCGGAGACGAGGGCGGAGGGGGACGGAAGGCCGCCAGCTCCAAGGCCGCACGGCCGTCGCAGGCCGCGCCAGCCAGAGTGGCAAAATCAGGCGGCCACGCGGCCGGCTCAAGCGCCAAGGCTGGGGGCGGGGTCAATCTCCGCCTCAAAGACAAACACGACGAGCTGGACGGGGAGTTCGAGCGTTACTGACCGGGTGGGCGCGGAGCGCAGTACGCGCCGCGCCCCGTCTTCACGATGAGAGAGGAGTTGGAGTATGAGTGTCAGCGAAATCACGGAGACTCGTCAGTACCTTACCTTCAAGCTCGGCAACGAGATCTTCGCCACCGATGTGGCGAAGGTAAGAGAGGTGCTCGACCTGACCACCATTACGCAAATCCCCCGGACTCCGGAGTTCATGGCCGGGGTCATCAACCTGCGGGGCAGTGTGGTCCCGGTCGTCGATCTCAGGCTGTGCTTTGAGATGTCGAAGACCGAGAACACGCGCAACACCTGCATCGTTGTCGTCGAGGTGTTGCTGGAAAACGAATCGACCATCATCGGCGCGCTTACCGATTCGGTCGAGGAGGTAATCGACCTGGAGCCGGACCAGATTCAGCCGGCGCCGCGCATCGGAACCCAGATAAAGACCGACTTCATCAAAGGGATGGGGAAGCGCGACACGCAGTTCATCATGATCCTGGATATCGATCGCGTCTTCTCCTCCGGGGAGCTTGCCGCGGTTCGTGGACAGGCACAGGAAGTCGTCAAGCAGGAAGTCGTCAAGCAGGAAGCGGTCAAACAGGAAGCCGTTAAGCACGAAGCCGTCAAGAAGCCCGCGGAGAAACAGCCAATTGCCGACAGGCAGCTTGCGGGAGCGGCCGCATAAGGAGGGAATGGGGCGGGTAATACCGCCCCATTCACACGATGAGTGTTCACGACGAATCTATTTCCGTAAAAGATTATACGCGGCTTTGCGGCCTGATTTATGACGAGGCGGGCATCCACCTGGGCACGGAAAGAAAGACCATGCTCGAGGTGCGCATCAAGCGGCGCCTGAAGATTCTCAACCTGCAATCTTACAGTGAGTATTGCGAATATCTCTTCGGTCATGAAGGGCTCAAGGATGAGATCACCCATCTGATCGACGTAGTAACGACCAACAAGACTGACTTTTTCCGCGAGCCCAAGCATTTCAATTATCTGGCCGATCATGCGCTGCCGGAGCTGACCGAACGCATCGGCGGGCGGCCGTTCCTGATCTGGAGCGCGGGCTGTTCCACCGGCGAGGAGCCGTATACGATGGCCATCGTGCTGAGCGAGTACGCGCTCGCTCATCCAGGTTTTCGCTTTCGCATCCTGGCCAGCGACATTTCCAACATCGTATTGGATAAAGCCGAGATGGGTGTGTATACCAGTGCTGTTGTAGCTCCGGTTCAGCCTCTGCTCAGAAAAAAGTACTTCATGCGCAGCCGCGAGCGCGGCTCCGACCAGGTGCGGGTGGTGCCGGAGTTGCGGCGCAGCATTGAGTTTCGCCGCCTGAATTTCATGGATGCCGATCTAGGCATTGCAGAGAAGATGGATGCGATCTTCTGCCGCAACGTGATCATCTACTTTGACCGCGCGACGCAGGAGCGCATTCTGCTGAAGCTCTCCAACTGCCTACTTCCGGGCGGGTATATGTTTGTGGGCCACGCCGAGACCCTGCACGATATGAATCTGCCGCTGACGCCGGTGGCTCCGGCGCTTTACCGGAGGAACAATGGCAGAGCCTGAGGAGGGATTGCACGAGGTGTACTTGCAGCCAGGAGAATCGCGCCTGGTCAGGGAGCCATCGATTCTGCGGACCCTGCTGGGCTCCTGCGTGGGCATCGCATTCCGTGTTCCGCGGCTGGGATTGGGCGCGCTCTGCCATCCCATGCTGCCGCGATTCCCGGCCAAGCAGGCCGCTACGTTGAGCCGCTCCGCGGGGCGACGTTACGTGGACTATGCGATTCGCGATCTGGCCCGGCAGTTCGATTCACTCGGCGCGCGGCGCGAAGAGGTGGAGGTGAAGATCTTCGGAGGCGGTGATGTGTTGTTGATGGTCAACGATCTGGCACGGCCAACGGTGGGCAGGCTGAATTGCGAGGTCGCGATGAAGGTGCTCGCGGAGGAAGGCTTTGCCGTAATGGCTTCTTCCCTGGGGGGCAAACGCGGCGTCAACATTTACTTCAATACAAAGACCGGGGAAGTGCTGCTCAAGCGGCACGCCTGAACCAGGATTTGCACGGCAATACAGTTGAGGCTGCCTAGGACAGGCGTACCGGGAAAGAGAGCAACGAGGTTCGGCTTATGAGTACACCTAAAATTCGCGTATTGATCGTGGACGACTCCGCCGTGGTTCGCCAGACGCTGCGCGAGGTACTCGAGTCGGACCCGGAGATCGAGGTGATCGCGACCGCCGGCGATCCTTTTGTGGCGGCAGAAAGGATTGCCGAGCAGGTTCCGGACGTGATCACGCTGGACATCGAAATGCCGCGCATGGACGGGCTAACATTCCTGAAAAAGCTCATGAGCCAGCATCCGATCCCGGTGGTGATCTGTTCGAGCCTGGCCGAAGAAGGGGCGCAGAGCACCTTCCGGGCGCTGGAGTATGGCGCGGTGGAGATCATCACCAAGCCGCGCATGGGCACCAAGCAGTTTCTTGAAGACTCGCAAATAGAAATCTGCACCGCGGTGAAGGCTGCGGCTCAAGCCAGGCTGCACGTCCTGCGGCCCAGCCAGACAGTCGAGCCCAAGCGCAATGCCGACTGCATTCTCTCGCAGGCCACCCACGCCATGGCCGAGACCACGGAGAAAGTGGTGGCCATCGGCGCTTCAACCGGCGGCACGGAGGCGCTGAAGACGGTGCTCGAGGCGCTGCCCGCAGACACTCCCGGCATTGTGATCGTGCAGCATATGCCGGAGCTGTTCACGCGCGCCTTCGCACAACGGCTTGACGGCCTGTGCGCCATTACCGTGAAGGAGGCAGAGACCAACGACACGATCATTCGCGGCCGTGCGCTGATTGCGCCGGGAAACCATCATATGCTGCTCAAACGCAGCGGGGCGCGCTACTACGTCGAGATCAAGGACGGGCCGCTGGTCTGCCGCCATCGGCCGTCGGTCGATGTGCTGTTCCGCTCCGCGGCCCGCTATGCGGGACGGAATGCAGTTGGCGTCATCCTCACCGGGATGGGCGACGACGGCGCCCGCGGGATGCTGGAAATGAAGCAGGCCGGTGCCATGAACATCGCCCAGGACGAGGCCACCTGCATCGTCTTTGGAATGCCCAAGGAGGCCATCAAGCTCAACGGCGTCGATCGCGTGCTTCCTCTGACTTCGGTGGCCAGCGCCATGCTGGCACTGGCGCGCTAGCCGCGAGCGGAATCGAAACTCCGTCAACGCCGCTGACAGGGAACCCTGTTGCGGAGACGTGTCCCGGCCGGTTCCCTGAACGAAAATCCAGGAGTTTGCGTTCATGATGAACACATGGGCTTTGGCCGCATTATGGGTGGGATTGGCGCTGGCAGCGACGCTGCTGGCGATCTGGTTTAAGATCTCGACGGCGCTATCCGAAATTGTGGTGGGCACGGTAGCCCAGTTGGTCATCGTCGCGTTTTTCGCGCAGGGCGGCTTGCTGGGTAACACCGAGTGGATCAAGTTTCTGGCCGGGACAGGGGCCATTGTTCTCACCTTTCTTGCCGGCGCGGAACTCGATCCCATTATCTTCAAAACCAAATGGCGCGAAACGCTGATTATTGGCCTGGCGGGATTCTTCGGCCCCTTTTTGGGTTGCACGGCGATCGCGTATTACGTGCTGCACTGGGCCGTCATGCCCAGTTGGCTCTGCGGCGTCGCTCTCTCCACGACCTCGGTTGCCGTGGTCTATGCGGTGATGCTGGAGCTTGGCTTCAATGTTACCGAGTACGGCAAGTCGATCCTTGCCGCGTGCTTCATCAACGACATTGGAACCGTGGTTGCGCTGGGATTGATCTTCTCGCCCTTCACTATCAGGACGCTGATCTTTGTAGTGGTTTCTGTCGCGGTCTTCGTTGTACTGCCATTTCTTACGCC
>Ga0371490_1001437_pt1 | contig 12342 bp, 15 predicted proteins | sample MB2SIPfraction_FD_207959 | JGI IMG/M metagenome (GOLD analysis project Ga0371490, IMG submission 207959) | Lab enriched peat soil microbial communities from McLean, Ithaca, NY, United States - MB28FN SIP fraction | ecosystem: Environmental > Terrestrial > Soil > Wetlands > Peat | place: USA... | reverse complement strand
CCCCGCATAAAGAGAAAATCAAACTACCACGCTGGCCCTAGGCTGCTTTACATCCCAAGTGCGCCGGACGTCTGCCTCGAGTTGCTCCTGGCGCGCACGCACCCACGGCGAGTAATGCTTCTCCGTCACCTTGATGCTGCTGTGTCCGAGCAACACTGATACGCGGTCCATCGGCACTCCTGCCTGAAGAAAGCCGACTGCGAACGTGTCGCGGAATCGGTGCTCCCTCGACGCATACACCATCCCCTAATAAGGTATCTCCACGGCACGGTTCAGGCCCGATAACTGGCCCGCCTCCGAGTCCCGCACGATCTGGCGAACCATATAAGTGCCGGGTGTCACGTCGAACTCCGCCTTTATGGTTATTCCGGTCTGCGTGTACCTCGCTAGCGAAGCGTCGCGGAGCTGAAATTTCACCAGCTTCTGCCTTGCCGCCACGTACTTTCTATCCCTGTCGAAGAGGACGGTTAAGAAAGTTACCTCGTTCCCACTGCGGTCCGCCTCCTTGCGGAAGTGAAGAGCGCTGAGGTCAAGGTGCGTAAGCACGGTCAGCCGCACGCCGGCTTCGTTGACTTTGTAATACTGCGTGTGCACGTCAATCGGCAGTTCCTTCAGTTCGTCTTGAGAGTACGTTGCCTGCTGGATTTCTTCCTTGGCCCTGGCCGCCGCGTCCTCCGAGGCTTTGGGGGCGAAATAGCCGTGCCGCGCCTGAACGGTGAGCCGAGCCGGATGCACCAAGCTGACTTTGAGCTGATGGTAGCGGCCGTCAAGCTTCAGGTTCCCGGGAGAAAAGGCCAGCACGTAATAGACATCCGCCAGCGTCCCCACCCGGCGCAGGCCCTTCTCCAGGTCATTGTCGTTGTCGAAGACTTGGCCGCCGGTGATGGCCGCGAAATCAAAAAGTACATCTTCGACGCGGGAGTAAGCGCCCACCTCGGCCATCCCTTCCAGCCCCGGGGAAGTGAACTTCGTCGGCGGCCCGTCGGGTGCAACGCCCTCGCTGGCATCCCCACCGGGAATGATCGCGTAGAGGCCGCCCAGGTTGAGGGCGTTGATCACTACACCCGCGCGGCTGGCGCGCTCGGCGATTTCATAGACACTGGTCCCAGAGCTAAAATCAAGAAGCCCGGGAGAGAGCACAATGACACTACGCTGCCCAGGAAGCAGCGCGATGCGGCGAACGACTTGATCGAGGCCGCGCAGCACCGACTCAGACGTCAGCCGGCCGTCGCTGTTCAAGCGTTCCAGTGCCGCCTGCGCCATCGCCGCGTTCATTAGCTGCCTACTACCCCCGCCGCACTCCTTAGCCTGATCTTGGAGGATGGCGAGAGCAAGGGGGTTGCTTAAGATGAGCATGGCTTCAAACGGGCTGATAACAGAACAGACAGATGAGTACGCGAAGAGGGGCCTAGGCCGGAGGCTGGAGAGAGCCTCGTGGAGCTTCTCGCGATCCGCCGTGAAATCGAGAGCCCCCTGCCCCGAGGTGGTGAAGATACCCACCCGGTCGGCCGGCCTCAAAGTGGTCGCCACATACCTCTCCGCCGCATCGCGGGCACGTTTGATGTCCGAAGACTCCGATTGAATGTCGTCGAAGTAGAGCGCCTGGAAGTTCTGAGGGGCCACAAACGTCGATGGCGGCGCCGGTTCTGGGGCCGGCTTCTCCTCGGATGGCTTGCCGGGCGCCGCCGGTGCGGTGGCCGGAGCCACCCGCGGCGATTCCACCGAAAACTGATCGATCGCCTGCGCCTTGCCGTTGTCGAACAAACGGAAGTCCTCTCGGACGATGACGCGCACCACCACCATGTTGCGCTGCACGCGGAAGGTGACGGAGGGTTGAACATCCTGGGCGGCAATTTCCTTTTCGGGCGAGGTTTGAACGGTCGCGGCACCCGCCGTGGCGGGAGGCAGAGGCTCTTGGACTTGCGGGCGCGGCGAAGCGAACGTCGCCAGGGAAAAGAGCCCCGCGCCCCCGAAAATCACGAGACTATAACGCCAGGACTTGAATGAACGGTTTTGCATCTGGTTCCTCCCGACATGCAACAAATCGGCCTCGCTTGCCTTCTGATCTAGCGGGCAGCGTCTTTTTAGCGTCACCGGCGTTGTGAAAAGCAATTTGTGCGGTGGCACGGTTGGCGATCTCATTTCCAAGCTGTTCCTTGCCCCGGGCTCGGGCCTGGATGATCAAGAGTGGGAGTGTTGAAGGAGGGCTTGCAGCGTGATGCATCAGCGTGCCTCCCTGCATACATGGACTAGGATATTATCTAAAAGGTTTCATCAGCGCGACCGTATTTCAATCTCTACTAACATTTTCTTCGGACTTTCTGATACTCCATAGATCAATTACGCTGCTGTGCAGTTTAACTATATTTATTAAATTTCCCTAAGCTAGCCGGTTTACCTTGACAAAAAGAGTTAAGTGCCCTATCCTGGTTAAGAGGATGAGGCCATCCACTCTCACCTTCCGGGCTGCCTGAATCGAATCAGGCAATCTGCAGACGGGCTTGCCAGACGAGAGTCATTTAGGTACTCATGCAGGCTCGCAGTGTTCACTTACGTCTACGACTCCATCCTGTAGAGGAGTTCATAGGTACCACTGAATTCGGATCGCCCCAGATTCGTGGCCGTCGGAACCGGAGCGGAGAGTTCGCGAAGGAGGGCATTATGTCGGTACGAAACGGCGACAAAGCCAGATTCGGCCGGTTACGAAAGCACAGGATTCTGCTGCGGAAGCGCCTCCGAGAAATACGGGATGCAGTGGAAAGTAAAACAACAACTACAGCAATTGCCGCGTCCGAGTACGACGGCACATCTTCGCGGGCACTCAAGCCAATGGGGTGAGGACGTCGGGAAGGCTGAGGTTCGATAGGCGGAACAAACCTTGCAATCGCTCAAATCCCCGGAATGAGGACCCCCATGAGCAACGTTCGCAGACTGGTAGTTTCAGTTTTAGGGGCCGTGCTGTTGGCGGCGCCGTTGGTTCGCTCGCAAAACGCGAAGGCGCCTAAGGCAAATGTGATTGTCACGCAACCGCTGCCGATTCAAGCATTAGGGCTTGAGCCTCGGCGCGCTCTCGACTCCGTGCCGCACGCAGTCCCCACCTCGGCACCAGCGATGGGCGCACCAGATCTTTCCGGTTACCGGGGCTTTCAGTTTGGGGAGGCACTGCCGGCGGTCGCGAAACAGGCGGGCCTGGGGCTCTCTCAGGCAAAGTTGATCCACCAACGCCCCGCGGTCATTCAAGAACTGGAATGGCCGGTCTGGCATGCGAGCAGTTTGTCTTCGCCGCAAACGGAGCCGGTCAAGACAATCCTGTTCAGCTTTTATAACAGGGAGCTTTTTCGGATCGTGGTGAGATACGATCGAGATGCAACCAAAGGAATGACCATAGATGACATGACCGAAGCGGTTTCGGCCAAATATGGAACTGCCACGAGGCCCACACGTACCAAGATCACCTTCTCTTCAACTCAAGTTTATAACGACAGCGAAGCCGTCATCGCGCGTTGGGAGGACTCGCAGTATTCGTTCAACCTCTTTAGTTCCTGCTTTCAGCCGACTTTTGGATTGATTGCATTCTCGAAAAGACTGGATGCTCTGGCCCGGACAGCGACTGCACAAGCCATCCGGTTGGATGCGCTCGAGGCTTCGCAGCGGGAGATCCAGCGTCAGAGGAAGGAAGACGAGACGAATCGCGAATCGCTGGAAAAAGCCCGGCAAGCAAACAAGCTCAACTTCCGCCCTTAGCCTCCAGCGACGGCTCGAAGGATCGGCACTGCCGGCAGAGGAAAAACCTGTTGCCGGTCGACGGACCCGAAGAGAGGTCCCATGAAAGAAAAAATCTCAGTACTCCTGTTGCACCGGTCCACGGATTCGCAGCGCCTGCTGAAACAGTCTTTGGAAGGGCGGTCGATCAAAGTCAATTGGCTGAAAACCTGCGGAGAGGCCTTGCCGCTGCTCCGAGAGGCTGATCCACCGCATCTGGTTTTCACGGAAGCGCTGCTTCCTGACGGCAACTGGGCGGACGTCGTCAAGCTGGCGCTTGAGGCGTTGAAGCCCGTGAAGGTCATCGTGGTGTCGCGCCTCGTCGATATCAAGCTCTATGTGGACACGATGGTCGGCGGGGCATTTGACTTCATTGTGCCTCCCATGACGGGCGATGAACTCGCTCACGTCCTGGCATGCGCGGTAGAGAGCGTTTCGAATTTGCGACGAACGCAGGCCGTGGCCCTGGCCGTGGTATAGCCAGCGGCAATCGTCGAAGTCACAAAGCCCCCCGGCGCCCTCAGGGATCAAGGCAGAGGGGCATAACGTTTAGTAGAATCTATCTTCCGTTCTAAAGCGAGGCTTTTATGCATTCAATCCCGGAAGGCCAGTTCGTTAGGCACGCCCAGTACGGTCTCGGCGTGGTGACGCAATCGGGCGCCGACCGTACCTCCATCGACTTCCACCTCTATGGGACCAAGAAATTTGTCACCCGTCTCATGACTGTCGAACTTACCGACGAAGGTCCTCCGCCCAAACCCCACCCGGTGCGTCGCAGGAGGGTCTCAACCCAGATTCCTCCCGTCACAATAGCAGTGACTGGCAAGTGAGCGAGGTGGAACGACGCCCTCTACTGGGAGAGGAGGGTGCGCCAGACCTGGGGAATTAATTTTGAGGGGCCGACTCGGAGGGTTCGGCCGCGCTTGTTATCGAGGCTTCGTCGCCGGCAGGGTTTGTGCTATCGGCAAGCAGCTCTTTTTGCCGACGGTTGGCAAGTTTTCTCTGGGCGCGGCGTTCGGCCTTCTCGCGCTGCTTTTCCAATCGCTTCATTTCCTTTCGACGTTTCTGGGGGGTAGTGGCCATCAAGTCTCCTTAGAATACGAATGTACGCTGACAATATCCCCAACGCATCGCATCGTGTGGGACTACCAGCGAGGTTCACGGGGCTGGCGTGCGGCTTCGCGGTAGTCCTCGTTTGAGAAAGTACCCGGCCTTGGCCCTGCACCACTACTGTTGCGAGTGCGGGTTCTCTCCGTCCTGGGACGCGCTTCGTTCACCTTGAGATTGCGACCACCAAACGCTTTTCCTTCAAGGCCGGCAATCGCTTTGGCCGCTTCTTCATCATTGGGCATTTCGACGAAAGCAAACCCGCGGGCTCGGCCAGTGTCCCGGTCCGTTGCAACTTGGACCCGTGCAACTTGCCCGAACGCTTTGAACAGCGCGGTCAAATCGCTTTGCGTCGTTTGGAAACTCAAATTACCAACAAAAAGGCTTTTCATCTTTCTCCTTTGCCTAAAATACATGGCCGGAGGCGCCCGGTTTTGAGGGCCGGTGCGGCCTCCAGGCTGTCTTAGCAAGAGCCTTGGATGAAGACCCGAAAATGGCTCGACCGCAACGGATGGCGGAGTTTCCGCAGCGCCTTGGCTTCGATCTGTCGGATCCGCTCGCGAGTAACGGCAAAGATCCGGCCGACTTCCTCGAGGGTGCGTTCGGTGCCATCGTCCAGGCCAAACCGCATGCGGATTATGGCTTCCTCGCGGCTGGTGAGCGTATTCAGCATGGCAGCCATCCGCTCCTTCAGGTTGAGTTTGATGGCCGCGTCTGACGGCGAAGCCACAGCCTTGTCCTCGATCAAGTCGCCCAGGTCCGACTCGCCCTCCTTCCCAATGGGCGTCTCCAAAGACATGGTCCGCTGAGAAACCCTCTTGGTGCTGCGCACTTTTTCGACGCTGACCTCCAAGCGCCGGGCGATCTCCTCGCAGGTGGGTTCGCGGCCCAGTTCCTGGACGAGTTGTTGGTTGGTGCGATTCTGTTTGATGATCGCCGCGGACATGTGCACAGGCACTCGAATCGTGCGCGCCTTATCGGCGATCGCACGCGAGACCGCCTGGCGAATCCACCATGTGGCATAGGTGGAGAACTTGTAGCCGCGACGCCACTCGAATTTGTCAACCCCCCTCATCAGGCCAATATTCCCCTCCTGGACCAAGTCGAGAAACTCCAGGCCCCGGTTCACGTACTTCTTGGCGATGGACACCACAAGGCGGAGGTTGGCCTCGGTCAACTGCTTCTTCGCTCGTTCGGTTTCGGCCTCGCCGCGCAGGATCAGAGCCAGCGAACGTTTCAGGGCGGTGAGCCCGATCTGGCTCGATTTCTCTATTTCCTTTAGCTGGGAGCGACACGAACGCCGATCCTTGTGCGAAGTGGCGACCTTGCCGGGCGCGGCGTCGGCGCAGCGCGCGAGCCGGGCCGCCCCCCGCTCCAAGGAATGAATCCGCTCCGCCTGCCGCCGCAACTTCTCAAGCAGGCGCTTCTTTTCGAGCGGTTGCAACCCCATCGAGCGAGCCAGTCGCGACATCTCAACCCGCGTCCGCGACAACTGACGCCGCGCCCGGAGATGGCCACGTCGCTTTGATCTCGGAATGTTGCTTAGCCGAGCTGCCTGCTGAAGTCCCGCAGCGTAGAGTCGCTTGATCTTATCGATAATACGGAGCGTCTGGCGGGTCTTCTTTGCGATTTCTTCTGCCGTTACCTGCTCCTCATCGAAATGGACAACCTCTCTAATCGAACGCGTACCGTTGCGCAACTCCCTGCCAATTCCGATCAGCTCTTCGAGGACAAGCGGAGAACGAGAAACGGTCTTGAGCACCAGCGCTTGGCCGCGCTCCATACGCTTGGCGAGGGCCACCTCTTCTTCCCGCTTGAGCAGTCGCACACTTCCCATCTCACGAAGATAGAGGCGGACCGAATCGTTGGTTTTGCCCGGAAGAGATGCTGTCTCGTTGGGTTCGAACTCTTTAACACGGACGGTATCTTCCCCTGTCTCGTGTTCCACGCGTTCAGCAACCCCTAGCAAACCGCCCACAGGCATCGCGACAGGAGCGTCTTCGTAGATGCGGATGTCGTGGCCCTCGAAGGCGGAGAACAGCCCATCGACCTCCGCGGCAGTGGGCGTCTCGCCGGGCAGGATTTCGTTCACCTCGTCAAACAGGACATAACCCCGTGCCTTGCCGCTATTAATGAGCCCGCGAAGCCGGTCATCCTGTTCCTGAAGTGCAAGCGACAAAGGTTCATTCTCCTGTAGGGCCCCGAAAGACCCGTAGCCTGCTACGATGCGAGCTGAGTCTTGGAACGGCCGGCATGTTCCGGAAGGTCCGTGGACTCCGTCGCGACCGGTACTTGCAAGACCGGATCTCGAAAATGCAAGGGATCGCGAAGATTTTGCAATTCACGGTAGTAGTAGAGCGGAGTGGGGTGTCTCCCCCTGAATCTTAGAGCCTTCAAGAACTCGATTTCTGCTTCGGTGGCTCCACCACTGAGAGAAGCATCGTGTAGGAATTCCTTCAGCCCCCGCTCCTCCTCGCCGGCAGTTTCGGGTTGTTCAACGAATGCGAACCTCTTGATGTGCCGAGGGGCCATCCTTCGGTTCAAGAGAATTTCAAGGCTAAAAGTTGCAAGGTCAATATCCCAAGATTCGATTAGGGGATCCAGGAAAGAGGTGCAATCCTGACTCGACACATTGAATACGTCCGTATCCAGGAATTCGAGAATCGCCACCCGCAGCTCCTCGTAACTTCGATCACTAACCCTTACGACCAAGCGGAGCCAGCTCTCGCTCTCCAGTTCTTGCTTGGTAACTCCCTTGACCACATCCACAAGCTTTTGGGTGACCAGAAGTTCAAGTTCACCGAAAGGTTGTCGTTCGAAAATCATCCTGACTTGCTTCTGTTTATCAAGTTTGCACTTACGAAGGACCAATTCGCGAACTTCTTTAAACAAAGGCGCGGGTAGATCGGCCAGTTTCCGCTTCAACTCTTCCTGGCGCTGCAACTCAACCAGCTTAATGAGCTCTCCTCGCCGGAACTTCAAGAATTCTTCGATCTTGCCGTAGATATCTGTCCGCTCAGGAGCGGGAGGCGCTTTTTTTCTCGTAAGTAACTGCGAAATATAAGACTCCGTGACTTGGGCAGCAACCGCCAAATCTCTCTGCTCATGTCCTAATTGGTTGAGTCGCTGGCGAATGATTGAAGGCGCATCCATGGGGTCCTTCCCCGGTTAACTTTTTCCAGTTCACTGCATGATCATTCAAAGCATCCCATATTGTTCTTGACAAGTAAAGTGAATTCACTTATTTTGGTTAATGAGAGCAGCCTCTCTTAGCTACCCGCTGGGCTTTCTAAACTAAGTCTGGTTATCTCAGGTTGCTTCTTGGATCGGCGAGCGCTGCCAAGGTGCCTTTTGGTTCAGCGCAGGCGAGCGACAAGTCGCGGCAGCTGGCGTTGAAGCGAGGCGCCGGCCCCCGCCGCTGTCATTCCATATAAGCGCGCATGGACCCACAAAGGAGGTGTGGCATGTACATTCAATATGTGGGTTTCGAAGTTGCAGCCAGTTCTCGCATTTATGCCTTTCACGTCATCAATGCGCCCGACGCAGCACGCGATTTCACCGTCACAGTTCAGTCGCAAGCGTTTCGTCCAGACGGCCTGAAGCTTCAGGACGGTCCGGGCATCTGCTTCACGCGGTTGGGCCAGGAACTGCAAGGCCAGACGCAAGAATCTCCCGCGGAGCGTCATTTCACTATCGGAGAGCGCGACATCAAGGACTACCTGGGGAAATACCACCTCGACAAGGCCCCGGGAAAGAAGGAAAAAGTATAACCGCAAATGCAATTTACCGCAGCAGGCCTGAAGGGCCGCATCAATTTGGAGGAATAAAGGAACATATGGCGACAAAACTTTTCGTAGGTAATCTACCGCATAGCACCACCGATGCCTCGCTCGGCGAATTTGTAACCAGCGCGGGCTTTCAAGTGGCCTCGGCTGTGGTGGTTCGCGACAAGATGACAGGGACTCCACGAGGCTTTGGCTTTGTCGAGCTTGGCGAGGGCGAAGATGTGCAACGGGCAATCGCCGGCTTGAATGGACAGTCCCTCGAGGGCCGTCCCTTAACCGTCAACGAGGCTCGGCCGCCACGCTCGGACTTCTCGCGTCCCCGAGGAGGTGGCGGCAGAGATAACTTCCGGCGGCGACGAGATTATTAAGGCCGGGAACCTTCCCGCAGACGAATCGGCGGCCTTCCGCAAAACGATCAATTGCTGTTTGGGGCGCATCCCCTCAAGAGCAAATCCCTCCGCAGGGTAATGCGGGGCGAGCCCGTCCGGGCCTGCACGGTGAGAAACGCCCGAAAGATGAGGAATAATCATTGAATAAGGAAAGTACTTCCGCCGGCCTTCCAAGCTGCGAAGGCCCTGTGCGCGTGAACGATCCATCCCTGAGAGCTTACGGAGTCCAAGGGCGGGCTTCGTTCGGGCGAGCGGCAGTGGCAGAATTGGCGCGGGGGCCTCGCCAGACCGATTCTAGCCGTCAGGCAGACGGCGAGAGCTTCTGTCTTTCCCCGGAAGAGCAAGGAATCGTGGTCTTGATTCTGGCGGGATATTCAAACAAAGACATGGCGCATCACTTTTCGCTTAGCGAGAGCACGATCTATCGTCGCATTGTTCGGATATCGGTCAAGGTCGGCCTTTGCAGCAAGATTGAACTCGTGTTCTTCACGATCACCCGCCAGCTCTGTGCGGGGGCGCAACCTTAACACCCCTCCAGCTCCGCATGGCTTGATTTTACGCGACTCGCCCTCCTACGATTGGCAGAGTGGTGGCGAGCATTGGGCGGAGGTATGAAACCTGCTCGATCCTGCAACCTGTCCGCGCATTACTCCCCGCGTGACCGCCCAGGCCCCAAGCCCGCGCCGAGTGATGGCTAACGAGTCCGTGAGGCCACCTGTATCAGAGCACCAAGGTCTAGGGGTCACCCGCGCCGCTAGAGTAATTGTTACGGCAGTGTTTGAGTTGGCAGAAATTTGATCGATTTCGTATATCTGTTTCAACCGATCAACAACCAATTTTTCACTGAAAGTTTTCAGTAAGAAGCCTTGTTTCCACACTCAAATTCTGCTTAGATATGTGCGGCGGAGGCACTTCTCCCCGACGAGGCAGCTTTCGCTTGGAAGGAGCCCCACCCTGCTGCGGAGGATTTCAACCATGACTCTTAATCCTAATATCTCTCGCCGCCGGTTTATGCAGGCTGCCGCCGCGACTTCCGCGGGCCTGGCTCTGGGCCCCAACTGGGGGTTCGGCAAAACCGATGTTGCCAGGCCCCTGCGGCGCGACATGGGCCGGATGCATTTTGAGGCGACCACGCTCGGCCTAGGCGGACAAGCCTCGCTGCAATGGACGCCGGAAGACGTCGACCCGGTCAAAATCATTTTGAAGGCATTCGATTTGGGCATCAACTACTTTGATACCTCTAACGCATACGGACCAAGCCAGATGAATTACGGGAAAGCCTTTCGGGAGCTCCATTTGACACCCGGTCAGCCGGGATATGACGAACGCCACCGGCGCGAGATCTTCCTGACCAGCAAGACCATGCTGCGGTGGGGAAAGGGTGGATATGCGAAAGAGCACTTGACAAGCTTCAGCAACGGCGAGCGAAGTTTTTACGCCCTAGATGACGTGAAACGCACCCTGACGCAAGTCTTCGGCGATGGAAGGGGGGCCTATCCTTCCGGTGTGTATCTGGATATGGTTCTTATCCATAATCTGACCACCATGCCGGAAGTCGAGGCGGTCTGGGAGGGTTTCGATAAGCCGGACCCTCGCGCCGAAAACATCGGGGCGCTGGCGGCCCTTCTGGATTATCGCGACGGCACTAATCGCACAGGTCTCAACCCCAAGGAGGAAAAGCTGATTCGCCACCTGGGATTTTCCGGCCATCACTCACCGCCGGTGATGATCGAAATGATTCAACGGGACGAGCGCAATATTCTCGACGGCATGCTGGTGGCCATCAACGCCAACGACCGGCAGAACTTCAACATGCAGCACAACATTATTCCAGTCGCGGTGGCAAAAGGCATGGGGGTGATCGGCATGAAGGTGTTTGCGGATGGCGCCATGTACAGGAAGGAACCCGACCTAGAACCGCGCACGGCTCAACACATCGTCCGAACCGTAGGCAGCGACTCGCTACCGAGTCGGCGGTTAGTGGAATACGCGTTGGCGACACCGGGCATTGGCACGCTCATCATCGGTACGGGGCAAATCTCCGAAGATCCCAAGAGTTGCCAACTGCAACAGAATCTCTCAGCGGCGCAAATCGCGCCCAACGGGCTTAGCGCCGCCGACCGGCTTGCCATCGAAAAATTGGCCAGCGTGCCGAAGGATGGCAAGACGAACTATTTCCAACTTCCTAAGCAGGAAATGACGCCTCCCCGGGATGCCTTGGCCAAGCAGGAAATGCGCGCGGGGCGACGCGTAGTGAGCCTGAAGTGGCAAACGGCCTATGCCGGCGACGAAGCGATCTCACACTATGAGATCTGGCGGGATCACCAGATGGTGGACCAGGTGGCCTACCAGCCCCAGACCAGCAAGAAGCCGTTTGAGTTTGCCGATGCCGTCAGCGACAAGACTGCTCACACCTATCAAATTGCTACTGTCGACGCGGCGGGTCACAAGGCCATGACTGAAGAAATCCACGTGGCGCCTGTTGCCTAGCAGGCGGGTGGCGGAGAAATCGACACGCGATTTCTGCGCCGCGCGCATAGGGTCTTCCTCCTTGCGGCTCCGCCTGCGTCAGCGGCTCAACCCTCCGCCATCCACAACCAGCGCATGTCCATGCACGTAGTCGCTGGCGCTCGACCGCTGAGGCGTTGACTCCGGGACAGCCCGCGAGCCGTGGATCGTCACGTCCACTCCGGCTTGGGCCAAGGCAAGCGCTATCCCGGCGCCCAGCCCGCGCGACGAGCCCCTCACCAGCGCTGCCTTACCCTTCAGACTGAATTTTTCCTATATCAAGGAAAGCAACATCCTCTCTGGCTTTACAGGAGGTCCGCAATCGCTAAGGCGTCCATGTCGGTGTAGACCTGGTTTTCCCCACCCATGCCCCAGCAGAACGTGTAGTTCCTTGTTCCCACGCCGGCATGAATCGACCAGCCCGGAGATATCACCGCCTGCTTGTTGGCGATGACAATGTTACGTGTCTCATGAGCGGGTCCCATCAGGTGAATTACTCGATCCGCCGCTGCGACGTCGAAGTACAGGTAAACCTCCGATCGCCTCATGTGCGTATGCGGAGGCATGGTGTTCCACACACTTCCGGATGCCAGCCGTGTGAAGCGCATGACGAGCTGGCAACTGCGCGCGCCGGCCAGATGAATGACCTTGGTGATCTCGCGCAGATTGGCAGCGTCAGCCGAGCCCAGGGTTTGCTTTTCCATCTCTGCCCAGCGTACAGGCTTCACCGGATACACCGCATGAGCGGGATAACTGAGGAGATAAAATTCCGCCGGACACAGCGCGTCGGT
>Ga0371490_1001432_pt1 | contig 12402 bp, 10 predicted proteins | sample MB2SIPfraction_FD_207959 | JGI IMG/M metagenome (GOLD analysis project Ga0371490, IMG submission 207959) | Lab enriched peat soil microbial communities from McLean, Ithaca, NY, United States - MB28FN SIP fraction | ecosystem: Environmental > Terrestrial > Soil > Wetlands > Peat | place: USA... | reverse complement strand
CACCCAGCTCTGGCAGTTCAACGACTATCCGTGGAGCCAGCCATGAGGATGCCCCTGCTGGCTTCGCGCACTGCCCGCCGGATTCTTCTCGGCTCCCTTGCAGCGCTGGCTCTCGCCCTGGGCGCAACCCTGCTGCTGCGCCTGCCCCGCACCCAGGCACTGCTCTTGGGCCGCGCCGCCCGCTTCGATGTGGACTTTACCCGTTCCGATGCCTGGAAGGCCTTCGGCGGTTCCTGGGATGCCTCCACCGGGGAGATCGAAAGCCGCTCCGAGGAGCGCGGCGCCAAGCTCATCAGCCAGCTCGGTCCCTGGCAGGACCTGGAGGTGCAGGCCGACATGCGGCTGGCCGAGTCCGACGGCGAAGCCGGCATCCTGCTGCGCACCAACAACGAGGAGGAGGGCGTCCACTCCTATGCCGGCTACTTTGCCGGCATCCGCGCCATCGACGGCGCGATGGAGTTGGGCCGTTCCGACTTTGGCTGGCGATCGCTGGCCCGTGGCCGTTTGCCCGCGCACGCCGACCCCACCGGCTGGGTGCATCTGCGCGTAGCCGCCGTGGGCTGCGAGCTGCTCTTTGAGGCTACCCTGCCTGGCGGCCAGGCCTCCGCGCTCCACGCCACCGATCCCGACTGCCTGCGCAAAGGCAGCTTCGGCCTGCGCTCTTCGCTTACCGGCGCGCGCTGGAAGAATCTGCGCCTCACCGTAGCCACGCCGGCCAATCTCCAGACCCACGCCGTTGCGCAAAGCGGTCCGCCCCCACCCCTCTCCATCGATTCCACCCTGCTCAGCGATCCGGCAACCTATATTGCGTCCTTCGCCGCCGAGGCGCGCAAACATGCCGTGTTGCCCGGCGTGCAGCCCATCGGCACCTTTGCGCTGCGTCCCGGCCTGCATCCCGGCGTGCTGTTGCAGGGCACCATCATCTCCACCCCGCCGCTCACTGCGCTGCAGGACGACTCCTCGGCCATGATCATCCCCTACGTCGATCCCTCCCTGCGTCTCAAACGCGGCGACGTGGTTCTGGCCCAGGGCGATGTGGTGACCACCCGCTTCCGCAGCGAGCTCGACAACGCCCACCTGCGCGTGCTCTGGTCCGACACCCCCATTCCGCCCCTGGCGGTCACCGCGCCCGAACTCTCCAGCGGCGTCTATCGCGGCCGCACCATCTCCATTGAAGGCATTCTGGTCAGTGTCAACGTGCGCGCCGCCGATTACGAGCTGGTGCTCAGGGACGGCGACTTCCTCTTCCGCGCCATCGGCCCGCTCGGCTTTGCCCGCAATCCCGCCGCGTTGCAGCCCGGCAGCCGCCTGCGCCTGCTGGGCTTTGCCACCTCCATGGAGCGGTTCACCGACAACATCTATCCCTTCACCGTCATCATCGATCGTGTCGACGTGCTGGCCGATCCTCCCTGGTGGTCTTTGCGTCATATTCTGATGCTGGCCTTCGTTCTCATCCTGCTGCTGCTGGCCGCGCAGCTGGGGCTGCATCGCCTGCAACGCTGGCACACCAACTCCTTGTTGCACGAGCGCGAGCAGCTGGCCTTTGAGATGCACGACACGCTGGCTCAGGACTTTACCGGCATCGCCTACCAATTGCAGGCCGCGTCCATGGAAAAGCGCGGCGAGAGCTACATCCGCGCCCACGTCAACACCGCGCTGCAACTGGTCCAGATGAGCCACAAGGAGGCCAGCCGCACCATTGCCGCGCTGCGCCCGCAGTATCGCGACGCCGCTGCTATCCTCGCCGCCCTGCACGATTACGGCCACCGCCTCAGCGACGGCGGCGATCTGAAGATCGGCACCCAGCTTACCGGCCGCAACACCCGGCTCCCCTTGCGCGTCACCGACGCCCTCTTCCGCATCGGTCAGGAAGCCATCAGCAACGCCGTGCAGCACTCCGGCTGCAAACAGATCGCCGTCGAGCTGGAACTGCATCGCCGCGATGTCGATTTCCGCGTCCACGACGATGGCCACGGCTTTGCGAGCGAAATGATCGGCGACGGCCTCGGCATCGTCGGCATGCGCAACCGCGCCGCCAAGATCAAGGCCAGCTTTGAAATCGTCACCGCTCCAGACGGGGGAACCACCATCTGCGTCCACGCCTCGGGCCCGGTCTCGCTCAGCCTGCTCTCCTTCTTCAGCCGTGCGCGGGTCAGCCGCCAGGATTGATCGCACCCCGTGCGCGTTGCCGCCATGGCCCCGCGGCGCTCACAGCTCGCCGTCGACCGCGGCAATCCACAGCAGCGGCTGGCGCACCGGAAAGTTGCGCACAATCTCCGCGGTCTTGGGGTCCGGCGGCAACCTGCGCCACAACGCAATCCAGCGCGGCTCGCCGTAGGCCAGGCCCGCAAACAGCAAGCTCGGCTGCCGGTTGGGCAGATCGTCAAAGTACTCCACATCCGGCTTGTACGGCCACCGGCTCTTGTCCTCAATATAAGGAGCCATGAACTCTACAGCCTTCTTCAGGCTGTTGCCGTTCGCCAGTTTGAACTGCCACAAATCGCGCTCCCGGTCGCCCGGAACCGACGCCATCCGGCACACCAGCGCCAGCACATCCAGATTGAACAGCGAGTAACTGTACGGCTTGGTGCGCGCCAGCTCCAGCGGAAAGCTGCCGTCCGCCGCCAGCTGTGCCGGCAGCAGGTTGCGCTTGTACCGCTCGCGGCACAGTTCCATTGCCGCGCCATTTGCCGTGAACGCCGCAAACGCCGCCGCCTGCGCCACCCAGCAGCTGCCGTGATTGTTCTCCGCCGCTTCTTCCTCTTTACCGTTCTTCGAGTTCTGCATCCAGCCCAGATACTCGGCAAACCACGCGCGTACCCCCTCCATCTCTGCCGCCGTCAGCGCCCCGGAGCGCTGCAGATGCGCGGCTGCCCGCGTCACCTCCATCAGGTGCAGTGTGTCGATGATCCCAATGCCCCGTCCAGCCGTCACACCGTTGATGGCCTGCGCATACTCGAGCGAGGGATTCATTCTGGTCTCGGCGGCCAGGAACCACGCCCGCAGGTGCCGCGCCGCATGATCGGCATACGCGCGCTTGCGGGTCAGCATCCATGCGGCCGCCAGCGCCGGCACCTGCAGGCTCAGCCGGATCAGCGCCTCGCGGTGGGCGTTGAAGTTGGCGGGATTCGAGAACCCGTCGCGGCGGATATACGGGCCGCCGGGATTCTTCGGATCCGGCCACCAGTAATCGCCCTCGGAAAAATAATCGTGCCGCCCGCCCTTGCTGCGTTCGCAGTGTGCCGCCGTAATGGTCACCGGCATCTCCGCCAGATACCGATCCGCTGCGCCCAGAATGCGTTCCCGATCGATGCGGCCAATCTCCCCGGCCGTCATTGCCGGGTCGGCCCAGGCTGGGCAAGCCAACCCGGACGCCGCTGCTGCCACCCAACAAAACTCCCTGCGATTCATCGCCATCTTCCCCTCCTCCGCGTCGCGCGGAGTGCGCTTTCTATCCACCGACGCCATGGCAACCCGGCCATGTCGTTCTTCGAATCTAACCAGCGGCAGCGGCAAACGCACAAGTGCCTCCCCGTCCGCCTCGGGCCCACGAATACACATTACTCTATTCAAATAACTTACCGGCATTTCAAAAACCGTACCCCGGCACACGGCCGCCCCCGCATCGCATTTGGACGGGTTTCCTGGCGCGATTTGCGGAATTGCATAGCAACCTGTGCAACCTCCTGTCCAACCGCTGCCTGGAAGGGCCGTACTCAAATTGAAGCTCTTTTCGCCTCCCGTTAACCGCCTGTTCACTGCCCGGCGGCGATACTGATCCTGCCGTTCTGGTCGACGTGGAATGGCAACCGGCGACTCGGACACCTTCCCCTGCTGGTCACGGGCACCGGTTCAAGGAGCGATATGCCCACGTCTTCGATCTCGTATCTCTGGCGCGATGCCTTGGCGCCAAAGGGCTTCCGAACCGGCGTTTCCCTTCACAGCCACACCAATCAATCCCAGGAAACACTGGACTTTCTAGCCAACTTCGGCAACCAGTACCCGGTGATGCGCCCGCTGCTGACGCGGCTGGAGCGTCGCAGTGAGCAACGCCATGGCGTGCGCATCAATTATGCCGCCAGCTACTGGACCCCGCCCATGACCCCCAAGCTGGCCTACGATCTGGAAAACAGCCAGATCAACCGCCTCGGCCTGGAATCCATGGTCTCCATCACCGACCACGACAACATCGCCGCTCCCATGCTGCTGCGCACCGTGCCCAGCGCCCGCCAGATCCCGGTCTCGCTGGAGTGGAGCGTGCCGTACGGCGGCCTGCAGAGCTTCCATCTGGGCGTACACAATCTGCCCAGCGCCAAGGCGCAGGAGTGGATGTCCACCCTGGCCGAGTTCACTGCCAATCCCTCCAACCAGCGCCTGACCGAGATCCTCGTCGCTCTGAACGATGAGCCCAATGTCCTGCTGGTCTTCAATCACCCCATGTGGGACCTCTATCTGATTGGCGAGCAGAAGCATCGCTTCCTAGTCAACGAGTTTCTGCAAAAATGCGGCGCTCACCTGCACGCACTGGAACTCAATGGGTTGCGCCACTGGCAGGAGAATCGCGAGGTGCGCCGCCTGGCCGAGCAGTGGAACATGCCGCTCATCAGCGGCGGCGACCGCCACGGCGTGGAAGCCAACGCCAACATCAACCTGACCAACGCCACCTGCTTCACCGGGTTTGTGCACGAAATCCGCCGCGACCGCGTCAGCAACGTGCTCTTCATGCCCCAGTACGCCGAGCCCTGGAAGCACCGCATCCTGCAGTCCACCATCGACGCGGTGCGCAACTATCCGGAATTCCCACAGGGTTCGCGCAATTGGGATGAGCGCGTCTACCACCCCGATGCCAACGGCGTGCTCCGCCCCCTCTGCGAGCTTTGGCCCGGCGGCGTTTCGCCTTTCGCGCTGCGGCTTGGCATCGCGCTGGTGCAGCTGCTCGGCCGCGGTCCGCTGGCTGGCGGGTTGCGTCTGGCCTGGAGCGAACAGCGGCAGTTGCGCCTCGCCCTGGGCGAAACCGAAAGCTGAGCCTGCTAGCATCGGGAACAAGCTCTCCGCTGCGCAGCTCTGAAAACTCACCCGGCGTCAGAACCTCTCAACCCAGAGCCTGACGCCTTCGTATTCAACTTGACGCGCGAACGCCGCTAACCACGCTAGCACCGCTAACTCCGCTCCGGAACGATGACCGCTCTCGCCGAACTGCCGATCTCTCCTCCTGCTCCCCTCGCCCGCATTCCACGCGTGGCGTACTTTCCCGACTCTTTTCATGAGATCAACGGCGTGGCGCACACCAGCCGCCACTTTGAGGCCTTTGCGCGCCGCCGTGGCTGGCCCTTTCTCTGCGTGCGTGCCGGCTCGCGCACGCCGGCTCTGATCGAGGACGGGCCGGTGTGGACGCTGGAGCTGCCGCGCGGCTTTCTCTCCTTTGCACTGGAAAAGGATCTGCGCTTCGATCCTGCGTTTTTGCGCCACTTCCCGCTGATCGAGAAAACCATCGAGCGCTTTCAGCCGGAGCTGATTCACATCACCGGCCCCTCGGAGCTGGGCATGCTGGGCGCGGGCCTGGCCCACAGCCTGAAGCTGCCGCTGGCCGCCAGCTGGCACACCAACGTGCACGAGTATCTGGCCCGCCGCTCCGACTGGTTTCTGCGCCTGCTGCCGGAGCGCCAGTCCACGGCCACGGCCCGCAAGATCGAAGACCTGACCATGGCTGCCGCGGCTCTCTTCTACGCCACGGCGCGGGTGCTCTACGCGCCCAATCCGGGCCTCTGCGAACGGCTGACGCGCGAGACCGGCAAGCCCTGCCACATCATGCCCCGCGGCGTGGACGCCGTCCTGTTCAACCCCTCCAAACGCAAGCGCGCTGCCGGCGACGACGAGATCGTGCTCGGCTTTGTGGGCCGGCTTTCGGTGGAAAAGAACGTCGCGCTGCTCGCCGACATCCAAAAAGCTCTCGACGAAAAAGAAAAAAAATTCCGCTTCCGCATCGTCGGCCACGGCAATGAGGAAGCATGGCTGCGCGAGCGCTTGCAGCGCGCAGAGTTTACCGGAGTCTTGCGGGGAGAAGCGCTGGCCGAGGCCTACGCGGGCATGGACCTTTTTGTCTTTCCCTCGCATACCGACACGTTTGGCAATGTGGTGCTCGAGGCCCTGGCCTCCGGTGTGCCCGCCATCGTCACTCCCGACGGTGGCCCGCCTACCATCGTCCGCGATCATCTCACCGGCCGCATTGCCGACGACGACAATTTCATCGCCGCCATCGCCGCATTGATCGACGCCCCCGCGCAACGGGTCCAGATGCGCATCGATGCCCGTGCCTACGCTGAAACCGCCAGCTGGGACTCGGTCTTCGAGGGTGTCTACCGCGGCTACGAGCCGATCCTCAACCCACAGCCGCTGGCCGCTGACTAATCCCGTCCCATAAAAAATTGCGACACTGTATGGATGTCCCAGGCCTGGGGTCCCCGCGGACAGGTCTTCGTCCGTGGGGTGGAGTTCTCGCTTTTGACACCTGGGAAGCTGAGATACCAAATGCAAATTCACGCGGTCAGAGACCTGGAGAGGAATCGAGAAGATGCCCTCTACAGCAACAAGAGAGTTGCCCTAACTTCTCCGCTGCAGACTGCACAAGGAATGAAAATCTATCTTCCCCTCAATGAACCAGCTTCGCCACCGCCAGCTTTTTTACGCTTGCCAGGTCGCGCGCGCTTTTCACTGCAATCCGCAACCCGATGCCTTCCGGATAGTGCGGAGCCTGCTCCAGTGCTTTCCGCAGATTTTTGGAAAGGTTGCTGTCTCTCGCCGCCTGCAGCGCCCGGTCGCCGATGTTGAGCATGGCCAGAAAGCTTCCATGCCGCGGGCCAAGATGCACAATGGTACGGTTCCGGTGCTTGAGTTTGCAGCTCCATCCGTGGAGCCGCGAATGGCACTGCCATTCCACACTGTCAACGCCACACTCCTGTGCGAGCCATCCCACCAGTTCGCACCAGGCGGTGGATGCCGGACCAAGTGCGGTCAGCACCTGGTCGATCGTAGGTTGCGTCTTCTGTCCAACAAATGCATTACCCTGCAACATCGGTAGCTCCTAGCTTTATCTATGGGAGATCGGAAGATTTTCGAGCTTTTGAACACAGCATACCGCGCGCCGGGCATAGCGGAAAATAGTTTTCAGCCTTCCTTCCCACTCATTGGGAACTTTGCTCCAAAACTTCCCGTAAACCGATGGGAAGGAGATTGGCGATGACGGCACGAGCAAATTGGGCGGCCACGGCTGTGGGTACCGCGGTAGGCACCGGAGGGTGGCTGCTGGGTTTGGATAAGGCAATTTCGCCCTCGCATCCGATGTTGGCCTTGTTGTTCGTTACTCTGGCGGCAACCATCGCCACGTCCATTCTGATGGAGCGCGCGGCCCGCGGCTGACCGCGCGCTCTGCGCACACCCCTGGCTGGGTGCATCCGGAGCGGGCACATTGCGCCCAGCCTAGCGCGGCGCGGAGTTCGCCGCCAGCGCGGTGGCCGGTTGCACCTGATAGGTGCCGTAGTCGATGGTAAACAGTGCCGTGCCGCCTACGCGCACATGCGTCTCGGAGCGGTTGCTGGCCGGCAGCCAGAACTCGCCCGCATGCACAAACGACTGCTCGATCAGCGTGCGCGAGATCCAGAAGGAGGGATTCTTCGCCGGGCTGGCGTCGATCTTCACCACCGCGAAATCCGCCCCATCCACCCAGATGCGGCCGCGATACAGAAACTTGGACGGGCTGATCGACTCGACCTCCAGGATGTAGGCCGGCCTGCCATTCACCGCCTCCGTGCCCGCCAGCGTAAAGCGGTAGTTGGCCGCCGTTAAGGCCGTGGAGCTGTGGTCCTGCGCGGCTTCGCGTTCGCTTTCCACGGCGCGCCGCAGCACCTTTTCGCACAGCATGTGCGAGCCTGACTCGCTGACAATGCGGAAGCTCTTGCCGGTGCGCGCATCCTGCGTTACCTGCACCTCCATCTCCGCGCTCAAATGCGCCATGCCGCTGTACTCCACGTGGTAATGGCGCGTGGAACTGAAGTACGCCAGACGCGCGGCGCGTTGCTGGTTCATCTCCGTCATCCGGTCGACGATCTGCGCGGCAGTCCATTGTGCAGAGGCAGCCGCAGGAAGGGCCAGAAGCGCAGCGAGCAGAACGGCTGGCCCCACGAGGCGCGTAGCAGTCGGTTGGCTCATGGGTTGAGTGTAGGCAACAACCGGTCAAACCAGGATGAATTCCGGCGTTGCGGGGAGAATTTCCGGTAAATTCCGGGTCTTTCTTCCACTTCAGGATGGCCCCGGTTTGCGCTATCCTAGTGTCCTGCGTCAGAGATACGCAGCACAAAACGGCTTCATCCTTGCATCTGCGCGAAGCGCATCCGCTGCATGCAATGCCGCGAAGCGCGTCTGCTGCATGCAATGCCGCGAAGCGCATCCGCTGCGTGCAATGCTCTAGGCAATACAAACGATGCGATCCCTGCGACGTCAACCCGTTCGGGCTGCCTTTTATTGGCTTGCCCTGCTTTCCCTCGCTAGTTTTGGCATGAACAACCTGGCCCTTGCAACGGCTGCGGAGACCGGCGGCACGGTGCTTCCCTATCTTGACGAACAACCCGCGCGCGCCCGCCACGGCATGGTGGTCAGCGTCCATCACCTGGCCTCGGATGCGGGGCTGGAGATGTTGCGCGCCGGCGGCAATGCCGTGGATGCGGCCGTGGCCACCGGCTTTGCGCTGGCCGTCACCCATCCCATCGCCGGCAATCTGGGCGGGGGCGGATTCTTGCTGCTGCGGCAGCACGATGGCAAGACCGTCTTTCTCGACTTCCGCGAACGCGCCCCCCGGGCCGCTACCGAGGCCATGTATCAGGACGCGCACGGCAACGTCATCGAGGACCTGAGCGTGGTGGGCTATAAGGCCATCGGCACGCCGGGCTCGGTGGCCGGCCTGGTGCATGCCGAGCGCAGATACGGCAGGCTGGGGCTCAAGCGGGTCATGCGGCCCGCTATCCGCCTGGCCCGCGAGGGCTTTGTGCTCACCGCCGAAGAAGCCCAGGAGCTGCACGACGAAGACCTCGCCAGGTTCGCCGACTCCCACCGCATCTTCCAGCGCAACGGCGACTTCTACAAGCCGGGCGAAAAGTTCGCGCAGCCTGAATTGGCCCGGACGCTGCAGCGCATCGCCACCGATCCCGAAGACTTCTACCACGGGCAAATGGCGCGCGAGATGGTGCAGGATCTGCACGCCGGCGGCAGCCTGCTGACGCTGGAGGATCTGGCCCAGTACAAGGTGGTGGAGCGCGAGCCTCTGGTCGGCTCCTTTCATCAGTACACGGTCATCGGCGCGCCCCCGCCCTCCTCGGGCGGCGTGGTGCTCATCGAAGCGTTGAACATCCTTGAAGGTTTCGACCTGCAAAAGGCAGGCGACCGCTCGCCGGAGTGGATTCATCTGGTGGCCGAGGCCTTCCGCCGGGCCTACATGGACCGCGCCGAATACCTGGGCGATCCCGACTTCAACCCCATGCCGGTGGCCGAGCTGACCAGCAAGACGTACGCGGCTGCCTGGCGTTCCAGCATTGCCGCAGACCACGCCACGCCCAACGCCACACTCCAGCGCCCGGCTGGCTTTTTGCCTGCCCCGCCAGCCGATGCCGGCCGCTACCGCGAAAGCAATCACACCACCCACTACTCGGTGGTGGACGCCGAGGGCAACGCCGTGGCCGTTACCACCACGTTGAATGACAACTTTGGCTCCCGCGTCACCAGCGGCCAGCTCGGCTTCCTGCTCAACGACGAGATGGACGACTTTGCCGTAAAACTCGGCGCACCCAACCTCTACGGACTCATCCAGGGTCCGGCCAATGCCATTGCCCCGCTCAAGCGCCCGCTCAGCTCCATGACCCCCACCATCGTGCTGGAGAACGGCAAGCTGCGCTTCGTACTGGGCTCACCGGGCGGCGCACGCATCATCTCCACCGTGGCCAATATTTTTCTCTCGGCCTCCGAGGGCGGTTTGAACATCCAGCAGGCCGTCGACGCCCCGCGCTTCCACCATCAGTACCTGCCCGACCGGCTGAACGTGGAACCGGGCCTTCCCGACGCGACGCTGAAAGCGTTGGAAACCATGGGCTATGAAGTAAAGGTGAAGAGCGGCCACTGGTCCAATGGCGAGTGCATCGCGGTCGATCCGGCAACCGGTGAACTGCTCGGTGGACAGGACCAGCGCAGCCATTACGGCAAGGCGGCCGGCTGGTAGCAGCGTAAAGAATCAATCGATTTACATTCCGAAGAAGGGCGTGCCAAGGCCCGGAACTCTGCCCCTGCGGCTTCAGTTCCGGGCCTTTGGCATTGCAGAGCACTGTTGCTCGAACGGGTGCGCCCACCGCGCCCGGCCGTGGCAAGCCGCACGACGGGTGAAAACGAAAAGTGAGAGAATAAGGGAGCGTCCGTCCCCAGAAAAAACCCTCGGACGCGGGGGATTCTGCTTGACGATCTTGCGTGTTCTTTCCACCCACCTGTTTCTGAACCATAGACTGCATCCGGGATTGCTGGAGCTGGCGGGCCGGGCTGGAGCCCAGGCCGTAGAGATCTTTGCCGCCCGCCAGCACTTTGACTATCGCAGCCGGGAGACGGTGCGCGAGCTGGGCGCCTGGTTCCAATCCAGTGAGCTGAAGCCCTTCTCCATGCACGCCCCGCTCTATCCCGATCTGGAGATGGGCCGCGCCGGTGCTCCCACGGTCAACCTGCTGCATCCGGAAAAGGCCCGCCGCATTGACGCCATGGACGAGATCAAGCGCGCCCTGGAAGCGGCCGAGTACATTCCTTTTACCAACCTGGTGGTGCACCTGGGCGAGCGGAGCGATGGCTGGTCGCAGCACACTCTGGAGTTTGCCCTCACCGCCCTGGAGCATCTGGGCGCCTTCGCCCGGCCGCTGGGCGTGCGCCTGCTGGTTGAGAATCTGCTGAACGACGCCACCACGCCCGAGCACCTGATACAGACGCTCACCCTCGGCCATCTGGACCAGGTTGGCATCTGCCTTGACCTGGGCCACGCGCATCTGACCGTGGGCACCACCGAAGCGCTGACTACCTTCGGCAATCGCGTGGCCTCGCTGCATGTGCATGACAACCACGCAATCCGCGATGAGCATCTGTGGCCCGGCGAAGGATCGATCGACTGGCCCTCGGTGACCCAGGCCGTACAGAAGATCGAGCCCGCGCCGGCCTTGGTGCTGGAGTTGAGCCAGCATCTGCCCCAGCAGCCGTCCGAACTGCCCGCCCGGATCGCCCAGGCCTTCGCGCTCTTCGATTAGGCCTTCCGTCCCCGCCAAGAAAAAGCCCGGCCTCAGCGCCGGGCTTTTACAGACTGCGGAAAAACTCTCCTCTGATCGAGCTTTGTAACAGGGCACGACTTAAACGACGATTGAAAACACACAACTTGCTGATTCTGCAATGTTTCAGATGCGCAAGAAGTCCACGAATTCCATAACGCTGGCACAAATTAGCACAAAATCTGGATGAAGGGCGGTTGATTGTATGGACTCGAAACTCCTCCAACGGGGACTACTCACTCAGACTCGCGGACTATACTTGCGGTGCAACTCTTTCAGCCCCGAACAAGATTGAGAGCGCCATGTCTCGAACCTACTGGCTCGGTCTTCTCGCCATCTGCTCTGTAACCGTATGCTCCTATGTCCTCATTTGCTCCGCCCTGATCCAGAGCAGGGCAAATTGGCTCATCCAGACCACGAGCGAAATCTTCGCGACAACTGGAAAGACCCTTGCGGTCAGCGATGCGTTGGTTTTGTATCAGGGGCGACTGAAGCGGATGCCGGAATGCACAGCGACGTCATGCGGGTACGAGACTGTCGTGAGTAACCGATTGCTAGCTGCGCTACATTGGACACCGTATTCTGAAATCCGCACAACGGTATGGGTCGAAAACGGTTTGGTGAAGAACGTCGATCTGGATTTTACGAGCACGGCGAGCCATCTTCACGCGATTGTGAGCCACGTCTACGTTCAGGATGGAGAAGGGCTGGACTTCAGTGTCGATCCTTGGGAGGATACTTCACCGACAGAGACTAATGGAATTGTAACGGTAGCTCCAGAGTCCTTTCGAGCCCACAAGCAAATCATTCTCGGCTTCGATACAAAATGTCTGACTAGGCGTCCTGGTTGCCCCTCGGTTGCGGATTTGCTCCCAACAGTTTGGGAGCGAAGAAGCGATGGCCTTATTCGGTGCAGGCTTCGAAACCGTGAGGGTTGGGTAGAGGCTCCGGTAGGGTGGTAAGGGAACGGCGCAACGCAGGTGCGACCCGAAGTTGCGAACCTATTACAGGCAATTGAGAAGGTTCGGCTGGCCGAAGTCCTTCAGTTTGAAACAAGTGTTTTGCG
>Ga0371490_1001431_pt1 | contig 12404 bp, 11 predicted proteins | sample MB2SIPfraction_FD_207959 | JGI IMG/M metagenome (GOLD analysis project Ga0371490, IMG submission 207959) | Lab enriched peat soil microbial communities from McLean, Ithaca, NY, United States - MB28FN SIP fraction | ecosystem: Environmental > Terrestrial > Soil > Wetlands > Peat | place: USA... | reverse complement strand
ACACGGTCTCGCCGCAGTTGGGCGAGGAGTTCCGCCAGTACATCTTCCACAACCAGGCCTCGATCTATAAGACGAACCTGCGCGAGTGGGCCGACCGCTTTGCCAACGCGCATCACACGCCGCTGCCCGCCTTCTACGATCCCGCCGGCGCGCTACGCAAAAAGGTGGAGGCGGATACCGAGCTGGGCAAATCCATGGGCATTCACCGCACGCCGACCATCTACATCGTCAGCGTGAATCCCGGCACGCCCTACGTAGAGGTGCCGGAAGCAGGCAAGCTCTTTGAGACGATTGAGAGCGTGCGCAGCCACCTGCCGCCTGCCGCACCTATCAGTCACGCCCGCAAGGGGCCAAAGAGCAACTAGGTTTTCAGCTAATTTTTTCGACAAACGAAAGCGACCCGATGTTTGGGCCGCTTTTTCATGCGAGAAATATTGCGATCTTCACTTACTGGTCACAGTTATTTATTTTCAGATTCCTTTACGGCTGGTGCAGCCGCATCTTGGCTTGGGCTCTGACTCAATCGTAGGCTGTAGAACCATGCCAAAACTCTCCCGCAGACGCATCCCGCGCCAGCGCCCAGCGGCGTCCAAGCCAACATATCCAGTAGATCCGACATTCCAGGAAAGTGCAGTTGACTGAAGGGTAGAGGAATGAAGAAGCCACAGAAACCACCCAGGATTGCTCCAGCGATCGCACCTCGCAGAGGTAACCGGGCCCGATTCTTAGGTGGCTGACAAGAAAGCCAATAACCTCCAACGAGCCCCAACAAAAAACATCCTGGTCCTGCCAAGAACAGGCCCGTGAAAATCGCACCCGCGAGGCTACTGAAGACCACTCCCAGGCTAGCATCGAATCCGCCGCGAAGCTCGGAGAAAAGAATCAATCCCGCTGCGCCGACGATAGGCCCAAAAAATGCACAGATGACGCCGCTCCAAAGAACGATGGCGATCTTTCTCATGACTTCCATGGTCGGACCCGCTCTCACTTTCCTTTCACTCCGGCGGCGAAGTGTTCCCAGCCTTCGGGTTCCAGCTCGGTGGTGTAGCCGTTTTCGTGCTCCAGGCAAATATCAGATTCGGCCGTGATGTAGCCAATCAGCGTCAGCGGCGTACCCTTGTGCACGGCTGGCACGCGGCGTCCGGGAGGCACGGTGAAGAGCAGTTGATACTCGTCTCCGCCGTGCAGGGCGTGGCGCAACTCCACCTCGTGACGGTTGAGCGTGGCCACCGGCACGGCGTTTTCCTGGATGGTCGCTCCCACGCCGCTGGCCTGGCACAGACGCCGCAGGTCCATGCTGAGGCCGTCGCTGATGTCCATCATGGCCGAGGGCAGTTGCCTGGCGGCCAGAAAGCGCGCCAGCTCGAGCTGCGCCTTGGGATAGAAATGCGCCGGATAGCTGCTCGCACGATACTTTCGCGTGGGCTCGGCCATCATGCGCTCCAGCAGCGCAACGGGCGCACCCAGCTCGCCGCTGACGTAGATGGCATCACCGGCCTGGGCGCCCGTGCGGCGGATGGCCCGCCCGGCCTCCACCGTGCCGAGCACGGTGATATCGGCCATGATGCCCGTGGGCGACTGCGAGATGTCGCCTCCGGCCAGCGTGACATGTGCGGCGCGGGCGGCGTGCAGCAACCCGTCAAGAAACTGATCTACCCAGCGCTGCGTCAGTGCTGCGGGCAGGGCCAGCGAGAGGAAGGCCGCCACTGGCACTCCGCCCATGGCCGCAATGTCGCTGAGTCCGCGGGTGAGGCAGCGATGGCCCACCGAATCCGCCGGGTGCCACTCACGACGAAAGTGCGTGCCCTCCAGGCAGAGATCGGTGGTGATGAGCGTCTCCTCGCCCGGTGCGTTGGCCACAACGGCACAGTCGTCGCCAATGGATTCCACGATGCGCGCCAACTGGCCGCGGCGCGTGGCGGGTGCGGCGGCCTGGCTGAGGCGGGCAATGCGCTCTACAAGACGGTTTTCCGGGATCGGCATAATGCAGGAAGGGTAGCGCGAAAACCCAGCGCCGGGCAAAGTTTGCGGTGGATCAGCAACGCCGTGCTCATTGCAAATCCATCCAAAACAAAGCCGCTGCGGATGGGCAGCGGCCTGCAAAATATTCGAGTAGCCAGCGCAACCGGGTGAGAGGACTACGCCGGAGCGGTTTCGCTGATCTGCGCCGTCAGTTCGTCCACGCGGCGCTCCAGCACGTGGCGAATGCTGAGAATGCCGATGAGGCGGCCATCGTCTTCCACGATTGGCAGATGGCGCTTCTGGTGGTTGATCATCACGCTCATCGCCTCGGCGATGGGCGTGGAGCGGGTAGCCAGCAGCACAGGCGTGGTCATCACCTCGGTGATGGGCAGCTTGCGCGGATCGCGGCCGCTGAGGGCCACACGCTGCATCACATCACGCTCGGTGAAGACGCCTGCAACGATGCCGTGCTCATCCACAATGGCGGAGGCGCCCATGTGGCGCGACATCATCGCCTCAATGGCATCGGCAACAGTAGCGGTCAGTGGAACACTAGCCGGATTCGCGGCGCAATAGTCGAGTATGCTCATGGCTCTCCCAATTCACAAAAGAGTACGCCTATACAGACGCCTGTGGAGAGGAAAAGTTTCCCGAGGGCGAATTTCTGCAGCAAATAGCAATATTTAGGGGGGAAACCTGCTTAGCTGGCGGGATGCTCTGCCACCTGCGACATTGTGTTGCGCAGGTACTTGTGCGGATTCACCGGCACGTTCTGGATGCGAACCTCGTAGTGCAGATGCGGCGAAGTGGCGCGGCCTGTGGTGCCCACGTAGCCGATCACCTGTCCGCGGGTCACATGCTGGCCGGGGCTGATGGCAAAGCCCGAAAGATGTCCATAGCCGCTGGTCACGCCGTGGCCGTGGTCAATGTGAATCAGGCGTCCGTAGCCGCTGGAGAATTCAGCAAAGGTGACCACGCCATCGGCAGCGGCATGCACCGGTGTTCCGTAGGGCACGCTGATGTCAATGCCACTGTGGAACGCGCCTTCACCGTTGAACGGGTCCACGCGCTCGCCGAAGCTGCTGGTCAGGCGGCCCTCCACGGGCCACAGGGAAGGCGCATCGGCCAGCCTGGACCAATCGGCCAGTGATGCCAGGTGGCGTCCGGGATCCTGCATGCCCAGCGTGGCCGCGCCGGTGATGGCCGAACCGCGCAGTGCGTACAAAGTCTCCAATGATGCCTGGTACTGCCCTGGCTGAACGTTGTCGTTGGTCGGCAGCAGGCGGGAGTCGTTCTTCAATCCGTAGATGGCTGAAACCTCGCCGGCGATGGAGCCGAGCGAAGCCACCTGCACATCCTTTTCCTTGCTGACCTGTTCCAGTTGGCTGTAATTGCGCTTGATCTGATCTTTTTCAGCCCGCAGCTCGTTGAAGCGCTCCACCTTCCACAGCATGCGGGCGTAGGAGCCGGCCATGCCGCTGATGGTGAACATGCCAATCAGGGCTCCCGCCAGAAAGACGTAGAGGTAGTGAACGGGAATAGGAATCTTGCGGAGCTGTCCCTCGGCGTCGCGCGCCACAAACAGGATGTACCAACGCTTCCGCAAATTCCGTCTCCTCTGGGAGTGGATGAAATACCGGGGGTCCTGTAGAAGGATCGCCCGCAGCGTTAACGAACTTTCGCAAACGCCGCAGCAGGGGGAGTGCGCCCCTCTATTCTGCTCACAATGATGTGATGCAACCCTGAAAGCCTATCAACCCGGGCTGGGGGAGTCAATGGGAAGCATATATCTGAGTGCCATTGGTACATGTACCCGTATCCCAAAGTAAGCAGTAAATACACACAGGCAAAGAAATGGCGAAATAGACAAGGAATTCCAGAGAAATCACACACCCCGCGCGCTGCTATAATCAAAGACTACGCCCATGCCGACGAAATCCATGTGTGGCCCGCACTCCTTCGAGGCACCTACCCCGCAGCAGCAGAGAATCCGCTCCACCACCGTTTTGTGCGTGCGCCGCGATGGCCACGTGGTGATGGCCGGAGACGGACAGGTGACCCTCGGCGATCACGTCATCAAACACAGCGCGCGCAAGATCCGACGCCTGTACCAGGACAAGATCCTGGCCGGCTTTGCCGGCAGCACCGCCGACGCCTTCAGCCTGTTTGCCCGCTTTGAGAGCAAGCTGGAGCAGTACGCCGGCAACCTGGGCCGCTCGGCCGTGGAGCTGGCCAAAGACTGGCGCACCGACAAGAGCCTGCGCCAGCTGGAAGCCCTGCTGCTGGTGGCTGACAAGCATCAGACCTACCTGCTGAGCGGCAATGGCGACGTCATTGAACCGGACGACAACATTGCGGCCATCGGCAGCGGTGGCCCCTTTGCCCTGAGCGCCGCGCGCGCCCTGATGCAGTACACCCCGATGGACGCCCGCAAAATTGCCGAGGCGTCCATGACCATTGCCGGGCAAACCTGCATCTATACCAATGAGAAATTTACGATCGAGGAGCTGTAAGCCTCGATTGGGGACCGGAAGGAAGTTTTAAAGATGGCGATTTACCTGCCGCAGACCGTGGAAGAAGAGATGATTGCGCTGGACGAGTTGACGCCGCGCGAGATTGTGGCCGAGCTCGATAAGTACGTGGTGGGACAACACGACGCCAAGCGCGCCGTCTCCATCGCACTGCGCAACCGTATGCGGCGTCAAAAGCTCTCACCGGAGATGGCCGAAGAGGTCATGCCCAAGAACATCATCATGATGGGGCCGACCGGCGTGGGTAAAACCGAAATCGCCCGCCGCCTGGCCAAGCTCGCCAACTCGCCATTTCTCAAGGTAGAGGCCAGCAAGTTCACCGAGGTCGGCTACGTGGGCCGCGACGTGGAATCCATGATCCGCGACCTCATCGAGATTGCCATCGACATGGTGCGCGAAGAAAAGCTGGAAGACGTTGCGGAGAAGGCCGAGATGAACGCCGAAGAGCGCATCCTGGACCTGCTGCTGCCGCCTACGCCCGCCAGCGAAACGACGGCCCAGGGCCATTCAGCCCAAGGCAACATCACGCCAATCTCTACCACTACCCCCACCGTACCGGGAGATCCCATCACCCTGCTGGGCGATGCCCCGGCCGCGTCCGCACCTTCTGATGTCAGCGCCACGCGCAGCCGGGAGAAGCTCCGCCAGCAGTTGCGCGAAGGCAAGCTGGACGAGCGCACGGTCGAACTCGACGTCCGCGAAAAGAACATGCCCTCATTTGAGATCATCAGCAACCAGGGCATCGAAGACATGGACGTCAACTTCAAGGACATGCTGCCCAGCATCTTCGGCCAGCGCACCAAGAAGCGGAAGATGAAGGTCAGCGAGGCATTTGATTACCTGATCGCCGAAGAAGAGCAGCGGCTGATCGACATGGACCAGGTAACCAAGACAGCCCTCGACCGCGTGGAACAGAGCGGCATCATCTTCCTGGACGAGATTGACAAGATCGCCGGGCGCGAGAGCGGCCACGGTCCGGACGTAAGCCGCGAAGGCGTGCAGCGCGACATTCTGCCCATCGTCGAAGGCACCACGATCAACACGCGCTATGGCATGCTGCGCACGGATCACATCCTGTTTATCGCCGCCGGAGCCTTCCACGTCAGCAAACCCAGCGACCTGATTCCCGAGTTGCAGGGCCGTTTCCCCATCCGCGTGGAGCTGAAGTCGCTGACGGTGGAGGATTTCATCAAGATTCTGACTGAGCCGAAGGGTTCGCTGACCAAGCAGTACATTGCGCTGCTGGAGACGGAAGGCCTGAAGCTGGAGTTCACTCCCGACGCGCTGGTGGAGATTGCCACCTTCGCCGCCAAGGTGAATGAGACGACAGAAAACATCGGCGCGCGCCGCCTGCATACCATCATGGAGCGGGTGCTGGACAAGGTCAGCTTTGAGGCTCCCGACATGAAGGAAAAGGACGTGCGCATTGACAGCCAGTACGTGCGCGATACCCTGACCGACATCGTCAAGGATCATGATTTGAGCCGTTACATCCTATAGCCTTTAGCAAAATTTCATCGGCGTCGCGCCCTGCGCGGCGCTGTTGTTTCAGGAACAGATTTTATGGCGACCAATATCTCTACAAACGGTGAAGTTGCACCTGATGCCTCCCTGCAGGCCAAGCGCGATGCGCTCTACGCGCACCTGCGCAGCCTGGGGCGGCTGCTGGTGGCCTACTCCGGCGGAGTGGATTCGGCGTATCTCGCCTGGGCGGCGCATCAGGTGCTGGGCGAGCAGATGATGGCCGTGATGGCCGATTCGCCATCGCTGGCCCGCGCGCAGATGCAGGACGCGCTAGCCTTTGCCGCCGAGCAGAGCTTTCCCGTCGAGGTCATTCACACCGCAGAGCTGGAAAACGCCGACTACCAGAAGAACGATGCCATGCGCTGCTTCCACTGCAAGGACGAGTTGTTTGCCGTGATGGAGCGCTTTACCTCCGAGAAGGGCTGGCAGGCGGTGGCCTACGGCGTGAATCTTGATGATCAGGGCGAGTGGCGTCCCGGGCAAAAGGCCGCGCGTCAGCATGGCGTAGCCGCTCCCTTGCTAGAGGCCGGGCTGACCAAGGCTGACATTCGCCAGTTGGCGCGCCTGGCCGGTTTGCGCGTGTGGGATAAGCCCGCCTCGGCCTGCCTGTCGTCACGCATTGAATATGGCCGCCCGGTGACCCGCGAAACGCTGGAGCAGGTGGAGCGCGGCGAGGATGCCCTGCGCGCCCTCGGCTTCCGTCAGTTCCGCCTGCGTCACCACGGGCAGGTGGCCCGCATAGAGATTGCCCGCGAGGAACTGGGCCGGGCGCTCACAATGGAGATGTTCGAGCGTCTGAGCCGGGAGATCAAGGCCTGCGGCTTTGAGTTCGTCACCCTTGACCTGGAGGGCTTTCGCTCGGGTTCGATGAATGCGCTGCTGAAGGCAGAAGACCTCCGCTAGGGACAGGGTGAATGCGGTTTGCGGATTCGACTCCCGGCGGAGCGGCATACCCGCCCATTTATGCCCCGCATGAGATAATTTCTAACGTATGTCATGGAATTCCAAAGGAATTGGAGAGTGGCTGATGCGCCGTATTTTTGTATGTCTGTTGTTGCTGGTGGTGGGTTGCCGGGCGCAAGCTCCGGTTCCGGCCGACTTACAGCAGAAGATTGAGAAGCAGGTTCGAGCCACCTTCAACTATCCGCCCTATGTGGACGTATCGGTCAGCGACCGCAAGCCCAGCAAGGACTTTGTAGGCTACGACGATGTGACCATCACGCTCAGCTTCCGCGGCCAGTCGCAGACGCGCAAGATGCTCGTCAGCAAAGACGGGCAATCCCTGATCTCCCTAACCCGCATGGACCTGAACAAGGATCCGCTGGCCGAGACCATGGCCAAGATCAACCTGACTGGACGCCCGGTGCGCGGCAACAAGGCCGCCAAGGTCACCATCGTGGTTTTTGACGACTTCCAGTGCCCATACTGCTCCAAGGTGCACCAGACTTTGTTGAGCCTGATGAAGAGCTACGGCGACCGCATCAAGATTGTCTACAAGGATTACCCGCTCTACGACATTCATCCCTGGGCGGAGCGCGCGGCGCTGGATTCCGGCTGCCTGGCGCGCCAGGGCGACGACGCCTATTGGGACTTTGCCGACTACGTACACGCCAACCCGCTGCGCATCCGCGGCGAACAGCGCCCACTGCCCGATCAGCTCGCCGAGGTGGACAAGATCACCCTGGAGGTGGGCAAGCGTCACGGCCTCGACGAAGTCAAACTCGGCCAGTGCGTGCAGACCCATGCCACCAAGGACGACCTGAGCGCCAGCGTCAAAGAAGCCGATTCCGTGGGCGTGGAATCCACCCCGGTCATCTTTATCAACGGTGCCAAGCTGGACGGCGCCATCCCGGAAGAAGAGTTCCGCCTCATCCTGGACAAGGAACTGAAGGCCGTGGGCGGAGCCGGTCAATAGGCTGCGGCGCGCTACAATAGGGTTTGCTTAGTTCCAGATTGTTTTGCTTGTGGCAAGCAGTTTTCGCAGAGTTGGAGGGTCTTCGATTGAAACGCATGGATAAGTTATGGGCGGTGGCGCTGGTGGCGCTGGCTGCACTGAGTCTGGCCACCGGAGTTGCCTGCAAGGGTGGCAAGGGCGGCGACGATGTGTTGGCACGCGTCAACGGACGCAAGATCCTGCGCACCGAGGTGGAGAAGTACTACCGCAACCAGACGGAACGGCAGCCACCCAGCTCCAATGAGCAGGCACAGGCCCTGCGTCTGGGCATCCTGCGCGAGCTGATTGAGAACGAGATTCTGGCGCAGCGGGCGGAAAAGCTGGGACTGCTGGCCACCGACGAGGAAGTCGACAGCAAGCTCAGCGAGATTCGCGCGCCCTTCACCAAGGAAGAGTTCGACGCCCGCATGAAGGATCGCGGCATTACCCTCGACGACTTCAAGCGCGACCTGCGACGCTCCATCACCGTGGAAAAGGTGCTGAACAAGGAGATCACCTCCAAGATCAACATCAGCGATGGCGACATCAGCAGCTACTACAACCAGCACAAGGCGGAGTTCAACCTGATTGTGCCGCAGTATCACCTGGCGCAGATTCTGATTACCGCGCAGCCCAGCCCACAGGTGCGCAACCTGAAGAACGACAAGGCGCAAAACGAGGCCGAGGCTAAAAAGAAAGTGCAGATGCTGCAGAATCGCCTGGAGAGCGGCGAGGACTTTGCCACCGTGGCCATGAACTACAGCGAGGATCCGGACACCTCGGCCACCGGCGGCGACCTCGGCTTCATTCCGGAGAACTCGTTGCATAGCGACCGTCAGGCCTTTGATGCCATCGCCAAGCTGAAGCCCGGCACATTCACGCCTCCGCTGCCTGCCGCCGATAACGGCACGCACCAGATCTTCGGCTACCGCATCATCAAGCTGATCAGCAAGGAGCCGGCGGGCCAGCGCGAGTTGAACGATCCGCGCGTGCAACAGGCCATCCGCGAGCAACTCCGCGACCGCCGCGAACAGCTGCTGAAGAGCGCCTACTACGAATCGCTGCACAACAGCGCTTCGATTGAAAATTACCTGGCCGACCAGATTCTGAAGGCCAGCGCACAGTAAGACAGGTTTCAAGGTTTCAAGGTTTCAAGGTAAAAACAGACGCCCGGCGATGAGCCGGGCGTTTTGCTTTGGCGATATTTCACCGCAAAAAAATGAGCGCCGCACATGGCGGCGCCCTTTTTTGCAATTCCCTAACTGAGCCTTACTCTACAATCACCAGCAAATCTCCGGCGTTGACCGTCGCGCCTTCTTTGGCCGCGATCTTAGTCACCTTGCCCTTTTTCGGAGCCTTGATTTCATTCTGCATCTTCATGGCTTCCACCACGAGCAGCCCCTGTCCGGCTTCCACCTCGTCGCCCTCGTGGGCGATAACGCGCACGATCTTGCCCGGCATGGGAGCCAGGATTTTCGCCGGTCCAGCCTCGTGTCCGGCTGCGGCGCGACGGCTGCGCAGGCTGCGCGGATCGCGCACTTCGGCCGCAAAGCGTTCGCTGCCCACGATGATGTGCGTCTCGCCCATCAGGGAATACTCACGCTTGGCCTCGTAGTGGCGTCCTTCATGGATGATGCTGAGCACGTCGCGCGCGGTCATGGCCGCATCAATGGTAAAGGACTCGCCGTCCACCGTTGCCTGGTAACCCTTCTCGGCGCGCTCCAGATCAATCTGGTGCGAGTGTCCGTCAATCAGAACCTCGTATTTCATCGTCCCACCCCCTCGCTGCGTGCAGCGCTCTTCCAGCCGCTGGGCTTGCTCTCGCCGGACTCTGCGGGCTCTGGCTGTGGTCCACGCGCTGCTGCGTTGTGCAGCCCGTCAATGCTGCGCGCGGGCTGCGTGCCCGGCGGAGGCTGCTGCGCAAAGATGGCCGCTGCCAGGGCCACAATAGGCACGCGTCGCGCGGTGCGCGCATCGCCAAGTGCGGGCTCTTTCAGCAGGCGGTCCAGAAAGCCGGTGTCCACGCGCCCGGCCTGAAAATCCGGGTTGAGCAGGATGCGGCGAAAGAGCGAAATGTTGCACTTGATGCCGCCGATGAAGTATTCCACCAGCGCGCGACGCAGGCGGTTGATGACCTGCGTGCGATTCTCTCCATAGGCAATCAGCTTGGCCAGCAGAGGATCGTATTCAATCGGCACCACCCAGCCCTCGTACATGCCGCTATCGCGCCGGATGCCCGGGCCCGAGGGCGAAATCAATCGCGTGATGCGTCCCGGTGAGGGGAAGAAGTTGTTGTCAGGGTCTTCGGCGTACACGCGCAGTTCGATGGCGTGGCCGCGCAGCACAATGTCCTCCTGGCGGATGTTCAGGGGCTCGCCGGCCGCCACGCGAAGTTGCAGCTGCACAAGGTCAATGCCCGTGACCATCTCCGTGACCGGATGCTCAACCTGCAGGCGGGTGTTCATCTCCAGGAAGTAAAAATTTTTCTTGGCATCCACCAGGAATTCGACGGTTCCGGCGTTTACGTAATTGGCGGCCTTGCCCACCTGCACCGCAACCTCTCCCATGCGGCGGCGCATGTCGGCATCCACAAACGAGCAGGGCGCCTCTTCCAGCACCTTCTGGTGGCGGCGCTGCACGCTGCATTCGCGCTCGGCCAGGTAGATGACGTTGCCGTGGGTGTCGCCGAAGATCTGCATCTCCACGTGGCGCGGGCTCTCGATAAACTTCTCGATGTAAACCTCGCTGTCGCCAAAGGCGCGCTGCGCCTCGCTTTGCGTGGTTTCCAATGCGCTGGCCAGTTCCTTGCTGCTGGTGACCATGCGCATGCCCTTGCCGCCGCCGCCGGCCGAGGCCTTCAGCATTACCGGATAGCCGATCTTCTCCGCCACGCCCAGCGCCTCTTCCGCGCTCTTCAAGCCGGTGTCGGTGCCGGGCACAAACGGAACCCCTGCCTTTTTCATGTTCTGGCGCGCCTTGGTCTTGCTGCCCATCATCTCCATGGACTCCGGCGCGGGGCCGATGAAAACGATGCCGGCCTCGCGGCAGGCGCGCGCGAACTTCGCATTCTCACTCAGGAATCCGTAGCCGGGGTGAATGGCCTCGGCGCCGCTGCTCTTGGCCGCCGCAAGAATCTTGGGGATGTTGAGATAGCTTTCCGAGGCCTGTGCCGGACCAAGATACTCGGCGAAGTCGGCCTTGCGCACATGCAGCGCGCGACGGTCCACGTCGGAGTACACGGCCACCGATTCAATGCCCATCTCGCGGCAGGCTCGGATGACGCGCACCGCAATCTCACCGCGGTTTGCAATCAGGATTCTTTTGAACATGAGAGGACGCGTCCTTATGAGGTACTTACAGGGTTAAGTGTCGGATGTTATCAAATGCGCTGCCTGAGGGGAACAAGTATGATGCACGTGTAAAAAGGCCCCGCCATGGCGGAGCCTTTATCTTGCGAATTTATCTCAGCGGCCTTAGAAACGGAAACTGAAGCCGGTGCTGAAGATCGGATAGAACTTGAACCACTGCAAGTCCCGATTGATCTTGTTACGCTCGTTCGTCAGGCTTGTCTGGAAGCCGGGATAGGATGTAACCGGCAGACAGGTCGTCGGGTCGGAGGTAGCGCAGGCGCTGCCCGCCATGTTCAACACAAAGTTCGGCTCGGTGGTAAAAATCACTCCGATTTCGGTGGGGAAGCTCCAGCGGCGGCCATTGCGCGGGATTGGATTGCCGAAGCCAATCGTGGCGACTCCGGCGTACTTGTCCGGGTAACTTAGATTAGCCGAGCCGTGCAGTGGGTCCGTGGCGCTGCTGTAGTAGGTCGCGCCATCGAGCGATACCGTCTGCCCGGCCGGGACCGTTGCCGTGGCTCCAATGTTGAACTTGTTGTAGGCCGCCACACCGCCGCTAAGGCGGAAGCCGCCAAAGGGATAGTAATCCAGGCTGGCGCGGGCGTGACGCAGTTGCATGCTGGCGTCGTAGTTGATGCCATCCACGTTGAAGCTGCGCGAGTAATTCATAAAGTAGCCGTCCACTCGCAGGTTGGCGCGCCGGCTCAGCGTGGCGGCCACCTCCAACCCCGGCCCCAGTGTGCCGACCTGAACCCCAACGGCCCAGTGTGCAAACGGTTTGGTGGAGATTTTCGAGGTGAATTTCGTTTGGCGCTGCACCGTCGTCGGCGTGTTCTGCGCTGACAGCATAACGGGAACTGCCCACAGCAGCAGCGTGAAGACCACGAAGCGAGACCAAACGATTTTATTTCTGACCCGCGGATTTGAAAGCATAGAGCTATCCTCACCCTGCCGCAGTAGCGACAGCCCAAAGTTGGAACAGATGTACGAACCGCTACAGAATAGGGCGAAGTCTTTGGCGTGGGGGGTACTATTGCGTCTTCACGGGTTACGGAAGGGCGATTACGGAATAACCGCTGTATTGGTGCAGTAAGGCTATAAAAG
>Ga0371490_1001428_pt1 | contig 12418 bp, 12 predicted proteins | sample MB2SIPfraction_FD_207959 | JGI IMG/M metagenome (GOLD analysis project Ga0371490, IMG submission 207959) | Lab enriched peat soil microbial communities from McLean, Ithaca, NY, United States - MB28FN SIP fraction | ecosystem: Environmental > Terrestrial > Soil > Wetlands > Peat | place: USA... | reverse complement strand
AAGAAAACAAAGATATTAGAAATCTTTGCCCGGCACCACTGAACTTGCATGGAAAATCATCCGATGAAACACCTACGCACCGGCAGGGGCGACAGGGGAGGCCGCGAGCGATGTCGGAGAACAAACGCAACCTTCGGGGTCCAGTTGGGTTAGATATAACAGCAACCGATGGAGGTAGCCCGATGCCGGACGAGAAATTTTCAGCCTTGGAAGTTGCGGAGCTGCGCAGTGAACTGCTGCATGGTGGACTGGATGCCCGCGATGCCGCCGAGCTGATGCACAACTTCCTGGCCGGCCGTGGCTATGGCGTCAGCCTGGAGGCTGCGCGAGCGGCTGCCTGCAAGGTGGAGGGTTCGGGCTGCTCGCTGGAAGTGATGCAGCGTGAACTGGAGAGCATTGCCTGGATTCAGTAGGCTCCGGGTGCATTCGGCATGACGTAATAAGAAAGCAGAATTCGAGAGTGCCCACCGGAGAAAATCCGGCACAAGGGCAAAAAAGAACGGGGACGGCTAAACGGCCGTCCCCGTGGTGTATGCAATGCAATGCGGCTATTTCTTGACGCCCTTGCCTTTGCCGAAGGTGGTCTGCACGGTGGCGCCCAGGTAGGAGAGCAAGTCCTTGGCGGCCTGCGCATTATGGCCATCGGGAGCCAGCTCGAGGTACTTGTTCAGGGCATCTACCGTGCCGGGTACGGGAACGACCTTGCCATCGGCGCCCGTAATGGCCTTGCCTACCAGGTTCACGCCCTTTTGGTAGTAGGCATCGGCCTTGGTGGGATCGGCGGCGATCGCCTTGTCAAAGGCAGAGTTGGCCTCATCCACAGCGCCCTGATTGGTCATCACGGCGCCTATGTTGTAGTAACACTGGCCTGCTGAAGTGGCATCCACCAGCTGGGCGGAGGCGCACTCCTGGGCGGCGTCAGCGTTCTTGCCCTGACGAGCCAGGGCAAGGCCCAGTCCGGAGTGGTAGTCGGCCAATGCCTTGGAGGTGGGTGGTGCCAGCTGGATAGCCTTCTTGTAGGCTTCCTCCGACTCAGGATATTTCTTGTCCGACAGGTAAACGTCGGCCAGCGTGCCGTAGACGACATCGTGGGTCTGATCGATGGCCGCAGCCTGCTCCATGGTGGCGACGGCGCCATCAAAATCGCCACTCTTCTTCTGCTCGCGAGCCTGAACCAGCATGGCGTTGATGCTCTTAATCTTATCGTTGGTCTTTTTGGCCTCTTCATACTTCTTGCGAGCTTCTGCGTTTTCGGGAGAATTCAGGGCAGCTTCCTTCTCCTTCTTGATGTCGAAATCGTGGACGGTTTCTCCGGTACCGCCCATAGGAAGGCCGTTGGCGAACCAGAGAACGGTCTTACCATCCAACGCAAAGATGGTGATTTTATAGTTATTCCCCGGCAGCACGCCCATCAGGTAATAGTTGCCCTTGGCGTCGGTCTTCACGGTGAATTTGCGGCCATTTTCGTTGTTGAGCAGCTCGACCATGGCTCCGGCCAGGGGCTTGCCGTCCTCACCGATAACGGTGCCACGGGCCGCTGCCTGAGCCATAACGTTGACAGAAAAAATGGCCGTCATGGCCAGGAACAAGAATAGGAAAAGTGCAATGCGCTTTGTCATTTCCGCCTCCAGCGGAGAATCTGCAATCTTTGCCACGCCCACCCACAGGGCACGCCGCTAGTGCGCGGGCGGCGCCTGGTAGGGGATGGGGTCGATACTGCCGGCTGCCGCAAAGGCGCGCAGACGAAGGGCGCAGCTCTCGCAGACGCCGCAGGCCCGATCTTCCCGACTGTAGCATGACCATGTTAGCTCGAAGGGCGCACCAAGTTCTAGGCCCTTGCGAACGATCTCAACTTTCTTGAGGGCGATGAGCGGGGTGTGAATGCGGATCAGCCCCTCCTTGGTACCGGCCTGGATGAGGCGGTTGAAGGCCTCGTAGTACTCCGGACGGCAGTCCGGGTAGCCGCTGCTGTCCTGCTCAACGGCTCCAATGTAGATTTTTCCGGCACCCAGAACCTCTGCCCAACTGACGGCCACCGAGAGAAAGTGCGCGTTGCGGAAGGGGACGTAGGTGATGGGAACCTCCGATCCGATTTCTGGCCCAGCGGTGGGGACAGTCAGTGAACTGTCCGTCAGGGCCGAGCCGCCAATCTGGCTGAGCGCCTGGTTGCGCACCACCAGACGGCGCGCAATGCCCAGACGTTCGCAAATTTCCTGGAAGGCACGCTGTTCCCGGGCTTCGGTGCGCTGGCCGTAGCTTACGTGCAGTGCGGCCACGTGCTCCGGGCCATGCTCGCGCACGGCAAGTGTGGCGCAGACGGTGGAATCCATGCCACCGGAGAGCGTGACGACCGTATTGATTAGGTTGGGCATAGAGTGTCTCCCGTTCCTGTGAGGCGCGGCGCTGGCTGCGGGCGGCTAGACGCCCTTGAGCTGCGGCTCCCAAATGAATTTATGAATCTGCAGCCCAAGGCGGGCGTTGACCCCGTCGGCCAGCATCCACTCGGCGAGCTGGCGCGGGTCGAGCAGGCAGTTCTCCGCCGAGCGCGCGCCGGTGGCGCCTTTGCGAAAGGCCGGAGAAAAGATGATTGCCGCCGGGCCAGCCGACAGATTGTGCCGGGCAAGAAAAGCGAGGGCGTAATCGTAATCCTCGCGCGTGGCGAGAACGAACTTCAGCTCGTCGCGCGGGGTGAGTGTAGCCAGATTAGCGAGATCGAAGCGCTGGTGCTCGCCGCTCGACGGACACTTCACATCCACAATCTTGTGAACCTCAGGCGGCAGGGCAGCCAATGGACGCTCGCCGCTGGTCTCGATCAGCAACTGGTAGCCGCTGGCGAGAAGCCTCCGCATCAGCGGGAGAAGTTCGCGCTCCTGCAGCATGGGCTCGCCACCAGTGAACTCGATGAGGCCGCCGGGAGGCGAAAGGCGCTGCACCTCGGCGGCAATCTCGTCTTCACTCATCTTGCGGCCACCGCTGAAGGTGTACTCGCTGTCACACCACGAGCAGCGCAGGTTACACCCGGCCAGGCGCACAAAGACGCATGGCAGCCCGGCAAAGGAGCTTTCACCCTGCAGCGATTTGTAGATCTCAATGATGTGCATCATGGAACCTTGCGCGAAACTTATTGCGACTGCTGGCGCTGGGCTACTCGTAATACGACGCGATGGAGGTATCGGTCTCCCAGATAGTGACCTGCTTGACCGTGACGCGGCCACCGGTGGTCGTCTTGAGCCCGGTGTTGCACTCGTCATAGAAATACTTGGCCAAATTCTCCGCCGTCGGGTTGAGGACGGTGAAGGGCTCGATGTCGTTCATCATCTTGTGGTCGAGATATTCGACGACGGGCTTCATCACCAGCTTCAGCTCTTTGAAGTCGAGCAGCAGACCTGCGTGGTCGAGTTCCTTGCCCTGCAATGTGACGCGTACGCGATAGTTGTGGCCGTGCGGATTTTCGCACTTGCCCTTGTAGTTGCGCAGGTAATGACCCGAGGAAAAGGTGTCCTGCACGGTAACTTCAAACATAATTCTCCCAACCGGATGCGGGCATCCGCTCCCTTGACGTTGCGCCGGGGCGCCCGAAGCAGAAAAACCGCGGGACACAGCACAGGTCTCAAGGGGACGACACTGCTTAAATTATACATTTTTGCCAGCCGGGCGCGGGAAGAGCTAGGGCGCAGAATCCTTCGCCTTGAAGGAGAAGTGTTTGTGGCCGAAGAAGCTGACTAGCACGGTGACGAAGGTCAGGATGGCTCCTGCCACGTACGGGGCCTGGCGCTGCATATGCGTATAGTGGCGCAGGCCATAGACCATCACAGGAAGAACAGCCAGTCCGAAGAGGATGTTGCCGCCGTAAACCCCTACGCAGCGAATCCACTCCCGTAAATAATTGCCCTTGGTCTTAAAGACGAACCACTTATAGCCCAGGTACGAAACAGAGATATTGATGATGCTGGCGAGCACCGAGGCCAGCATGTAACTCTGCGGCACTACCTTGTCGAGAATCGCGGTGAAAAATGCAAAGGTGGCGTAGCCAAAGGCCGTGTTCCATACGCCGACGACAAGATAACGCGCAAACTGACCCGGTGGAATGTGCCGCGTGAGACGTGCCCAAGGTGAAAGCTCTGCGCTTTGCGTGTTGTTGGTGTCAGTCGTCATGGAGAAGCTCGCTGGCAACAAGGCCGCGCAGGGTGATTTTAGCAGGCGATGCGCGTCATGCGCCGGGGAGCAATCGATCTGGGCAGGAGTTAACTAGCTACAGCCGCTTGCGCAGGAAGATGGTGGCCTGGGGATTATCGTTGTATCGCGCGCAGTGCTGGTAGCCGGTGGAGAGATAAAAACGGATGGCCGGCGTCAGGTCGTCCTTGGTGTCGAGGTAAAGCCACTGGCGACCCTGTTGGCGGGCATGCGCTTCAGCGGCCTGCATCAGGGCATGGGCCACGCTGCGGCCACGATGTGCAGGACGCACATAGAGGCGCTTAACCTCGTCGGCCTCGGCAATCTGAGGCAGGGGGCGCAGCATGACGCAACCAACAGGCTCGTCACAAATCATTGCTATCCAAATCGACGAGTTCTCGTCCGCCAGGTAATGCTCGAGGGCCGCGCGATCATCACGCACCACCACGCCGATGGCCTCGTAGTACTCCTCGATAAGGGCAAAGGCCGCATCGGCCGCGGGGCGATCGTGTGGGGTGACGCGACGGACGGTGATAGGCGTTGAGTTCGGCAAAGCTTTCTCCGACAAAATGGCTGCGGCAAAGCCAGGCGCGGGCCGATGTGACAAACAATTTCCCCATACGGCATCAGTCGGCGCCGCTTCCATTAGAATAACTCCAATGACAACCACAAACTGGAAGCTGGGAACGGTGCGCGCAGGCGAGGACGTCGAATTCCATTACGCGCCGAGTTATGCGCGGCAGGTGACGGGCGGTGTGGAGCGGCTGGTGATAGCCCCCGGGCACGGCCCGGTGGCGCTGCTGACCGATCTGCTGGAGATGCTGCCGGAACCGCTGTGGGTGCTGTATGTGCTGGTGACGGCGCGCGGTGAGCGCGCGGCGGGCAGATATCAGTCCGCGCAGAAGCACACGCGCGCTGAGGTGTTGGCGTTACTGGAGCGCTTTGGACCGTATTTTGAGCATGACGGACGCCACAACCTTTGGCTGGCGGCTCCGCCCGCGGGGCAGCTGGTGTTGGATCGTCATGAGGTGATATACGCCTACGGACCGGTGGCGGCGATTGCGGAGCGGCTGCAGGAAAATGGGTTTAAAGAAGAAGACGCGATCCGCGTTCCGGTGCCACACTCGCACCACTTCCACGCCGAACTAGACGACGACGAGAAGGCAATTCTGGACTACTGGGAGTGGCTGCACAGCGAGCTGCAACAGACGGACGATTTATAGCCAATCGCGCAGCGCAAAATTCAAAGCCCCACGCCATGCAACGTGGGGGCTTACTGTTTTCATGAAAAGCTGACAATCTAGCGGCGCACTGCCTTGTGCAACTGCTCCACTATGTAATCAATCATCTCAGGCGTTAGGCCCGGGTAAACGCCAATCCAAAAGACGTTGTTCATTACGTAGTCGGTGTTGGGCAGCTCGCCAATGACGCGGTACTTCGCGTCCAGATACGCGGGCTGGCGCAGCAGGTTGCCGCCAAACAGCAGCCGCGTGCCGATCTTCGCATCGTTCAGGTGAGCAATGACCGTCTCGCGCGCGACGCCGCTCTCCGGGCGCACAGCCAGCGGGAAGCCAAACCAGCTGGGCTCGCTGTTGAGCGTGGCCACCGGCAGCGCATACACGTCCTGCACATCCTGCAATCCGGCGTGGAGGCGCGCAAAGTTAGCCTTGCGCGCTGCGATGAATCCCGTCAGCTTCTTCAACTGGCTGACCCCGACGGCGGCCTGCATGTCGCTGAGCTTCAGGTTGTAGCCAATGTGCGAATAGATGTATTTGTGGTCGTAGCCGCAGGGCAGTTTGCCCAACTGCCACTCAAAGCGCTTGCCGCAGGTATTGTCCTTGCCGGGAGCGCACCAGCAATCGCGACCCCAGTCGCGGAAGGATTCGATCAACTTGGTAAGACTTGGACGGCTGGTCATCACCGCTCCGCCTTCGCCCATGGTGATGTGGTGCGCCGGATAGAAGCTGGCGGTGCTGATGTCTCCGAAGCTGCCCACCTGGCGGCCATCGTAGAGCGAACCCACGGCGTCGCAGCAGTCTTCCACCAGCCACAGGTTGTGCTTTTTGCAGAAGGCGGTGACCGCGGCCAGATCAAAGGGATTGCCCAGGGTGTGGGCCAGCATCACGGCCCTGGTGCGCGGACTGCACGCGGCTTCGAGCTGTGAGCAATCCACATCGTAGGTGCCCAGCTTCACGTCCACAAAGACCGGCACCAGGTTATTCTGCAGGATGGGGTTGATCGTCGTTGGGAAGCCCGCGGCCACGGTGATGACCTCATCGCCCGGACGCAGTGCGCGTTCGCCCAGCGTCTGCGAGGTGAGCGCCGAGAGCGCCACCAGGTTGGCCGAGCTGCCGGAGTTCACCAGCCGCGCATCACGCACGCCCATCAGGCGCGCAAACTCGCGCTCAAACTGCTCGGCAAAGCGGCCGGTGGTCAGCCAGAAGTCGAGCGAGGCATCGACCGCGTGCTGCACGTCTTCGGCGTCAAAGACCTTGCCGCTGACCGGCACGCTGCTCTCTCTGGCAACGAAGGCGCGGTGCGGAAAGGCCTCGGCCGTGTACTCCGCGACGAGCTGGCGGATCTGCTGGCGTAACTCGTCGGCGCGGGACTGGTTGGACTTCTCTTCCATGATGATGCTGACTCCGATGCGAATTCTGCTGGCCGCGCGCGGCGAAAATGAAAACGCGAATACCTGCGGCTAAACTTCCAGTGGCGCGGCGGATTGATACGCCGCAATCTGTCCGAGGGTGAAGTCGCGCATGGCAACTGCCGAATGCGCGCCCTGATCATACTGGCGATACCACTCGGTGGTGCGGGCCAGTGCGTCATCCAAGTGCCAGCGCGGACGCCATCCCAGCTGCGCACGCGCCTTGCTGCTATCCAGCCGCAACAGGTGCGCCTCATGCGGCGGGTTTGCCTCGGACTGATCCTGCCAGGACGCCCCGTTGCCCCATAGCCGAGCCATCTCATCCACAAGATGACGAACCGGCTGCGCGTCGGCTTCCGTGGGACCAAAATTCCAACCGCCTTCAAATTTTTCACACTCTGCGTACAGACGCTCGGCCAGCAAAAGATAGCCGCTGAGCGGCTCCAGCACATGCTGCCAGGGACGCACCGCGCGGGGGTTGCGCACGCCGACTGCTTCGTGGCGGGTGAAGGCGCGAATGATGTCCGGCACAATGCGGTCCTCAGCCCAGTCGCCTCCGCCAATGACGTTGCCGGCGCGGGCGCTGGCCACGGCCGTGCGCGGTGCGGGGCCGTGAAAGAAACTTCGGCGATAAGCGGCCGTCACCAGCTCTGCACATCCCTTACTGCTGCTGTAGGGATCGTGGCCGCCCATGGCTTCGTCTTCGCGATAAGGCTCGTGACGTTCGCGATTCTCGTAACACTTGTCGCTGGTCACGCTGACGACCGCTCGAACCGAGGGCGTGCGGCGGACGGCATCCAGCACATGCGCCGTGCCCATCACGTTGACCGCGTATGTCTCCAAAGGCTGCAGGTAGCTGAGGCGCACCAGCGGCTGCGCGGCCATGTGGATGACAACCTCGGGTTGAAACCTGCGCATGGCAGCCTCGAGCGCAGAAAGATCACGCACATCGCCAAGGATGGATTGTATCTGGCCGCCGAGGCCGAGAACCGTGAAGAGGTTGGGATCGGTCTCCGGCGCCAGCGCGTAGCCACAGACCTCCGCACCCAGGCTAACGAGCCAAAGCGAGAGCCAGCTCCCCTTGAAGCCGGTGTGGCCGGTCACAAAGACCCGCCGGGATTTCCAGAAGCTTACTTCCATACGCGCCAGGCGGCGTTGCCCGCCGTCCAAAGCTGTTCGAGATGATTCTTGTCGCGAAGGGTGTCCATGGGCTGCCAGAAGCCACGATGGCGCCATGCGTTCAGTTGCCCCTCGGCGGCCAGTTTGCGCAGGGGTTCCTGCTCAAAGGCCGTCGCGTCGCCGGCGATGTAGCTGCCCACCTTGGGCGAGAGCACAAAGAAGCCGGCGTTGATCCACTGCCCGTCGCCGGCGGGCTTCTCCTGGAAGCCGGTGACGCTTTCGCCATCCATCTCCAGCGAACCGAAGCGGCCGCTGGGCTGCGTGGCCGTGACCGTGGCGAGCTTGCCGTGCTTTTTGTGGAAGTCTATCGAGGCGGTGATATCCACGTTGCTGACGCCGTCGCCATAGGTCATACAGAAGCACTCTTCATCCTGGACGTAAGGCAGCACGCGCTTGATGCGCCCGCCGGTCTGGGTGTGTAGTCCGGTATCAATCAGCGTCACGCGCCAGGGCTCTGCCGAATGATGGTGCACCTCCATCCGGTTGTTGGCCAGATCGAAGGTGACGTCGGAGGAGTGCAGAAAGTAGTTGGCGAAATATTCCTTGATGAAGTAGCCCTTGTAGCCGAGGCAGATGACGAAGTCGTTCACGCCGTGGGCGGAGTAGATCTTCATGATGTGCCAGAGGATGGGCCGGCCGCCGATTTCCACCATCGGCTTGGGACGCTCGGTGGTCTCTTCGCTCAGGCGGCTGCCGAAGCCGCCGGCCAGGATGACTGCCTTCATAGAAAGGTCCTCGATTCGCCGCCACGGGGCGCCTGCAGAGAATACTGCAAATGGCTCCCGGAGCGCGAAACACGCGCAGAACAAAGCTCTTAAGCGAGTATAGACCAGCGCTAATAGGGGAACAATACACCGTCGCTGGAGCTAGTCGTGCGTGCAGCCGAAGAACTCTTCCACCTTGCGAATCTCCGTGGTACGCGCGTAAGGCGGCAGGCTTTGCACAAAGATGCGGCCATACTGCTTTTTGAGAATGCGGTTATCGAGCAGCACCAGCAGGCCGCGATCGTTGAGCGAGCGGATCAGCCGTCCGAAGCCCTGCTTCAGGGTAATCACCGCCGCGGGCACGGAGTAGTCCACAAAGCTGTTGCCGCCAGCCTCGTCAATGGCTCGGCCGCGCGCCTGCACAATCGGGTCGCTGGGGACGGCGAAGGGAATTTTGTCGATGATGACGCAGCTGAGTTGCTCACCCTGCACGTCCACGCCCTGCCAGAAGGAAGATGTGGCAAAGAGCACGGCATTGGGCGTGTTGCGAAACTGCTCAATCAGTGTGGTCTTGGGTGCCGAGCCTTGCAGCAGCATGGGATAGTCAAGCTGGCCGAGCAGCGCGTCGTGCACCTGCTGCATCTGTGCCAGGCTGGTGAAGAGACAAAACGCCCGGCCGCGTGTGATCTCCAGCAGTTGGCGGATGCGGATCGTGGCCTGTGCCGTAAACGCCGCATCGCGAGGATCGGGCATCCCGGGCGGCACAAAGAAGAGCGCCTGTGACTCGTAGTCGAAGTGCGAGGGCACGATCAGCTCGCGCGCGTTTTCCAGTCCGAGGCGGCCCTTGATGTAGTCAAAGCCGCCGGCGACGGCCAGCGTGGCCGAGGTCAGCACGATGGAGTCAAAGCGGTCGAAAAGGCTGCGGCGCAGGATGGCTGAGACATCAATCGGCGTGGCCTGCAAAAAAACGTTCTCCACCTTGCCGCCGCGTCCCCGGCCGCCGCGACGCTCAATCCAGTAAACGGTGTTGCGGTCGCGGCTCTCCATCAGGAAGCAAAGCTGGGCGTGCAGCTCGTCGGTGCGGCGGATGAGGTTGTGCACCTCGTCGGGCTTGTTGGGGATGGCCTGTAACTCAGAGTGCAACTGGCGCAGCACATTCTTCAGCCCTACGAACTCGCCGCCGGACTCTTCGAGGAAATCCTCGCGATTGTCGAAGGCGAAGCGGCCGTCGCCGGCTGGCAGTAGCGCGAAGAAGAATTGCGCGCGCTCGCGGACGCGTCCGGAGAGCTGCAGAAGGTCGGTGGAGATCATCTTCTTTTCGCGCAGAGTGATTTCCAGATCGCGCAGCAGGTCTTCCACCTTAAGATTCGAGACCGTGATGCCGAAGTAGCTGCTGGCCACGTCCTCCAGCTCATGCGCCTCGTCAAAGATGACGCAGGCCGCGGAGGGCAGCACGCCCGCGTCCGGTGCCTTCTCCGCCGCCAGCTTCACCGAGAGGTCGGCGAAGAAGAGGTGGTGGTTGACGATGATGATGTCGCTCTCGGCAGCCTTGCGCCGCATCTCTGTGATGAAGCAGCGCTCAAACTCCGAGCACTTGCTCCCCACGCAGTGCTCGGCGCTGGCATTGAGCTTGCCCCACAGCGGACTCGTCTCCGGCAGCATGCTGAGCTCGGCGCGATCGCCGGTCTTCGTCTCCTTCTCCCAGTCGAGAAGGGTGCGGAACTCGTTGATCTCCTCCAGTCCGTTGAGCACGGGCTGACCGGTCAGGTCGTAGAGCTTTTTGCGGCACAGGTAATTCTGCCGCCCCTTCATGTAGCAGACCTTCAAGCGCGGCTGCCCCGTAGTGGAATCACCAAAAAGAGCCTGCTCCAGGAACGGCACGTCTTTGAAGAAGAGCTGCTCCTGCAGGTTCTTGGTGCCGGTGCTGACGATGACCCTTTGTCCGCTTTTGATGATAGGCAGCAGGTAGGCCAGCGTCTTGCCCGTGCCTGTGCCTGCCTCCACAATTAGGTGGCGCTTTTCGTTGAGCGCATCTTCCACGGCTGTGGCCATGGCAAGCTGGCCGCGGCGGAACTCATAGGCCGGATGGCGCTGGCTGAGTACTCCGCCGGGGCCGAAGAACTGGTGCAGCGTCAGGCGGGACAACTCCCGTGGCGGGTGAGCGGCTGGCGGAGTGGCGGACGAAGATTGGGTGGGCTCGGGCACTCCCACTATAATAGACGGTGACGGCCTCACCATCTTGCCGCCATGGCGCGCAAGCGCAGAGATTGGATGTACCCATGAGCGCAATGCACAACGCCGAAGAGTCGGGCCTGCTGGCCATTGTCGGACGTCCCAACGTCGGCAAGTCCACGCTGTTTAATAAATTGGTGGGCCGCCGCCGCGCCATCGTCGGCGACGAGCCTGGCATTACGCGCGACCGCCTGTACGGCCTGGTGCGCTGGAATGGGCGCCAGTTTCGCGTGGTGGATACCGGCGGCATCGTGCCCGAGAACAAGGACTTGATCCCCTCGGAGATCTTCCGCCAGGCCCGTGTGGCGCTCGACGAAGCCTCGGCCATTGTGATGGTGACCGACGTGCGCACCGAGCTGACTGGCCCGGATATGGAGCTGGCGCGGCTGCTGCAAAAACTCGGCAAACCGCTGCTGCTGGCCGTCAACAAGGTGGACGACCCCAAACTGGAGGCCGAGGCGCAGAACTTCCGCCGACTGGGCATTCAGAACTTGTGGCCGCTCTCCGCCGAGCACTCCACCGGAGTGGCTGAGTTGATCGAAGAGTTGATGAAGATCATTCCCACGGTGGCGGAGACCGAAGACGAGCGCCGGCCCAATAATTTTGCCCGCCGCACCCTGCCGCACGTCGAGATGGACGACGAGACGGGCGACCTGTTTGAAGTTGCCGACGAGCCCAACTCCGAAAGCGAAGAAGATTTTGAGGCCGCCGGTTACGAGGTGGAAGACATCCCCTCCGGCGACGAGGCCGCACTTGAAGACCGCCTGCTGGAAAGCATGCCCGGCGAGATCAAGATCGCCATCATCGGCCGCCCTAACGTCGGCAAAAGCACGCTGCTCAACAACCTTACGGGAACGGATCGCGCCATCGTCAGCTCGATTGCCGGCACCACACGCGACGCCATTGACGAGGTCGTCGAGCACCAGGGCAAGCGCTATCGCTTTATTGATACGGCCGGTATTCGCCGCAAGGGCAAGACGCACCTGATGGCCGAGAAGATGAGCGTGGTGATGGCCCGCAAGCATCTGGAAGAGGCCGACGTGGCGCTGATGGTGATTGACGCCATCGAAGGCGTCAGCGCCCTGGACGCCAACATCGCCGGATACGCCCATGAGAGTGGCCGCTCCGTGGTAATTGTGGTCAACAAGTGGGACCTGGTGACCACCAGCCGCGGCGACATGGACAAGCCCGCGGCCGACAGTCGCCTCTACGAGGAGCAGTTGCGCCACGTGATGAAGTTTTTGGACTACGCGCCGGTCATCTTCATCAGCGCCATGAACGGCAAGAACGTGAAGCGCGTCTTTGAGACCGTGGAGCGCGTAGCCAAGGAGCGCTGGCGCCGCATCACCACCGGCGAGATGAACCGCTTCGTCCGCAGCGTGGACTTCGAGCGCGCCACGGTTCCAGCACGCAGCAAGGTGAAGATCTACTACATGACGCAGGCCGCCGTGGCACCGCCCACGTTCATTATCTTCACCGATAA
>Ga0371490_1001426_pt1 | contig 12434 bp, 9 predicted proteins | sample MB2SIPfraction_FD_207959 | JGI IMG/M metagenome (GOLD analysis project Ga0371490, IMG submission 207959) | Lab enriched peat soil microbial communities from McLean, Ithaca, NY, United States - MB28FN SIP fraction | ecosystem: Environmental > Terrestrial > Soil > Wetlands > Peat | place: USA... | reverse complement strand
TCAAGGTTGAAGGCCAAGCTGGCTTTACTTCCATAAATGTGGAACGCGTTGCAGTTCCTTCGCCCGCCCGCAAATCGCGAGGTCTGAAACACACCCACACTGCCATTGCTGAACTGCGCCAGGAAATTGGCGTCGTCGTCCACCGTGACGCGCCCTTGGCGTTTTCCCCCAATGGCCTTAAATCCACCACCCACCATTCGCGCAACTACCGGCCTCTGTTTAATGAAGGTTGTCATTTGACCCACTACAGATTCAATTTCGCCGTTCAGGAAAAGAGCGAGGTCGGTTGCGTGCGAACCGATGTCGGAGAGGGCACCACTGCCTGCATACTTCTTTTGCAGCCGCCAGACGAGCGGAAACTTCGGATCCATGATCCAGTCCTGAAGATAGGCGCCGTAGTAGTGGTAAATCCGGCCCAGCCTCCCGTCCCGTATCACCTTCCTTGCCCAGGCAATGGCGGGAACACGCCGGTAGCTGAAGTTCACCATGTGCATCACGCCCGCTTTTTCTACGGCCCGGACCATTTGATTGGCTTCCTCGAGGCTATTGGCAAGAGGCTTCTCGCAAATGATGTGTTTACCGCCCGCAGCAGCGGCGAGGGCTATGGGATGGTGAAGATGACCAGGAGTAGATATGTCCACGATGTCAATATCCTTACGTTCCACGACGCTTCGCCAGTCACAACTGTACTCTTCCCAGCCAAACTGACGAGCCGCCTCGCTCAGTTCCTCGTTGCAGCCCTTTCCGCATATGACTTTCATCCGTGGGACTAGCTTCCCGGGAAAGAATCGACGGATCTGGCGGTAGGCGTTCGAATGGGCTTTGCCCATGAACTTGTGTCCGATCAGGGCGACGTTGACCTCAGGCATTGACAGTGCTCCACGGCTTGGGTTAAGGCAAGCAGAGTATAGGCAATTCCAATCCTTGCGTTCACCTCCTAAGGATTCCGAGGGGATCAGTGATCCGAATCGGCGCGACCAAGATTAGGGGCATTTGGGCTAAATGGCTGTTTGCCCACCATCGACCATATAGACTCCCCCCACGCAGTAATCTGAATCTTCGGTCGCCAGAAATAATGCTATCCCGGCGACATCCTCACCGGTCCCCAGCCGCCCAGCCGGCGCCGCAGCCGCCCACTTTTCCCGGGCTCCGGGAATCAAGAACTCTTCGGCATTCATGGGGGTGTCAATGGTGCCTGGGACGATGGCGTTCACACGGATGTGGTCTGGGGCATAGTCCACGGCCATGGAGCGCACCAACCCCAGAACTCCACCCTTGCTAGTGCTGTAAGCGGCCAAACGCGTAAATCCCAGCATCCCGCAGGGCGAAGCGATCAGAATTATGCAGCCATGACCTTGGGCGAGCATAGAAGGGATGACGTATTTCGCGCAAAGCCAATAACCGCGCAGATTCACAGCCATGGTTCGGTCCCAGGCCTCGTTGCTCAATTCGTGGGCACGCCCTTCTTTCTGCCCCAGGAGGATTCCCGCGTTGTTTACGAGGATATCGATGTGCTGGTACTGAGCGAGCGATGCCTGTACCAGGGCTTTGACTTGTTCCTCCGAAGCCACATCGGTTCGTACGAAAGTCGCGCGGCCCCCAGCTTCGCGGATGGCGTCCTCAGTGGCCTTTCCTGTGACCGGATCAATCTCTGCAATGATTACGCAGGCGCCCTCGCGAGCAAAACGACGAGCAATGGCTTGCCCGATCCCGGCCCCGGCACCCGTGACAATAGCAACCTTGTCCTTCAGACGCATGACCTTTGCCTCCTAAGATGTCTTGAATATGGGCACACCTACCCCCGCATCTCACTACCAACAGGGAAGGGCGGGGTTAAAACCCTGCCCTTCCAATCCTCCGGTTCAACACAGTCAAGTAAGGTGACAAACCCGGACTATTTCTGCTTCGCCAATTCGTTGTCGGCGCTCCTGACGATGGCGTCCAGCTCGCGCTTTACCTCCGCGGGCAGTGGTGGTACCTCGTGCTTGGCCAGAATTGCCAGACCCTTTTCGCGCGCTTTCTGTTCGAGGCTCCGGGAGCCTTTCTCTTCCCAAACCTCGCGTTTGTCGCGCTCAAATATCTCAGTCGTGATGACCTCGCCCGTGTGGAGTCTTTCCAGGGTGTGTTCTTCCATGAGGAATTGACCCCCCGGCCCCACCTTGGCGATTACGTCCACCGCCAAAGTGCTTTCACTAACGTCGATGCCCCGCACCCACCGCCGGACAATGCGTACGATTTCGTCGTCGATCACCAGTTGGGCAGGGCTAAGCGCCATGCACGCCTCGACTGCCCCGGCGCCAATCAGCAGCTTGCCGCCGGCCATACTCTGAAAGACGGCGTTCTGACATTTCTGAAACAAGGCTTGCTCGACAGTGTAGCCGTCACTGTCCAGGCCGATTCCCTGCGGCGACAGCCCGTAGAGTTCACTGCCCAGTTGGGCGATGGCCGCCACCAGCAGGCCCACTTCCGGAGCGGCGAAGAGGGGCGCACCGGTCCGCAGGTCGGCCACGACCGGGTCCGTGAAGTAGGGCATGACGTGCCCAGGCTTGTAAGTTTGCGCCAGTGTCATGGTGCCCAAGAACTCGGCGTTCGCCTGCACGAGAGTCCCAGCCAGAGTGATGGGGGCGCTGACAGCGGTGATCGGCATGATCGGGATGTCAGTCGGAAGGCCATAATCACAGGCTAAGAAGAGCTGGGCGACGCTGTCCTCGTCGAGGATGAGGGGCGAGATGGGGCTGAGCATATGATGGTAGAGCGGCCGCTCGGCTAAGGCCTGTTTGCTGCCGCGCACGGCGATTGCTAGTTCCAGCAAAAATTGCTGAATTCTAAGGCTAAAGGCAGTGTGAATGACGCACTTGCGCTGATTCTCGAGCAGCACGCGCATGCCGTGAATGTCAGCCGTGGCTGCTGGCACGTCGCCACAGTGCATGGTGCACACGCAGTGGATATCAGGAAGGGCATCCACCAGACGAGCGAATTCCACCCAATCGGCCAAGCAGGAGCGGTGACTCTTTCCAGTTTTCAGTTCAATGTAGTTGATCGCGCCGCCCGCCACCCGCGAATAAATCTCCCCTCCTGCCTCCACGGTGAAGTCAAATTCGGGTGTGCGGCCGTGGTAAGTGACTTTGCGCGGCAACAACTTGAGCTTCTCTTCCACCAGGTGAGCAGGAAATTTGACGATGTGGCTATCGTGATCGACGTGCGCACCGGCAGCTTGCAGCACGTCACGCGCGTGCGAGTGATCCACCCTCATGCCGGTTTCTTCGAGGACGGTCAAGCTGGCGTTGTGAATCATTTTGAGCTGCTCGTCCGACAAGATTCGTAACGGGGCTTTCATAGACTCCTCCTGAGCTGAAATTAAGGAAAACCCGGCGAGGGACTTCCCTCACCGTCTTCTGAGATCTATTTGCGTACAGCGGTTGCGAATGAATGGCTCAGCCGGATTGACCGACCTGAAAGATATGCGAGTCCTTTCCTGGTTGTGCCGGGAGATCATCTCCTAGTTCGGAGAGAGCAGAGTCATTCGCAAAATTTCTTCCTGCTCATCCCGCATTTTGACTCTCAGCTCTTCGCTTTTGGCTAAGGCCGCTGCCGCCTTCTCCGGCTGCCCAGTCTCTTTGTAGAGCCTCCCCAACTCGTGATACGGAAGAATAAGGCCAGGGTCAAGCGTCACGGCCGTTTCGAGGCTGCGAATAGCTCCGGTCAGGTCACCCTCCTGCTTGAGCGCTCGGCCGAGCCAATAATAGGCGCCCGCAAATTTGGGGTTCAATTCCAGGGCCCGGGAAAGCTCACGCTTACTTTCATTGATTTGCCCCGCCTCGAACAAGCTTTCACCCAATTCATAATGGTAAAGGGGTGAAGCGGTCTTTAGTTCGACCGCGCGCTGCAGCGCCGCCCGGGCCCCCGCCAGGTCATGCATCGCGAGCTTTGAGATTCCCATCAGGAAATAGGCGGGATGGTAATCAGGGGCCAGACGAACGGCCTCTTGACATTGCTCGGCCGCCTCTGCGTACCGTTGCGTGTAGTAGTAACCGACCGCCATCTGGTAGGGGATCACAGCCTCCCTCGGCTCCAGTTCACGGGCATGCTTGAGTGTCTCAATGGAGCGCATGTATTGCAGGTCCAACTGATCGATCCACGCCGAAGTCAATTGGTAGGCAGTGTTGCGCGGGTCGGCTTCAATGGCCAATGAAATCTGTCCCCTGGCCTCTTTCCAATTCCCCAGTTGCACCAGGGCCTGGGCCATGAGATGGTACCATTCCCCGGGAGCGCCGGTACTCGGCGGCAGACTTCTTAGGATGTCTACTGCTTGCGCTGGTCTCTCTGCCGACAGGTTGGCGTGGGTAAGCAAAAATCCGATCTCAGGCTCGTGCGGTAAGATGTGGTCAGCACTCTCCAAAAGCGCCAGGGCTTTCTGGGCTTGCCCATGAGCGAGGCAAAGGCGCGCCAGCACCACCTCGAGGGTAGGGTTCTGCGGGATGGCGGCCATCGCATTGTCGATTGTTTGGGTTGCCGCCTGCGGATCCCCGGATTCGAAGCTTGCCCGCACGAGATTCGCCCAAAGCACAGGGTCGCGAGGTGAGTGTGCAAGCGACTTGCGCAGATAGGGAAGCGCCGATCCAGGCTCTCTGGCCTCCAAGAGGGCCACTCCGAGGGAATACTCCACTTCGCCGTTACCTGGCTCTTGTGCAGCCGCGCGTTTCAATTCACGAATGCCCTGGCCGGTCTTTTGAAGCTTGAGGTATGCGAGCCCGAGGTTGTAGTGGACGCTGGCCGGCGCGTATCCCAACTGGACTGCACGCTCAAAATGAGCAATCGCTTGTTGCACTTCTCCCGTCCGCATCTCGGCTGTGGCTTGGTAAGAGTAATTCTCGCCAGAGGGTTCCCGCCGAACGAGAAGTTTGAAAGTCTCTTCGGCGGTGGCGAATTCGCCGGCCTTAAAGGCTTCTATCCCCTTCTGCCTCAGCTCCTCCAGAGACTGCCCGAAGAGATTCACAGCCATTAACGCACCGGCCAGAATCAAGACAGCAGATCTCATCGGTTCCTCGCACCGGGATTCACTGACTCGCGAATGAACATTCCATTTCACGACGTTACGCTATCACACGGTTTCCCCTGCTTCAACTTCGCGCCGCCCGCGCCTGCCGCGCCACGGTCGGCCTCCGACGCTTCGCCCTCAAGGATAGGTGCGGCTCGCCTGAAGTGAATCCAGGTCGCCGGTCCAAACCTCGATAACCATCGGTCTGCTATCAAGGTAATAAAAAAAGACCCGGTCAATCCAGGCGCTCATCAGCAACGGGGTTCCACGGGCCTGGAACATACCTCGGATCTTGTCCGCCTCATCCATCGTCTTGGCCCAATAGCCAATGTGATGAAGTCCCTCGCCCCGCTCGTCGATGAACTGCCGGAAAATGCTAGGTCCCTCCAGCGGCTGGAGCAGTTCGACGTAAGTTGAGCCGACCGGAGTCTCGGCCCCAATCCAGGTGAATTCTTGGGGACTGCCGCGCACCAGGATGTCGTGAATACGAGGCGGTTTGTACTCGTAGATATTCCATGGTCCCCAGCCCATCGTTTGCGTGTAATCTCGCATCGATTTCTCCAGGTCGTTGACTACCAGGGCCACCTGGGAGATAGGAATCGGGAGGGCAAGGTTATTCATGCGTGGTCTCCTGGACTGGAAGACCCACTTTTCGCACTCGCAGCCTCAAGCTGAGGCGGGCGAAGATTTGCCAGCCGGGCGTTGAAAGGAGCGAGTTGATCACAAAGCGGTAGGTAGAACTCTCTGTAAAGTCGCTGGTAGAAATCGGTGAGGCGGTCGCTTGGCGAGACCAGAGTAACGGATCCTCCAAAACGGCGGAGCGCATCACGAAAGTCAGAGAATACTCCTACGCCGATGCCGGCAATCATGGCCGCCCCTCGAGGAGTGACGTCGGGCATGGTCACCACCTCGAGTGGACAGCCCAGGATGTCCGCCTTGTTCTGCACCCAGAACCGGTTCTTCGTACCACCACCCATTGCGACGACGCGGCGCGGCACCCGCCCAATTCCCGCCGTCAGTGCCTCGAGCGCATGGCGGGTTTGGAAGCTCAGCCCTTCAAACAGCGCGCGGGTCAGTTCCTGGCATGTACACTCACCTGACAGACCTAGGAACGCACCGCGGGCGAGTTGGTCGTGGCGAGGCCCATAGCTGCCGAACACGTGGGGCATGAAGACAACTCCGGCACTTCCTGGAGCGGCGTTTTCCGCCTCCTCGATCAGGCGCAACCAACTCCTTTCGGCGTCCTCCGCGCCTGAATGATCCAGGGGATGGATCTTCCTCCTGTACCACTCCGTCACCTCACCCGACAGGTTCTCAATGCGAATCGACCAGCGGTTGGGTGCGACGTGGGCATCGCAAATAGCTCCGCAATCAAAAAGCCCGGAGCCCAGTTCCGGCTGATCCGAGCAAACGACCACGTTCTCCCAAGTGCCCGTGAGGATCGCGGCATCTCCCGCGTCGAGGAATCCAGCCGCGTAGGCGCCTATGATAAAGTCGGCCCCACCAAGAACCACAGGGACGCCGACCGGAAGACCTGTCGCGGATGCTGCATCGGGCAGCACACGACCAAGCAAGCTTCCTGAGGGACGGGGGGACGGAAAGATATCGTCGTCGAGAGCGAAAGCATGGAGCAAATCCGGGCAATAGTTCAGGCTCCGCTGGTCGAACACAGTCGTCTGCGATGCCATCGAGTAGTCGAGGCCCATCTCACCGCAAAGTCGGTAGACAACATAATCGCCCACGTTCAACCACCGCACCATCCCGCGAGCGTAGCTTGGCTCGAATTCGGACATCCAGGTGATCCACGCCGGGGGATAAATAGGGCTGAGATGATTGCCCGTCACGCTAAAGAGTGCGGCATCTTCCAGACCACAGTCTCGAAACGCTGAGGAGGGTGGCGCGGAGGGATCTATCCAGGTCACTCCAGCATAAAGCGGATTCCCGGAACTATCGAGGGGGTACCCAACGAGACCCAACTCTGCGATCGCCAAAGCGTCCACAGTCGCCTCGGGCAGCTGGCGGACCGCCTCGCGAATCAGACCGCACATTGCGTCCCAAAGCGTTTCGGGCCGCCAAACCGTTACCTGGAACCCGTTGACCGTCACTTGCTCATCAGGTGGCGCGATCTGGGAACTCGCCAGCACCGTGCCATGCGCATCATAGACGACTGCCTTGAAAGAAGTAGTTCCGAGATCGATGCCCAGTAAACGTGTCATTTAACCCGGTCCTCTTTTCTCAGGAGGTTACATAGGCGCAATCGATTCTCAGCGTGCTGTAAGGCTGCAAGCTAAGGACAAGCGCTAAATCACAAACGGGGATTTCGAGCTTTGCTTGTGAACGAAACTCTTCGGCGTGAGTCATGGCCTGTGGCGCTCGGATAGCATCCAGGGTCCGTACAAAAGCGCGGCGCGGTCCCACGGGCGCGACAGCGCACTCTTGCGGTTCATCTGTAAGGTTTGCGATCAGCATGTGAAGACATTCACCCGTCTGCGCAGCAAACGCCTGGATTTTGAGCGGATCGGAAGAATTGCATGCGACTAGCTCCTTGTCCCTGAGGTCCGCCACATCCGCGAAAACATGATAAACGGGGAAGACCATGCCCGGAAATGAATGAAATACGCTAGGGAGCGGGCACCCTCGGTCTGTCTCTATGAGCCCACGCCAACCTGTGGTTTCGTAGAAAGTGAGTGAGGACGCGCCTGCTTCAGCAAGCTGCTTAATGCTACCTACTGTCCAGGCCGCAGCGAACAGCGACATCTGCCGAGCATCGACGGCACTCGGGAGTTCTCCGGGGAGGGGTGGAGGCTCGGGAGCAATGGCGTCAGGATTGAATCGAGCTTTGAGGGTGATAGGGCTGACAACAATAGGTTGCTTCCCGCAGAATGCCCGCGCGCTGATAACCGTGTCCCGCTGTCCCTCCAGATTCTCGACCAGCGACCTTTCGTCGAAGGCGTGAACTTGGGGATTAATTGAATAGGCAACACCGTCCAACTCCGGGACGTCGGGCCGTGAGCGGTTTATCTCTGCAAAGTTGAGATTCGTGCCGCCGCAGATCGGAACGTTCGGGATAATAGGGAGCAGTGCCCCGCGTGCGATCTTGATCCATTTCGCCGCGGTGGTCGGCTCTGCCTCGTGGAACACGAGGATTCGCGAGACGGGAACCGTCAGAGGCAGACAGGAAGCAAGGCTGTGAAGTTGCCGATCAGCATCGTCCGTGACGAACAACGCCAGCTCCAAGCCGCAGTTCAGCAAGCTGCACTCACGTTCGGCGCGCGCCAACTGCCGGTCAACAGCGTCTTTGGCCAGATGCAGGTCAACACGCAGATGATCGAGGCGCAGCCGGCCGAGCAATTCCGCGTCGTGGGGTGAGAGAGCCTCCTCATGCGAGGTAACGCCAAGCCCGATTTGCGGCAGCGGCCGTCGTAGAGACGGACCAACGTGGAGTTGCACTGTAGAGCTCTTCACGGTTCCTTGCGTGGGGCAAGCTTGCACCGTGACTGTCACCTTTTGTTTGAACGACTGTCCGGCATGCGCCTGAAAAGGGTATCCAAGAGAAAGCGGAGTGCAATAGGTCTTGAAGGAACCATCCGTCCAGTTCCGTTGATCCTCCATCTCAAACAGGTCGCCTTCAAAGGCGAACTTCACCTCGATACCATTCTTCAGCGAGACCGTAAAGGAGGAAACGGAGGGGAACAAAGGTAAGTAAAATCCGCCTTCATAGCGTTGAGGAGCGATCAAGGTGGGCAAATTTCCGCTCACCGGACCGTCCGGGCTAATGCCCGTGTAAGGTTGTCCGCAGTACTCGGCGAGCGGGTGCAGCAAGCAAAAGCCGATGCGGCAATACGAGAAATCGCGCCTCGCCTGGCCATTCATGCTGAGCGTGATCGTCCCATCGGGCTCGCCGGTGATTGTGGCATGCCACTGGAGTTCGAGGTTACGAGAGGAATTATTCGCGTCGTAAGTGATGATGAAGCGATCGTCACGAACGTCAGTTGACACGTTCGACAGGCGGGCGGGGATGGTGTCCCAATTCTCATCGCGCGCAGAGACGTAAACACGACGTAATATTTCGACATCTCCCAGCCGGACCCCTCGCAGGTCGCCCCCTTCCCATAACGCCGAAAGCGGCCCGGCACGCAATAAGGTCCTTCGCGGCGGCGGTTCATCACGCCCATACCACAGTTCGTACATGGTCAAGCTGTGCGGATCGGAGTTTCCGCTGCCCATGTGGTTCTCCCCCTCATCCATCTCGTCCTACACTACCCCACTGCGGCCGGGACCTCGCGCCAGGATCGGCCAGACATCCACGACTCGGCCGTCTTCGACCACGTGGTAAACGTCGTTCAGGTTCGCGGTGCCGCTACAATACCCTACGATCATTTCCACCGGCTCGCCCACCCGCAACCGCTCGTGGTCCTCCATGTCGAGCAGGGTGTGCTCTTCGTGTACAGCCCGGATCTTCGCACAAGGCTCCACGGGGGCGGGTGGGCCCAAGTCCATCGCCATGACCTTCGTGCCGCAATCGAGAATCGCCGTTCTTTCGTTTCGGCTCACGACCGTCGCAAGCATGCTGAGCGCCGGCTTAAAGGCGGGGGTGAGGGGCGCATAGGTCGCATCCATCAAGACGTAGGAGCCTGCCTGAAGTTCAGTCACGCGTGGATGAGCGCCTGTCATATCGTAAGTGTTGGTGGAGCCCGCCGAGACAATTTCGATCTCGAACCCTGCATGCTCGAGACCTTCGAGGCAACCCATAAGCCGCTCCATGGCTTCGGCAGCTTTGCGGGCACGCAGGGCTCGGTCCGGTTCCATGACCACATGCCCCTCATATCCCATGACGCCGCGCAACGCGATCCCTGGCAAACGGGATAGGGCCGCGGCAAGGGCGGAAGCCTCCCCACAGGTACGCACTCCCCCTCGGTGCAATCCCACATCAATGTCGACCAGAACCCCAATAGTCGCTCCCGCGGCCACGGCAGCGCGCGCGAGCGCTTCTCCAGCCGCCGAGCTATCGACGGCCACGAGCACCTTGGTCTCGCGAGCTGATTCAGCCAGCCGCTTGAGTTTTTCCGGTCCCATGAGCTCGTTGGCAATCAGAATGTTATCCAGCCCTGCGCAGGCCATGGCCAGGGCCTCCCAAACCGTCGCCGCAGTAATGCCCACGGCCCCAGCCGCAACCTGAAGGCGAGCAATCTCGACGCACTTGTGAGCCTTGGCATGAGGGCGGACCTTGGAATGCCTCCGGGTCCACGCCGCCATCGTCTCGATGTTCTGCCGCAGAAAGTTGAGATCGAGGATCAGCGCTGGTGTTGTCAGTTCATGACGTCGCTGGCCTATCGATTTGCGATATGCGTTGAGGATGGATTCCTGCCCTAGGCGATGGGGTAGAGCCATCACTGCTCGCTCCCCTCTTTCTGAAGGTAGAGCACCCAATCATGGAGGTCAGGAGCGGTAAAGGGCTGCGTTTTTCCACCTGTCACTGCGGATGATTCCCCGAAAAGGCCATTGCGCGGATTGAACCACTTCGCGCGTAAACTGCCTGGCATCGCTTCGAGGTCCACGTCCACGTTGCCCCCTTGGGGCAGGTAGAGAACAGCTTCGTGTTGGCTGGCCAGGGCATACGCGTCCCCCGAGCGTATCAAATCGGCGGGATGCATTTCCCAGAAGCGAACTTGCCGGCTGAAGTCTGCGAGATGCCCGAGTTGCCGCCGCAACTCAGCACGCCTGACGCCTCGTTCGTCGCCGCCAATCTCGGGTTGAAAACTGTAATCCGTGTAGTCCACATGGCCGCCGCTCACAAAGGCTGTCCAAAATCCTTTCCGCTGGATTGGATTATCGTTACTCTCGATGCCATCCGTGTCATAGATCAAAGGTTGCCTAAGGTCACGCGCCGCGAGCAATTTGGCATGAAGTTGTGCCAGGTCCCAGGTTTTCCACGACTTGGTGTGGTCATTTTTTGAATCGGCGCCATACGTCACCCCTCCGTAGTCGTGATCGGGCAGATCCAGAGGCATGACGAGATGTTGCCGCGGCTTGCCCTTCTCATACTCGTGGACAAACCTTGCCATACTCAGCTCCCACTCAAGGTTGTAATAGTTCTCGTTCGAGACCTCGAAGAGAATGTTGTCAAAGTCGTTGACGGCATCCACAATCCGTCGCAGATAGGCCTTCTCCACTTCCAATACCTGAACATTGCCCAGTGAGCATGATCCCTGTTCGGGATCAGTGCTTATGCCGGTCCTCTTGGGGTCGCCATCCACATGGTTAACGTTATTGTCAATATTGTAAGCGTGGAATTTCCAAAGCGCCGCGATCCTGAAGATCCAGCCATCGATGAGGACCAGATGCACATAGATGCCGCGGGCGCGCGCCGCAGCGCAGGCTGCCGCCATGCGCTCGAAGTAGTAAGGGTTGAACTGGGTCAGATCATATTTGGGCCTGCCGTCATTCGCAAGCCCTGGCCCCGTGCGCAGATAGGGCAGGAGATTGAATCGATGGTAATCGTCAAAGGGTGTTTCGCTGTCGTATTCGGCTTCGACTCCGTAGAAGATCCAGACCTTAGCGAAGTTCAACCCGTTCTCTTTGAGCGTATCGAAGAAGATCCCATAATCGTAGTTGGGGTCCATGGGAACGCCGGTAGGGGCGGTGGGGCTGGCTTCGTAATCGCCAATCATGACGACGGGCTGGCCGTCTGGAGATTGGAAATAGGCAGGGTTGGGAGCGTAGATGGACAGAGCCTTGCTGCTGGGCGGGTTCGCGCCCGGTTGTGCTGCGGCAAGGTCAGAGACAGAGAACGAGGCGGCGGCCGCCGCGATGAGGACAAGCCGAATTATGCGTTTCATGATCGAGACCTTTCACATGAGGTAGAAGAGCTGGATTACCGGGCCAAAGTTGCAACCGGCGTTCCGTTTCGGATCAGCAGTCCTCGCCGCTGGGAGAGGGTACCCCCTGTTGCGAAGACTGCCCTCTCCCTTGGGGAGAGGGTATCGCGCTCCGGCGTCTTCATCAGCCGGAGCGTGACGGGTGAGGAGTCCCTTCGGCCATGACGTCGACCGCCTTTGCCCCTCGCGCTGAAGAACGAAAACCCGCAGAGGAATCCGCCGGCCGGCGGATACCTCTGCGCTACCTTGCATGCTTCCCAGCCTTGCCGCCATTCCCGGCACACCTGCTAGAAAATTAATTTCAGGCTGAACTGCATGGTGCGGCCGGGACCCGCGCTGCTGATCACGCCGAAAGTTGAATCTGGCATATAGGAGTCGGGGTTACTGAAATTGGCGCGATTGAATACGTTGAAGAACTCCGAACGAAACTGTATCTTGGTCCGCTCCGTAACGTTGGTGTCCTTGAACAAGCCCAGGTCCCAGTCGGCATAGCCGGGGCCGATCAACACGTTGCGTCC
>Ga0371490_1001425_pt1 | contig 12446 bp, 10 predicted proteins | sample MB2SIPfraction_FD_207959 | JGI IMG/M metagenome (GOLD analysis project Ga0371490, IMG submission 207959) | Lab enriched peat soil microbial communities from McLean, Ithaca, NY, United States - MB28FN SIP fraction | ecosystem: Environmental > Terrestrial > Soil > Wetlands > Peat | place: USA... | reverse complement strand
AGCGGAGAGCAACGTGCCGGCCAGTCCAAGGCCGACCAAAAGCAGACAGATACGAGTAATCGTGCGGCGCAGCATATGATGGATTCTACCGTGTCGGGCTCTCTCTGGGCGAACTCGAATTGCTTGCCGCGGAGAGGCAGAGTTTAGACGCCCGGGGCAGGGAAAAGGTGGGCGTGGAATCAAGCTATTCTCCAGCCGCGCGGCGTACGCTCGTGGCCATCAAACTGCTGCATACCGCGGTCTGGGCTTTCATGGTGTTCTGCATCGTCTCGCTCCCGGTATTGGGCGCAAAAGGCCGTTGGCGGTGGGTTGCCTGGGCCGCGGGAATCGTTCTGGCCGAGGCCGTCGTGCTCCTTGCCAACGGCTGGAAGTGCCCCATGACCAATTGGGCCGCCCGCTACACCTGCCAGCGCCAGGACAACTTCGATATCTATCTTCCCAACTGGCTGGCCCGGCACAATAAGACTATCTTCAGCATCCTGTTTGGAATCAATTTGATAGCTTTGATATTCGAATGCTTGGCGGGGAGGCTCTGATCATTGCAGGCAAATTAATTTAGCGTGATCCACTCACATTTGCGCCAGGGGATCTTGACAATCCCAAGCGGACCGCCTACTTTAGCAATTGGAGATCGACAGTGCTAGCATCTCGCCGGTGATACTGCTCAGCCGCGCGATGCCAGCACGGTCCCAGAATCCCGAGGAACCCCCTCGAAAATATTCAATATCAACGCTCCGGGCCAACCCGGAACCCTTGTGAAGGAGAAGCAAAGCAATGGCAGCAACATCCGTGACCACCAGCTTCACCCCGCTCCATGACCGCATTCTGGTCCGCCGTGTCGAAGAGACCGAGACCGTTCGCGGTGGCATTATCATTCCCGACAGCGCCAAGGAAAAGCCCCAGGAGGGCGAAGTGATCGCAGTCGGCAAGGGCAAGTCCAACGACGAAGGCAAGGTCTTCCCCCTCGACGTCAAGTCTGGCGACCGTGTCCTGTTCGGCAAGTACTCGGGCACCGAGATCAAGATCGACGGCGAAGAGTTCCTGATCATGCGCGAGGAAGAAGTCCTCGGCATCATCAAGAAGTAGGCGAAGACAGCTTCTAGCTTCTAGCTTTCGGCTACCAGCTAGTGTGTGCCTCGCTCTTATCAAGTTTCCGGCTGCTCCGGCGGCCCAAAGCTAGTAGCTAGAAGCTATTAGCTAGCAATTATCAGGAGAAAAGAAATGGCAAAGCAGATTCTGCACGGTGAGGATTCCCGTCAGGCCATCCTGCGTGGCGTCAACACGCTCGCGGATGCCGTCAAGGCTACCCTCGGCCCCAAGGGCCGCAACGTTGTCATCGAGAAGAAGTTTGGCTCCCCGACGATCACCAAGGACGGCGTCACCGTCGCCAAGGAAATCGATCTGAAGGATCCGCTGGAGAACGTCGGCGCACAGCTCGTCCGCGAGGTTGCTTCCAAGACCAGCGACGTTGCCGGTGACGGCACCACCACCGCCACGGTTCTGGCCCAGGCCATCTACCGCGAGGGTGTCAAGACGGTTGCCGCTGGCGCCAACCCTACCGCTCTCAAGCGCGGCATCGACAAGGCCGTCATCGCCATCAACGAGGCTCTGGACAAGATCTCCAAGCCCGTTTCCGACGACAAGGTTGCCCAGGTGGGTGCCATCAGCGCCAACGGCGACACTGAGATCGGCGGCATCATTGCGGAGGCCGTCAAGGTCGTCGGCAAGGACGGCGTCATCACCATCGAAGAGTCCAAGACCATGCACACCGGTCTGGAGACGGTCGACGGCATGCAGTTCGACCGCGGCTACCTGAGCCCCTACTTCGTCACCGATGCCGAGCGCCTCGAGGTCATCCTCGACGAGCCGTACATCCTGATCTACGAGAAGAAGATCAGCGCCATGAAGGATCTGCTGCCGGTGCTGGAGCAGGTTGCCCGTAGCGGCAAGCCCCTCCTGATCATCGCGGAAGACGTCGAGGGCGAGGCTCTGGCCACCCTGGTCGTCAACAAGCTGCGTGGCACGCTGAACGTGGCTGCCGTCAAGGCGCCTGGCTTCGGCGATCGCCGCAAGGCCATCCTTGGCGACATTGCCATCCTCACCGGTGGCAAGGCCATCACCGAGGATCTGGGCATCAAGCTCGAGGGCGTCAAGATCGAGGATCTGGGCCGTGCCAAGCGCATCACCATCGACAAGGACAACACCACCATCGTTGACGGCGCCGGCAAGGCCACCGACATCGAAGGCCGCGTGAAGGAACTCCGTTCGCAGATCGAGAAGACCACCTCCGACTACGATAAGGAGAAGCTCCAGGAGCGTCTGGCCAAGCTGGTGGGCGGCGTGGCCATCATCAAGGTTGGCGCTGCCACCGAGACCGAGCTGAAGGAGAAGAAGGCTCGCGTTGAGGACGCTCTGCACGCCACCCGTGCGGCGGTCGAGTCCGGCATCGTCCCGGGCGGCGGCGTGGCCCTGCTGCGTACTGCTCCGGCGGTCGACAAGCTGATCGGCCAGCTCGTCGGCGACGAGAAGACCGGCGCTCAGATTATCCGCCGCGCCATCGAGGAGCCGCTCCGCCAGATCATCGCCAACGCTGGCGAAGAGGGCGCTGTGGTGGTGGCCAAGGTGCTGGAGAGCAAGGACACGAACTACGGCTACAACGCGGCCACCAGCGTCTTCGAGGACCTGGTTGCTGCCGGCGTCATCGATCCCACCAAGGTGACCCGTACCGCCCTGCAGAATGCCGCCTCCATCGCCGGCCTGCTGCTTACCACCGAGGCTCTCATCTCTGAGATCCCCGAGCCCAAGTCGGCTGCTCCCGCGGGCGGCCACGGCGGCGGCATGGACGGCATGTACTAGCACCTGCGGTGCGGCCAACTGCGCCTGCGGCGCAATGCCAAGCCAAAAAAATAAAAAAGCCCCTAGCTTCGGCTGGGGGCTTTTTATTTTTGGAATCTCTTCTCGGCTTCAGCCCTTGCGGAAAGAGGGGAGGCCTTAAAGCCCGGTACAAACTGATCCAGATAAAAGTTACTTTGAAGTGAGCTTCTTCGCCACCACCAGCTTTTCGCGCTCTTTCTGCCCGGTAATCCTTACCTGCCGAGCAATACTTACATCCTGACTTTACCTTGTCGGAACCGTGTAACATGATGATAAAAAACAAGATACCCGATTGGTGCTGTTTGGCGCGCCGCATGCACTCTCACTGGACGTTGGAACAGAACCCGCTGACCACGAGATCAAGAACGGCAGCGTACGGAAAGAGAGAACCATGACGATGAATCGGTTGGCAAGGACGATGGCGGTTGCGGCAGTGGCTTCGATGGGTGTTACCGGTTGTGCGACCAAGAAGTTTGTGCACCTGCAGACAGCTCCGATCGTGGACCACCAGGCGCAGCAGGACAAGCAGATCGCCGATGACGGGGAGCAGATCAAGGACGTGGATGGCCGCGCGCAGACCGGCATCGACAACGCGCAGGGTGCGGCCAACAAGGCTCTCCGCGCCGCGCAGGACGCCAGTCAGCAGGCCCAGGCCGCGCAGAACACCGCCGATGGCGCCGTGCACCGTGTGGACTCGCTTGAAGCTGTGGTGAAGGGCCTGGATAACTACAAGGTGGTGGGTGAAGTTACGGTAAACTTTGGCCCTGACAAGTATCTGCTGGCGAAGGACGCTGAGGCGCAATTGGATGCGTTTGCGGCGAAGGTCGGTCAGAGTGGCTACATTTTGGAGGTGACCGGCTCGACTGACTCCCGTGGCGCCGCCGAGTATAACTACCAGCTCAGCCAGAAGCGCGCCGATGCCGTGGTCACCTATCTGGCTGCCAGGCACAACATTCCCGCCCATCGCTTCTATCTGATCGGGCTGGGCAAGGACAAGGAAGTAGCTCCGAACAACACTGCGGAAGGCCGCAAGCAGAACCGTCGCGTCACCGTGCAGCTGCTCTCCAACCAAGGCCAGTAGGCAGCAGCCTTCATCGTACGCAACAAGGGGCAGCTGCAAGGCTGCCCCGATGCTTTTCTATTCGCTTTGTGTTTACTTCTTCGCCGCTTCCAGTTGCCGCACATGCTCGGCGCGCACGTCGTTGGCGGTGAACAAGCGCAGAAAAGGCGCGCCTGCTGCAGCGGCTTCCACTGCCGGCCGGCCCTTGGCCTCTTCACGCTCTACGATGCAGACCACCGCGGCAATCGTCATGCCGGCCTCGCGCGCGGCTTCCAGAGCATTGATGGTCGAGCCGCCGGTGGTGCACACGTCGTCCACAATCACCACCCGCGCGCCGGGCTCGCAGAAACCCTCAATGCGCCGTCCGGTGCCGTGCTCCTTGGCCGCCTTGCGCACCAGAAAGCCGTTCAGCAGCGGTGCTTCGGGAGTCTTAAGCGCGCGCCACGCGCTGGCTGTGGCCACGTTGGAGACGATCGGGTCGGCGCCCATGGTCAGGCCGCCCACGGCCACTGCATCAATCTTGTTGGCTTCCAGTAGCTCCAAAATGGCGTGGCCCGTCAGCCGCCCGCCCTCGGCATGCAGCGTGGTGGTGCGGCAATCGATGTAGTAATCGCTGGTGGCGCCAGAGGCCAGCGTGAAGGTGCCGAGTTTGAAGCTCCGGCGCGCAAGGAAGGCGAGCAATTGCTGGGCGTGGGTGGTCATCCTATTCAGTGTACCCAAAGACGGGGATCGAGGGAACGTGAACAAGATAGCAAGGGAATGTGGGAATGAGTGAGCAAATGCCCGCATGAGAGGTGGGTGCTTCATTCTCGTTCCCTTGGTCCCTCGTTCTCTCGTTCCCTGCTTTTCTACAAGTTATCGAGGTGCCGGAAACCGGCCGATTGGGCCAACATGATGGCAAACAGGAAGAAGTTGTAGGCGGCATGCACCACCACACTGGCCGCCAGCGAGCGCGTCTGCAACCGTACCCCGCTCAGCACCAGGCTCACGCAGATCAGCAGCGCAAACGAACCCCACGAGTAGCCGGTTTGCGCCAGATGGATATAGGCAAAGACCACACTGGTGGAGATCGCGCCGGCGATCATGGCGCTCTGCGACCAGCGCGGATGGCCGTGTTCGTCCGGTTGTGGCGGCACCGTATTGCGGATCTTCTCGTTCACCCAGTCGCAGGCCGTGCACAGCGCCGGCAGAAAGAAACCGCGGAAGAAGAGCTCCTCAAAGAGCGGGGCAATCGACACGCCAAAACCGAAGAGCATCCACGGCGCTCCGGGAGAGTGAAGGATCTTGTCGATGGGCGCGTTTTCCGGGCTCTTGATCAGCAAGCCGCTCAGTATGGCCAGCAGCAGGCACAGGAATGCAGTGAAGAACAACTGCAGGCGCAGCCGCACGGCCTTGGCTCCATTCCACTGGATACCGTCCAGAAAGCTCTTCTGCCACAAAATCGGAAACACGAACCAGGCAATGGCAAAGGTGACGACGTAAATGATCAGTTCAATGCCCAGCGTGTAGTGGATGTCGTACTTGGCTTTGTCGAGCGTATCCACGCCGTAGAGGTGAAGATGCAGCGCAAGGGCCACGCCCAAGGCACTCACCGACCAGCCCAGTACGGCGAAAAAGCAGAACAGCGCAAAGTGGCCAAAGTTGGGAATTCGCTCCAGGAGAGCAGGCGGCCGATGCTCCCAGTTCTGGAAGAGTAGGACGGGTGCGGGGTGTGCGGGAGGGCCTTCAATCTCCACCGGCAGACCTTCGCTGGCACGCTCATCGGCCGGGCTGGAGCCCGCGGGCCAGCTTATGGGCTGGCGCGTTGAATCGTCTTCCGGAAACGTGCTCATGGCTGTCCCGTCTTCTTTCGTGCGGCCTTTTTGGGCGCTGTGCTGGCCGCTTTGCGCGGGCGGCGTGCTCGTGCCGGCTCGGTCGATTGTACCGGTTCTGTGGTAAGGCCCGCATCAGGAACTGGATTGGCCGGTGTCAGCTCTTCCTCCGGAATAGGCGGAATCAGCGAGCCATCGGCCGCCGTATAGTAGCGGCGCAGGAACTGGCCGGTGAAGGACTCAGCCACCGCGGCCACTGCGGCCGGCCGGCCTTCGGCCACCAGACGGCCGCCTTCTTCGCCGCCCTCCGGGCCCAGGTCGATCACCCAATCGGCGTTGTGAATTACGTCCAGATTGTGCTCGATGATCACCACCGTATTACCCAGATCGGCCAGTTGATGCAGCACTTCCAGCAGCTTGCGCACATCGTCGAAGTGCAGGCCAGTGGTGGGCTCATCCAGCAGATAAAGGGTGCGGCCGGTCTGGCGTTTTGAAAGCTCGCGGGCCAGCTTCATGCGTTGCGCTTCGCCGCCGGAGAGTGTCGTCGCGCTTTGGCCCAGATGCACGTAGCCCAGGCCTACATCCACCAGCGTCTGCAGTTTCTGCCGGACTTGCGGAACATCCTGGAGCACCGCCAGCGCGTCTTCGATGGTCAGGTCCAGAATGTCGGCAATCGAGTGGTTGTGGAACTTGACCGCCAGCGTCTCCTGGTTGTAGCGCCGCCCGTTGCACACCTCGCACTGCACGTAGACGTCGGGCAGGAAGTTCATCTCGATGCGCCGTTGTCCATCGCCGGTGCAGGCCTCGCAGCGGCCGCCGTGCACGTTGAAGCTGAACCGCCCGGCTTTGTAGCCTCGCTCGCGCGACTCCGGCAGCATGGCAAACAGATCGCGAATGGGCGAAAACACCTGCGTATAGGTGGCGGGATTCGAGCGCGGCGTGCGCCCGATGGGCGATTGATCGATGCGCACCACCTTGTCGATCTGTTCCACGCCTTCCAGCTGATCGTGCACGCCCGGCTCCTCGCGCGAGCCGTAAACGTGCTGCGCCAGCGCGCGATAGAGTATGTCGTTCACCAGCGTGCTCTTGCCGCTGCCGCTTACGCCCGTCACCACCGTCATGATGCCCAGCGGGAAGCGCACCGTGAGCTCCTGCAGATTGTGCTCGCGCGCGCCGGCAACGGTCAGCCAGTTGCCCGTCAGCGCGCGCGGCTTCTCGCGCTGCAGCACCGTCTGCTGGCCGCTCAGGTAGCGTCCGGTCAGCGATTCCGGGCAGGCCATGATCTCCTCCGGCGTGCCCTCAGCCACCACATGGCCGCCCAGCCGTCCCGCGCCCGGTCCCAGATCGACCACGTAATCGGCATGGCGGATGGTGTCTTCGTCGTGTTCCACCACCAGCACGGTGTTGCCCAGGTCGCGCAGCCGTTCCAGCGCTTCAATCAGCCGGTTGTTGTCGCGCTGATGCAGGCCGATGGAAGGCTCGTCGAGTACATACAGCACCCCGCGGAGTTTGGAGCCAATCTGCGTGGCCAGGCGGATGCGCTGGCCCTCGCCGCCGGAGAGCGTGGCTGCGCTGCGGTCTAGCGAGAGGTAGCTCAATCCCACCGCGCACAAAAACTCCAGCCGCTCCTCGATCTCGCGCCGGATGCGGTCGGCAATCAGCGCCTCGCGCTGGTTGAACTTGAGGTTGATCACTGCGGAGAGCGCCTTGTTCAGGGGCAGAGCCGTGAAGTCGGAGATCGACAACCCGCCAATCCGCACTGCCAGCGACTCCGGCCGCAACCGCTTTCCGCGGCAGGCCGGGCAGGGCGTCGCGGACATGTAGTTCATCATGTACTCGCGATAGTCGTCGCTGCGGGCCTCTTCCACCGTGTCGCGCAGATAAGTCAGAATCCCGTGGAAGCCCGTGCGCGGCGCCTCGGCCTTTGGTGGACCATAAACCAGGATGTGCTGATGTTTTACCGGCAGATCCTCAAAGGGAAGCTTTAAGTCGATCTTGTACCGGTCCGCGGCCAGATCGATGAGCTTCAGCAGGTATTGCGAGCTCGATCCCGGCCCCAGACCGCCATCCAGCAGCGGCTTGGACCAGTCGGTGATGACCTTGGCCGGATCGAAGTCGTAGAGCGAGCCCAGTCCATGGCACTCCGGGCAGGCGCCGAAGGTGGAGTTGAAGCTGAAGCTGCGCGGCTCCAGCTTGGGCACATCCAAGCCGCAATCCGGGCAGGCCATGGACGACGAAAACAGTTGCTCCTCGCCATTGGCCGTCACCACCAGAACCAGTCCGTTGGCCAGTTGCAGCGCCTTCTGCACGGCGGCCTCCAGCCGCTTCTCCGCCGAGGGCTTGCCAGTGTTCGCCGCGGTTGCGTGAGCCTCTCCAGAGCCAATCTTGGGGCCAAAGGTGCGCACCGCAGCCGCCGCGCCATCGGCCTTCAGCAGGATGCGGTCAATGACGGCCTCAATGGTGTGGTTCTTGCGCCGGTCCAGATAAATAGGCTCGGAAAGGTCCACCATCTCGCCGTCAATGCGAGCCCGAAACCCTTGCGTCTCAAACTGATCCAGCAAATCCTTAAACTCGCCCTTGCGCCCTCGCACCACCGGCGCCATCAGCGTGACCCGCTCGCCCTGGCCCAGTTCCAGAATGCGCTGCACAATCTGATCGGCGGTCTGCCGGGCAATGGGCCGGCCGCAGTTGGGGCAGTGCGGCGTGCCCACCGAGGCGTAGAGCAGGCGCAGAAAGTCGTAGATTTCGGTGATCGTTCCCACCGTGGAGCGCGGGCTGCGGCTGGTGGTCTTTTGCTCAATGGAGATGGCCGGACTCAGTCCTTCGATGGAGTCCACATCCGGGCGCTCCATCTGGTCCAGAAACTGCCGCGCGTAGGCCGAAAGCGTCTCCACGTAGCGCCGCTGGCCTTCGGCAAAGATGGTGTCGAAGGCCAGAGAGCTCTTTCCGGAGCCTGACAGTCCGGTAACCACAGTGAGTGTGTTGCGCGGAATGCGCACGGCGATGTCGCGCAGATTGTGCTGGCGCGCGCCGCGCACCGAGATGTGCGTGATAGACATGAGTGGCTTGCCTGACAGGGTGGATGGAAGCGGGGATCTCATTTCTTTACGGATTTCCCGACCCTATAGGGGTATTCTATTTGGCAATAGAAATAAGGGTCAACGCGCAGCGGTTTTCTGCGAGAATCGTCGTCAAGGGGGCGGTGTGTGGGTTGCACCGTGCACGGCGCGCAAGGCAGAACTGTGCGGACCGGCTACGGAAATGAGCAGAGATAATGGACACGTTGAATCTGATGATGTTGGTTTGTGCGTCGGTGGGGTCGTTGGCGCTCGGGGTATTCACTGCGTACGCCGTGTTGCGCGGGGCTTTTGCCCTCATGCGGCCGCAGCCGCGCATGGTGGTTAAGACGCAGCCTGAAGTGGCGCAGGGTCTCTAGCCGCCTGGCGCGAACCACCCATAAAGTTCATCGCAACGCGAAGACCCTTTCGGGCGATGGAGATGGTGTCCGTCCGTTATCGTGAGGACACAAGGATTGCAGACAGAAAGGCGGGGGCCGCGGCTCCCGCCTTTCTGCTTCTGCATCGAACCGCCTTCTCGTTCAGCTAAAGCAAAATCCGGGATGCATACCTGGGGACAGCTTTACCAAATCGGCGCGACCAGCAGGGAGCGGCGCCCCGGAACGAACTTCCATGGGCATAGTTTCCCGGATTTTTCCTTATTGCTGGCGCTGCTGGATCGCCTGCTGGGGACTGTGCGGCCCACCGTTCTGGTCCGGAGGCAGCGGATTGATGGGACGAACCGGCGGCTGCTGCGGAGGCGGTTGCGGTTCCTGCGGCTGATCGTCCTGTTCCACGTCGTCTGCATCGTCTTCCTGCGCGCCGCCGTTGGGTGCTTTGGCCACGGCCTTGCCGTCCCGCGAGGTGAGCAGAATCTGCCGTGGAGTGCCCTGGCCCTGATCGCCGATCAGCAGGATGTTGTAGCTGGAGCCGTAAAACAGCCGCGCCAGCACTTCGCGCGCCGGGCCCGGGCCGTAGACGCCAAACACCCGCTCATCCTGCCCCAGACCCTCTACCGTGGCTCCGGTCAACGTGGTCACTTCCTTCAGAATCTGCTCCAGGCTGGAGTTGGAGGCCTGAATCCGCAATCCGGAGGCATCCCAGCTGATCGCGGCCGGGTTCGGCTTGCTATTTACCGGCCAGTCGGGCTTGGGCGGCTCCTGCACCACGGGAGCCGGAGGCTTGGCCGTAGCGGTTGGGGTGGCTACTGCGGGCTTCGCATGCTTGTGGGCATGGAGAGCGGGCTTTTTTGCCACGGGCGCTGTGGTCTTGGCGGCGTCTGCTTGCGCCAGCGCCGGCCTGGCTACCGGAACCACGGCCAGCACCGTCAGAGTCAGCAGCACGAGCGGGAGCTGGCGGATGCGTCCAAGCGGCTGTTCGGCAATTGAAAGCGCGATTTCGAGCGGTTGATCAGTGCGCATGGCTCGGTCTCCCATCGGGCGCTGGCGGCGCGCATCCAAACGCGGCCAAAAACAGCATTCCACTGTACTAGACTAGCAGTGGCCCACAGACGCTCGAAAGATACAGGCAAGGAAGTGAGGACCAGGTTGACGATGAAGATGGGAACAGCAGCGCGGATGGTGTTCGTTCTGGCAATAGCGGCGCTGGTGCCGGCGCTGGCGCAGGCGGCCAGTTGCGTGGGGCAGGCCGAGCTCTCTGCACAGGATCGCGCGGCCCTGAGCGGTGCGGCAGGCCAGTTGTTGCAGTCCGTCTTCGGCGGCGACACCGCGGCGCTGAAAACAGCTTTGCAGCCGGCCGAGGCGAGCGCCTGGGAGAGTATCCGCAGCGCGGTGGAGCAGTCCGGCGACCTGCTCAAAAACGGTCATCCCAAGTTGCGCAACCTCTACCTGCTCGACGCCTCCATGCAGTCCGCCCCGGCCGACACCCAATTCTTCTGCACCAGCGCCAACGGCGCACTGACCGTCAGCATCAACATGCCCGGCCTGCCGCCGGGCAAGTACGCCGTGATTCTGGCCGATGCCGAGGGCGCGCCGCTGGCCGGCCAGATCGGGCTTATCCTGGCCGAGGACGCCGGCGCCTGGAAGTTGGCCGGGCTCTCCATCCGTCCGGGCAGCCTGAACGGCCACGACGGCGTCTGGTACTGGTCCCGTGCCCGCACCCTTGCCCAGGCCGACGGCTGGACGGCCTTCTACCTCTACGAGGCCGCGCGCAGCCTGCTGCTGCCGGTGGACTTCCTGGGCTCGCCGAACCTGGACAAACTCCGTGGCGAGCAGCAACAGGTGCTCAATGGTCCGCAAACCGCCTTCCCCTACAAGGTGCCCGACGGCGACCGCACCTGGAAGGTTCTGGCCGTGCTCTTTGACGCCTCGCTCCGCCAGCCCGATCTGGCCGTGATGTACGAGTCCACCGGCGTCACCGATTCCGCCGCCCAGCGCACTGAAGCCATTGCCGTACTCAGCGCTTTTCTAAAGACCCAACCCGGCTTGCGATCGAACTTCCACGGTCTTTGGCGGCAAGACAACACCGGTGATGGAGCTGCCCATGGAGAAGATTCCTTAAAGACAAGGACTAAGGGACTCGGGACTGAGGGACTGAAGGCTCACCATGGTTCGCTGGCTTCAGATGTCGAGTCCCTAGTCCCGAGTCCCTCAGTTTCTTAGTCCCCTACCGCCTTGGATTTTGGAGAGCAAGATGCCAGAAATCATTGATTTACGTTCCGATACCGTAACCCGGCCTTCCGATGAAATGCGCGCCGCCATGGCTGCGGCGGAGGTGGGCGACGACGTCTACGGCGAAGACCCAACCGTCAACCTGCTGGAAAAGCGGGCGGCGGAGGTCTTGGGCCGCGAGGCAGCGCTGTTTGTGCCTACCGGAACCATGGGCAACCAGATCGGTATCCGCCTGCACACTCAGCCCGGCCAGGAGGTCATCGCCGAATCGCGCGCCCACATTCTGGACTGGGAGATGGCCACCACCGCAGTCTTCTCCGGCTGCCTGATCCGCGCCATCCCCGCCGAGCACGGCATCCTCACCTGGAAGCAGATCGATCCGGAGATTCGAGCCGTGAGTTCGTTGCGCGCCGCCACCGGGCTTATCGAGATCGAAAACACCGCCAATCTGGCAGGCGGCAAGTGCACGCCGTTGCCGGTTCTGGAAGAGATCTGGGTGGGCGCGAAAGAAAGAAAAATCCCCACGCACCTGGACGGCGCGCGCATCTTCAACGCGTCGGTGGCGCTTGGTGTCGACGTCAAGGCGCTTACCCACGGTTTCGACACGGTGATGTTCTGCCTCTCCAAAGGGCTGGGTGCGCCGGTGGGGTCCATGCTGGTGGGCTCGCGTCAGCTGATGGAGCGGGCGCGCATCTACCGCAAGGCGCTGGGCGGCGGCATGCGCCAGGTGGGCATTCTGGCGGCTGCGGGGCTCGTAGCGCTCGAGCACGGCCCGGGAAGGCTCCATGAGGACCACGCCAACGCCCGCCTGCTGGCCGAGGCGCTGGCGGCGATGGAAGGCGTCGAGATTCGCCTGAAGGACGTGGAGACCAACATTGTCATCTTTCGTCTGAAGGCGAAGAAGGGCGCGCCGGAGCTGGTGGCGCGGCTCAAAGAGCGCGGTATCCTGGCCAGCGCCTTCAGTGCCGACGCGATCCGTCTGGTCACGCACCTTGATGTGGACCGTGCTGCCTGC
>Ga0371490_1001424_pt1 | contig 12447 bp, 12 predicted proteins | sample MB2SIPfraction_FD_207959 | JGI IMG/M metagenome (GOLD analysis project Ga0371490, IMG submission 207959) | Lab enriched peat soil microbial communities from McLean, Ithaca, NY, United States - MB28FN SIP fraction | ecosystem: Environmental > Terrestrial > Soil > Wetlands > Peat | place: USA... | reverse complement strand
GTCGCCCAGGCCTTAAGTGAACTGGCGAACCGTTATGACTTTTTCGTGGTGGAGGGCGCCGGCGGGCTTTATGTTCCCCTGATTGATACCACCTTTCTGGTGCTGGACCTGATCCGCTGGCTCAAGCTGCCGCTGTTGGTGGTGGCCCGGGCCGGCCTGGGCACCATCAATCACACGGCGCTCACGGTCCTGGTGGCCCGGGAGCAGGGCCTCGAGGTGGCCGGCATCATCCTCAATCGCGGTTCCAAGACTCCCGGGCTGGCGGAACAGACCAATCCGGCCGTGATCGAGGCCCTCACCGGCCGGCCCATCCTGGCCCGGGTGCCGGAAGTCACCGACCTCAACGAGCCGACTGGCAGAGAGGCGCTATTGGCCGCGCTGGCTGGGGTGGCTGATAGGATTATGGCAGGGGCGGCTGTCGAGCCGCCCTTATAAGGACCAGGAAAAGCCTAGGCCACCTGATGAGTATGCTGGATCAATTAGCGGAAGACTTGGCCGCCCTGGAGAGCCAGGCCCTGCGGCGGCGTTTGCAGGTGTTGGAGAAGGTGCTGCCCGGCGGCAAAGTGCGCCTGAACGGCCGGGTCTTGCTGAATCTCTCCTCCAACGACTACCTGGGGCTGGCCCTGGACCCCCGGCTCATTGCCGCGGCCCAGGAGGCCGCAGGGCGCTGGGGCGCCGGGGCCGGAGCCTCCCGGCTGGTGGCGGGCCACCTGGCCCTGCATGAGGCGGTGGAGGAAAGGCTGGCGGCCTTCATGGGCGCCCAGGCGGCGGTCATCTTCAGCACCGGTTACATGGCCAATGTCGGGGTGATCTCCGCCCTGGTGGGCCCGGGCGACGCGGTCTTCGGCGATAAGCTCAACCACGCCAGCATCTACGACGGCATCAGGCTTTCCGGGGCTACCCTGCACCGCTTCCCGCACCGCGACCTGAACCGGCTGGAGGACCTGCTGGGGAAAAATCAAGCCGGTAGGCGGCGCCTGATCATCACCGATTCGGTCTTTTCGGTGGACGGTGACCTAGCCCCGCTGGCGGAGATCGTGGCACTGAAGGAGCGGTTCGGCGCGGCCCTGATGATCGACGAAGCCCATGCCACCGGGGTTTTGGGGCCGCGGGGCGCCGGGCTGGCCGAGGCCCTGGGCCTGAGCGAGGGCATCGAGGTCCACCTGGGCACCTTCTCCAAGGCCCTGGGCTCTCTGGGCGGCTTCGTGGCCGGAGACCGCCGGCTCATCGACTACCTGCATAACCGCTCCCGGTCCTTCATCTATTCCACCGCCCTGGCGCCGCCGGTCCTGGGAGCCATCGCCGCGGCCCTAACGATCGTGGCCCGGGAGCCGGGACCCCGGGCTTATCTGCTGGAGGAAGCGGCGAAATTCCGCCGGGGGCTGCAACAGGCTGGCCTCGACACCCTGGGGAGCGAAACCCAGATCATCCCGCTGTTGGTGGGCGATAATGCACGGACCCTGGAATTCGCCGCCCGCCTGCAACAGCAGGGCCTGCTGGCCGTGGCCTTGCGGCCTCCTACCGTGCCGCCGGGCCGGGCCCGGGTGCGCTTTTCCCTGTCCGCGGCCCACCGCCGGGAAGATTTGGCCCGGGCCCTGGAAATCATGGTTGATACGGCGCGGGAAATGGGTCTGGTGCGATGAAGCCTCTGGTTTTGCTGCATGGCTGGGGCGCTACCCCTCGCATCTGGCAGCGCCAGGCGGAGGCGTTCGGCCGCGCCGGCACCCCTCTGGCTCCGCCCATCCAGGAATGGACCGCCGCCTGGCTGGCGAATTTTTTGTCCGGGCTGACCGAGGGCGAAGCCGAGGGAAGGGTCCTGGTGGGCTGGTCCCTGGGCGGCATGTTGCTGCTGGAGGCCCTGGCCCAATTCCCCGGGCCGGCCCCGGCCGCCCTGGTTCTGGTAGGGGTCCCGGCGGTCTTCTGCCGCCGGCCCGACCATCCCTGGGGGCAGCCCCCGGCCACGGTCCGGGCTATGCGGCTGGGTTTGAAAAGCGAGCCGACCCGGGTCCTGGGGGATTTTCTGACCGCGTGTCTGGCTCCGGGGGAGGAGCCGTTTCGAGACGAGGCCGCGGCGGGCTTCGATTTCGCCGCCGCCCCGGCACATCTGGCCCAGGGGCTGGATTATCTCAAAGGCAAAGACCTGCGCGGACTGCTGGGGCGGATCCCCGGCCCGGCGGACCTCATCCAGGGGGAGCAGGACGCCATCGTGCCTCCGACCCAAGCCGCGTTTCTCCGGGAGCAGTTGCCGGGAGCCAGATTACATATCTTGCCGGGTGCGGGACATCTGCCTTTTTTGACCCAGGCAGAGGCGGTCAATGGCATATTAAGGGAATTGATCGGGACATGAATTTATCGAAAACCGACCAGCGGGAACTGGAAACGGTCATCAAGCAAGGCATCCGGCGGAATTTTGCCCGTCGGGCGGGGTCTTATGACCGCCAGGCCGGGGTGCAGCGCCTCATGGCCCAGGGGTTGCTGGCCCGGCTGGCCGGCGCCCTGCCCCGGAGGGGCCGGGTGGTGGAGATTGGCTGCGGCACCGGCTATTTTACCGGGTTATTGAAGCAGCATGGCAATGGGGCCTCCCTGGTGGCCCTGGACCTGGACCCCGTTCTGGTGGCCGCGGCCCGGCAAAGGCTGGGCGCGCCCCGCCAGGTGGCCTGGCTGGTGGCCGACGGCGAGACCCTGAGCCGGGGCTGCTTTGACGCCATCGTCGCCAATGCCAGCTTCCAGTGGCTCACCCGGCCGGCCGACTCCCTGGCAGCTTACCATGGTCTGCTCAACCCCGGCGGCCTTCTGGCCTTCTCCACCTTGGGTCCCGGGACCTTCCGGGAACTGGCGGGTTCTCTGGCGCAGGCCGCCGCCGCCCTGCCTCTTTCCGCAAAGCCGGCCATCGCGGCCCAGGGCTTCCTGGATGAGGCGGTATGGAAAGAATTACTGGAAAAAGCCGGCTTCCGGCAGGTGGACCTGGACCGGGAGTGGGTCACCATTACTTTCGCTTCGGTGCCGGTCTTTCTAAAATCCCTGCAGGCCACCGGGGCCACTAACCCCCAGCCCCGGCCTTTTTCGCCCCGGCTGCTCAGGGCCATGATTCAGGCCTACCAGGAGGGCTACGGCGAGGGCGGCGTCGTCCCGGTGAGCTATGAGCTAATCTGGGCCGTGGCCCGGAAAGACAGGGGCCAGTAGGCAGTGGTCAGTAAGGGCGCCCCCCGGGGTCGCCCTGTGGTTACAAGGGCCCGCCAAAATAAAAGGCAGGCCCGACCAGACCGGGCGAATTCCTCCGGGGTCTTGACCCTTTGCTGGATGACCGGGGAGGGCTCTTCCAGGTGCCCCCTACTGCGTGCCGATGAAGAAGGGCCGGAAGGCGGATTCGTCTTGAGCCAAATGTTTTTTCAAGCTTCTCAGGATCACTTCTTTATCTTCCGGCAGCCGCCCGGCCACATTGGCATAATTGGTATAGTGGTCGCTGGTGAGGCGGGTGGCGATGGTGATGCCCTTTATCAGGGCCATGGTCTCCCGGAGGATCCCGTGGGGGCCGAGCAGCCGGAAGCGGCCCGCCTGAATATCCACCAGCAGCGGGGTATTGATCTTGGGGACCAGGGTGCGCAGACGGACCACCTGCGGCGCCATCTCGTTGATCACCCGGGCGGTTTCCCGGGCATGACTGTCGGACCGATCCTGGCCGCCCAGCCCCAGGATGACGTAGGAGTTGAGTTCCATTCCCACCTGGCGCATCAGGAGAGCGGCGGCGATCTGGGTCCGGCTGTCGGAGCCTTTGCGCACCTGGGCCAGGATGGCGTCGTCGCCGCTCTCCAGGCCCACATGAATCCGTTTCAGGCCGGCCTCCGCCAATATTTTTAAGTTATCCAAGCCCTTGCGATAAATATACTGGGCCGAGCCGTACACCGTGATGCGTTCCAGCCGGGGAAAGAGTAACGAGGCATGGCGGCAAATCTCCGCCAGGGCGGCGGTGGGCATGGCGATGGTGTTGCCCGCGGGCAGAAAGATGGTCCGCACCGCGGCGCCGTAAGTCCGGCAGGCCTCCTCCAGGTCTTCCTTGACCGCCTGGGTGGGCCGGACCTTGAATTTCACCCCTTGTTTGTAGACCATGCAGAAGGTGCAGAGATTGTGGGGGCAGCCGACGGTGGCCTGGACCAGGAGACTGTCGGCCTCGCTGGGCGGCCGGTAGATGGGGCCTTCGTAGTGCATGTTCAGTAGCCAGTAGCCAGTAGTCAGTAGCCAGTAGCCAGATTTTTAGTTTTTAGCTTTTAGTTTTCAGTTTTCAGTTTTGAGTTTTCGGTTTTCGGTTTCCAGTAGCCGGTGCATAGGAGGCGATTTTGTTTTACTGACTACTGACTACTGGCAACTGGCTACTGCTTCTCCAGGCGCCGCCGCATCTCCTTGTTCTGGCGCACCAGGTCCCGCCAGCGCATGGCCTTGTCGATGGCCAGGAGGATTTGCTCCTTGCGGAAGGGCTTGGTGATGAAGTCGAAGGCCCCCTTGGCCATGGCCTCCTCCGCCGACTCCAGCGAGCCGTAGGCGGTGATGACCATGACCAGGGCGTCTTCGTCTTTCTTTTTGGCCAGGGCCAGGAGCTCCATGCCGTCCAGGCCCGGCATCTTCAGGTCGGTGAGGAGCAGGTCAAAGGCCTCTTTCTCCACCAGCTCCGCGGCCTCCATGGGATTGTTGGTGGTGGTGACCTGGTGGTCGGTATAGCCCTCGATGATCATCTTCAACAGGGCCAACATGTCCAGTTCGTCATCGACGGCTAGAATATGTCCCATTTTTGGGTCTCCTTGGGGGTAAAACGCACCCTCCACCGGGCTTGGTAGCGCAGGCGTCCCGCCTGGGCCCGCATTTAGTGATCTTTCCTAAGGAATTGGCGGTCAATGTCCGCCCTACCTTATCTAAAGCCTGCGCCTCCAAAATATGCCCTTATCCCCTCTCCAGGTTATAGCCGCTGGTGATGAACTCCTGGTAGTAACGGTCGGCTTCGCCGTCGGAGAGCATCACCATGTCCAGTTGCTTGCTCACCATCATCAGGCGGCCCAGGATTTCCAGCTTCTCCTCCAGGGCGGCGGCCTCCAGGCCGTCGACCCGGGCGGTAATGGAATCCTCCTTGGCCTCCACCCGGAAATTCAGGTGCTGCAAGACCATGGACAGGAAGCGCACCCGGCGCATGCGCCGGGTCAGTTCCGCCCCGCCGCCGTAAAAGGTGAAGCTGATGTAGCTGTTCTCTGGGGCTCCCAAAAATGACTCGATGGTGGCGAAGTGAAAACCCAGGCGATTGGACAGATTCAGGTAATCATCGGTAATAATGGCAAAATTCTTTTCGTGCAGTTTCTCTCGGACGTTGGTGTCGGTGGCGGCGCTCATCACCACCGAGAGGAATCCGGCCAGGTCCACGGGCTTGGGGCCTTTCCAGCCCACCGCGGTCACCCCCTTCCAGTAGGCCAGCATGGGCCGGGAACGCAGATGCTCGGGCCGCACCTGCCGGAGGTCGGCGGCCTCGGGGGCCAGGCCGCCGCCCAGATCAATAAGACACAGGTCCAGGGGCAGGGGGCTGATGAGCCGCCGGCTGCCGTCCGCCACCTGCCGGCCGGCGGACATTTGGAACAGCTCCTCCATGGCCTTTTCGTGGGCAAAGCGGGTGATGTCGTGGTAGGTGCGGCAGGCCTCGGGCCGGAAGTTCTCGGCCCGGGGGTCCACGAGGTTCAAAGGGGTGATGTGCTGCAAAGCCCGCTCCAGCACCTTGAAGGCCCGGCTCTGGCGCAGCACTTCGTCGCCGCCCCGGGGCGCCTGAAGCAGTTCCTCCACCTTGCCGGCGTAGACATTGCCGTAATAGGCGTCCACGGTCACCAGTTCGCCGGGCGGGAGGAGGGTCAAAGCCTCCCGGGCCCCGAAGACCGCGGGCACCCGGGCTTCCCGCAGGACCGTGGCCAGGTGGCTGGTGGCGCTGCCGGCCTCGGACACCAGAGCCACGGCCCGGCCCACGGCCACGGCGTATTCCGGCGAGGCCTGGCCGGTTACCAGCACCACCCCCGAAGGAATCTCCCGGGGGTTTTCTTCCTGGAGGTGATAGACCCGGCCGGCCGCCGCTCCCCGGGAGGCCACGATGCCGCTGGCCAGCAGGACCTGGCCCCCCTTGAGCTTGGGGGGTAAATATTCGGTGCGCAACTGCCGGCTAACCCGCAGGGGCCGGGCCTGGAGCAGGAAAAACTCGCCCTCCGGCCCGAGGGCCCACTCGATGTCCTGGGGCCCGCCGAAATGCTCTTTAACGAGGCGGCCCAAGGCCGTCAAAGTCAGGACCTGTTCCTCCGTCAGGCACGGCCCCCGGCGCTCTGGCGGGATATCCCGGTCCAGGATGCCGCCTTCGGGGGCCGGCACGTGCATGTGGGTCTTTTCGCCCACATGCGCCGCCACCAGCCGGCCCTCCTCCACCCGGAAGATGTCCGGCTTCACCGCGCCGCCCACCGCCAGGGAGCCCAGGCCGTACACCGCGTTGATGATGGCGGCCCCGCCCCCCCGGGGGTCGTCGGTATAAAGGACCCCGGCGGTCACGGCCGGCACCATCTCTATGATTACCACCCCCATGGCCAGCTCCTGATAGGAAAAGCCGCTGGTGTGGCAATAGTACAGGGACCGGGGGGTGAATTGCGAGGCGATGACCTCTTTATAGCGCTTTATCACCTCCTCCCGGGGGACGTTGAGGATGGTCTCGAACTGGCCGGCGAAGCTGAACTGGCTGTCCTCCTGGAGGGCGGAGGAGCGCACCGCCACACGGTCCGAGGGCAACCGGCCCAACTGGGCGGCAATTTCCCCGGCCAGCTCCTCGGGAAGCTCCTGCGCCATGAGGCGCTCCCGGATGGCCTCGCCGGCCTCCCGCAGGCTGTCCAGGTCCCGGAGGTTTGAGGTGGAGATGGCCTGGCGGATGAAAGCCTCCAGGTCGGCGGCCTCAAAAAAACGTTTCTGAGCGTAGGCGCTCACTGCGAAACCGCGGGGCACTTTGAGTCCCAGGCGGGTGAGTTCCCCCAGCTTTTCGGACTTGCCCCCGAAAAACAGGCCTTCCCGCACTTCCTCCAGGGGCAGGGTTAAAGGCCCCGGCGTCAGCTTTAGGCCCCCGGCCAGGTCGGCGTCGATGGCCTGGGCCACCTGCTGCCGGGCCGCTTCCAGCGCGGCATAGCGCCCGCCGGACATGGCAATGAGGGCCGCCACCAGGGTATTCACTTCCTTTCCCAGGCGCTCGCAGGCCTGGCGCACGTAGTGCATGTCGAAGAGGAAGCCTTCGCTCACCTTGACCTGGAAATCGGCCACCAGGGTGAGAATGGCGCTGTTGGCCGCCAACAGGCGTTTATATTGAAGGTAGCGCTCCAGTAGCGCCGGGGGGGGCCCGAGGGAGACCGGCCGGGGAGTCCGGCTCTTACGGCTGAAAAACTTTTTCAATTTATCCAGGGCCACAGCCACGCAGTTTTTCCCCTGAAAAGAGATGATTACCTTAAATTATAAGGCAAAGCGCCGTCGGCCTCAATGTAAAAGCAGACGGGGGAGCGGAGACCGGGGATAAGGGAGGGAAACCGCTCTTTTCCCCCGTCATTCGCCTCCTATCCAAAAAAATGTTGACATTTTGAGGGTTTTGCGTTTTCATGGTCGGGTAATTGCCGTTATTTCCGCCGCCGGCGGCCGCGCCTTTATTATATGTAGCGCCGCCGCCCCCGGCGGCGTAGATATTAAAGACTAGAACCGCCGAAGGCGGCGGTTCTACACAAACTCATGTCAATGGAATCTATCAAATCGCAACGGTCGGTTCCTCAAGCCAAACCTGCGAGAGGTGAATATCGTCGTAATCTGCCTCATCTTCAAGCAGAGGATAAACCCCTCTTCGTCACTTTCGTCACCCTTAATCGCTGGGTCCTACCCGAATCGGTTAGGAGCCTGGTTCTAAAACATTGCCTGAATGATCACGGCATCAAATATCATCTGCATGGGCTTATAGTGATGCCGGACCATGTCCACATGATAATTAGCGCTTTGAAAGATGATCAAGGAAATCCTTTTGGGCTGGCCGAAATCATGAATGGCATCAAGGGGGCCTCCGCCCATAGCATCAATAAGGCTCTGGGCCGGCGCGGCCATGTCTGGCAGAGGGAATTCTTCGACCATGTCCTGCGCTCTGATGAGAGCGCCCAAAATAAGGTGCAATATGTTTGCGAAAACCCGGTGCGCAAGGGATTGGTTAAAGAAGTCGACGATTATCCCTGGCTGTGGCGGGAATGGGTGGAAGGCGCGGAAAAAATGTAGCGCCCCCCGATCTTTCTTTGCCGGAGGTGCGCCATGCCTCAATGCCCCCATTGCCAGACGGAATACCAATTAGGGCAGCGTTATTGCAGTGAGTGCGGCAGTTTCCTGCTGCATCCGGAAGAAGGGGATACTTTCTGCCCCCAATGCGGGGTGAGGGTTTCGTCGCGTCAGGAGCTCTGCCACGAATGCGACGCGGCTTTACCAGGCGAGGGCCAGAAGAAGGTCGAGGTGACTCCCGGCGAGGCGACTCCGGCGGAGCCGCCCCCCAAGCCCGCCCCGGCGCCCCCAGCGCCTCCCGGCCTGCCCTCCTGGGTCATCGGCGCCCTGGCCGGAGCCGGGATTGTAATCATTATTCTGCTAATTATCATATTTAGCCGGCCCGGGGCGCCGCCGGCCCCACCGGCGCCCACGCCTCCCGGGGCCGAAGCCCCGGCGCCGACCCCCGCCGCCCCCGCGGAAGCACTGCAAGACCAGTTGCAAAAGGTGCTGTCCCGGCTGCGGGAGGCCCAGTTGAAGAAGAATATCACCGAATTGATGAGCGTCTATTCCACCACCTTTCCGAATTACGACCAGAAGCGCAAAGATGCCTTAACTTCCTGGGAGAACTATGACTTTACCAACCTGGTGTTCACGGTGGACAAGGTCCAGGCCCTGGACGCCAATAACGCCTTGGCCTGGGTCACCTGGTACATGGACATCCGCAACCGCAATAACCAGGAGCTGACCAGCGCCACTCAGGGCTATCAGGTGCGGTTCGTCCAGGAGATGGGCGACTGGCGCATTCGGGAACTTAAAGAAGTGCAATAAATGAAGGAGACATTCATCACAGGAGAAGATTAAGGAGACGCCGACAGCCAGGCAAAGGCCTGCGGGAAAATGACCGTGAGATAACCTGATTATCCCCGCCGCGGGCCAAGGAGGGGCCAGGTCAACTTTCCCGAGGGGCCCCCTGGCTGACTGGCCCCAAGAGCTCCAGGATCAGGAGCTCGCTGGCGGAGTAAGGATCGGTGCGCCGGGCCAGAATCTCCTGGATGATAGCAGCCAGCCGCCCGTCCGCCTCTAACTGTTCCACAAGGTGGCGGAAGACCCCTTCCTTCAGGAGCTCCAGGAATTCCTGGCGCACCTTAGCGACCCGGGCCGCCTGGAAGGCCGACGCATCCCCTTGCAGATAAGCCTCATGCTGCCGCACCGCGGCCAGCAGTTCCTCGATGCCTTCGTTATCCTTAGCCTGGGTAAGGAGCACCGGCGGCCTCCAGGCCATTTTGCCCTGCGGGACGCGCAGTTCCAGCATCTGCAAGAGTTCCTGATAAGTGCGGGAGGCTCCCTCCCGGTCCGCCTTGTTCACCACCAGGATATCGGCCACCTCCAGGATGCCGGCCTTGAGGGCCTGGATGTCGTCGCCCCAACCCGGCACCGTCACCAAAATAGTGGTGTAGGCGGTGGCGGCGATCTCTACTTCGTCCTGACCCACCCCCACGGTCTCCACCAGGATATAATCCTTACCCATGGCGTCCAACACGGTGATCACCGCCCTAGCCGAAGCGGAGAGGCCGCCGAAATGGCCCCGGGTGGCCAGCGACCGGATGAAGACCCCGTCGTCCGTGGCATGGCGTTGCATGCGAATACGGTCCCCCAGGATGGCCCCGCCGGAGAAGGGGCTGGTGGGGTCCACGGCGATCACCCCCACGGTTTTGCCTTCCTGGCGCAGGTATCGAATCAGGCGGTCGGTAAGGGTGCTCTTGCCGCCCCCGGGGGAGCCGGTAAGGCCAACAATATGGGCCCGGCCGCTGTGACGGTAAAGGTGCTTCAAGGTCTCCCGGGCCGCCGGCACCCCGTCGTCCAATTCCCGGATCAGCCGAGCGGCGGCTCGCACCTCGCCCCGCCGGATTTGCTCCACTACCCGGAGGGTTTTGTCCATGGATTCTTCCATCCTCTCAGGCCGGGAGATCAAGCCCGCCGGCCGGTCATTCCTATTTATATGGCACCACCGCGCTAATGGCAAATAAAAGCTAGGGGAGAAGTTTTCTTCTCCTCTTCCCCCTTTCCCCTTTTTGCCTTATCCCCTTAGTACTTATTGCCTGCGGCTTATCCTCTGGGTTAAAATGAGCCCAGGAGCGGCCACCCCTATGCGCAATCCGGCCCACCGCCTTTACCAGCTTTTTTCCCATGAGGACCACCTCCTCATCCTCATCGACCCGGACCCGGACTCCATCGCCAGCGCCCTGGCTCTGAAGCGCCTCTTGTGGCACCGTCTCTCGGCCTGCGTCATCTCCCCCATCCGCCCCATCACCCGCCCGCAAAACCAGCGTCTGGTGGAGCTCCTGGGGGTCGCCCTGAACCCTATCCAGCAGATCAATCCGGAAAATTTCAACCGTAAGGCCCTGGTGGACAATCAGCCGGGACACCACGAATTCTTCGACGGTTTTTATTTCGACCTGGTCATCGACCATCACCCCCGCCTGCCCGAAACCCGGGCCAGGTTGGTGGATATTCGGCCGGAGTATGGCGCTACTTGCACCATCATGACCGAGTATCTGCGGGAAGCCCGCATCAAACCCTCCTTAAAGCTGGCCACCGCCCTCTATTATGGAATCAAGACCGACACCGCCAACTTCGAGCGCCCCTCAGTGGAAGCCGACATTCGGGCCTTTCACTACCTCTTCGCGTTCACCCGGCGGCCCCTGGTGCGGCGCCTGGAGTTCGCCGAATTCAACCTCTCCATGCTGCGCTACTTCCAGTTGGCCTTTAACCGCTACTGCATCCGCCACAATCGCATCTACGCCTTCCTGGGCGAGGTTTCCGCCCCGGATATCCTGGTGGTGCTGGCGGACTTTTTCTTGCGGGCCGGGGAAATCGCCTGGACCATCGTCGCGGGCCTCTATAAAGGCCAGTTGGTGGTGATCTTCCGCAATAATGGCCTGCGCAAAAACGCCGGGCGCCTGGCTGCCAAGGCCTTCGGCCAGCTGGGCTCCGCTGGCGGCCACGTGGCCACCGCCCGGGCCGAGGTACCCCTGGAGCACACCGGTCTGAGTGGCGAGGCTCCCTGGCAGGACTGGCAGAATTACCTCATTCACCGGGTGGAGGGCTATGGCCCGCTGGCGGCCCCCTTCTGCGAGCCGGAATCGGCGCAGGACAGTGGGGAAGATAGGCCTTGCAGGTAGGAAGGACTGCCATGAACCGCGCCTTACTGTTAGTGGACCTGCAAAACGATTATTTCCCCGGCGGCAAGATGGAGCTGGTGGGGATCAACCAGGCCGCGGTTCAGGCCCGGGCCCTGCTGGACGCCTGGCGCCAACGGCAATGGCCCACTTATCACATCCAGCACGTTTCCCGGCCACCCAGGGCCACTTTCTTCCTGCCCGGGACCCCGGGGGTAGAGATACATGAGCTTATTGCCCCGCTTTCGGGGGAAAACGTCATTGAAAAGCAGTTCCCCAACAGCTTCCTAGGAACCGGCCTGAAAGACCGGCTGATCTCGGCCTGGGTTCCAGAATTAGTGATTTGCGGCGCCATGAGCCACATGTGCATTGACGCCACCACCCGAGCCGGGGCGGACTTGGGCTTTGCCTGCACCGTCATCCACGACGCCTGCGCCACCCGGGACCTGCGGTTCGGCGACACGCTGATCCCGGCCGGTCAGGTACACGGCGCCTTCATGGCGGCTCTGGCTGCCTTTTATGCCCGGGTGGTCTCGCTGGAGGAATTTTTGCGCAGCTTGTAGAGACATTGCACGGTGCGCAATTTGGGTGATTCTGATGCGTAACCTGGAGGAACACTCAGGGGAGCTAAATCTGTAGGTTTAGCCTCGCCAATTTGCGCACCCTACGGCCTGATTGGTGGAATTATGTTCAAAATCGCCGGCCTCGATCACCTGGTACTGACCGTGAGAGACCCGGAGGCTACCTGCGCCTTTTATCAAACCGTGCTGGGACTGGAAGTGGTTGATTTCGAGGGCGGTGGCAAGGCCCTGGCCTGCGGCTCGCAAAAAATCAAGCTGCACCAGCAAGGGCGGGAGCCGGAGCCCCGGGCACAGCAGCCGACCCCGGGTTCGGCGGACCTATGTTTCATTACTGCCGCCTCTCTGCCCGAAGTTGTGGCCCACCTGGCCACCTGCGGCGTCGCCATCATCCAGGGCCCGGTGCGCCGCTTCGG
>Ga0371490_1001423_pt1 | contig 12448 bp, 10 predicted proteins | sample MB2SIPfraction_FD_207959 | JGI IMG/M metagenome (GOLD analysis project Ga0371490, IMG submission 207959) | Lab enriched peat soil microbial communities from McLean, Ithaca, NY, United States - MB28FN SIP fraction | ecosystem: Environmental > Terrestrial > Soil > Wetlands > Peat | place: USA... | reverse complement strand
CATCTTTGCCGTCGCCTATGGATACATTGCCGCCTACAATCCGCGCGTCGAAGCCTGGATGATCGCGGTCCTCGATATTCTCCAGTCCATTCCTGTACTCAGCTTTCTTCCCGGCGTCATGCTGGCCATGATGGCCCTGATCCCCGGACACCAACTGGGCATCGAGTTAGGCTCCATCCTGCTCATCTTCACCGGCCAGGTCTGGAACATGGCCTTCAGCTTCTACTCCTCGCTGAAGAGTATTCCGCGCGAGATGATTGAAGCCTCCCGCATCTACCGCTACTCCGCCTGGCAGCGCTTCTGGCAACTGGAGATGCCCTTTGCCGCCATCGGCCTCATCTGGAACTCCATCGTTTCTGTCGCCGGAGGATGGTTCTTCCTCATCGTTTGCGAGATGTTCGCCTTTCGCGGGACCAACTTCCGTTTGCCCGGCCTGGGCAGCTACCTGCAAACCGCGGCCTCGGCCAACCCCGTCGATACTCACGCCCTGATCTGGGGACTCTGCGTGCTAGTGCTCATCATCGTAGCCACCGACCAGTTGATCTGGCGGCCGCTCATTGCCTGGAGCGACAAATTCAAATTCGAGCAGACCGAGTCCGCCACTCGCGTCACCTCGCCCATTCTCTCGCTATTGCAGCAGACCAGCGCGCTCACCCGCCTGCCCGCGCGCGTCTGGGGCGGCATGGAAGAGCGCCTATACCATCGGCTCGCCCAAACCCGCGCATGCCGCACCGTGCAACCAATCGAAGATACGGCCGGCAAGGACGGAAAGCTCTTCTCGCGGTTGCTGGCTATCTTTGCGTCCCTGGCCGTCCTGTGGGGCCTTTCCCAGGCTTATCCCTTGCTTCGCGGCGCCACCTGGGCAGAGATTCGGCTGCTTCTGTTGGGCGCAGGAGCCACATACCTCCGCGTAAACGCATCCATTGCCATTGCCGCCTTGTGGACCATCCCCGTCGGCGTCACCATCGGGTCTAATCCGCGATTGGCCCGGTATCTCCAACCCATCACCCAGGTCGTAGCGTCGGTGCCGGCCACCGCGCTCTTTCCTGTTCTGATGCTGGCGCTGATCCGCATGGGCGGAGGGCTGGGCGTCGGGTCTATTGCCTTAATGTTGTTGGGCACGCAGTGGTACATCCTCTTCAACGTCATCGCCGGCGCCATGGCCATCCCCTCCGACCTTAAAGAGGCCGCCGCCGTCTACCGCTTCACCCGTTGGCAGCGTTGGACCCGGCTCATCCTGCCCGGCATCTTTCCCTATCTTGTCACCGGCATGATTACCGCCTCGGGCGGCGCGTGGAACGCATCGATTGTCTCTGAATACTTCCATATCGGCGACCAAACTCTGCAAACACTGGGCCTGGGCGCGCAGATCAGCGCGGCCAGCGACAGTGGAAACTTCTCTTCCCTCTTGCTGGCCACCGTCCTGATGGCCACCATCGTCGTCACCATGAACCGCCTGGTCTGGCGCCGCCTCTACCGCCTGGCGGAGACGCGTTATAAGCTCGAAGGATAGACGGCCCAAACGCCGCTTGTGAGGCTTCATGATTCGTGTCGGTTTGCTTGGGTTTGGAATGGCAGGGCGAGTCTTTCACGGGCCGCTGATCTCCTCGGTCGAGGGCCTGGAGCTGGCCGCCGTCATGGAGCGCAGTACGGATAACGCCGCCCAACGCTATCCCGGTATCACCACCTATCGCTCTCTCGATGCCATGCTGGCCGACGCCTCGCTCGGCCTCTTCGTGGTCGCTACGCCCACCCAAAGCCACTTCGAGGTCGCCAGCCAAGTTCTCCGCGCCGGCAAGAATGTCATCGTGGACAAGCCTATGTCCACCACCTCCGCCGAAATTGTCCAGCTAATGGAGTTGGCGGCGGCCCACAAAGTTTTTCTTGCCCCTTTTCATAACCGGCGCTGGGACAGCGACTTCCAGACGATTCAGAAACTGCTGTATGAAGGTTCGCTGGGCCGTCTTGTTTTCTTCGAGTCTCGCTTCGACCGCTGGCGCCCAAATCCACCTTCCGACCGGCTCTGGAAGGAGGACCCCTCTTCCGGCGGCGTTCTGCTCGACCTCGGACCGCATCTGGCCGACCAGGCTCTGGCGCTCTTCGGCAAGCCGGAAGCGGTCTCCGCCGAGGTTCTCTGCGAGCGCGACTGGGCCCGCGCCTGCGACGCCATCACCCTCCGCCTGCGCTATCCCGGCTTCTCAGTCGTTCTCGGCGCCAACTGCCTGACTACGCCCGCGCGCCCCCGCTTCCATCTGCGGGGCACAAAAGGCAACTACTGGAAGTCTGGCCTCGACCCGCAGGAGGCCGCTCTGAACAAGGTCACTCGCATCGACGATCCGGACTGGGGCAAAGAGCCAGCCGCGGAATGGGGGACCTTGATCTTGGACATAGACGGCAGCACAGTTACCCGGCCCGTTGAGCCCATCTCCGGCGACTACCGGCTCTACTACACTGGTGTTCGCGACGCGCTGCTAGGCAAGGCGCCGGCTCCGGTCACAGCACGGGATGCCTGGCGCGTGGTGCGCGTGCTGGAGTGGGCCGCGGAAAGCTCCGACCAGCGCCGCGAAATCATCTGCGACTGGAGCCAGGAGCCGAAATAGCCGCCGCTAAGGATTGTGTGCTTGTGCGAACTATTTCGAATGTCTTATCGCGGCTCGCGCGCTCCCCGGTTCTTTTTCCACCAACGGCACCCAGAAGCGGAAGCAAGCCCCGTGTCCAGAGGCGCTCTCGGCCTCGATTTCCCCGCCGTGCGCAGCCAGAATGGCGCGGATAATGGCCAACCCCATTCCGGTACCCTTCCCTTTGCGGGCGCTGTTTTTGCCCCGGTAAAACTTATCGAAGATGAAGGGCAGATCGGCGGCATCGATGCCCTCGCCATCGTCCTCCACGCGAAACTCCAGCCGGTCTCCGTCACGACGGCTGCCCATCAGGATGCGCCCGCCCGCCGGTGTATACCGCGCCGCATTCTCCAGCAGGTGGCGCAACACACGACCCAGCAGATGTGGATCGAACCAGGCGGGGTTATCCAGATTGTCCGGGTCTTCGACGGCAATCACAACCCGGTGCTTGGCCAGAGCATGCCTCGACTCTTCCACTGCCTGATCCAGCAGAGCGCGCGGATGGTGCGGCACAGGGCGGACCTGGACCACGTTGGCGTCGATCTCGGCCATCTCGACCGCCTCGCCAATCAGCCGGTCAAGCCGCGAGCTCTCTTCATCGACGATAGCCGCCAGTTCCACCCGCCCGGCCTGATCCAGTCCGTCCAGTCCGTCCAAGCCCTCACCCTGAACTAACGTGGTCGCGGCGGCCCGGATGGCGGTCAGAGGGGTCCGCAACTCGTGAGTCAACGAGTCGATCAGCGCCGTGCGCAGCCGGTCCGCCTCACGAGCCGCCTCCAGGCGGGCGGAGGTCTCGATCGCCGTGGCGCGGGTCAGCGCGATGGCCACCTGCGCGCTGACCGCCGTGGCCACCTCGCGGGAAAGCACCGACGGCCTCAAACCCAGTGCGCCCACCGGCTGCAGCCCCAGCATCAGCGTCATCGTCGTGAAGCCGCCTGGTATGATCTGCGTCGGATTCTGGCCCTGGGCCATGGCCCGCAGACTGGCCTGGATGCTCACTGGCAACTCGGAGGTCGAGGAATAAAACTGGTCGTGGTCGCGGACGTAAAGCACCACTCCGTCCAACGCGAAGATTCGCCCGATCAGCCGGGGCAGGTCTCGGATCAGCCCGGCGGCGTCCTCCTGCAGCATCATCTCCTGTGAAAGTTCGTACAGCCGCTCCACATCCTCACGGCGCTGCTCGGCCTGGCGCGCCTGACTGCGCGCCCGCTCGGCCACCCGGCCCACCACCGCGCAACTGAGCAGAAATGAGATCATGGCCACCCACGCCTGAACGCCCGTGAGCCGCAACGTACCGACCGGCGGCAGAAAAAAGTAGTCGAAGGAAACCGCGCAGAGCAGCGCGACATACAGCGAGAGCCGGATTCCCGCCTGGGCGGAGACCCACACCACCAGCACCAGGAAGACCATCCCCGCGGTCGTCGAATTGGCGCCCAGCCAAACCATCAGCAGAGTTGCCAGCGCCGCCAGCAGCGTTCCAGCGAACCAATGAAGCAATCCTCTCGAATCCGAGAGCCCGTCCGTAATCTTCATGCCAAAAATCATACCGGGCCAGCCCGGATGATGTAATCTTCTTGGTAAAGAAGAGAATTATGCCGGACAGAATCCTGGTCATCGACGATGAACCGCAGATTACCCGCGTGCTGCGTGCCGCGCTCACTGCGCAGCGCTTTGACGTACGCACCGCCAACGATCCGGAGGAGGGCCTGCTGCTGTTTCGCGAGTGGCTGCCGGACCTGGTGGTGACCGACCTGATGATGCCCGGCCTGAGCGGCGTCGAGGTCTGCCGCGCCATCCGCACACAATCGGCAATTCCTATCGTTGTGTTGTCTGTCCGCGACCAAGAGCACTCCAAGGTCGAGGCCCTGGACGCCGGCGCCGACGACTATGTGACCAAACCCTTCAACATTCAGGAGTTGCTGGCCCGCGTCCGCGCCCACCTGCGCCGCGCCCCGGAGCGGACGACCACCGCATTGGAGGCCGGCGACTTCGTGGTGGATGTGGAGGGTCACTCGATCACCGTTCTGGGCAAACCCATTCACCTGACTCCCAAGGAGTTTGATCTGCTGCTGCACCTGGCCCGCCACGCCGGCAAGGTGATGACCCATCGCGTGCTGCTGACCGCCGTTTGGGGGGCGCAGTCGGCCCATCAGCCGGAGTATCTGCGCGTTTTTATCGGCCAGTTGCGCAAAAAACTCGAAGCCGAGACCGGCAAGCAGTACATCCAGACCGAGCCATGGGTAGGCTACCGCTTTGTCCCCGAGGGCTGGACCGGCAACGAAGAGTGAACGCTGCCTACACACGGAATCCTTATACGGCTGCTGGTATCATCCGGCCATGCATACTGTGGACCAAAAAGATCGCCGGCTGCACGCCCGGATCATAAGCGCCCTGATCGAGGTCGCGTTCATCGTCTTTCTCTTTTATTCAAACCTCTTGATGGGAGAGTTCACTCGGACCAACGGACAGGGGAAAACTCTGGCCTTCGCGCTCCGCGATATATTTACGGTCACGAATTTCATCATCGCCTTGATCGCCGCGGTGATTGGGCATGGCGTCTTCCATTACCTGCGTAAAAAGCTGTAATATTTGGGGTTGAGAGTACTTCTGAAAGCTTTTCCGTCCTTACGCTTTATTTAGGAAACTTTTTCGATACTCAAACGAGGTATGAGCCAGAATCATTCTTGAGCAGGCGGCTTCCCCAATCCCCCGCTCATGGAATCGAGAGACACGAGATGCAAGATGTGACGATGTTGCTGTTCACGGTAGTTTTCTTCGGCCTGGCGTTTCTCTACGTCAAGGCATGTCAGAAGCTGAGGTAACCCATGCAAACCGACATCATCACCGCCGTTGCCTTGATTCTGTCAGTCCTCCTATTTGGTTACCTGACCATCACCCTGCTCTTCCCGGAGAAATTCTGAGATGTCCGCCAACGGTTGGTTGCAGTTTGCCGTCTTCTCGCTGATTCTGCTGGCCAGCGTTCGCCCGGTGGGCATCTATCTGGCTCGCGTGCTGGAGGGAGAGCGCACCTGGTTCACTCCGGTGCTGCGCCCTGTCGAGCGGCTCATTTACAAGCTCTGCGGCGTCAACGCAGACAAGGAGATGAATTGGCGCGAGTACGCCTTTGCGGTGCTGGGCTTTTCGGCAGTTACTCTGCTGCTCACCTATGGCCTCGAGCGGCTGCAAAACTTCTTCCCCTGGAATCCGCAAAAACTGGCCGCAGTGGGACCGGATCTCGCCTGGAATACCGCCGCCAGCTTCACCACCAACACCAACTGGCAGTCGTATACGCCCGAGGCCACGATGAGCTATCTGACCCAGATGGCTGGCCTGGCGACGCACAACTTCTGGTCCGCGGCGGGTGGCATCGTGGTGGCCGTGGCCCTGATCCGCGGCATCAAGCGGACCAGTTCGGGCACCATCGGCAACTTCTGGGTGGACATGACGCGCACTTTGCTCTACGTGCTGCTGCCCGCCTCGTTCATCTACGCGCTGCTGCTGGTCTGGCAGGGCGTCCCGCAGAACCTGAACGCCTATACTACCGCTCATCCGCTGGAACAACCGTCCCAGGTGCAGACCATCGCGCAGGGACCCGTGGCCTCGCAGGAAGCCATCAAGATGCTGGGCACCAACGGCGGCGGCTTCTTCAACGCCAACAGCGCCCACCCCTTCGAGAACCCCACTCCCTGGACCAACCTCTTGCAGATGCTCTCCATCTTCATTATTCCGGCGGGGCTTACTTACACGCTGGGCCGCATGACCGGCTCGCCCGGCCATGGCTGGGCCGTGCTGGCGGCCATGTTTGTGCTCTTTGCCGCCGGATTCACCACCGTCTACTGGGCCGAGTCGCAGCCCCATCCACTGCTGCACGGCGCGGCGCAATACGGCAGCGCAACCGCTCCCGCAGGCAACATGGAGGGCAAGGAAGTCCGCAACGGTATTAGCCAGTCCTCGCTCTTTGCCACCATCACCACCGACGCCAGTTGCGGCGCGGTCAACACCATGCACGACTCGCTCACCCCGCTGGGCGGCATGATGGTGCTCATCAACCTCATGTTCGGCGAGGTGGTCTTTGGCGGCGTGGGTTCGGGCTTGTACGGCATGTTGATCATGGTGGTGCTCTCGGTCTTCGTCGCCGGCCTTATGGTAGGCCGTACGCCCGAGTACCTGGGCAAGAAGATCGAGGCCTACGACGTGAAGATGACCATGCTCTACGTGCTCATCTTCCCGCTCATCATCCTCACCTTCACGGCCATCTTTGTGCTCTCGCCCACCATCGGCCTCTCCGCTCTGACTAATCAGGGTCCGCACGGCTTCACCGAGATCCTCTACGCCTTCACCTCCACGGCGGCCAACAACGGCTCGGCCTTTGCCGGACTCAATATTCCCGTCAACCCAACCACCCAGTGGTATTACAACGTGGCGTTGAGCTGGACCATGCTAATAGGCCGCTTTCTCATGCTGATTCCGGTGCTCGCCTTGGCCGGCAACCTGGCACAGAAAAAGAGCGTGCCTCCCTCGCCCGGCACCTTCCCGGTCAATACCGCGCTGTTCACTGCACTGTTGGTCAGCGTGATCCTCATTCTGAGCGCGCTCACCTTCTTCCCGGCGTTGAGCCTGGGGCCGATTTTGGAACATCTGCTGCTCAAGGCAGGCCAGCTTTTCTAACCGACACCATATCAGGACAAGGCGAAACGGACTGTCATGCTTGAAAAAAAGAGTCTTTGGAACACGGAAATCATGGCCCAGGCGCTTGTGGACGCATTCCGCAAGCTCGATCCCCGCTGGATGGTCAAGAATCCGGTGATGTTCGTCGTCGAGGTGGGCAGCGTGCTATCTACCGCGATCCTGATCGACAACACCGTCAACCACCGCGCCGGCTTCGGCTTCAATCTTCAAATCACTCTCTGGCTATGGTTCACGGTGCTCTTCGCCAACTTTGCCGAGGCCATGGCCGAAGGCCGCGGCAAGGCCCAGGCCGACACGCTACGCAAGGCCAAAGGCGAGACCATCGCCAAGAGGTACACAGCGGACAATAGCCTTGAGGAGATCGCCAGCGGCCTGCTCCGCCTGGGCGACGTGATCTACGTCGCGGCCGGCAGCTACATCGCGGGGGATGGCGAAGTGATCGAGGGCGTGGCCTCGGTGGACGAATCGGCCATCACCGGCGAATCAGCTCCTGTGATCCGCGAAGCTGGCGGCGATCGCTCGGCCGTCACCGGCGGGACGAAGGTCCTTTCCGACTGGATCAAGGTGCGCATTACCTCCAATCCCGGCGAAACCTTCCTCGACCGCATGATTGCCCTGGTCGAGGGCGCCACCCGCCAAAAGACGCCCAACGAGATTGCGTTGAGCATTTTGCTCAGTGGCCTGACCATCGTCTTTCTCCTCGCCGTGGTCACGTTGCAGCCCTTCGCGATTTACTCCAAGGCTCCGCAAACCATCTTTGTACTCGTCTCGCTGCTGGTCTGCCTAATTCCCACCACCATCGGCGGTCTGCTCTCGGCCATCGGCATCGCAGGCATGGACCGCCTGGTTCAGTACAACGTGCTGGCCATGAGCGGACGCGCCGTCGAAGCCGCCGGCGACGTCAACACTCTACTGCTGGACAAGACCGGCACCATCACCCTGGGCAATCGCCAGGCTACCGAGTTCATTCCCGCTCCGGACGTGAGCCCCGAGCGTCTGGCCGACGCCGCGCAACTCTCATCACTTTCCGACGAGACCCCCGAAGGCCGCTCCATCGTCGTGCTGGCCAAGGAACAGTACAACCTGCGCGGGCGCGACCTGGCCGGCATCCACGCCGAGTTCGTTCCCTTCACCGCCCAGACTCGCATGAGCGGCGTCAACCTTCCCGGCTCCCGCATTCGCAAGGGCTCGGTGGACGCCATCTCCCGTTTTCTCGAAGAGCAAGGTTCCTCGCTGCCCAAAAAAGTCCGCGACAGCGTAGAGGAGATCGCCCGCCTGGGCGGCACTCCGCTGGTGGTGGCCGAGAACTCCTCCGCCCTGGGCGTCATTCACCTCAAGGACATCGTCAAGGGCGGCCTCAAGGAGCGCCTTGCGCGCCTGCGCGCCATGGGCATCCGCACCATCATGATCACCGGCGACAATCCATTGACTGCCGCCGTCATCGCCCGCGAGGCTGGCGTGGACGACTTCCTGGCCGAGGCCAAGCCCAAGGACAAGATGGACCTCATCAAGCGCGAGCAGGGCAAGGGCAAGCTGGTGGCCATGACCGGCGACGGCACCAACGACGCCCCAGCGCTGGCCCAGGCCGATGTGGGCGTGGCCATGAACTCCGGCACGCAAGCTGCGAAAGAAGCCGGCAACATGGTCGATCTGGACTCCAACCCCACGAAGCTCATCGAGATCGTGGAAATCGGCAAGCAGCTCCTGATGACCCGCGGCGCGCTGACCACCTTCTCCATCGCCAACGACGTGGCCAAGTACTTCGCCATCATCCCCGCCATGTTCGCCGGCGTCTTTCCGGTGCTGGGCGTGCTCAACATCATGTTCCTGCACTCGCCCCAGTCGGCCATCCTCTCGGCGGTCATCTTTAACGCGATCATCATCGTGGCGCTGATCCCGCTGGCCTTGAAAGGCGTAAAGTACGAACCCAAGCCTGCCGATGTTCTGCTGCGCAACAACCTGCTGATCTACGGCGTGGGCGGCATCATCATCCCGTTCATCGGCATCAAGGCCATCGACCTGGCGCTGGTTGCCCTGCATCTGGCATAGAACTTAGGGGCGCTGCCCCGCAAGGAGATACTCCGTGCATTCCGTCTTGAAGACCTCGATTCTCTTCACCATCGTGACTACGCTCCTGTTGGGCCTGTGCTATCCGCTGCTGGTCACCGGCATCGCCGCCGTGATTTTTCCCCACCAGGCCGCCGGCAGCCTCATCAAACTCAACGACGGCACCGTCATCGGCTCCGAGCTGCTGGCACAGAGCTTCACCAGTGACCACTACTTCCATCCCCGGCCTTCAGCGGCTGGCAACGGCTACGACGCCACAGCTTCCGGCGGCTCCAATCTCGCCCAGTCCAACAAGACGCTGGTCACGCGCATTCAGTCTTCCATTGACGCACTCGCCAAGGAGAACCCCGGCAAACCGGTGCCCATCGATCTGGTCACCACCTCCGCCTCCGGACTCGATCCCGACATCACCCCCGACGCCGCGGACTTCCAGGTTCCCCGCGTGGCCAAAGCCCGCAGCCTTAGCCCGGAGAGCGTGCGCAAGCTCATTCAGCAACAAACCACCCCGCGCCAGTTGGGCCTGCTAGGCGAGCCCAGAGTCAACGTCCTCGAACTCAATCGCGCTCTCGACAATCTGGGGAAATAAACTCCGATACCGGCAGATTCGACCGGCGCTATAAGGCTGGACCGAAGCATTTCGGCAGCTTAGTATCGGCACATGGATTCCTTGCCCGAAGATTGCTTGATTCTGGACGGCCAGCCGCTGACGCTGGCCGAGATTGAGGCTGTTTCGCTTACCCATCGCCCGGTGGCCGTTGCGCCCGCCGCCCTAGCCCGCGTGGACCGCAGCCGAGCGCTGATCGAGGAGATTCTCACCCGCGGAGAGACAGTCTACGGAGTCAACACCGGCTTCGGAAAGCTCTCGGATGTGCGCATTCCTGCCGGAAATCTGGCGCAATTGCAAACCAACCTGGTGCGCAGCCACGCCGGCGGGGTGGGACAGCCACTGAGCGAATCTGAATCGCGGGCCATGATGCTGCTGCGGGCCAATGTACTGGCCAAGGGCTTCAGCGGCTGCCGCCCTGCCCTTGTGGAGCTGCTGGCAGCGCTTCTGAATGCCGGGGTGCATCCGGTGATCCCCGAAAAAGGCTCGGTGGGCGCGAGCGGCGACCTGGCGCCCCTGGCTCATCTGGCGCTGGTCGTCATCGGCGAGGGCGAGGCGTTTTACCGGGGCGAGCGCATGGCCGGCGGTGAGGCGCTCAAGCAAGCCGGATTGCAATCCATCGAATTGGCGGCCAAGGAGGGTCTCGCGCTGCTGAACGGGACGCAGGCGATGACCGCCGTGGGAGCGTTAGCCGTGGCGCGCGCCCGGCGCGTGGCGCAGTTGGCCGACTTGGCCGGAGCCATGAGCCTGGAAGCGCTGATGGGCACGCCGGACGCCTTTGATCCGCGCATCCACCAGGCCCGTCCGCACGCAGGACAGATTCGCTCGGCGGAGCACCTCGTCGAGCTGCTTGCCGACTCGCCCATTCGCGAGTCGCATCGCACCGCGGATACGCGCGTGCAGGACGCCTATTGCCTGCGCTGCATGCCGCAGGTGCATGGTGCGGTACGCGATGCGCTGGAGCACGTGCGCGCAATCCTGGAAATCGAGTCGGGTTCGGCTACGGATAATCCCCTTATATTTGCCACAAACTCAACCAAAACACAAAACAACGGAGTTGTGTCGGGGGGGAATTTTCATGGGGCACCGCTGTCCTATGCCTTTGATTACGCGGCCATTGTGCTCACCGATCTGGCCGGCATCACTGAGCGGCGCATCGACCGGCTGCTGAACATGGACATCAATGAAGGGCTGCCAGCCTTCCTGTCGCCCGATCCGGGCCTCTCGTCGGGCTTCATGATCGCGCAGATTGTCGCGGCGGCGCTGATCAACGAGTGCCAGGTGTTGGCGCATCCCTCGTCTGCCTCCAGCATTCCCACCGATGGAGGCAAGGAAGACCATGTCTCCATGGGCATGACCGGGGCGCTCAAGCTGCGCCAGATTGTGGAGCACGCCGAGCGGATTGTGGGCATTGAGCTGATGTGCGCGGCGCAAGGGCTGGAGTTCCGCAGACCGCTCCGCGCCAGCCGTGAAGTGGAGCGCGCTCACGCTGTCGTGCGAGCCATTGTGCCGCGACTGGAGCAGGACCGCGTTCTGGCACGCGACATCGAGGCGATGGCGACGGCCGTGCGGGCAGGCGCCTTTAACGCATGGTGTGCATAGGCTCCGATTGCTTCCCATTTTGGTGCAAAACTCGGTCTCGCCCAGGATGGATCCCACCTTTCAGGAACCGTGAATTATTGACTAAACGATACAGAAAGAGCCACTTAATGGTGTTCCTGTGTTAAAAATGAAGTGGACAAATGTTCTCAAAAATATGCAATTTTACTATTGATTTTTGAAGGGAAAATCCGTAAAATAGGAGTGTACTTCTTCCTCCGGGCCAGTTAGAGTCCCCCGGCCCGTGGTTCTGGATTTAAAGGCAACACACCTTCTCTAAGGACAACAAATCGATGGCAAAGCGTCGTGGAAATCCAAATTGGGGCAAGCCGGAGCCCATCGGCCCGGTTGTGCCCACGGTGACCTCCTTCGAGCAGATCGTGAAGGAGTTCAAGCTCAGCCCGGACCAGTACATTCGGTCCACCCGTCTGCGCGAGTGGGCTCGCCGCAACAAAAACTCCAAGTACATCCCCGAGGCTCTTCTCGAAGCCTGGGGTTTTGAGATTGAATCAGCTTTATAAGCCCCTCCATTTCTGCGTGTTTCCAGTGAAAGCGCCGCCTTCGGGTGGCGCTTTTGCTGTCTGGTGCTAACCATCGAATTTCCGGATTGCCGCAAACTGTAATCCTTCCTTCAGGAATCCATCAAAAACAGCCGATTTGCAGCCCTTTTGGCCCCAAAATAGGCCAAAATAGGGACAAAATCGGGGGTTTGCTGTTACTGATTCGTCAACAGGGTGAAAATGCAAGCTGTTGATTTCGTGCAAGTTACAAGCAATGGAGGGGCCGAAAAAAGATTTCCACAGGGAGGGGGGGGTGGGGGGTAGGCCGTTTTTTGCCTCCCGCCGCCCGAAATTCGAGCCTGTTTCGCAGT